>Ga0123356_10000631_pt1 | contig 38899 bp, 33 predicted proteins | sample TergutEmb28metaG_2_FD_92546 | JGI IMG/M metagenome (GOLD analysis project Ga0123356, IMG submission 92546) | Embiratermes neotenicus P3 segment gut microbial communities from Petit-Saut dam, French Guiana - Emb289 P3 | ecosystem: Host-associated > Arthropoda: Insects > Digestive system > Gut ...
CAGGTACGAACTCGTGCCTGGCTCCGGCCGCCGGCTGATCCTGAAGCTTGATCTGATGTCCCCACTCGCAGCCAACGGAGCCGCGCCGGTTGGGAGTGCTTCTCTTCCTCCGTCTCCATCGCCCGCAACAGGTTCCTCACCTGGCTCGGCAGCGAGCATGGTGGTGCCCGCTGGCGCGCCCGGCAGCTTCACCAACCCTGCCTCCCAGGCTTCGAGCGGCGGAGTGGCAGCGGACCGCGCCGCCGCGGGGTCATCGCCGGCGGCTTCTGCGCAACTGAATATCGCGCAGTCTGTTCTCGCAGGCAGTCCGGTAGTTCCGGTCTCCAACGCAAGTGAAACTGGCGCAGGCTCGGCGGCTGACGCTGCCGCGGGAGGAGGGGACGCCGGTCCCGCCCGGATTGGAGTGGGCGGACACATAGGCGTCGTCCTCCCCTTAGTTACTCGCGCGGGCGGTGCAACGACAAGCATATCGGACAGCTTCAGTATAGGGATGCCCGTCGGGATCACTATCCATGGCCAGGGGCGAATGGCATTTGATATGGAGTTCGTCCCCTTGGTACAGAACTCACCCCGTCAGGTGAATCTGACCTTTCATCCCGGCCTCATTTGGAGTGTCGGCCATCGCTTCAGTGTAGGGATGCGGGCTGCTTTCGATGCCAATTCGACGCAATTCGGATTCACTCCGCTGCTGAACAAAAGTTGGCCGATCGAGGGGGGCTTCTTCAAGGCATACTTCGTCGAGGCCGATCTTCCGGTGCGTTTTAATCGACCAGCCGGCCTACCCGCCAGCGATCCTGTGACTTTCGCGGTGCACTTTGGCCTGGGCTTTTGAAGAGTGATTCGTTCCCCTAGATACGCGGACGACCCGGGTCGCTTCCGAAAAGCGGGAGACGAGTCTCATGGGGATGTGACAACTAAAGCATCTGTAGAATGAACAAGATACGTTTGGTTGAGTATTTTGTCGTGGTTTCCATTTTGGCGGACCTCCACCTCCCTCAGCCCAAAAAAAGCAGGTGAAGGATTGAGCACGCACCGGATCAGCATTCGCGAGACTACACGTTTGGCTTGAATGTCGAACGGGAATTTCACTTCGTCCGGACCGCACCTGCCTGCGGAAACCAGTTGACTCACATTCATGCGGGGACAGCAACCGGGCTGCTTGAATCAAAAGCACACGCTTCCTTGCAAAGGGGACTCAAAGTTATAGAATTCTTTCTTCACCTTATGCGGAACTGTGGACGTTGGGGTTGAAAGGGCTATGGATCTGCTGTCTGTCTACGCCGAAACCAATCGCGCGCGAATGATCTGGGCGGCTGTACTTCTTACCGCGGCAATCGCGCTGGTCGATTGGTGGACGGTTCACTACGTTGCGATCGGATTTTTTTACTTGTTTCCCATAATCTTTGTCAGCGGATTTTTGTCTCCGCCTCAGATCGTGGTTGCTGCCCTGGCCTGTGCGGTCCTGCAAGAAGCGTTCAGTAATCTGCCCCAGAGCGAAGCTGTAGCCCGTCTGGTGTTCAGCTCCATGGGGTTTGTCGGCGCGGGGTTGTTTATTTCCGAGATGATCCGGAACCGGCGCAGCATGATCAAACATGTCGAGGAGCTCGAAGACCAGGTCAAACTCCGAGAGGATGCTGAACAACAGTTGCGTAGATTGATTGAGAGCAGCCCGGCGGCCATTGTGACCATCGATGCCGACGGCAAGGTGATCCTTGGAAATGAGGCGGCGCAGCAACTGCTCTCTCCCGGCGGACAACCGCTGCAGGGACAAGCGATCAAGTCCTATCTGCCGTCCCTGTCGACCGTGGCCATAACGCAGTCGTCACGCGCTTTTCGCACTACTCTCGAGTGCACGGGGCACAGGAGCGACGGCGAAGTGTTTCTGGCCGGAGTCTGGTTCTCTACCTATCGCACGATCTTCGGCCCTCGTTTGTCGGCGATCATTGTGGATCTCTCCGACGATCTGCGCAATCGTGAGGACCTGAGTCTGGACAACCTGCTGAAGAACTCTCGAATCCTGATGAGTACGGTCACGCATGAGGTCCGGAATTTGAGCAGCGCCGCGCTTGTAGCCCACAAGAATCTGTCTCGCATCAAGGAGCTGGATGCGAATGAGGACTTTCGGGCCCTTGAAAGCTTGCTCCAAAGCCTGCAAAGTATGTCCGCCCTGGAGCTTCCGTACCGGCAGAACGGAGAGGCGGTTGAGCTGACTTCCGTTCTTGACGAGTTGCGGATCTTGATCGGAACCACGTATCGCGAATCCGTGATCAATGTGCATTGGGACATTCCGGACTCGTTGCCCCTGGTCTGGGCCGACCGCAACGGACTAGTACAGGTGTTCTTAAACCTGGCCAAAAACAGCCAGCGCGCCTTGATGTCGAGCGAAACCAAACGGTTCTCGATCGTTGTGCGCGAGGAAAACGGGAGAGTGGTGATTCGATTTGAAGACACCGGTAGCGGCGTCGCTTCGCCCGACAAGCTCTTCCGCCCGTTTCAACTGACCGGTAATGGTAAGGCCAGTGGCCTCGGCCTTTATGTTTCGCGGGCTATTATGCGCAGTTTTGGCGGCGAACTCGTTTACGAGCCTGGCTCCGAAGGGTCCGGCTTCGCTGTGATTTTGCCCCTGCCAGTCTCCGCCAGGGAGGGGGCCCATGCCTGAGACTGCGTACGAGACGATGCACATCTTGTTGTTGGACGACCACACCTTGTTCCGCGAGAGTGTAGGCCGGCTTCTGAGCACAGAACCTGGATTCGAGGTCGTTGCCCATTGCGCGACGATTGAAGAGGGGCTGGAGATCTTGCGGCGTCAGCCCGTTGATCTGGTGCTGCTGGACTTTGTTCTCGGAGAGAGCGATGGCCGGGAGTTTCTCCGCTTGGCCAGACAGCAGGAGTTCCCGGGAAAGATTCTGGTGGTGACGGCCGGCGTGGATCCCCCCGCCATATCGGAATTGATCCGTTCCGGAGTGTCCGGGATCTTTCACAAGCATGATTCGGCTTCATTGCTTGTGCAATGCATTCGCAACGTCATGGCCGGTAAGGTCTGGCTGGATCAAGACGAGCTTCGGAGCACCCTGCCGGAGGAAACCACGTGCACGCAGACCGGCGTACATAGGCAATTCACCGAGCGGGAACGGCACGTTCTTTTGTTGGTATTCGATGGTCTGGCGAACAAGGAAATTGCCGGGCGGATTGGCGTTTCCGAGGGCTCCGTCAAGTCAACGCTGCAACAGCTGTTTTCAAAGACCGGAGTCCGCACGCGCAGCCAATTGGTGCGCATTGTCTTAGATCGGTATCGAGACCAGATTGACAGATTGAGCCCGGGCTAGAGCGGGTGGATTGAAGGAAGCCCTTCGCAGGTTGCGTTTATACCCGGGACTCGATCGAGTGGAGATCGCCGTGACGAAACGGTGCGTGAAACTGCAGCCGCGTAAGGACAAGGCTGCGATGCTCAGGCAAGGGACTATCTGTCCCGCCCCTTCGCAGTCCCCATGCGCTTTCGTTTCCCTGGCCTTACCGAAGAAACAAGAGACATGAACTGCTGTGTCCGGGGAGGAATACCTGGACTCCGTCGTTCGCTCCTACGGGCTCATGTTTCAGTTCCATGTCCTCCTCTCCCTCCGTCTCTGCGCACGCCAATTTGAGGTCCACGTATTCCCGCCTCTTTCCGGCAACTAGTAAGAAACCTGGCGAGCCATGTTCATGCCTCGCCAGGACCAGGATCAGACGGATGATCAAAGCGATCGTAGAAAATCCAAAAGCGCCTGCTGCTGTTGGGGACTGAGGTTCTCAAAGTCCTCGACAGTCTGGGTGGCCTCGCTGCCATTCGAGGCGTGGGCCATAATGGCGGAAACCAGGTCTGTGGTACGGCCATCGTGCAACAGGAAGACCCGTTGCCCGAGGCCCCACAAGGGCGCCGTACGGAACTGATCTCCGCCGGCTCCGCCTTGAGAAACGTTATCGGCAAGGCGGGTGCCCATATGGTGGATCTCAATATCGGAAAACGCGGCGACTGGCTGCTTGCTCAAGGCCGCATTGAAGTTGGAGGCTTGCGTGTTGCCAGGCGAGGGATTGTGGCAGGTCGCGCAACCGATCGAACGGAACAGCTGGCTTCCGATTTGTATTACGGTTTGGGAAACGGGACTGCCGTGCACCACCACCGGGCCAGTTGGCGGGGGAGCCAGGAAACGCATGAAGTTGGCGAACGCGGAAACGTCATCGAGAACTGCGGCATTCGAGGTTTGGCCTGGGTTCGAGGTGTCTTCAGGATAGCCAGATCCGCTGAGGTTCAGGCAGTTCGGGGGGAGGCCGACTCCTCTGCCGCCTCCGTTACCATCTTCTTCGGGTAGAGGGCGGTCCTGCGTGAACAGCAGGTTGGTGATGCCCATCTCGACGTTGTAGGCTTCGCCAGCGAAGATCATCAACGACTTGTTTTGCGCCTTCCAACCAAAACGGCTGATCGTGCCGTCATTGCCGTTGTGATTGAAGGTGCCGGAAATGCCAAAGTTATTGTTCAGGTTTTGCAGCCGGTTCGTCAGCAGAGTTGAGTCATCCAGGTTCTCGATCAACCCGACGCCGAAGGTGGGCGTAGGTATGCGGTAGATGATGTTGTTGGCCGCGATGGCCGCCTGGAAACTGGGCTGTCGCAAGGTGCAGCTGCCGGCATCGGGACGGCCGGATACGGTGAACAAATCTTCCACTCCGCCGTTCGGATTGTTGAGATTTGGACTACCGTTTGCGTTGAAGAAGAACGGGAACCGGGCTTCGCGGGTGGGGCCAGTGGCGGTGATGAAAGACGGCGTGCCGTCTCTCGGAGCCACGGGGCCGCCGGCGAAAGCAAATTGCGGATTCATCGGAGCTCCCGAGCCGCCGACTGCGGGATAGGCGTGGCAAGAGCTGCACGAATTTGAGTTGAACCGCGGTCCGAGACCGACGTTGGCGGCGTTCGAGACCTGCTCTACGTCCTGGAAACGGGTGAGGCCGTCATCGAAGAATGCCGCATAACCGCTGGGGTCATTGGGCGTAATCAGCGATCCGCCAACGGAGCGAGCAGCAGTTTGCACTCCCGGGTCTTTCGCACCCCCTCCTCCACCGAACTGCAGTGCCTGCACAGGAAGCGGGATTGGGAGCAAGCTGAAACCTAAGAACACACTTATCCAAATCGAGTGTTTCATCCGTGATCTCCTGAGCCGGTTGGACACAATTCCATTCCGGCTATGAATTAGTGACATCTAAGGCGCAAACACAATACTCGATGAGCTGCGCATCCGCAGTCTCATGCGAATCCTGAAGTATGCCTTTTAAGCTGAAAGGAGCAGCCGCTGGCTAGAGTTCCACATTAGGCAAGTGACGAATTCGAAGTGTCGATCCTTGGCCGACAATCTACGCGTGAGATGAACTCCTGTCAAGAAGTCGCTAGTGCCACCTACATGTACATCCTGGAATTTTCGTGGCGGGATGAAGTTGCTTCAAGAGATGAAATCCGAATCAGCAGCGAACAATTCGAGGACTGCCGTTGAAAGCGGCGCGTTTGGGCCTCGCTTGCCCGCTTTACCGGCTGCGATTCATCGAAATCCGGCGGGAACGCCAGAACGCGAGAACGAGGGGGTCTGAGTCCTCGTTCTCAGCGCTTCCTTTCTGGCGCTTGTGAGTCGAATATAAGTCGTCATGCGGAAAAGCCGTATCATATCTTGTGGTTTCGCACCTATATCTTGCGACACTCTACGCCTATCTTTCGATACTCTAGGCCCAACTCCTTACTAGCACAGAATAACAATCTGGCTAAGTTGTGCCGGCGCAATTGCGGGTTCAATGGTAATCACGTTTGTCCTATCTATCTATGCTGTCGAACCTTGCTTATAGGAGCGACTTATTGCCGGAGGAAGGTGGAAAGGCCCTTCTCCACTGGAATCACGTTCTTGCATAACGGGGACTCTCAGGTGGCAATTAATGGTTTGGGGCTTGTTCGATCGCGCTGTGCATGTCTGCCCCTGCCACTTTTTTGCGACCTTTGTGTGCCACGTACTCAGGATTTCGCTTGCCTCACCCAGGCAAGCACCTTAGAGTTCCTGTTGTGCTTGCATTACTAATCAGACACTAATACCTTTTAGACTTCTGGCGCCGCTCCGTCCCTACGCCGCTCGTTCCTACGCTACTCCGTTCTGTTGGATTTTCTCGTGCTGCGGACGCCAGACGGGGAGCCCATTTGCGGCAAACAGGAGGAACCGCATGCCGTCGGCAACACTTCTTCAGCAAGATGGAGGACACTATCTGGTTGTGGCACCGGACGGAAATCGGGTTGAGATTTCCCGGGAGCTGTTCGCTGCGCTGTGGGATTTTCTACTGGGGAACAAGCCCAGCGGATCGGTCGTCATCCATTTCAGAAATGGCGGCATTGCCGGACTCGAAGCCGTCATCAAGAAGGTTTACAAGTAATTCTTGCTTTGGGTTCGCACTCGGCCCGTCATCATGAACGGAGAGAGGAAGTGAAAGCTCCTGATATCGGCCTGGATTTCGGGATCGGCGCGAAGTTGCCTCGGGAGCAGTCCTCACCCGCCGAGTCTTGGTCGTTTAACAACAAGAGCCGAAAACCAGCCGAAAGGAGTGCAGGGACTCTATGACGTACACAATGAGCTACGTTTCGAACATTTTAAACGGCGACCACCACTCGTCGAATGGTGGCGCCGGAGATGGAGCTGGCTTGGCGACGAACGGATTCGCGGGCGCCCTGGGACGGGATTCCACGGGGAAATATGCAGCCGTGTCTCCCAAGGGTATCCATATTCCCATTCCCAAGGAGTTGTTCGTTGCTCTTTCGGATTTTCTCGCGACCAGAAAGTGCCCGGGTTCCATCACAATTCAGTTTCGCTCGGGCGAAATCATTTGCGTGGAGTCTACGGCAAAGAAAACGTATCGAAATAACCAATAGTCCGCCGGGCGGAACGCCGCCGGGCGGGGAGCCCCGATTCTTCGTCGCCGGTAGCTAGCGCCCGGACGCGCTCGAAGGTTTGGCTCAGAGAGAAGATCTCTCTGAGCCATTTTTGCTTCTTAGGAAAAAACACCGACTATTTTACACAGAAAGGTGCTTGGAATGAGAAATCCACGACCCGTTAGCGTGATTATGGTGGCAGCCGTCTCCGCTGCACTCCAGTGCGGCCTTGCCGTGTTGTTTCTCCTTTCCCTGTCGTTTGTGTTCGCTCTGACCGGTGACTCCGCTCGGCCGGCGAGCGACCCCATTCTCGAGTACGGAATGACCGTTGTGCTCGTCGCCCTCATCCTCTGCGCGATCTTTGCATTCGTGTCGGGCGCGTTCACGGCCTTCTTGTTCAACATGTTCGTGAATCCCCGAAAAATTCCAAAGCTGGCCGGGCAAGCAAGGGCCTTTTTATCGCGGGCTCAAAGCAGCGTGCAATGAGGGAAACCTCGACCCGGGCGGTCTCTGGCCGAGGAGAGTTGGGTACGCAGCCGTTTCTGGCGGGACTGTGCTGTCCCTCACACGAGAGGGAAGCCCCGCCGGCGACAGTTTCACCCGCGCCCGGGCTGAATCGATGCCGTTCCTGGTGCGTTGCTGTCGAAGGATTTGGGCAACCGTGGCAACCGCCGAGCTAACGACTCTCGCGTGGTTGTCCGGCAAGACAGATGCCCCATGGCGAATACGAGGTTTCCAACTGGCGAAGGGTTTTGATTGGAAGAAAGACGTGCACGGTTCCCTGCACGTCATTGCCCTACTGAGTCTGAAATCGATTGGTACATACACCCCCTTGCTTTCGTCGCTCACCGGACCGATGCTATACAATTTTCACCGCGTCCTTAGGTCTGTTGCGCAGCTCCAGACCGTACGACCCGCCGCTTCGGAATATTCGGTGAATCCATGCTTCGAAATCCAGCTCCTGCCGCCCCCCTATTCATCCTTTTGAGTGCTTTCGCCGCCAGCCAGGTCGCTGAGCCCGCCGAAAAGGTCGAGCCCGGTCAGCACCAACACCACGCAGGGGAACACCATCACCTGCACCTGGTGCTCGGGGAAGAAGCGTGTCGACCTACCTACACGTACGAAGAAGGTCGGTCGGGGCCAAGCCACTGGCCTGAGCTCTGCAGCACCGGTAAGATGCAGGCTCCGATTGATATCGAGCACGCCGACAAACTGCCCATTACCAACCTCAAGTTCCAGTATCAGCCTTCCGATCTGGACATCCTCAACGACTGCAACCAGTACCGCATCGTGGTGAAGTTTCCCGATAACTACTGGCTTACCGTCGGGAAGAGGCCGTACTTCCTGAGCGAACTCCATTTTCGCGCCCCCGGCGAAAATGCAGTCCATGGCAAGCGGCCCCGCATGTCGGTCCAGTTTGTACATTTCTCGCCGGAGGGAGTCTTCTTGATTGTCGAAGTCCCAGTCGTATCGGGAAAGGAAAACCCCCTTGTCAAAATGATCTGGGAGAACATTCCCGAGCCCGGGAAAGAGAAGAAGGTGGCGGGGCTCAAGATCAACCCCGAGGACCTGCTGCCCGCCGACCGTACTTACTACCGGTTTCCCGGTTCGCTGACCACTCCCATCTGCATTGAAGTTGCCCAGTGGTACGTGTTAAAGAACCCCATCGAAATGTCGGAAGCGCAAATCGATGAATACACTAAACGCTACCACGATGTTGCCAGGCCCCTGCAGCCCTTGAATGGCAGACCTGTCTTCGAACCCGAGTAAGTGGGAGTGCGATGATGGGCTTTCCGACGGTCCGCGGTTGTATCGTGATTGCGCTCCTGCTCGAACTCGCCGTGCCCGGCGCGGCGAACGGCTGGCAGACTGCTCGAGACACAGCCTACACAGGCACACGGCAAAGGGCGCTCGAGCTCTTCGCGCACGGAAAAAGGCTCGAGGCCCTGCCGCTCCTCGAGGAGCTCGTCCAACGAGACCCGAAAGACAGCGAATTGCTCGTCGATCTGGCGGCTTCCCTGCTCGACCATGCCATCACGCTCACCGATCCCCAAGTGGCGGGCGAAGAGAGGTTGCGCGCGCGGGACCTGCTCGACCGGGCCTCGAAGCTCGGCAATACCAGTCCGTTGGCCATGAACTTGTCCGAGTTTCTTGAGCAGCTGCCGCCGACGGGCGCCATCGAATTTTCAAAAAACCCTCGGGTCGAGGAAACCATCCACGCCGGGGAGGCGGCTTTTGCCCGCCATGACTTTGACCTGGCGCTGAAGAACTACTCTCAGGCTCTCGATCTCGAACCCGGGAATTATTCCGCGGCGCTTTTCACCGGCAATACCTACGACCGGGAGAACAAGTTCGCGCCCGCCGCCGAATGGTACGAACGCGCGATCGAGATCGATCCCAACCTCGAGACCGCCTACCGCTACTACGCGGACATGCTGGCCCGCGAGCACGACCTCGAGGGCGCGCGCAAAATGCTCATTCAGGCCGCCGTGGCCGAGCCCTACAACCGGGCCGTGTGGCGGGAACTGCACGCCTGGGCAATGCTCAGCGGATCCGAGATCCATACGGTGTATGTGAGTGTGCCGCCGCCCGCCGGCGGACCTCGGGACGGCGCTGCGGGCCGAATCCGGAACTCACCGGTTTCAAGCGCCTGGGAGGCGTACCGCACCATCCGGGCCGAATGGCAGCAGGGCAGCGAGTTTCGAAAGCGCTTTCCCCAGGAACAAACCTACCGCCACAGTCTGCCCGAGGAGGCGAACGCTTTGAACGGTGCCGCCGCAAAATTAGCCGAGCTGCGCGCCAACCGGGACACGGCGGCTCTGGTTGCTCAGGACGGCGCGGCCGGAGAGCTTCTTAAGTTATACGATGCAGCCTTGGTTGAGCCCTACGTGCTATTCAGCCTCGGCGATGCCGGCATCGCCAAAGACTATTCGACCTATCGGCAGAACAACCGCAGAAAGCTAGAGGATTATATGGATCAGTTTGTGGCGCCGGCGCACGCACGATGAATGCAGATTAGACGAAAGTGAGGCTGCATCCGGAGTTCGGATGCAGCCTTTTCTTGAACAGGAGAAGTTCTCGAAACAATTTACAACTTACTGGGTCTTCTTCTGCACTCGAATGATCGCCATCATGCCGAGGTCCTCATGCGAGAGGATGTGGCAATGATAGACAAAGTCGCCGATGTCCATGCCGCGGAAGTCCATCAACAGCTGCACATCCGGCACCGGGCCGTTGGGGTTCTTCACATTGTCCCAGAAAGGGACTTCTATCATGTCCAGGAACTGGCCATTGATTCCCGGAGCCTGGGGAGATCCATTGATCTCGAAGTTGTCCTGTGAGAGCACCTTGAAATGGATCTGATGCATGTGAAATTCATGATTTTCCTGGGCCAGGTTCTGGATGGTCCATTTCTCCACGCTCCCCTGCGTGGTCACGATGGCTGGAGGATTGTTGTTGTCGAATACCACGGGGGTCTGGCCGGCAACCGTGATAAAGAATTGCGTCGGCTGAACCTCGCTGAACTGCAGGGTGCGCGCGACGTTCGCGGAGGTGAGCTGGGCTCCGCCAAACCGCTGACGGCTGGTATCAAGCGCAGTGAACCTCGGCAGTGAGGCTGCGCTCGGGGCCAACTGTGTGCCGCCGGGGCTTAAGCGGATATTGAACAGCGGGCGAGCGGGATTGCAATCCCCCTGCGGCCCGGTATTGATGTTGTTGGTAACCAGTTGTGCAACTTTCACTGTCGGGGCCGGTGCTTTTACGAGAAATTCCACCCGGCCGGCAACCGGCACCCGGAAACGAGTCACCGGGATCAAGTGTCCGGGTTGAACTCCGTCCTGCGAGTTTACGGGTACGGAGTCAACGCTGACGATCTGGAGGGTCTGAGGAGCCCCGTCATACATGACCTGGAGATCGAGAATCGAATCGGCTGAACTGTTTACCACCCGCCAGAACTCGGTTGAGCCTGATCTCATCCGAAGAACGGCGGGCGTAAATGTGACCGTGCCGTCGTCCTGCTGCGCCGAGACAACCGGTACGTAGTTGACGCTGACATCCTGGAAGGGAACGCCGTTGCCGCAGTTGCCTGGGCCTTCGTTTCCTGCGCCAAAGATCGTCGGCTGGTCGCGAACGATCAGCAAGTGCTGGGGCAGCCCCGCAACTGCAGGTTGTACGTTCTCAATGCCGTCGACGACGAGCGCTCCCGTAGCTCCGCCGAGCAGGTCGCGTTCCGCCAAGCCATGAACGTGCGGGTGATACCAGTAGAGCCCCGGAGGTTCGTTCAATGGGAAGGTAAAGCTGTATTGGAAGGTGCTGCCAGAATTGATCAGGGTCTTGGTGACATTGTCGCCTCCGCATTGCGGAGTTACGTTGGTGCCGTGATAGTGGATATTCACGGAAGAACCAACCGAGAGGATCCCGTTAGGATTCTGCGCGTCCGCCGGGAGAGGGGGCGAGGTGGTGGGGAACTGTACGGTCGTATCTCCGCAATTGGGGGCGTTGAACACTTCCCCGAATGGCTGTGCCGGAGTGTTATTGGTGACCGTAATTCTCAACGTATCGCCAGGCTTTACGTGCAGCGTCGGCTCCTGAAGACCATCCGGAGTCATGAAACAGTGCAACAGGTCGCCAAGCGAATCGGTCGTTTGTTGATAGGAAAAGCGAACGTTCAATACGCCATGGCTACTGAACAGCGCGGGCGGGTCTTCGATCACGCTCGCCGCGGCGAAGCGTGGAGTGCAGGGATTTGGGACCGGGGGAACCGGGGTTGGGGAAGGCGCAGTTTGCGCGCGGGCACCAAGAGAAAACGTGACAAGCACTGCAACAACTGTCAGCACGCCTGGTGCGCAAATTGGAGTCTTCATTGGCAGCGTGGCCTCCTGATTTTTTTTAAACCGAGGGTTGTACGTGTCTTCCCGAAGGAAACTGGCAGCGGACGCTGGAGTGGCCTAGAAGCGGCTTTCGCGGAGTGGCAGATGTAAAATTACGCCATACGCTATCGGCCGGCAGGAGAATTGTCAACAATCGGAGGGTGCCACCCCCTCAACTAAGAAGTGCAGCCGCAATGCTCCGAGACCGCTTTCGAGCGCCAGATTCTGCTGGTGGGCGGGAATCGATGGCTCGCGGGCTTCGGCTCTTGAACGCCGAACCGGGGGATCTCGCGACTCGTACCCCCGGTCGGGGAGGCCGACCCCCAAATTAACCCTAATCAATTGGGCTGTTTCCAAGCTCCCGTCCCCTGACTGCCCGTGGTAGGCTACCCTCTGGCTTGAGGGGAGTACCCTCGAAACCAACCCTCGAAGCAGATTAGAATCTGATGAACCGGGGTCTGCACAGCCTGACTTCGTCCCCAGATGTGGAAGAAAAACAAACCCGCAACGCCGCCTCTAACCTCTTCAAACGAAGAGACATGCGGACCCGAAAGGACATCAGAGGAGACGCAACTTTCTGACCGCGAGCGGGTTAACTCTACCGTGAGCAGTGTGGCGCTCAATTACGGGCTGCCTGGCATGGGCGTGCGTTCTGCAGCTGCCGTTGCCGATCGGGCCGGCGGAGAGCTGAACGATGCCGAAGTGATGCTTCGCGTCAAAGCCGGCGATGACGTGGCGTTTGATTTTCTGGTCGAGAAGTACCGCCGTCCGATCATTAGTTTTATGTATCGCATGGCGCACAATCCGGCTGCCGCCGAGGACCTGGCGCAGGAGGTTTTCCTGCGGGTCTATCGATCGCGTGCCAGCTATGAGGCAAGCGCCAAATTCACCACCTGGCTGTACCGCATTGCGACTAACCTGGGCATGAATTATGTGCGCGATACGCGCCACGAGCGCCCGGAAACTTTGCTGAACCTGGATGAGCCGGATGATGAAACCGGACAGGCGCCCGATTTAGCGGACAAGACGCCGAGCGTCGAAGAAGAGATTCTGAGGCGCGAGCGGCTGCAAGCGATCCGGGAGAAGGTCGAGGCGCTGCCCGAGAGGCAGAAAATGGCGGTGCTGATGCACAAGTACCAGCAAATGGACTACCGCCAGATTGCCGAAGTGCTGAAGTTGAGCGAGTCAGCCACCAAGTCGTTGCTGTTCCGGGCGTACGAGACCCTGCGGACGCAGCTGAAAGACTTCGTGTAGCCGGACAGCCGTGTCCCCCTACACATGGATTTTTCATTTTGGCGAAGGGAAAGAAACATGAAATGCAATGAAATTCGGGAACAGCTTCCGGATCTGGCCGCCGGAATGGCCGTCGCCGGGCCGGGCATTAACGATCACCTCAGCTCTTGTACCGATTGCGCTGGCATGCTGGCGGAGTTTCGCAAGACCATGGCGCTGCTCGACGAGTGGCAGGCGCCCCAGCCGTCTCCATACTTTGACACGCGGCTGAAAGCGCGGCTGCGTGCGGAAGCCCGTCCGCAGCCGCTGCAGTGGCTCGCATGGCTGCGACGGCCGGCGCTGGCCGCTTCGCTGGCGGCGGTGGCCGTCGGCGGCCTGGTGTTGCGGATGGAACAAACCAGGCCCCACAGGAACCACGGTCCGATCGCCACCGTTACCGCCGAACCCGGCACTGCGGTCAGCGATCTGCAGGCGCTCGACAAAAATCACGATGTTTATGCAGACTCGGACTTGCTGGATGACCTGCAGGTCCAGAAAGATGTGAACGCTAACCAGTAGCTCGCCAGGCTGGCGAAGACGCGGCCAAGCAACACCGGTCCGGGGACACAGGGATGAAAGCAGCACACAAAATCAGGCACTCGCACGTTTGGTTCAGCCTGACGCTGATACTGGCGGCAATGCCTTGTCTTGCCCAGCATCCCTCCCATGCTCAACCTCACGGGGGTGGAAACCCCGCGCCACGGCCCAGTTCGCCGCCTCCGAGAGTTCAGGCCAGCAGGCCTTCGGGCAGGCCTCAAGCCTTGCACGACTCTCAGCCTGCGCCCGAACGCGGCCAGGCCGCAAGACCCTATCAGGTGCCTACGGAAGGTCATCACTCGGGACAATGGCTCAATCAGCATCGCCAGCAGCCGCTTGATCAGCAAAAGCGCGCACTTGAGAACGACCCGGCATTCCGCCGCCTGCCTCCACAGCGTCAACAACAGCTGGAGCAGCGGCTGCAACATTTCAACACCCTGCCGGTGGAACGCCAGCAGCAGATTCTGCAGCGCATGGAGACCTGGGAACACCTGACCGGACAGCAGAAGCAGCAGTTCTTGTCGCTCGATTCTCAGTTTCGCAACCTGCGTCCGGACCGCCAGCACGCGGTGCGCAATGCGATCCAGAGCTTGCGTGCCATGCCGCCCGATGCCAGAGACCGGGCAATTCAGTCCGGACGATTCAGCAGTTTCTCGCCCCAGGAACGGCAGATGCTGAATAAAGCCGCGCACCTGCCGCTGGCCCCCGCGCAGGCGAGTCCGTCGGAAATGGGTGCCGGGCGATATATTCCCAGGCCGCCGCAATAAGCTGCAGAATCCAGCCCGAGCGGGACGCGCGTGAGCGGGCCCGGGCCTGCGGCTCGCTGCCCGACAAACGGGCGGAGGCGCGGGATATTTTTCAGCCCGCCGGACTACTTTCTGAGCAGGTTTCTGGCCACGAAAAACAGGTTGGCCGGACGCTCGGCCAAGCGCCGCATCAGATAGGGATACCACTCGGTACCGAAGGGAACATAGACGCGCATCCGCCAGCCATCGCGCACCAGCGACCGCTGCAGATCGCGGCGGATGCCGTAAAGCATCTGGAACTCGAATGCGTCCCGGGCGATTCCCTCGCGCCCGGCGAATCGCTGGGCCTCGCGAATGATCCCCTCATCGTGAGTAGCCAGGCCGTGGTATATCCCGCTCTTCAGCAGGATTTTCATCAGCTTCACGTAATTCGAATCGACTTCGGATTTCTGCTGATAGGCGATTTCCGCCGGCTCCTGGTAGGCGCCCTTGCACAACCGTATGCGAATTCCCTCCCCGAGCAGGGTTTCGACGTCGGCCTGGGAGCGTCGCATATAACTCTGGATCACCGCTCCGATCAAGCTCTGATTGCCGTCGAGACGGTGAAGCTGGCGGACAAGATCGAGCGTTCGCTCCAGGTAGGCCGAGCCTTCCATGTCCACGCGGACAAAATTTGCCGGCCTGAACGAGGCGGCCCGGCGGACCAGCGCGGCGACGTGCTCGCGCGCCAGCTCCGGGGCAATATCGATGCCCATGTGCGTGAGCTTGACGCTCACGTTGGCGTTCAGGCTGCGGGCATGGATTTCTGAAAGAAGCCGGGCGTACAGCGCGCCGCTTTGGCCGGCCTCGGCCGCGGTGCTTACGTTTTCACCAAGGTTATCGAGCGACACGCTCAGCCCGGCTTGATTCAATCGCGCGGCGACTTGAAGAGCATCTTCGACTCCGGTGCCGGCCACGAAGCGTCCGGAAACACGCTGCCCGAGGGATGACTTCTCGGCAAGCGACCGCAGGGTGCGGCTCTCGGAAAGAGAAATCAAAGCGGCCCTTAACACGGGAGTCCCGCACTCCAAGAATTTTCTTTTTGCCTATTCGCGGACACAGAAGGTTCTATCACCCGAAGCGAGGTTCGCGTCTTGGCCGCAGGCGCAAGGCTGTTGCGGGCCTCGGCCCGGGGCCGGCCCTCGGCATTCCCGAGTCAGCTTGCCTTAGCCCTGATGAGCGGTTCCGTGCTCGAGGAACTTCTCCGCTTCAAGCGCCGCCATGCACCCCGAACCGGCCGCGGTAATGGCCTGGCGATAGCGCCGGTCCTGCACATCGCCGCAGGCATACACTCCCGGAACTTTGGTCAACACCGAACCCGTCGTCTTCAGATATCCGTCCTGGTCCAAATCCAGCTGGCCCTGAAACACCTTGGTGTTGGGGATATGGCCGATGCCAAGAAACATCGCGCTGACCGGGAGGTCCAAACTCTTGTCGGTCTTCAGGTTCCGAAGCTTCAGGCCGGTTACCTCCTTCTTCGCGACGTCCTGCACTTCTTCCACCACGGCGCTCGTGATGAAGTCGATTTTCTTGTGCTCCCGCGCCCGGTCCAGCATGATCTTCGAGGCGCGAAATTCATCGCGGCGGTGGACCAGCGTCACCTTGTTTGCGAAGCGGGTCAGAAACAGGGTCTCCTCCATGGCCGAGTCGCCACCGCCGATCACGGCGATGTCCTTCCCGGAAAAAAAGAAGCCGTCGCAGGTCGCGCAGGAGGAAACCCCGTGGCCGATCAGCGCCTGCTCGCTCGGCAAGCCCAGCCAGCGCGCCGAAGCGCCGCTGGCAATAATTAAGGTGCGGGTCTGAATGGTGTCTTTGCCGGCCTGGAGGGTGAAGGGGGTCGTGCTCAGGTCGGCGGCGCTGACATGCGCCAATTGATATTCCGCACCGAAGCGCTCCGCCTGGCGGCGCATGTTGGCGATGAGTTCCGGCCCCTGAATGCCTTCCGGAAAACCCGGAAAATTTTCGACCAGCGTCGTCAGCGAAAGCTGACCGCCGGGCTCATGGCCTTCAAAGACCAGCGGTTCGAGCCTCGCACGCGCCGTGTAAAGCGCTGCCGTATGCCCGGCGCAGCCTGAGCCCATGATCACGACATTTCGTATGGCCATAGACCTCGTTTAGATTCGGGATAAGGAAATTCGGTCGCAACCCGGACGGATCACGGCTAAGCCCGCGGGGCGGTTCGTTTTGCGAGCTGCTCGGGAGCCAGCCTCGCGCCGCTTCGACGAGCGCCGTAATGCGGATGGGCCGAGACTGAGCGCAGGCGAAACCTCCTGTTCCTCAGGAAACGAAGGAGTGCAGGCGTTCAATGGGTCTTGCCTCTGCCTGCGGCTTTTCCGGCCGGTCCCCGAACGTAGCACACGCGGCGGCAACCAGCCCGAGAGGAGAAGAACTGTCCGCACACAGCGAGCATTCTAGCAGCAACGAGAGAGAACGGCCGGAAATCACGGCGGCCGATAAGGACCGGGAAACGGTGCGATTTACAACTATAATTCTGGATAATTCTGGCTGACGCTATGGATCGTCGCTGGTTACGCGCCCGCCTCTGGATGGACCACCACGGCCTATTCCCGCGCGGGAAGCTGTCGTTTTTCACCTTATACGTCCTCGCGCTGGACCTCCTGCTGCTGCTGATTGCAGCCCTGGTAGGAGTTCTGCGCCCCGCTCGCGGGAATTCGCTCGATGGCTGGATCGCCTTCCTGACCCTCCTCTTGTTTGTCCTGAGCCTGGTGCTTGCCGCGCGCTGGGCCCGCTCGCGCCTGTTGTGGCGGATGCGCACGCGGCTGGTTGTTACCTATGCTTTTATCGGCGTCATTCCCCTGATCCTTCTCGTCCTGATTGCCGGACTGGCCTTCTACCTGTTCAATGCGCAGTTTGCGGGCTACATCTTCGCCTCCCGCCTCGAGATGGAGCTTCGCGGCCTGAGCGTCAGCAATACGCGCATCGCCAGCCAGATTGCCGCCGATATCAATGCCGGCCAGCGCCTCCCGGGGTCCGCGCCGTCCGTGGGCGCCGGCCACGACGTATTCGCGTGGTTGAACGGGGAACTGATCTTTAGTTCAAGCCAGGGGGGGCGGAAGGCACCGGTACTCCCGCCAAAGCTGCAGCCCCAGTTTTCGCGGGTCGTACAGGACGAGGGCAAAATCTTCCTGCGGTCGCTGGCGACGGTTCCTACAGGCAAAGGAACGCTCACGGTCCTTTCCAGCCAGCCCGCCGAGGAGCGCACGCTTTCTGATCTTGACAACAATCTCGGCGAAGTGACCCTGTACCGGCCGGAAACCGGGATTCGGAATCCGAGCCCGATCCTGAGCGTCGGGAATATTCCCGCGGCGAGGCGTTCGATCGATCTCGGGGTGCGATCCTTTTCCGAAATCCCGGTTCTTGACTGGAAGACGGGGAACGAAACCAACCCCGCGCCCGCAAGCGTAGAGACGCGCTTCTCCGTCCTTTACGACCGCGCTTTCTCTTCGCTGGGCGATCCCGGCTCGACCCTCGAGTTCGTGCTTTTCCTGTTGCTGGTCGCACTGGTCCTGTTTGAAGTCGGGGCCTGGTGGGTCGGCATTCGCGTCTCGGGTTCGATTACCGGCGCCGTGGGACAACTGTATCTCGCGACGACGCACGTCAACCGCGGGGACTTCACCCATCGCATTCCGGTCGCCTCGCAGGATCAGCTGGCGGCGCTCGCCACATCTTTCAACTCGATGACCGAGTCCATCGAAAAACTGATTCACGAGCAAAAAGAGAAGCAGCGTCTCGAAAACGAGATCACCATCGCGCAGGAAGTGCAGGAGCAGCTCTTTCCCCGCCACATCACCCAACTGCCCAGCCTGGAAGTGTATGGCACCTGCCGGCCGGCGCGCAGCGTAAGCGGCGACTACTATGACTTTCTTTCCGTTGGCGCTGACCGCCTGTTGCTGGCGGTCGGGGACGTGAGCGGTAAAGGAATCTCCGCGGCGCTGCTCATGGCAACCATTCATTCCGCAGTGCGCGCCTATGCGATTGAAGGCATGCCCGAGCGGCGCCGGGTGCAGGCCGTGGGTGCAGGCCCCCGGCTGGTTTCCCAGGCCGAGCCGGCGTTTCCCGGCGCCGAGGTGTGCCCGGGCGCGCTGCTGTCGCTTCTGAATCATCAGCTCTACCAGAGCACGCCGCAGGAAAAATACGCGACCCTGTTTCTCGCCTTGTACGATGCCGGCGAGCGCCGGCTCATTTTCAGCAACGCGGGACACCTGCCCCCTCTCATTCTCACGCCATCCGGAGAGGTGAAACGTCTTGCCGGCGGAGGAACCGTGGTCGGACTCTTCGATCCCATTTCGTACGACGAAAATGCCGAGCACCTTCGCCCCGGCGATATTTTTCTCGCCTACAGCGATGGCGTGACGGAGCCGGAAAACGACTACGGCGAATTCGGGGAAGCGCGCTTGATTGACCTGGTCCAGGAGAACCGCGACCTGCCGCTTGAGCGGATTTCCCAAATCGTCACCGATGCGGTCGAGGATTGGATCGGCGGCGGCGAACAACCCGACGATGTGACGCTGGTGCTGGCGCGCGCGAGGTAAAAACCGGGGGGTTTCGCATTCTCCCCAGTCGGAGTAGAGCGGTTGCCCTCACCGGATTGCCGGCTGCGACCCCGAATCTGTGTTCCAATGACTGAATCCAGTTCGTTGGTCCCCGGGGAGGCGCTTTGCCAATCTCATCGGTCCGGATTGCCGCAACCGCCTGCGTGGCGGCTACCCTCCTGCTTGCTGCCTGCCAGCGGCATGAGAACATCGAATCCATCAATCGGGATCCCGCCCGCTTTCACGATCGAGAAGTCACGGTGGCTGGACGGGTTGTGAATGCGTTCAATGTGATGGGCGTGGGGGCCTTTGAAATCGACGACGGCACGGGGCGTCTCTGGGTTTACAGCAAGAACTATGGCGTCCCGGGCGAGGAAGAGAAAGCCGTCGTAACTGGGACCATTCAGCAGGGCTTCAGCATCGCCGGCCGGAATTTCGCGACGATTTTGGTCCAATCCAGACCCCGCCGCTGAAGCGCTCGAGGGACGCTGCGCGCTCAGCTTTGTTATAATCAAGCTCTCTACGGTCGTTCCGGCCGAATGGCGCTATCGTCTAGGGGTTAGGACGGAAGATTCTCAATCTTCAAACCCGGGTTCGATTCCCGGTAGCGCTACCAGCTAACATCCGCTAAGTCGCTCTACATGAGCAGCTTTCGTTTTGCGCGAAAATCCCCTGGCGCAGCTAGCAGCAAGAAAAGCCGCAACGGTGGTACACAAAATGACACACAGGCCACCCGTGCCTGTGTTCCTGGCCGCTGCGCCTATCGTGGTGTGCCCGTGGAACACGTTTGCGCGCGCCATTTCCATGCAGCTGGGCTGTGAATGTGAATGGGGATCGGACCGCGCCTCCCAGACATTCACATCAAAGAAAAAATGAGGTCATACGGTTTTCGTCCGTGGGGTACCCACGGGCCACGCTTGCCGCCGGCCTTGATCATGGGGCCGGTGACCATCTTCCCCTTGTGCGCACCTGCATAGACTTGCTCGATGGCTGCGATGATCAGGGCGCGGATCGACACTCCGACCTTTGGGAGCGCTCGCGCAGTCGGTCGTGCGGGCTCTGGAATATCGACTCGGTTTTCCCACCGCCGGCTTCTGCCCGGGAGTCTTAAATGTTCCACCAAGGCTTTTTTCCGCGCTCGTTTCGCGACTTGGTTTAACGAGGGTAGACGTCTTCGACCGCGTGGTATTGGAATGCGATCCCGCTTTCTTGCCAGGTCGACGGGAGAACCGAGATTGATAAAACACATTGAACCGGTTTCGCGGCTTCGAACTGAGCTTTCCTGCGGCAAGAGAGATCCCCGCCCATGTTCGTCATTCGGGATAGCGGGCCCGGATTGTTGAATCTATTGCCGTAGCGTTTACAATTAAGACCCGACGACCGGAACCAACCCAGTCAACTCTCCTCAGGCCTTTTGCCGAGAAGGTGAGCAATCAAGAGTAAAAGGACGATAGTAAGTTAGTGGAATGACGAGAAGCAATCTCAAGCTCGGGAGGTAGGTTATGTTCTTCAAACGGTTTCAGTGTCGCCACCGTAACTGCCGATCTTTTGAGGGTTATCGTTCCCGGCCACGAACGTTTCTTGAGAAATACTTTCTCCCCTTATTTCTTCTAAGACCTGTCCGTTGTGCGAATTGCTTTCGACGCAGATATGTCCCCTTGTGGGTCGATGCGCCAGCGAAGAAAGCTCGCCGTCGCACAAGGCCCGGCAAATGGCAGCCGGGCCGACAGGCTCGGGAGACGACCTGAGATTCCCAGTCGAGAGCCCGCAGGGCAGCTTACTTCAGAAAAGCCCTGTCTGCTGTGGTCCCTTTGAGCGGCCGCGGCAGTCAGATTGCGACCTTGGCAATTCTTTAGCGACCTTCCTCGAGTCAAGGGAATCTAAAACGGTAACAGGCGTCTTCCTTTTGTTTCGAAGGCTCCACGCACGTGCCTGTTGTAATCTGCAGCTACAATACTCCTAATGTTTGAAAGCATTCTCTGTCAGGTCACGGACTACGATCCCGAAGTACTTGAGACCTTGATCGAACTGGCCGTGGAGATTGCCCGGGAAGGACGCGAGGGGCGGCGTATTGGCACGCTCTTCACCCTGGGCGATGAGCAAGCCGTGCTTGCGAAGTCTCGTTCCCTGATCCTTGATCCATTGTCAGGGCATCCGGAGTCGCTGCGTCACGTGACGAATCCCAACCTGCGGGGAACGATCAAGGAATTGGCGCAGCTCGATGGCGGTTTCGTAGTCAGCCATGACGGCGTAGTTCTTTCCGCCTGCCGCTATCTGGATTCCTTCGCCGCCCAGGTCGATGTGCCGCTCGGCCTCGGCAGCCGGCATCTCGCGGTCGCCAACATCAGCGCGGTTACCAAGGCGGTCGGCATTGTGGTCTCCGAAAGCTCAGTGGTCCGTCTGTTCTGCCACGGCAAACTGGTGGGCGAGATTATTCCCGAGTTGTGGATGATGGACCACGCCGCCCGCTTACGCGGCTCGGTAAAGACAGAGACCTACGGCGAGCTGACGGTGCTGACGCCGACTGTCAATCACGCGCTCACCGCAGAATAATTTTAAGGTGCTTCATCCATCGAACGAGCCGGAGAGCGAGTTCGCCTGTACCTGGCTTTCCACTACGTGTAGAGGCGGCCCGCATGCATCGGGAGGCGGCTTCCGCTCGGGTTCCCTGAAACCAATTGCCCCTGTCCGCCGTTTGCTGAATCCCCCACGTGTCCTTTAGAATCAAATGGTTCAGCATTATCTTTGGAGAGTCAATGAAGTCAGCTATTCACCCCGGATACAACGAAGTGCGCGTGCATTGCGCATGCGGCCACACATTTACCACGCGTTCCACCCACAGGGGCGACATCCACGTAGAAATTTGCTCGAATTGCCATCCGTTCTTCACCGGCAAGCAGAAACTCGTTGATACCGCCGGCCGCGTCGAGCGCTTCCGACGCAAATACGCCAACGTGGGGACCGCGAAGAAGCAGGCAAGTCTCGAGAAATCAAAGTCTTAAATCGAGCTCGCCATTCCCGGCAGAGACTCGCGAGCCAGGCCGTTAGCTTCTACAATTAGCCCGTGGGCGACATTGGCAAGATGCTGCTGTTTTTTGGCGTGGTGCTCGCCGTCCTGGGACTGGTTCTGGTTTTCCTCGGGCGTACGGGCCTTCCGATCGGCCGGCTGCCGGGCGACATCGTCCATCGCGGAAAGCACACCACGTTTTACTTCCCGCTGGCCACGTCCATTCTGCTCAGCATCGTGCTGTCGCTAATTCTCTACTTCGTCGGCAGGTTGAGGCAGTAGCGAGGTTCCCGCGAGAAGCGGGAGAGTCTGAAGTTGCCGGGCCGCGCTTCACCGGGCGAGCGGTCCGTGGTCTTTCGGATAGAGCACGACGGACCTCCGCATTCCTTCGCCGGAGCTCTCGGTCACCAGATCCTGTTCGTCGCGCAGCGCCAGGTGCAGGATGCGCCGTTCGCGGGACGACATGGGGGCAAAGTGAAACGGACTTCCAGTCTGCCGGACTTTGTCGGCGGCGACCCGCGCCGACAGCCGCAGCTCTTCGAGCCGCGTCTTCCTGTGTCCCATGCAGTCAAAGCTGATTTTTTCGTGCTCGTTGCCGGTTAGACGAAGGATCTCTATCGCCAGCAGTTCGAGCGACCGCAGCAGCTCCCCTCCCCGCTCGAGCAGCAGCGACGAGTCCGGCCCCGCGAATTCAACCAGAATCTCCGGCCGCTCCCAATCGCGATCGTCGGCGATCTGCGGATCGACCGTGATGCGATACTTGACCTTCAACCCGGCATGCTTCACCACGCCGTTCAGAAAAGCATTGAGCTGATTTGCAGATTGAATTTTGTCCATATAAAAAGGGTGCGGGCCCGGCCTGCGCCTGACAAGCAAGTCCCTGCCGGCGAAGCTCGCGGCTCGAAGCTACCTGTCCTTCTTCCTCGCCCTCTTGGCCGCTATTTCCCGCATCTCGCGCCCCAGCGTGGTCCGGTTCATCACCCCCTGCTGGGCGATCATAATCAAGTTGCTCAGCGAGTAATACAAGTTTAGTCCGGCAGCGAGATTGTAAAAGATGAAGCCCATCATGGCCGGCATCATGATGTTCATCATGCGCTGCTGCGCCGGGTCCATGCCCGCCTGCGGCGTCATGCGCTGCATGACGAACATGCTGACCACCATGATCGCTGGCAGGATCAGATACGGGTCGCGCGCCGACAGATCATGGATCCACAGCCAGTGCGCCTGCCGCAGATCGATTACAGCCGGCAGCATTCGATAGTAGGCCCACAGGAAGGGCAGCTGCACCAGCAGCGGCAGGCAGCCGCCGACCGGGTTCACGCCTTCTCGCTTGTACAGCTCCGCGATTTCCTTCTGCATGTCCTGCTTGCGCGGGTCGCGCATGCTGTACTTCTTATATTTTTCCTGGATCGCCTTCATCTGGGGCTGCACCCGCTGCATCTTCAGCGCTGATCTCATCTGCGAGATGCGCAGGGGCAGGAGCGCGAGCGTGATGATGATGGTTTGAATCACGATCGACCAGCCCCAGTTGTGGACGTACCGGTTCGTCCAGCGCAGCCAGAGAAACAGCGGCCGCGCAATCAGGCCCAGCGACCCGAAGTTCAGCACCCCCCGCAGGTCCTGGTCCGCGCCCTCGATGGTCGGAACCTGGACGGCCTCGAGCACCTCCAGAGACTTGGGTCCGGCGAACAAACGCGCACGGGTCTCTCCCGGCTGGCCCAGGGCTATGCCGAGCGCGTCCCCCGGTTTCGTCTGGTTGCTGCCCGGGCTGGTGGGCGCGTCGACCGGGTTGCGCAGCGAGACGATGAACTGATTGTCGGAGTAGGTGGGAATGAATACCGCTGCAAAGTATTGACTGCTTACACCCGCCCAGTTGAAGCTCCCGCGCAGGGTATTTCCCCCCGAGACCTTCTTCTCGGCAATGTGCTCGATGTGGTTGTTGTACTGATATTCAAATTGACCCTGGGCAAAATGGTAGACCGTCGTCTGGTCTCCGAATCCGGCCGGCCAGGCCGGGAAGGCGGCAACCGGACTTCCGTTCTCAAACACGGAAGTTTCCACCTCGACGACGTAGCTCGCATCGAAGCGCAGGGACTTCCTGACCACCCATCCGCCCTCGGAATACTCGAAGACGAGACTTGCGGGCGCTCGTAATGTCTGTCCGGGAGCCGCGCCGCTGGTCACGTACAAAGCCGAATTCAACTTGTTGCGGACCGATTCGTCGTAGCTCCAGAACGAGAGCGGATAGCCGTGTTTCCGGGCCGCGTCCTGATGCACCAGGTCGAGGGGCTTGCCCTGATCGTCGGAATATTTCTTCAGGATCCACGACTTGGCCTGGGCTCCGCGATTGGTGAAGGTGATCCGGTACAGGTCGTTCTCGACTACGGTCTCGGATTCGGATTGGGCCTGCTTCGTCGATCGAGCCTGGGGGGCCCCTGCGCCCTTGTTTGCGCCCTTGTTCGGTTCGGCCACTGCCGGTCCGGGACCGGGCGCAGGAGAAGGCGCCGGCGCGGTGTGAACCGGCTGATTCGGACGCGCCGAGCTCGGCGACTGCCCGGGCCCGTACCTCTTCATGTAAAGCTGGGCTCCAATAATGACGGCCGCCATGAGCGCAAACACCAGCAGAAACCGCTGGTCCATGCCCGGCTCGGATTGTGGATTCTTGTACTCTGGCATTCGCTTTTACCGGCTCAGACCGGGACCTCGGGTCCCGGAGGCAATCGTCGGCGTGAGCGGGCCTTCGGGCCCGCTCGCACGGGACGGAGAACCGCTAACGGGCACCGGATCAAACCCACCCTTTGAGAACGGGTGGCACCGCAACAACCGCCACGCCGCCATCAGGCTTCCGCGCACCGCCCCGTGCCCTTCGATGGCGTCGCGGGCGTATTCGGAGCAGGTCGGCACGTAACGGCATGCTGGCAAGAGCATCGGCGAAAACACGCGCTTATACAGACCGAGAGCGGAAACTAATATCGCCCTCGGCGCGCCGGTGATGGACTGAAGCCGTGTTTTCAACGCAGCTTGCCTTTCTCCCTGGATTTTTCAACCGTCCTGAACGCCTTGGCTACTTCGCTCTCAAGCTCGCGAAACTCGACCCGAAGCGCCGATCGCTTGGGATTGATCACCACGTCGACGGCCAGAGCTTCGGGAAATCCGTTTAACCGCACCGCTTCACGCAGACGACGCTTGATTCGATTGCGCTTCGCCGCGCCCCCCAGGGCCTTCCCTACGGTAAAGCCGATGCGCGGCCCCTTCGGCTCGGGTTCGCTTCCCCGCAGCAGATAGAAAACCGTCATGTGCTCGGCAAAGTGCCGCCGCCCTTGCCGGTAAACCCGGTCGAAGTCGGCGTGCCGCAACAGACGGCGCCGCTTCGGGAAGCTTTTCTTTGCGGATTGCGGAGCAAGATTGGTCAAACAATCGGCTCTGGGTTTTCGGGCGCCAGGGCTTAAGGCCCGGGACCCTCGGTCGAGGTTTGCCGGAGCCTGCAGCCTGAGGGCCGATTTTTATTCACGAAATCCCGGTTTTACTGAAACCCGCTTGCGGCCCTTTGCCCTGCGCCGGGAGATCACCGCGCGCCCGCCCTGGGTCTTCATCCGCGTGCGGAAGCCGTGCGTCTTTGAACGGCGGCGGCGGTTCGGCTGGAATGTACGTTTCGGCATGAAAAGTCTTGCACTCCTGTCCTCAGCAAATGTATTGCTTCGATTGGTTTGAAAAGAAAGTATAAATGAGGGATGCGGCCTGTGGCCACTTGGGGGTGGCGCGCCCGGCAGCCGCCATGCGGGGAGCCGGCAAAAGGCTGGCCGGGCAGGCGGTGGAAGCAAGAGAAAAGGCAATTTCCGGGTCCCTTCCGGGGTTTTGCCTGGGTCTTGCGATGAGGGTGTCAGGGTGAGGAACAGACTGGTTCAACGAGCTTGGCTGGATTGGTAGTCACACGCGAGCAAGCAGCAAGCGCGGGGTCGGCCGCGTGGGGAAAACCACAGGATTGGCTGAGGAGCGGGCCCGTCTTCGTCGAAGCCTTTCTTGCGGGCGCCGCCGTCTCGGTCGCCGTCTTCCTCCTCGGGTGGCGCTACGGCTTCAACCTCGCCGATGAAGGCTGGTTGTGGTACATCAGCAAACGAACGGCCCTCGGCGACGTGCCGTTTCGAGACTTCTTCAGCTACGACCCGGGCCGCTACTATTGGTCGGCTCTCGTATTCAAGCTGCTCGGCCGCGACGGATTTTACGAACAGCTGCTGGCGAATTATCTGTTCGCGATTGCGGGCCTTGCGCTCGTGTATTTCGCCATGTGCCGGGCGGAATTGACGAGGAGCTGGCGGATTCTCATTCTGCTTCTCCTCGGCATCGCGATCGGCTTTCCGCGCCACAAGATCTATGAGCAGACATGGTCTCTCATCGCCACTGCCGCCGCCTTCCTCGTGTTCCGGGCGCCCGAACGGATTGGGCGCTGGCTGGCCGTGGGTGTGGCGATCGGCCTCGCGGCCTTCTTCGGGCGAAATTCCGGCCTGTTCTTGCTCATCGCCGCGGCCCTGAGTTTTCTGGTTCTCCAGGTCCGCGGCCATCGGCCGGCACCCGCCGGAGTTCTTGCCGCCGTTGCCTGCGGCATTTTCATCGGCTACCTGCCGATGATTATTCTGATCGGGGCGGTCCCCGGATTTCGCGCGCCGTTTTTTCACTCTGTGCTACTCACCCCGCACTGGTCGTGGTCGTTGCCCATTCCCTTTCCCTGGCGCGTTCACCTGCGCGGTCTCGAGGGAATCGATCGGCTGGAGGCCCGCGCCGTCTCCTGGCTGTCGGTCGCCGTGCCCCTCGCCTACGCCGGGCTGCTCGTGGGCGGAATGCGCAAAAAAGGCCCGCTCGACGGCGCGGAAACGCTCGCCATCGCCGCGTCCGCGGCGGGAGCCGGTTTTCTCATCCAGGCCTTCTACACCGCCGACTTCTTTCACATCGCGCAGGGCGTCGTCCCCTTCGTGGTCGCTGCCGGCGCGTTTTCCGCCCATTTGTGGCGCCGCGGGGCTCGGGGCTGGTCGAGCGCGGCCTTCGGCTGTTTGTTCGCGCTCGTCTTCGCCTCGTGGAGCTCCATGGAGCCCGCGCTCGCGCATCTCCGCAGGGACGCTCACGGGCCCGAACGCGCGGATGCGATCGCCATCCAGGGAAGATTCTTTGAAGTCCCGAGCGAGCAGGCAGAAATCATGCGCACGGTTCAGACGGCATTTGAAAACTGCGGGGCGCGCGACGGAGGATTTTTCACCGCGCCCTACTACCCCGGCCTGTACGCTTTTCTGAACACCCGCTCACCCGTGTGGGACACGTATTTTCTTTGGCCGCGGAGCGAAGAAACTCAGCAAGCCGCAATCGGCGCCCTCGAGCAACATCGCACGGCCCTGGTCCTGCTCAACCGCGCGTTTGCCATCAACGGGCGCGAGAGTCTCAGGCTCTCCCGCACCAATCCGGAAATTGTCCGTTATGTTCTCGCCCATTTCGAGCGCAGCCACCAGACTCTGCCCGCGGGCTTTGAGCTTTACTTCGATCCCGGCCAGTGCGCTCATCTCCGTCCGGCAAATCCCTGATTCGAAGCAGGAGAATCCGCCGACTTGTTTCTTCCCAAAATAGCCGGATTAAGATAACTGAAGAAAGATATCCGAATTAAAGATAACCGAAGGCGCCGACCGGGGCGCCATGAATCTGCGAGTCGACAGAAAAAATTCTTGGCCGTTGAAATCCCTCCCGGGCACGAACTTCTTTCGCGAAAAGATTTCCACAAACGGAAAAGTTTTGTGCTAGCATGACGCTCTGTCATTGAAGTTCTTGATCGCCGCCAATTCATTTTACGAAGCTTCTCTCGGTAAGGAAACGTTTCAGTAGCAGCAATCAGTTGACCCAGGCGTTGTATCAGTTGACCCAGGCGCTGTGCCCACAGCGGCCCCACGAAATTTGATATGTCTGTTCCGACTCCGACTCTTTCTCCGAATCCTTGGTCGCGGGTTCTCGACGCGCTCGAGAAAAAAATCAACCGCCACTCCTACGACACCTGGCTGAAGCCCACGCGTTACAGTCACTCGAGCAACGGCATCATGTACGTCCGCGTTCCCACCGCAGAGTTCCGCCACGTGGGCGACAAATACGCAGACCTGATTCAGGAAGCGCTCGACAATCTCAACCTAGACTATCGTGAAGTCGAATTTGTTACGCCGGAGGACGATCCCGCCGCGACTCCCGTGCGGCACGACGGTGGGCTTTCGGCGGCCGCCTCCGTCGCCAGCGCTCCCGCGCCGGGTTCGCAGGCGCGATTCGATTGGGACGGCGCCGCTCAGCTCAATGCGCGTTACACCTTCGACGCTTTCGTGATCGGCAGCGGCAACCAGTTCGCGCACGCGGCCTGTCAGGCGGTCGCGCAGCGTCCGTCGAAAGCCTACAACCCGCTTTTCCTCTATGGCGGCGTGGGCATGGGCAAGACCCACCTGATGCAGGCCATCGGGCATGAAGTGAAGCGGTTGATGCCGCAAGCGGCCATCTGCTATGTCTCCAGCGAGAAGTTTACCAACGAGATGATCAACTCGCTGCGCTATGACAAGATGTCGAGCTTCCGCGACAAGTTCCGCAATGTGGATGTCCTGCTCATCGACGATATTCAGTTCCTGGCGCAGAAGGAACGCACGCAGGAGGAGTTTTTCCATACCTTCAACGCGCTGCATGAGTCGATGAAGCAGATCGTCATCGCCAGCGACCGTTCCCCGAAAGAGCTGGCGGAAATCGAAGACCGCCTGCGCAGCCGGTTCGAGTGGGGCCTGATCGCCGACATCCAGCCTCCCGACCTTGAAACCAAGGTGGCCATTCTGCAGAAGAAGGCCGAACAGGAGCATATTACGCTGCCGACCGACGTGGCCTTGTTCATCGCCTCCAACATCCGCTCCAATGTGCGCGAACTCGAAGGCGCTCTGATCCGGCTGGTTGCCCACTCCTCGCTCACCAACACCGACATCACTCTTCCCTACTCGCAGCAGGTGCTCAAGAATTTCATCGACTCGCAGGCGCGGAAGGTCACGATCGAGTCGATCCAAAAGGCGGTCGCCGAGCAGTTCGGCCTGCGGCTGCTCGAGATCAAGGCCAAGAACAATTCCCGGGCCATTGTTTATCCGCGGCAGATCGCCATGTATCTGGCGAAGCACCTGACGGAAGCGTCGCTGCCGGAGATCGGGCGTCAGTTCGGCGGCAAACACCACACCACCGTGCTGCACTCGGTCGAAAAAATTGAAGAGACCCGCAAAATGGACAAAGATTTGAACAGGATGCTCAACAAACTGACCGAGCAATTAGGCGGGTAGACCGCAGTTGGGGACGCGTTTTCCTGTTTCCCGACCGCCTTCTTCTCAGGGGTGGCTGCGGACGGGTTGTGGAACCTGTGAAAGAAGCGGACGAAAAGCGTGCGCGCCACCCGAAATCCCGCGGCAGGCGCCTGCGGGCGGCCCTGATCTTGGACACGACAGGAGGGGCGGGAATTGAAGGGAGCATTGGAGTTGGTTTAAATTTCCACTTTTCCGAAGGTCCTACGGTTACTGCTGGTTTTTAGGGATTTTGGTCTGATATAAGGAAGTAGAAGTACAGGAGGTTGGACAGATTGTGTCCGACCCGCACAAGCAGGGGTCCGGATCTTATGCCGGTAGAAGCCATCGCACCCACAGTCGGCGCCGCCGCCATGGAAATAACCGTCAGCAAATTTGAACTGCTTCGCGAGCTTGCGGCAACTCAGGGAGTCGTAGAGCGCAAGACTACCATTCCGATTCTTTCGAACTATTTGTTCGAAGCAGGCGGTGACCGGCTTTTCTTGACGGCCACCGACCTCGACCTGAGCCTGCGCACCTCCTGCAACGCCAAAGTAAAGAAGGAAGGCTCCTGCGCCATCCCTGCGCGCAAGCTGCACGATTACGTCAAGCTCCTGCCTGACGCCGAGATCACCATCAAGCTGCTCGAGACCCAGTGGGTCAACATCCGCTGCGGACGTTCGAACACCAAGATGGTCGGCATGTCGCGGTCGAACTTCCCCAGCCTGCCGCCGTTTCCCACCGCGGGCGTGGTAAGAATTCCCGCCCAGGTCTTGCGCGGAATGATCGCCCGTACCGGTTTTGCCATCGCCAATGAAGAGTCCCGCTATACGCTGAACGGCGCGCTGATGGTGCTCAAGCCCGAGTCGATCACCATGGTCGCCACCGACGGCCATCGCCTGGCGCACGTCGAGCGCAGCGGCGAAAGCTTCGAGGGCGTCTCGGGCGAAATGAAGACTCTGATTCCCAAGAAGGCCATGGACGAGCTTCGCGCTCTGGCCGACACGACCGAGGTCGACACCATCGAATTTGCCAAAGATGAATCGACGCTCTACTTCCGCATCGGCCCCCGGCTGCTGACTTCGCGCCAGCTTACCGGCCAGTTCCCCAATTACGAGGCCGTCCTTCCCAAGGACAACAGCAAGACCATTGCCCTGCACGGCGACGAACTGGCCGCGTCCATCTCCCGCGTGGCGCAATTCGCCGATGAGCGCTCCCGCGCCGTGCGCCTGAAACTCGAAGCCGGCGAACTCAAGCTCTCCGCGTCCTCGAGCGAAACCGGAGAATCGGAAGATTCGCTCGAAACCGATTACCACGGCGAGCCGCTTACCATCGGCTTCAACGTCCAGTACATTACGGATTTCCTGAAAGCCGTGGGCGCGGGCGACGTCCGGCTCGAACTCAAGGATTCCCAATCCGCCGGCCAGCTGCGCCCCGCCGAGAGCGAAGATTACCAGTACCGCTACATTGTCATGCCGATGCGGATCTGAGCTTCCCCCCCCGGGTCTCATCGAGTCTTCCGGCCGGCCTGATTTCGCAGGGCCGATGGCTTTTTGAACAACATTTGAACTGCGCCCCGACAGCGGCCCGCCCGGCAGCGCGGCCATTCCGCGGAAAGTTGGTTTCTCTCCGTCCATTTCGTGCTACAATCAAAGGTCATCTCGGGTTTCGAGTAAGGGGCGTGCTCCTGAGACTAAAAGTCACAAGGAGTCGCCATGTCACGGAAGTATCTGTTTCTAGCCTTTTCCGCCGTCTTCTGTCTTGCCTCGGCCGCCCGGGCTGCAGCCCGCGACCTGATCCCCGCCGGCACGCTTCTTCACTGCACCATGGACGAGCCCAACTTTTCCTCAAAAACGGCCCAGGTCGGCGACCCCGTGTTGTGCAATCTCGGCCCGCTCGGCGCATTCGGGCATTCGGTCTTCCCGCGCGGGGCCCAGCTTAGCGGTCACCTGCAGGACTTCAAGAACCCCGGCCACTTCTGGGGCAAAGGCTGGATCTCGATCGAATTCGACCGCATGATTCTTCCCGGCGCGCAGGTGCTGCCGCTCTCGGCGAAGATCATCAACGCGCCGCACAACAAGGTTGACAATCAGGGAGACATCAAGGGCAAGGGCCATCCCAAGCGGGACGCCTTTCTGTGGACCATCCCCATATTCTGGCCGGTGAAGATCATGACCCTGCCGGCGCGCGGACCCTACCCGGCGCTCAAAGGCGAGTCGCGCCTCACATTGCGGCTGATGGAAGATGTCGAAGTGCCGTTCGCCGTCTCACGCAGCGGCGTTCCCATGCCCGACTATCGCCCGAGCAGCTATCGCGGGACCCCCTATGCGCCGGCTTCGAACTACGAGCCCGCTTCCAGGGTTGAAACCGCGGCGCCCACCGTTCGCACTGCGACATACAATCGCGAGCCGCGCGCTTCAGTTTACGACGGTCCGGTGACGGTGATTGCGCTGCAGGCGGGAGCGGCGGTGCTCGTCACGCGATACTGGATCGAGGGATCGGACCTTCACTGGGTAACCCGCGATGGCGCCCGGCAGACCGTGCCGCTGGCGCTGGTCGATCTGGCCGAAACCGTGAAGGTGAACCAGGAGCGCAACGTGGCATTCTCGCTCGATTCGCGGACGCCCGACGCGAGCGTGGCGCCCCTCGAGCAGTGACGAGCGGACTCGCGTGATCGGAGGGTTCGTCCACCCTCCAGAGAAAATTCGACTGGAGCGGGCGCCGGGGAGGCCTTCCTGCGCCGGGTTGAGCCGATTTCCGGCCTTCGGGGAACGGCTGTCTCCAGATTGACGCCGGAAGTTCCTCCGTACTACCCTTGCTTTTCTGCGTTGTGGGGGAGGTGCTCGGATGCTCAGCGGATTCAAGCAATTCATTTTGCGCGGCAATGTCATTGACATGTCCGTGGGGGTGGTCGTAGGTGCGGCCTTTGCCTCTCTGGTCTCGGCCTTCACCGCGGACCTGCTTACCCCCTTGATCGGGGCGGTCCGGGGCGTGCCCAGCTTTGACGCCTTCAAATTCACCCTTCATGGAAGCGAGTTCAAGCTTGGCAATTTCATCAACGCCGCCATTTCTTTCCTCCTGATTGCGGCGACGGTTTACTTTTTTGTGGTGACGCCGGTCAATCTGCTGGTCTCCCGCATGCGCAAGGCCCCGGCGCCCGCCGATCCGACCACCAAGAAATGTCCGGAGTGCCTGAGCGAAATTCCGCTCGAGGCCAGGCGCTGTGCTCACTGCGGCCAACCCCTGCTGGCCCGCGCGACGGCGTGATTGCCCGGGCCTCAAACACCCCGATTCGGTAACATGGGAGGGATGAAGTTCGCTCATCTTGGAATCGTGGCGCTTGCTCTGGCCTGGCTTCCGCTGGCGGCACGGGCGGGAGCGCCTGCCGTCGATGCGGCCACCAAAGCGAGCTGCGGCATCTCGTCGAGCGGGGCGCTGAAGTGCCCCCGATTCGGGTTCGCCTATAAGGTTCCCTTCGGCTGGGTGGACCGCACCGCCGACCTCGGGGAACCATCGCAGCCCGAAAGCGGGCAGGATGCCGCGAGTCCGCCGGGCCAGGCGAAAGTGCCGGGCGGGCGGGCCAGTTCCGCCGCCGCCGAGACCCTGCTTGCGGTGTTTGAACGCCCCCCGGGCGCGCCCGGCGACACCATCAATTCAGCCGTGGTGATTGCCGCCGAGCCGGCGGCAAATTACCCTCAAGTCAAAACCGCCGCAGATTATTTTGGCGCCATCAACGAGGTGGCCGAACACGACGGCTTTACAGCGGTCGAGGGGCCGTATGCTTTTCCGGTGGGCGAGAAACAGCTCGTCCGCGGCGATTTCAGCAAGCAGCGCGGCAAGCTGACCATGTGGCAAAGCACGCTGGTCGCGATCGAAAAGGGCTATATCGTTTCTTTCACCTTCATCGGCGGCAGCCAGGACGAAAATGACGAGCTGATTTCGAATCTGAGCTTTCGCTCGACGGCGCCCTCAAGTCACGGCGTGAAAAAATGAGCCGGGGTCGAATAAGCAGGGCCGTGGGCCGTTTTCCCGGACCGCCCGACAGGCCCCGTCTCCCAGGCCGAGTTCACGGAGAAACCATGACCAACCGCGCCTTCCGAACGGCTGTATTCGTCGTCTTCCTCATCTTATCTGCCATGCATGCGGCGCACTCCCGATCCATGAATTTCATCCTCTTTGTCGGCACCTACACCAAGGGCGAGAGCAAGGGAATCTACGCGTTTCGCTACGCGGCCAGCTCGGGGAAGCTTACCCCCCTCGGTCTTGTGGGGGAGACCGTGAATCCTTCGTTTCTGGCGGTGGATTCAACCCACAGGTTCTTGTACGCCGTGAATGAAACGCAGCAATACCAGGGACGGGCAGGCGGCGCGCTGACCGCGTTTCGCATCGATCGCGAAACCGGCAAGCTGACCGAGTTGAACCAGGTGGCCTCGCACGGCGCCGATCCCTGCTACATTTCGCTCGACCGGACGGGGAAGCACGTTCTGGTGGCCAACTACACCGGAGGGAATGTGGCGGTCTTCCCGGTGTCGGCGGACGGCCGCATCGGGGAAGCATCGGCGGTCGTCGAAAACCAGGGCGCTCTCGGTCCGAACAAAGAACGCCAGGAGCATGCGCATGCCCACTGGATCGAGGCCGCGCAGGATAACCGGTCCGCGTATGTTGCGGACCTGGGGCTCGATCGCGTGCTCGTCTACGGATTCGACGCGGCCCAAGGCAGGCTAGGCACGGGCGGGCCCGGCGGGGAGGGCGTTGTTTCGGCGGTTCTTGCGCCCGGGACCGGCCCCCGGCATGCCGCATTCTCCCCGGACGGAAAGTTCCTGTATGTTCTCGGCGAGCTCGATTCGACGGTCACCGTGTTTCGCAACGAGGGTAAGGACGCCTGGCGCTCGCTCGAGAAGGTTTCCGCGCTGCCCCAGGGATTTTCCGGGCACAGCGACGCGGCAGAAATCGCCCTTCACCCCGGCGGCAGATTTCTTTACACCTCGAATCGGGGCGACGACTCGATTGCCGCCTTCAGAATCGATCCCTCGAGCGGCAAGCTGACGTTCGTTCAACGCCTGCCAAGCGGCGGGAAGACGCCGCGGCATTTTGCCCTGGACCCTGCGGGCGCGCGGCTGCTGGCGGCGAACGAAGAAAGCGGAAACATCGTCGAGTTCACGGTCGACGGATCGAGCGGCCGGCTCGAGGCAACGGGCGAAATGGCCAAGGTGCCGTCGCCCGTGTGTCTGGTGTTTGTGCCGGAGTGATCGTCGCCGGGTTCCCGCGACTCGCCCTGCGACTTCGCTTCCGCAGCTCGCCGGGGAAGCGAAAGGCCCAACGCCGGGGGTTCACTCACGATCCAGCAGACCGAGCAGCCGTTCGCTTACCTCCGGCCACTCCGAGCGAACAATTGAGAAGCGCACCGAATCGCGGGGAACCAGGTCCGCCGCCATTCTGTGCGCGCGAAGGATGCCTTCCATCCGGGCGCCGAGCCGTAGGAGCGCCGCCCGCGACCGCTCGTTGCGCGAATCGGTATGCAACGACACGCGGAAGACCTGCCAGGAGTCGAAGGCGTGGGACAGCATGAGGAACTTGGCTTCCGTATTGGCCCGGGTCCGGATTGCCGACGCCGCCAGCCAGGTGTAGCCGATCTCGCACGCATCGGGAGTTTCACGATCAGCGAAGCGATGCCCGGCCGGCCAGGCCCAGCGCTCGATGTTCCAGAAACGCGTCGATCCGATTAGGACGTCGTCGTCCGCGCGCACGATGGCAAACGGGAGAGCGGTGCCGGCTGCTCTTAAGGCGAGTGCGGTTTCAATGTATCGTTCCGCTTGGGTCTTGCCCTGGGGAACGGGGCTCCATCGATAGAGCGAAGGATCGAGGGCTGCGGCCGCGGCCAAACCCGCGGAGTGACCGGGTTGCAGAGGTTCCATGCGGATGTGCCGGCCCTCGAGCCCGAGGCCGTCCTTTTCTGCAGATTGCATAGAGATCCTGGGCCCGCCCTGTCGATGCGAGTGCCGGGGCTCTTCCTATTCGATCGCTTCGGGGTGCAAGCCGATGTTCTTCTCCCCCGCAGCTTTCTTCTCGCGATATTTTTTCATCCAGGCCTCCCAGCTCTTGCCGGCGGCGGTGTCTTTGCCGCTGAAGGCGAGCCCGGCGATCTGGGCATAGGAGACGGAAACTTTCTCCTTCCCCGATTTCGGATAGAGGCGGACGATCGAATCGGCGAGCGATCGGCCGGTGCGGCGGTCGAAGATGTAGCCTTCGATTCTTTCGCCATTCTTTAAAGTGAGGGTGATATCGCCGCGATAGTCGAAGGCTTGCTCGAGCGCCTGGCGGATCTCGTCGTCAGAAGCAAGCTGCGGGACGAAGCCTTCGAGATTTTCGCGCTCGCGTCCCGGCGCGATTTCAAGCTCTTCGGGATTGGTGACGCCTCGCTGGGGTACGCTCATGGGTCACTATTCTAAACGTCCCGCATCGGGAGCAGGTCGCGTCTGAATGCAGGACGGTCACGCCGGTCCTCGACCCGGGCTGAACCTAGGCGCGGGTGCCTGCGAGCGACTTGGTTTCGATCTGCACCAGGGACTGGGAGTGCTCGGAGGAAATCTGTTCCATCAAGGCGAAGGCTCCCGGATCTTCGTAGCGGTCAAAGAGCGTGGCCTTTACGGTGTCGAGGAACCCGCGCAGCGAGCCGAAGGTTTCGTTTACAGCCGAGGCTTCGTACCCGCTGTGCACCATGCAGTTTTGGCAGCGGGGATTGCCGGACTCGGTTCCGTAATTCTGCCATTCGGTTGAGTCGAGGAGTTCGCGGAACGAATCGGTGTAGCCGTCCTGGAGCAGATAACAGGGTTTCTGCCAGCCGAAGATGTTGTAGGTCGGCATGCCCCACGGCGTGCAGGCGTAATGCCGCTTGCCCATCAGGAATTCGAGAAACAGAAAAGACTGATTGAAGCGCCACGAGGGCTTTCTGTTCGCCAGAATGGCCCGGAACAATTTGCGGGTGCGGGCGCGTCCGAGAAAGTGCTGCTGGTCGGGAGCCTTGTCGTAGGAATAGCCCGGCGAAAGCATCATGCCCTCCACGCCGAGATCCATCATCTCGTCGAAAAAGGCCCGCACGCTTTTCGGGTCCGCCCCGTCGAACAGGGTGGTGTTCGTGGTCACGCGGAAGCCGCGTTCGACCGCCTTGCGCAGGTTTCGAAAGGCAATCTCGTATCCTCCCTCGCGGCACACCGACAAATCGTGGTGCTCGCGCTGTCCATCGAGGTGCACGCTGAAGGTGAGATACTTCGACGGCCGGAACAAGTGCATCTTCTCGTCGAGCAGCAGGGCGTTGGTGCACAGGTAGATGTACTTCTTGCGGGCGACCAGGCCCTCGACGATCCGGCCGATCTCGGGGTGCATCAGCGGCTCGCCGCCCGGGATCGAAACCATGGGTGCGCCGCACTCATCGACCGCCTTGAAGCATTCCTCCGGCGTGAGTTCGCGCTTGAGAATGTGGGCGGGATACTGGATCTTTCCGCACCCGGCGCAGGCCAGGTTGCAGCGGAACAAAGGCTCGAGCATCAGCACCAGCGGGTATCGTTTGCGCCCGGCGATTTTCTGCCGGACGACATAGGAAGCCACCGTCCACATCTGGGAATAAGGAACGCTCATGATTGGTTCATCCGTGCTGCTCTATGGTATCAGCAGCGGCTCTCGTCGCTCCGATCGACTTCGCCGCCTCCCCCTTATCTTAGACCTCAACCGGCGATGACAAAGAGGACCGAAGACGGGATGGGCTGACCGAATCAAATCTGCGGCTTAGGGAGCTTCAGACCCTCGAGGCGAATCAGCAGTCTCCTGTCGGCGCGGTCCGCCACTTCGCGCCCGGTCACTCCGAACCAATTCGGGAGCGGGGAGTTCAGGGCCGTCCTTTGAAAAAGGGGGGGCGGCGCAGCCCAGGAAACGGCCTGAAAACAACGGTTTACCGCTCGGGTTCGGGGTCGAAAAACGCCCGCGATTATGTTAAAATTCAGAGTATCAAAAGATGCCTTAAGTTGTAGGAATTTCAGTAGTTTGTGGGAAATTTTCAGGCATCGAGAAGGGCACTGGGGAGAAGCCGTACACTCGACCTTCTGAAGTGCGCAGCTCTGGAGGCTATGGAGCTGCCGGGAAGGGACGCGCACCCAGCATCGGACGATTCTCCCCCTCATGATTCCGAATGGCCACCAAAGAAATCAATCCTCCAACAGTTCCGGAACCCAAGTCGAAGAACGGCAAGCCGGCTGCAAACGGTAACGACTACACCGGCAAGGATATTCGTGTGCTCGGCGGCATGGAAGCCGTCCGCAAGCGCCCGGCCATGTACATTGGCTCGACCGGCGAGCTGGGCCTGCACCATCTCGTCTACGAAGTCGTCGACAACTCGGTCGACGAAGCGCTTGCCGGTTATGCCGACAAGATCGACGTTGCCATTCACATCGACAACTCGATCACCGTGGTCGACAACGGCCGCGGCATTCCCGTCGATCCCATGGACATCGACGGCGAGAAGATTCCCGCCGTGCAGGTGGTGATGACCACGCTGCACGCGGGCGGGAAGTTCGATTCGGCGAGTTACAAGGTGGCCGGCGGATTGCACGGCGTAGGCGTCTCCTGCGTGAACGCGCTCAGCGAAGAGCTCGAGCTGGAAATCTGGCGCGACGGGTTCACCTGGGAGCAGACCTACTCGAAAGGCGAGCCGACCAGCAAGCTGAAAAAGACGGGGGCCGTCAAGCAGAAGACCGGGACCAAGGTCCGCTTCCTGCCCGACAAATCGATCCTCACCGCCACCGAATACAACTACGACACGCTCGCGCAGCGGCTGCGCGAGCTCGCGTTCCTGAACAAAGGCCTGCTCATCACTCTTACCGACGAGCGCACAACCGACGCCAAAACCGGCGAGCCGAAGAAGGCGGAATTCAAGTACAACGGCGGCATCTCGGAATTTATCAAACACCTCAATCGCGGCAAACAGGCCCTGCACGACCGGCCGATTTACATGGAAGATGAGCGCGAAGGCGTGGCCATGGAGATCGGCATTCAATATAACGACGGTTACTCGGAGTCGGTCTTCAGCTTTGCCAACAACATCAACACCATCGATGGCGGCACGCACCTCTCCGGCTTCCGCACGGCGCTTACCCGCACCATTAACTACGCCGGAAAACAGCTGCGGCTGTTCAAAGACGAAAAGGAAGCCGTCACCGGCGACGACGTTCGCGAAGGTCTGGTGGCGGTCATCAGCGTGAAGCTGCCGCAGCCGCAGTTTGAGGGCCAGACCAAGGGCAAGCTCAATTCCGATATCGCGGGAATCGTGCAGGCGTTCGTGAACGAGCGCCTGGGCGCGTTTCTCGAGCAGAACCAGACAGTCGCCCGCAGGATCATCAATAAGGCCCTCGACGCCGCCCGCGCCCGCGAAGCCGCGCGCAAGGCCCGCGACCTGACTCGCCGCAAAGGCGCTCTCGATGGCGGCGGCCTGCCCGGGAAACTCGCCGATTGCAGCGAACGGCAACCCGAGCGCTGCGAACTCTTCCTGGTCGAGGGCGAGTCGGCAGGCGGCACGGCCAAACAGGGGCGCGACCGCCGCTTCCAGGCCATTCTTCCGCTCAAAGGAAAAATTTTGAACGTCGA
>Ga0123356_10000632_pt1 | contig 38888 bp, 61 predicted proteins | sample TergutEmb28metaG_2_FD_92546 | JGI IMG/M metagenome (GOLD analysis project Ga0123356, IMG submission 92546) | Embiratermes neotenicus P3 segment gut microbial communities from Petit-Saut dam, French Guiana - Emb289 P3 | ecosystem: Host-associated > Arthropoda: Insects > Digestive system > Gut ...
GCGTAATTTCGAACACTACACTGAACGATTGTTCCGTTACCCTTGAAATCACCGTATACGAGTGCGGCGAACTGATAGACCGCGAAATCTGGCACATCATACCGATCAGATGCGAGAACAGCAACACCGTCATGGGCATGAACCTCGGCGCGATCGACGACAGCCCGCGTACCTGCGGCAACGTCGTGAACTGGCCCGGACGCTCCACCGACAACGGTCAATTTATTTTAGCGGAAATCCCGAAGGGCTGCGGATGCGGCTGCAAGGGAACCGGATTCGGTTATAATGGAAACGGATACGGATACAAAAACGGAATCAGCTGGTAATCTAGGAAAAATAATTAATCGATGCGGGGCGGCTGTAACGGCTGCCCCGCCGTATAAACGGATGTGATCTTATGGCGGAACCCTTATGCGCAACGAAGGCAAAACTAGCCATAAAAGCATATTTTACCGACTTTTGGAGTAAGTCATCCATGATATATGAAAACACGAAGACCGAAGACCGAACAGAAGTAAAAAAAGAAATTGTTAACTATGCGAACCGCATCATATATTTAATCGGCAAACAGGAAGAAAAACCCGGAGGTAACACATGAAGGACAAATATGAAAGTTTAATATCCATGCTGGAAAAGGAAATCGGCGAACATAGCCACAAGATGGACGGCGGGGCCAAGATGAATCCGCAGTCCGCACAAGCGCTTGATAACGTTGTATCGGCTCTTTTCTTCACCAAGGCGCTTTGCATCCTAGACGAAATCGAGGATGAAGGATTCAGCGATTTTTTGCACAAACTAATGTCACACGGTAAGGAAGACGGCAAGATTGGATTCCATACCGGGGGAAGCAAGAAAGGTCGTCACGGTGGCGGCCGGCACGAAGAAGACGAAGAAGAGGCCCGGGGTGATCATGAATGGCCGGAAGCCCCTGCGGCACGCCGACGCCGCTATCCGCACGCGGATGCGATGGATGACGACGGAGATATGGACGGAACCCCCGAAGCAAGAAGAAGCAGACGCACTGGACGTTACATCAAAGGCGAAATGGAACACGAATCGCCCGGCTATGAGGACGCCGCGCCGGGCGTTATTAAACCGGGTATGGCGAGACGGTAATGGCCGCCGAATGGCTGATCAAAGTCAATAACAGGTTTCACGGAGCCTTAAATTTTCACCGGGACGCGGCTGACCTTTTTTGGTTCCTGTCGCTTCCCGGTTTTGCTATGCTGCACGAATATCAATTGGCAGTAGAGGCATTATGCCAAAGAAAGCTTAAAAAGTTTATTACCGAAGTAACCGGGATGCTGGTTGTAGATGGCTTGCCCATTCGCGCCGGGATGTCAGAGATTGTAAAAGGTAAAATTAGAACAAAAATTGAACCTACATTTCGATGGAACATGCTGAAAAAATCATGGGAAGCATATGAAGAATGGGAACGGGAAACACTTGCGGAATATGAAGTTATTGCAAAAGAACTGTCCAATGATGGTTATCTGGTAGAATATTCATATATTTTAAAAATCGTAAACGAAGTCAATGAGGAACTGAACCATCTGCGTGGCATATTGATTGAAATGTCAGGCATGGATTGGGATATCTCGACTATTTCAGACATGCAGGAAGCCATGCAGGAAAAGTACGAATATAAATTACGTGAAATGCATAAAAGGCACAAAAAATACCATCACTTTAACAGTATAGAGTGATAAATCATGATAGAAGACTGGAAAGCGGCCACCAAACAGCAGATTGAATACATCTACACACAGGCTCCAACGGTGGAGACAGCGCGGGACCTTTATTATATGCTGGAGCTGGAAAAAGTGTTTATCGCGATGGAAACGGTCCATGACGGAATAACCGACGGATACGAGGATGAGGAACACTCTTTTCAATCCGTACGCCGAATGGTAGAGCATGAACTATCCGACGCAGACACATATTATAAGCAAAACACGGCGGCCGCCCGCGCGATCGCCCGTACCGAACTTGACCATGCCAAACGTTTTATTGACGATGCATCGCAATTGGTTCATAGCGCAGAAGAGCGGGACAGCATAAAGAGTCTAATCATGCGATATGAAATCATGCATAAAAAAATTAGATAGAATAAATTTCCATTTTATGGTAAACTATAAATCGTGGTTCCATTAATATCGTTTTCAACCTCTTGTTAAAATGACCCGACATCCCATCGTGGTCATTTTATTTTATCAATGAGAGCACAGTTGAGTAACAATCTTCTCCATCGCTTCTAATAGGTGTTTTTTCATCCGTGTTATCGTCATATTCGAGTTTAAAAATCATTTGACGAGTAAAAGCAGCAGCAACTCCATAGTTATAATTTTCAATCGATTTTAGTATGTCCTTTAATAAAACCGCTACCTGCATATTTTCCATGTTTACCTCCTATAAATGAAAACCTTCTAAAGATGCATCCATCTCATCGTCAGTTATACCAATATATAACAACGTTGTATCCGGTTTGCTGTGATTGAATAAACGCATAAGCATAACGATGTCTTTATTTTTTTTGTAATGATGGTATCCGAATGTCTTCCGCATCGTATGCGTACCGACAGCATCCGTAATACCAACATACTTGGCCGCATCCGAAATCATACGATAAGCCTGTGCCGTGCGCATACGTTTGTTTCGATCACGGGTACCACATATCAAATAACGATCGTCCGGCGTGTACTTTAAAAAAAAATCAATGTCAGCCTTAAGCTCTGAATTAATTAAAAACCGCTTTGGTTTTTTAGATTTTTTTTCGACTATGGTTACATGCGATTTCCCGCGTACATCCGACACCTTTAGATTTAATATGTCAGAAATCCGCAAGCCCGTGTTCAAACCAATCGTAAAAAGTATGTAATATTTGACATTTCCTCTAAAAAGATATTCCTTCATTCGCTCCAGATCGCCGAGGTCGCGTATCGGATGCACGGCAGCCATAAAAATCGCCCCTTAAACCTCCAAAGTGGCCGGTTATTATCAAAAACAGTTTATAATTTATAAAATAACACATATTTACAGGATTCGTCAAATTATAAAATGGGAAAAATTGTCTATTGACTAAGGTTAGTAAATCTGGTAGAATGTATTTGTTGGACGGCCACGGCCGAAAAAAAAACAGGGAGGTAACAAAAATGAAAAACATAGAGATCGGGACCATCTTAAAAATTAAAAATAATGGTATCACGGGTACCGTTACGAACTTAACCGAAGATAAAGTAACGCTCGAATTAGAAGGCGGAGAAAATAGAGAATACAGCATGGCATACATAAAGAGCAGATGGCAGGTCCTCCAGACAGAAGCCACCGAAAAAATCAACGGAATGAAAGGAACAGAAACAGCCGAAATAACCGAAAAAAACTTTATAGTATGGGTTAACCGCAAGTATCTCACAATGGTAACCAGTACCAGTAACGGCGGGGCCGAACACAAAGTAATGGATAACATGGTTTACGTAACAAACGCACAAGCATTCGGATTCGAGGAAATGAACACGGAAACCTATAAAAAAGCGTTTGAAACCGGAAAGATGATCAGCATCGAAGAACTGCAAAAGAAAAACGACGAAGCCATCAAAAAGCATAAAATAAACGTAAATATTCTTCTTAACAAAATTAATGATTGCACAGCAGAAGTTCAGGACCTCGAAATCAAGCTGAATGCTGCGAAGAAAAATCTTAAGGAAGCACAGGAAAAAGCAGCCGAATACGCTAAAAACGCGAAGATAAATCTTGAGTACACGGAAAATAAAGAACAGGTAGCGTAAACGCAGAGTGACGGCCTTCGGGCCGGTAATGCGGCAGGCCCGGTCACAAGCCCGGGCCGCGCAAATAAAAATAAGGAGTGATGAAATGGATAAAAAAGTATGGGCGGCACAATTAATATCCGACCTTGATTGCAAAAAATGCCCATTTATAAAAAACGAAGCCGACGTGGGCGTTGGTATCATGTACGACTGCGACCATGTTTGCAACATGTCGGTGGAAGAAGTTATAAAATACGTTGAGGAGTGGAGGCCTTGAAAAAAGAATGGGAACCTGGTGACTTCAGATATCTGTCGGAACCTAAAAATTACAAAGGCTACCGGCTGGTGGAACTGGTTGAGTTCGATGCAGTCCGCATGCAGTGGTGGGTACGAACGATGGGGGGTTGGGAGTTCGCGGTATATGAGGATGAACTAGAGGAGGAATAGAATGCAGGATATGCGTGAAATTACGTTCGAAACAAAAGATGAAGCCATCGCTGCAGGTTGCATAAGACCTATCCATTATCGATGTGAAGAATGCGGATATGATTATTGGTCAGAATGGAGGAGTAAAATTTATCGATTGGAGGAGGAGTAATCCATGAAAAACTTGCAAGATATTACAAGGCAAGAAAGTGGACTCGTGCTGTACGAAACGGGTGAGCTGCTGCTGTTGAACTGGTCTGGCATAAACGGCATACCGAGGTTATCTCCTTTTGGAAATGCCTGTCTTGGCATGGACGAGGAACTGACTGTATTAAGCGAAATATCTTTGGACGACATAGGCTTTTATCTGGACGGATATGTCGATGGATTTTTAAACCTTATCTACACCGACAGCGATGAAGAAGATATAAGCGGGCAGAAAGGGAAGCTTTATAAAATTACGACGAGCAACGAATCAGACGGGGTTGTGGAAGTTTTCGCGCCATTAGTCTGGAACTGAAAGGGAGGAACAAATGTTGATGAAAGCTGGTTATCAAGATGGAACCTGAAAACGTACTACGATCGGAGGCGCGGGCGATCGAACGAATCCGATACGATTGCCCATATTGTGGCCTCGAAAACAGTCGAATGATACATATCATGCTGGATGATAAAAAGTTTATTGAGACTTGCGACATTGAAAAGGGCGGTTGTGACAAAGATTTCGTCGTATATTGGGAACAAATGATTAGGATACGGGGCGTTGTTGCACTGGACTACGGCAGTGATGGAAACACTTAAATATCATAATCAAAAAAAGATTCGCGAAGGAGATGGCCATAATGCTTGAAATGCACTTTATATGCGAAGACTGCGGAAAAATATTCGATGAACCGGCCAGCGGATATTATCGTGATGAAAACATACGTGTTTCGGTTTGTCCGCATTGCCACGGATCGGAATGGTCGGAACTTTATCCATGTCAAAAATGCGGAAATTGGTATCGGGAATGGGACATCGACGAAGGGTACTGCGAGTATTGCGGAAGCCTGATCGCCGAACGGCTAAAAATGTTTGTCGAGGGTGAATTCACGAATGAGGAATGTCATTACCTTGATTGGTATATATCGGGCAGCAGCTTAGATAATATAACAGTTCAAGATCAAACAAAAATGCGTCAGCCGAAACGCTGGAATCTGACCTCGAATTCATGTTCAAGTAAAATAACGGCATAAACGCAAAGCTAAAAATTAATGCCGGACATTCTTTTTTACAGGGGGGAGTGTCCGGCACAATTGTGCGCACTAAGGGGAGCACGCTATGCCATTATAACACAAATAGAAGGGATGGAATAGCATGGAACCTGCTATCGACAAAACACTGACAGAAGCCGACATCGAAAAGGCGCTAAAAGCGTTACAGTATCGGCGCGATTACATAAAAACATACATGAAACGATCGGAATACAAAGAGAAACGCAAGGAATACTATCAACGGCGAAAGGAAAACGACCCTGAATGGTACGCCGGTCAGATCGCCGCAAATAGGGAACGAAACCGTCCCGCAAGTAAAAAGGAGGAATCAACCAATGGGAAACAATCTGGAAAAAACGATAGTTGAATATGAATCAGGAAACACCACCGTGAAGCTATCCCCTGCGATTGTCCGTAACTATTTGGTTAATGGTAATGCGCATGTTACCAACGAGGAAATCGTCATGTTTATACAGCTCTGCAGGGCGCAGCGGCTGAACCCGTTCATACGGGAAGCGTATCTAATCAAGTTTAAGGATCGGCCCGCTACTATGGTAACGGGCAAGGACGTCTTCACAAAACGGGCTTCGAATCACCCAAAGTTTGGTGGATTGGAAGCAGGTATTATTCTTGCCGATACATCCGGAAAGATGGAATACCGGCCCGGTTCGGTAGTACTTATCGGCGAAAATTTGGTTGGAGGATGGGCACGGGTACATATCAACGGATATACCGTACCGATGGAATCAAGTGTATCCATGCAGGAATACTGTTCCTATGATCGAGATGGTAAACCAACGCGATCATGGTTAAAGATGCCCGGGACTATGATACGAAAGGTAGCCATTGTACAGGCACTTCGGGAGGCATTCCCGTGCGAACTGCAGGGATGTTACGATGCATCCGAAATGAAAATCGAACCGGATGCACTGGATACAAAGCATGTGGAATTTTTACCGCCGGACGATGACGACGATGGAAGTACCCGAAGTGTGGACCCGAATACGGGGGAGGTTATCGAATATGAGTAATATATTCCAAATTACGCGGGTACTGCTGGATGCCTACGAGGTGGCGGCGAATAGCACCGATGAGGACATGGAGGCCGCGGCAGTGGTTATACTCCAATACGAGGACAGCCTAGAAGATAAGGCGGACAACTACGCGGGGCTTATCGCCATGATTGACGGGGAAGTGGACACCATTGCCCGGGAAATAGAGCGGTTAACGGCGCTCAAGCGCACCCGCACCTCACTAAAGGACCGTTTGAAGGCGAACCTGCAGACCATGATGATAACCCTGGACAGGCCGAAGTTTAAAACCGAACTTCACAGCTACGCCATCCAGAAGAACCCTTCTTCCGTCAGGATTGTCAATATAAACGAACTCAAGATGCACCCCATGTTCTGGAAGGAACCGAAATGGGACGAATCTGAATTGGATAAGACGCGGATAAAGGCTGTCATTAACGACGGCGGGGAAGTCCCAGGCGCGGAACTGGTGCAGACCGAAAGCCTGCGTATCCGGTAAGGGGGTAGCCATGAGCAGCATTGTCATACAGATATACGAACCGGGGAAGGAACCGCATGTGTCCTTCGTAAACAACGACCTTCCCGCCATGCAGAAACTGGTGGTGGGGTATATCGAAAGCTTGACCATTGACGAAAGACTTGTGCTTATATGCAACGAGGAAGGGCGTTTTATGGAAACCTGCCCTAAAAACAGGATTATACGAATACCAAAGCGCGGAACCCACCAGATACACGGCACCTTCTTTATCTGCGCCTATACCAGCGACGGGGAATTCTCGTCCATAACGGATGACGACCTGGAACCCTGCCGCTTAATGACCGAACCTTGCAGGGGGTGGTGACATGTATATCAACCAGAAGTCAGGGGTAGTGGCGGTCGGGTACGCCGGGAAGGATGCCCTATTCGAAAACATTGGGAACAAGAAAACCGCCATACTCAAGTTCAGCATAGCGGTGGGCAAGCGGGGCAATGAAACCCTTTGGTTCGACTGCTACGCCTGGAACCCTATTGCAAGCAGGTTCAGGGACGCGATTAAAAAAGGCGATTCAATTATGGTCATGGGGACATGGGTGAAGAGCGGCTATAACGGCGGGGAAACCACCCGTTTGGAATGCCAGTTCGTACAGCTCCTCGGGGATATGCGAAAACAGGAAAAAGAGCCAGACGATTTAAACGCCCCATATGCCATAGAAAACGTTTATATAGGCGGTTCAGAAGACGAACTGCCCTTCTGATACCAGCCAGGAAAAAAATGCTTAAAAACGCTTAAAACACCATAAAAAAGGCCGGATGAATATCCAGCCTTTTTTGTTTGAAAATATTTCCAACAACCAGTTGAAAAACATATATCCCTCGGTTATAATGTGTTTACCAAGACAACAAAAAACCTCGGGATAATAGTTTTTAAGACAAAATTTTCACAGTGAAATTATATCCCGAAAAAAATTTGTTGTCAATGGGCAAAATAAATTTTAAGGGATATTTTTTTATGGACTGACTGTAATATAATTCCATATTCGATTAATATTAATTTACCAAAAAAAGGGAGATAAAAAAGTTGGATATGTACCACTTGAAAATAATTATCCCCCGGTATATTATCAATTCGCTAAAACAAACAATATCCGCGGGGATAAAAGACAAACAAATTTTTTTCGGTTATTTTGTAACCAGAAAGAATTATAAACCCCAGGAAAATGTTTGTCAATAGGCAAAATATTTTTAAAGGGGTATTTTTTATGGAAAATAATGGTAATACACAATATACGGATACTATTTCCGTTTTAGGTATTCTTTCGAAAGGTTTCGGATTCAGTCCACAACTCGTCGCACGAAATCCAAACCTATCGTTAGAAGCGAAAGGTGTCTATTTATACCTATCCAGTTTTGCCGGTTCAGGAGCACGAGCATTTCCAAGCAAAAGTCTAATGTGCGCGGAACTAAATGCAACGCGTGAACGATTGAACAAATACTTAAAACAGTTGGTAAATTATGGGTATATAGTTATAGAACAAAAAAAAGACAATCAAAATCGCTTTATGCGAAATGAATACATTATGGTTCAAAATATTCCTGCAGGAAAGTATATAAAAAATACTATGCCGACACAGGATTTCCCGTCGCCTGATTTCCCGTCGCCAGATTTCCCGTCGCCGGGATTTCCGTACACGGGAAATCAGACACCCCCCCCATTAAAAAACGTTGATAAACCGCCATTTCAAAAATTTGAAGCACGTAATTTCCCGTCGACGGAAATCCCGGCGACGGAAATCCCGGCGACGGAAATCCCGTCGACGGAAAACCATACCACTAATAGTAATAGTATTAAAAATACATATATAACCTCTTGTAGCTTAGAGGGGGGGTATTTAGAAAGCTATAATAGCTTAGAGGGAGGGGAGGTAGCCAGCCAACCCACGCCTCCCCCCATAGCGGAGATAGAGGTTCAAACATTCATAGAACCGGAACCGCTACCGAACGAACCGTTTATGTACGACAGTGCAGGCAACCCGATTGATGCCCCATCCTCGATGCCGATCACGAAATGGGAAACCTACGGTGAGAATAATAAGGTCCGGCTAACCACTCTCGATTACGATATCCTAGTCAAAAAGCACGGTAGTGAAACGATAGATGATTTTATCTTCCAGATGGACAATTCAATCACACGCGGTACCTATGTGCCTAAGCTGTATGAAAACCACCGCGCCACGATCGAACGGTGGATATACAACGACAAAAAGCAAAAGAAAGACAGACCTACGATCACGGGTGGTATATCCGTTTCAGCTTCCGGTTTCGTTCCAAAAACCAATCCAACACCGAAAGTAAACCGATTCGTAAATTTCAAACAACGTGATTGGGACTATACTGGATTAGAATCAAAGGAGCGGCAGTACATCAACGTACAAGCCGGGGAAATTATACCGGGTATGAAATGGTTGCTTGATGGACAAGGTAACAAGGTTCGGATGATTCCTGCATAAATGCATATGCAAACGATGTCGAAACATATTTATTTACAAAACATGTAAATACTGGCAATATTAAAACTGGAGGAATTTGGATATGACTGATTACGAAAAAATAGCAATACTCCGGGAGCAAACCGGCATTGAGCCTCGAGTAAAACATAACGGATTGCAAACCATGCAGGAGTTGTACGGAACTCTTCCAGGTCGTCGTTGTAAAGACTGTATACATCACATGCAATTTAACTATACCCGCAGATATTATAAATGCGAACTATGGAGGCTAACCCGGGACTCAACATCGGATATAAAAATATTGGGAATAGCATGCCGTAAATATGAGCGAGGAGAAGGCAAGATTATAACCGGGTAAATACCCCTCGTTTTAGCCCCTAATTTCGATTATTTTTATCTTGGAGTATGAATATACCAGACAGCCATTAAAAACGCGTAGAGCGAAGAAAACGAGGCAAAAAAACGCATACTCCCATAAAGGCGCATAAAAGGTGAATATATGACAAAAGAATTGGTAAATATTTCCATAGATAAGATTAAACCCTATGGGAAGAACCCACGTAAGAATGACAGTGCTGTAGAGGTATGCATAAAAAGCATCCAAGAGGTCGGATATATATCGCCGATAATTGTGGATGAAAACAATGTCATTCTCGCAGGGCATACGCGCTATAAGGCAGTGGTCAAACTTGGCTATCAAACAGTAGAGTGTTTGGTCATCACAGGAGCGCCCGCTTCGAAAAAAAAATTGTTTCGCCTATTAGATAACAAAATAGGGGAAATCGCTACATGGGACACGGAACTATTGTTTAATGAACTGGCAGAATTGGAGGATCTGAATGAATTTGATCTAAGTACATATAACTTCCCTGAAATCAATCTGGACAATTTTTTCGACAAACCGGAGGTATCAGAAGAAACTAACGATAATAAACACGAAAAAACTGTAAAATGCCCGCATTGCGGGAAGGAGTTCGAAATATGAACATTGAAGTAATTACATATAACGAAATAGGGGGCGCTCACCGATGGCCAAACGCAGACGGAGAACATTCTTATTTAAACCATTTTCACCGACATATATTTGTCATAGAATGTCGGTTTGCGGTTAGCCATGCAAATCGTGAAATCGAAATATTTGACATGCAAGAAACTATAAATCAATATTTTATAGAAAATCATGCGCAATTTCACACGATATTTGATTTTGATACAAAAAGCTGTGAGACTATTGCGGATGAGATAATAAATGCATTTTCAGAAAAAAACATTATCTCCTGCACCGTCCGAGAAGACGGCAGAGGAGGCGCATGTGCTTGGAGATAATTTAAAGGTTCATTTTGCCGGATCAGAACAGATTCATTTCGGATTGATTGCAAATCATGCTGGAGTAAAATATTTTCTTTTTACAATTTTACCTTTTATTTGCAATGAATTCGGAATAAAACATTATGGTAACAGTGCAAGTAAACAAATGAACATTCCAAAAAAAATATGCGAAATCGGTGAACATGTAATTATGGATTCCGGACTTTTTACACTTATGTTCGGATCAAAAGCAGGAAAATACGATGAATATTTTTTAGAAAAATGGATGGATGCACTAGCAAGAACAGTTTTAGAAAGTAATTTAAATTGTACTTGTGTCGAGGTAGATTGTCAAAAGGTTTTAGGGGTTGAACAGGCATGGAGGTTCAGAGAAAAGTTAAAACGTATGTTACCAAACAACCGCATTATTAATGTATTTCATTTTGATGACGGACGAAAAGGATTAGATAAATTAATTGAGTATACTGATTATATTGCGTTGAGCGTTCCCGAATTCAGAATTTTAAAACGAGGAAATCATAAAGAAGAAGTCTATAAAATGGCGTCATATGTCAAAAATAAAAAACCTGAAATAGATATTCATCTCCTTGGATGCACTGAAAACGAGATATTAAAAAATTGCAAATTTTGTACAACTTCTGATTCGACATCTTGGTTAAGTATCAATCGTTATGGAAGAATGGAAGGAAACAGTGTAAGAGATGTAAATTACAATCGTCTAAAAGATGGTATAGATGCATCAAATAAAATACTTGATTTATGTAAAATGGATATAAAGCCAATAAGAGTTAAATACTTAGCAAGATATTATTTATCGGCAAAATACCATAAAGATAAATATACGCAAATAGCGGGGTGTCAAGATTAATGTTTTACATATCAAAAACCATGGAAATAAGTGCTTCACATAGTCTTAAACTTGATTATGAAAGCCCATGTAACAACCTACATGGACATAACTGGAAAATAACTGTTCACTGTAAATCAGATAAATTGAATAATAATGGCATGATTACTGATTTTTCAACAATTAAAAAAGTACTAAATACTGTTTTAGACCATACCAATTTAAACAAATCAAATTATTTTGAAAATATTAATACAACCGCAGAAAATATGTCTTTTATAATAACAAAACTAATACCTAATTGTTATAAAACAGAAATATGGGAAACGGAAAATAATTATGCTTGTTACGAAAAGGATGAAGATGAATGAAAGTAGTCGAAATATTTAGTTCTATAGAGGGAGAGGGAAAGCGGCAGGGCGAACTTTCAACATTTATTCGTCTGCACGGCTGTAATTTATCTTGTGCATGGTGCGACACCCGTTACGCATGGGACGAAGGTTCTTTTTATACTGAAATGAATTTCGATAAAATATTCAATAAATGCGAAGAATTTGGAAACGTCAATATCACTGTTACCGGCGGGGAACCGCTTATACACGATGGTATAGACGACTTTCTAAAGGTTTTTAGTAAAATAGGGAAGTATAACATAAATGTTGAAACCAACGGCTCAATCCCAATTGGTAAACGCTATGCGAATATTTTCTATACCATTGATTGTAAGATGCCGTCAAGCGGAATGACTGCGAATATGATTCCTGTTAAGATCGGTACCAGTACCATTGACGGGGTCCGAAAGTCGGATGCAATAAAGTTCGTTGTGGCTGATATACAGGATTTAATGTTTGCACGTACCATTATCGACACAATATTCGGGCCAACCATCTATATTATTCCGGTCTACGGGACTATCGGATTGGATAAAATCGCACAATTTATGAAAGATAATAAGATGCAAAGAATACGCCTTCAAGCGCAATTACATAAACAGATTTGGCCGGGAGTAGATTGCGGCGTATGAACGATATAGTAAGCAAACGCGATCTTGCGTCAGCAGTGGAATGTATTATTCGTTATATAGGCGACGATCCAGATCGACCAGGTTTGAAGAAAACCCCAATTCGTGTAATTAATATGTTAGATGAATTATTCGAAGGTATGCGGTTTTCTAACGACGATATCATAAAAAAATATAATACTACGTTCGAGGAAGTTCATTCCGGCGACTTAGTTGTTGTTTCAAATATCCCTTGTTTCAGCATGTGCGAGCATCATCTTATGTTGATGTATAACATGCATATAGCGGTGGGATATATCCCGCGGGAGAAGGTCATCGGATTATCAAAAATTACCCGCATCTCAAACCTGGTGTGCAGACGGCTACAGCTACAAGAGCGCATAGGCGAGGATATTATGTATATACTAAAAAACATACTAGGTACCGATGATGTTATCGTGGTTATCGAGGCGGAGCATGGATGTATGACCGCCCGAGGCGTAAACAAACCTGGTACCTGCACTAGAACGGCAGCGCTTAACGGAATGTTTAAAAATAACGGTATACTTCGTCAGGAATTTTATAACTTGATTAAATAGGTGAATTATGCCCCGTGGTAAAGTCGAAAACTTAATTCCAGTACATACCGAAGAAGAAGCAAGAGAACTTGGAAGAAAAGGCGGCATCGCTTCGGGGGAGGCGCGACGAAAGCGTCGTGACGAACGCATACGCATTAATCAGATAGCTGAAATGCTTGTAGAAAAAAAAAATTACCTGAATCGATACAGCGGCTTGGCGTGGCCGATCATGAAACAATTATCACGCTTAAACTGGTTGATCTCGCAGAAAAAGGCGACCTCGGGGCGATTAAATATTTTTTTAAGTTACGTGGGATTGATCCTGACACAGTACTCAAAGAGCGCGAGGTCGTGGTTCGAGAAAAAGAACTGGACGCTACCGATGCCAGCCGTGAAACCGACACTCCGAAACTGTTCGAGGTTTTAAGTGAACTGCAGTGCCTTAACAAATCGGCAATGGCAGTTCATGACGGCTCCGGACCGAAGGCTGAACTTTCTGACGGGTAGTGTGAGCAGCGGCAAAACATATGTGTCGCTGATGAAATATGCTTGGTTCGTTGGTCAGTCCCCATCTAATCATGAGTTTATGATCTGCGGAAAGTCTCTTACCGCACTAAGACGAAACTGCATAGGTATGCTATCTGAAATGTGCGGAAAGTATTTTACCTGCACGATGAGTACGAAACAGGGATGGATGTTCGGCCGGCGGATTCACTTTGAGGGAGCCAGTGACGAACGTTCGGAGAACAAGATTCGAGGCATCACCCTCGGGGGTGCATATTGTGACGAAATAACACTGTATCCGGAAACATTTGTTAATATGTTATTGTCTCGCCTTCGGGAGCCGGGCGCGAAACTCTATGCTACCGCCAATCCGGACCATCCAAAGCATTATATCAAAGAAAAGCTGATTGACAACAAAAAACTTGATCTTGCCCACTGGCAGTTTGTTATAGATGACAACACATTTTTAGACCCCTATTATGTAGAGCAAATAAAGAGAGAATATACGGGGGTTTTTTACGAGCGGTATATTTTAGGCAGATGGGTAGTGGCAGAGGGATTAATTTACCCGATGTTCGATCCAGCGGTCCATGTAGTGCCAACGGAACCGAGGCGCTATGAACGTTTTTGGGTCAGTATAGATTATGGAATTCAGAACGCAACAAGCATGGGTTTATGGGGTGTTTTTTGCGGCGTTTTTTACCGTATATGCGAATATTATCATTCCGGTAGGGATACAGGCAGGCAGTTAACGGACGACGAGTTATACGTCGAATTAGAGCGTATAACGGGAGGCGAAAATATCACACGTGTGATCGTAGACCCATCGGCAGCATCTTTTATTACTTTAATCAGGCGTAAAGGCCGGTTCCGGGTTCAAAACGCAGACAACTCCGTTATTGACGGCATATCGGAAACAGCATCCGCATTAAAATCCGGAATTATCCGTATCAATAATTGCTGTAGAGACATTATACGAGAGTTCGCACAATACCGTTGGGACGAAAAGGCGGGAGTAGATCGTCCGATTAAAGAAAACGATCATGCTATGGATGATCTTCGGTATTTTGTTAAGACCATGCAGATAGCAATTCCGAAGCGAAAGGGGTTTATACTGTGAATTACACATCGCAAGATTATTATGCCATAGAGGAGGAAAAGCGGTCCTATTTCCTGCTGCGCATTATTGAGGACTATCAGAATTCACATGAATACCGTACAGCCATTCGCGCACAACAATACTACCGAAGAAGAAACCCTAACGTTTTAGCAAGGATGTCGTACTTGGAGCGTACCCGTAGGAGAAAGATTAACGTAAAATTTCACCGTCTTTGTTCGGGTTGGTTTCGTAAGCTGATCGTACATGCGAATGGATATTTACTTGGCAATGGGGTATCACTAAGCGACGAAAACAAAACGAAATTAGGTAATCGTTTCGACAAAATACTCCTGCAGATGGGTAACAATGCGTTGGTAGACGGCGTTTGCTGGGGATATTGGGACGTGGAGCAAGGGTTGGTGCCATTCAGGTCCGCGGAAGTAGGCAAGGGTTTTATCATGCTGCAGGACGAGCGAACCGGTACCCCGACAGTCGGCATTCGGTATTGGCAGCTTACTCTTAATAAGCCATTATACATAGCCGTTTATGAGCGGGACGGGGTAACGGAATATATAGCAAGAGACGAAAAGATCAACCTGTACACAGAAAAAATACCGTATATGACGCGCATTGGTACGTCTCCGGCTGCCGGTTCGCAGATTATTGGTATCGAGAATCACGATGTTTTGCCAATATTTCCGCTATATGCAAACGAACTTAAGCAATCCGAGATCGTGGGTCTAGACGGGTATATCGACGCCTACGACTTCATTGCATCGGACATGGTGGACAGCATTACGATGGTGGATGGGTTATACTCGATCGTAAAGAACTACGGAGGGGACGACCTGGAGCAGCTGGTACAGGAAATCCACGAAAAGAAGATCATTTATGCAGACGGGGACAATGCCGGCGGGTCGTTCGATGCGATCGAGACGCCGTATATGAGCAAGAAAGAGGCGCTCTCGTTTCTTGAGCAGCGCATAACCATAGATTTCATGGTTCCTTCTTCGATGTCAGGACGGGCTGCTACCGCTACGGAAATCAATCTGAACCGGGAGCCGCTCGACTTTAAAGCGGACCTATTTGAGTTGCAGGTTATTGATTTTGTCGAAAATGTGTTACACTTGATCGGTATTGACGAAGAACCAAAGTTTAAACGGCGCACGACCACCAACGATACCGAAATAACGAATGCCGTGAATGTCATGCGCCCCGATTTGTCGCTGAAAACAGCGTTGAAGCTTTATCCGCTATTGCCGGATGACCTAATCGAAGAAAACATTACCGAACTGGCGCTGGAGGAATTGGGCAGGGATGCCGATCTAAACGAACCGGTTGAAATACCGCCCGGTGAGGCGGCTACAGAAGAGGAGGGGGCACGTTGATTTCGTTTTCAGTCGTATTTGTCAGTTATGTAGGGCTTATTGTCTCAATTCTTTTATTATTCCAAAAATTGCATGTTTATATGCTTGATTTAAAACATGAATTATTGAAATTAAGAATTGATCTTCGTACACATGCATTTATTGGTAGTATCGAACTTACAGAAAAGTTATACAGCGATGGCGATTCCGATAGTAAAGAAAATGAGAATTGAAGCGCAGGAACGCGCGAAATCAAGGGATAATTTGTTTGTATCCTGTGTTATTATAAGCGCTGTAGCGTCGGTGGCGCTTGTGTGGCTTGATATCGATTTCCGCATCATGATGACGCTTTTTTTAATGCTTTTATGCATGATTGTTTCGCAGATATATCTTATGGTACACAAAGCTATTACAAAGATAGAAAATATCCAATTTATCCAGATTAATGCCGATATAGCAGACCTATCCGAAGAGTTGCGTTAATGGCCGCGTATCGGGACTACGGAGATAGGTTAACGCAGGCAGACTTGCGACAGCTGCAAAAAAGAATTATTTCGATCGCCGGTGAAGCGAAGGAGACGGCAATCGCCCGGGAAAAGGAAGCTATCGACCGACTTGCGGCGTTTGTACCGGATGACAGCATACCGGCGGAACTGTCCGCAGCAAGGGCGAATCGACTGCTAAGGCAAGTAGAGAGGGCTAGCGGTACAGTTAGAAACATATCAAAGGAAATCGTAAACCGAGGAGCGATGCGCTTTGGGGAAGAGATAAGAAAATCTTCTCTTGAAGCCTATAAAATCAATCTTGACTATGGTAGATATTCCATTGACCGACAGGCCGGCGTTTTTCTTCCGTGGCCGATGCTTGACGACGAACAGATACGCGTTATTATCTTCGATGAAATGCCATCGTTTTCTAAAATAGCGTATACTCGGCTTGGTCAAGACAGAGACACTGTAAAAAGATTGCAAAGTGAACTTGTACAGGCTATGTTATTGGGCGAAGGCCGGCCCGGGATTGAAAAACGTATAGCAAAAGTGGTGAATATGAAGGCAAATCAGGCTAAACGCGTTGCACAGACCGAGATCGTTCGCCTACAGTCACAGGCGCGTTTTGCAGCCGGTTTCGATGCCATCGAAATGGGCATTGATCTCGATAAGCAATGGATAAGCCGGATGGATGCTAAAGTCCGCATGGACCATGTTGGGGTGACAGGTGAAATCGTCGATTATAAAAAGCCTTTTAGTAATGGGCTTATGTTTCCGGGTGATCCGGATGGCGCGGCGGCGCAGGTCATAAACTGTAGGTGTGTGCTTAAGCAGATGCTAAAAAAAGTACCGCTTTCTATGGCGCAGCATCGTGAGAAGATGGCTCAGGATTATTCTTTTGATGAATATCGAAGTACGCGAGGATTTAATGCGTACCAAGCGCAGTTTACCCGCGATATAAATTCGCTGAGTGAAGCACGGACCTCAAAACAGGTTGAAGACTTCATGAAAAAACAGGGCTGGTTCCGGAAGGTGTATGACCGTGAACTGGTCGGTGACCCTACCGAACAACGGTACGAAACAAGAATGATTAGGGATACGAATAATGAAATTAATATTACCGGTACGGACTTGATCGGTTCGAAGGAGATATACAAAGCCTATGAGCAGGTTTTTGACCGGTATCCTCAGTTAAAAGAGAAGTTCGGACCAGTTGAGGTAAAAGACCTTGGTATTACAAATTTTAATGTTTATGGATGGTGCGAATACTCAACAGACGGAAAAGTTGAATTAAATAAATTTAAGTATGAAAATACGGTGAAGCTTCCTGCTTTATTCCAGAATGATGTCGATCAGGGATACCATCCGAAGGGAACTGACTGGACGGCAATTGTAACGCACGAACTTGGGCATTCCATTGACGGATATCTTACTTTTAGACTGGATGATTCTGATATTACCGAATTTGGAAATCATAACTTTACCGGAACAGGTAATAAAATACACAAAGGTTTTTCAGAATATCTAATAGATTCTATCTCAAAAGAGATGGATATTACAGACAAAACAGATTACAAAGAACTAATTAGTGAGTATGCAATAAAGAATGAGAAGGAGTTTTTTGCCGAAGGTTTTATGGAATTTATTAAAAGCGATAACCCGAGGCCTGCGGCTATAGAAGTAGGTAAACAATTAGATTATTGGATGGGAAAGGTGAAATAACATGGTTGAACGACCGTATTGGATGGATTCACCATACGTTATTTTAGATTTCGGCAATTGGCATCTTAAAGAGGATGCCCCGGAACAGCTGCGTTTGGATTTTGAAGAATGGATGCGGCAATATAAAGAATTGGAAGCGAAAGGAATTGCTATGTGATGACAGCCTACTCATACAACGACATAGTAGAAATCCAAAAGAAAAACGATATCGTAGACGTCTTTAAAATATTCTTAGAAGTAATAAATTTTGATGGTATGAACTGGTGCGAATGCCCATTTCATGATGACGACGGTTTTGTAATGTCAAGAGCAAAGGTAATGTACATAAGTAAAGAAAAACAAAAGTTTCGTTGTTACCATTGCAATGCCAACGGAGATGTTTTTACGATCGTGATGAAGATGCGAAACTGTACCCTGACAGATGCCGTCAAGTTTCTTGCCGAACGGATAAATTATGTCTGTGAAGTTTGAGGACCATTCCAAGCAAGCCAAAGATGCCGTAGATGGCAATGTTAAAAGAGCCTTAACCGCCATTGGCATAGCCGGTCTAGAACTCATTATAGACACGATGAATACGGGCTATGGGAGCCGTCCTATTTACTTAACCGGTACCCTCCAACGAGATCAGAAGTATAGGGTGGACGAGGAGGACCGGTCCGTATCGTGGGGCGTGCTGCAGGGCGATGTTTCTGCAGCCTATGCGGTATATGTACATGAAGGGACCTATAGGATGGCCAAACGTCCATGGCTTAAGGATGCGATCATGGGTAACAAGGATAAGTTACGGGACGTGGCTGAAATTTATTTGAAAAAAGGCATGTAATAGTGAGAAAATATCCTCGTGAAACGGAAGTTACCTATAGATGTGGATGCAAAAAAATTGTTTATCATGCGTCTTGGTTATCTTCGAGGGAGATGAAGCGGAGATATGGAAAACAATTGTGCCACGAATGCCGAAGAAAACAAAAAGAATTACAATAATTGAGTGCCATTCAGTAAATTTATAAATTGCTGGTACTGTAAAAAAAAGATTTATAATGCAGATAAAAATATGTTTGAGTGCGTGAATGGTCCGGTTCCTTGCTTTTTAATTGACGTTAATCTTAGTCTGCATTTGGTATGTGATGATTTCGAACCGATACCAGGCATTAATAAAATATCCGATGAACAAAGGGAACTTTACAATATATTCCAGGAATATGAATAAACATTACCGATTTTCGCATATAGTTATAAAAAAAGTGCGAGGTGGTAATATTGGTTGGAATTAAAGACATATTCCGGAAATTTATGTACATATTGATCGACCTGCGGGATGCGATCGCAAGTAAAAATGAGGAACAGGCGGGTAAAATCATACAGGAAATAAAAACATTGGCAAAAAATCTTTAACGTGGGGGATGTGGCATGGAGCGCGTTAACGTAATTTACGCGGGATGTCCTCTTGCCGTAGGAGATATGGTATGTGATAACGGCGTAGAGAAGGAAATTACGGAAATAATCGTTATGAATTGGCTAAAATCTAAAAAACTTGTGTTCATGTTCGAATTTGATAACGATGGAGAGTTTACAAGGATTAAGGGTATTGGTGATGAATGATTACAAGTCCGCACTAGCGGTATAATGCATGTAGTAAAGCCCGGAAGTCGGTTGGCTAGTAAATCCCTCCAGTAAACGCACCCCGAAGTCCCCGGGGCTGTTGGCCATCACATTGTTTACCACGATGGCGCTGCTATGATAGGCGGCGTTTAACACGCCTGTAGAGCTGTAGATCGTTACCGTGGGTATGGCCCGTTTTCGAGTGCGGTATAGGAACCCGGGTATATAGGTTCCGTCTATATTTACGCCATTCACCGTTAAGACTCCGTATGCGGAACTACTGCCGGGCGCTACGCTGTAGTTATAGCTTTTCTCGAAGAAGCGCTGACAAATCTCCAATTCCCGCCCGAAATCCACCGGCGGATCGTCGGATAATGTCGAGTTATCCCCTACTTCCATTTTTACGGCCTGTACGGTAAAACTGCCATAGTTGGCCCGTATGGCGAAGTATAAGGCTTGGAAAACGCCTCCGATTACAATAGTAAGCAAAGAAAGCGTTCCGCCGGGGAATGTAACGTTGCCATAGTAGGTTGTTGACCCGGGAGCTGTACCCGGGAGCGTAAACGTTCCGGAATATAGAACATCATTTACCAGAATGGAAATTGTATATGTTTTACCTAAATATAGGGTAGGAAATTCTATTATCTGGTGTAATGACAGATCACCGGTAGCGGTAGAATTTATCTGTACCCCGTTTGATGCGATGGTGATTGTAGCGCTGCTCTCCCGCAACCACCGATCAAGGCAGTATCCGAATCCGCCGGAATAGACGGTTAACGCCCGCTGGTTTACGGGGTTTCGGAAGTCCCAATTGTGTATGATATTCGTACCGCCTCCGCCACCGGCCGGCGGGGGTGCCTGCTCCAGCGCGAATATCTGCCCCTGCATGATGGATATCGTGTTCATAATCGAATCCACGTCCATGCCGCCGCTTGCGCCGCCCTCGATCTGCGCGATGGTGTTAAGCGCGCTGCTGGATACGGCGTTCATATTGCCGATGACCTTAACTATGTTGTTGGGGATCGGGCCCACGTTAATGGTCTTATACCGTTCTTGTATCGCATCATAGACATACTTGGTTACCTTAGCCTTGATGTCTATTTTTAATTCTTCATGCTTAACGGTAACAATGTCCCCGAGGGAAACCGTCTCCAGCGCCTTGTATTCCGCATATTCTTCCGTGTCCCCGAGGTTGAAGAACTCGATCGTCATATTAACCACCGGAAGATCGGCCCCGTTTGCAAACATAGCTTGCGCAAGCCGGCGCAGTTCGGCATACAGCAGGTTTTTATCACGAAACCCCGGGCCTTGGAACTCCCACCAGCCGCCTTCGCCGTAGGATATCCATACCAGCCGCGCCATGCGCACATCGTTGAAGTTGACCACGCGGATGGACTGGTATGGGTAGTTACCGACCAGCGGACTGTACACGTATTGTTCCGGCAGCGGAAGTTCTAATCCGTCGGAATCCCTCCCTATAGGTTTAATGACCGTTATAACGTCGGATACGTCGATACTTGACTTGATGCCGGTTAGGTTCTTTCGGTAACGGATTTCCACGCCGTGATCATGGCCTATAGCATGGTTGAGTGCAAGAGAAAAGTTATCCCGCAGCAGTTCTCCACCGACTTTTCTCGCCAGTCCAATATTTGAATCTGCAATAGCTTGTACCGGGTTCATGTTCGTGATTTCAAACGTATAGGTTCCAAGAATGTCGGACGACATCGCGAAGCGTCCCGGCATGATTATGCGGGCCGCGTTGATAGCCTGCATGATGGCATTTACGGTCCCGGTAGCCGTCAGCGTCTCAATAAAATCGCTTAGGCTGTCAAAAAAGATATGGCGGGCATTGGCAGTGAAGTTGCGGGATAGCGTCTTTTCCGGTTTGTATATGCGAAACAGTTGCGGGGGACGGCCAGGGGGTACCGGGGCTTTAATGATGGCAAACTCCTGTATGAATTGCCAACGACCTTCCTCGTCTACATGGTGAGATAAGGCTAGTTCGAATGCTCCGTTCAGTTCTTCCGTTACGTCGCATACAGATGGCATTAGCGGGGCTAATCCGTTATGGGTGAAATCGGTGGCGTTATGGGCGTATACGATTATCATGATGGCATTGCTATTTTTAGAATATAGTCTTTTGCAGACTGTACATAAGCATCGGATATCTCGCATCCGTTATTGTGAGAGGCAAACACTGCCATAGCTTGAATGTAGCTATTCACTAATGGAACTTGCACTTTAGGTGGCTTATGGAATAATTTTGTATCTATATCGTAAGTACAAAGTAAAATATCTAGATCATCGTCATCTATTTCAGTGATATCTATCATGTGTTCCGTTATTATTTCATATGGAGTATTGGTAACTCCAATTACTATATTTTGATCGTTTATCTGTGCATATTTATACATTTGTCACCTCTTAGTAAAATTCAATCAGCTGCCACGTATATGTTCTACTATATGCAGTTGAAATTGAAAAGCTTGTAGTAGTTCTAGAAACTATTCGTGTACCAGTTGAAGCAGCATTCGAATCATTATTATATATAGAATCTAAAATTATATAACTTTTCGCTACTATTACAGAAGAATGTGAAACTACATACGTTGACCAGTAATTTCCAGTAGCACTACTATTAACAAATGCACCGTACTGAACAGATTTTAGTGATCCAACACCACCACCTACATTCAACCTATCAAGGTATCCAGCCCTTGCATCCGTCCATGGCGGATTCTTTAATCCATGGTCTCGGATATCGATTAATATAGGTCCTATATCAGCAACAGCACCAAAACTGTTAAGCAAGTCATCCAAATATTCATTCGTAAGTCTCACCGTTTGCAATATTTCCTCGATAATATCCCGCACATAGGCAACATCTTGAAAGAGTGCCACCACGGCTCCGAATTCATTACTAGATTCGATCGTTTTCTCGTCAAAAAGACTCTCCAGCACATTAATGCGGAACTTATTCAACTGCAGTATTATTTCCTCGGTATTATAGTCAAAAAGCATGAATTGTACTTCTAGCCATCCGACCGACGCCAGCGCTTGATTAGTTAGTTCGCATTGAAAACGTCCGTTTACCGCGTCGGTAACCTCACATAGGTTAAATACGTATTGCCCATCCGGTTTGCGCATGTTTACGCGAACGTTAATGCCGGTCAGGTCATATGTAAGTCCAGAATTACGCCATAGTTTGACATCAAGAAAACGACTGTGCGAATCATGCTGAACAGCCGTTACGATGTCGAGCAAATCTTGATCTATACGAAGGTCGAGAATAGTCTTCGTATAAGGATTCGTAGGTACTGCCATTATATCCACCGCCAATTCGGTTCGATTATGAGAGATGAAACGTTTCCGGTCCACGATATAACGTTTTCCTTGGGTAATAATGTCGGAAAGTCCCCCGACATTTGATTATTCATTAATTGCGTTAATGTACGGTATGCCAATATGATTTTAGTGTTGACGATTACATAATCCGCTATGGTATAAAGATTAAAAGACTTACCATTTATTGTGATCGTTATGTTTCCGGCTCCGTTAACTCTGATAATAGGCTCGCTGTAGTAATTTCCGTTCCCCTTAAGCGTAGTAGGCGCAGTGATCGTGATAGGTTTAGGGTTGATTTCATATTTGAACGGCTGGCATTCGAATTGTAGTAAAAAGCGCCTGAATCCCATCTTAAACGCCTTATTTAAATCGATCTTGTTTCGGATTAACGCTTCCTGCCGAAACTGCCGTTCGTTAGAAAAAATAACATCGCCATTACCCTTTAACCACGGGGCGATAGCGGGCAGGAAATCGGTCGTTTTAAGCAAGCATTCGCACGTCTTGGTGTATGTATCGTATGCATCCTCCGACACGGTTAACGAGCCGGAACGCCCCGGTATCGTGATGGTCTGCGTGCGCAGCGTCGGAGACTGTATGACCGGCTGGCGCTCCACGTATACGCCATAGTCGGCGGAGTTTATGCCGTTCCATATGAAATATGACAACTGTTGCAATAAGTCCCGGTATTCGGGGATTATAGGACGTCTTATTATCATGTCAGCCCGACCCCCATTTGGTACTGCCGGAAGTAGAAGTAAAACTCTTCCATGGCGGAAAGCGTTTCGTCTCCGGATGTCGTATTCAAATTCTCGATGGTTAAATTAAAGTCTCCGCCGCCCGGAGCATTAGGCAAGTCCCCGAAGACTCCCGCCATGGCCTGCGCGATGGACTGCGTCAGTTCGCTTATTCGGTCGTTAAAACCCTCGATAATGCCTTCTACCAGGTTTTCACCCAGTACATAGGAGTTTTCGCCTATAATGGCATCCAGATCGTCATATAGGGCGCGTATCTGCTCGTCCGTGTCTTCGCGAAGACCTTCGAGTTCTTTTGCTGCCTGCGTGCGGGCAAGTTCGTGCTTCTGCTGCCATAATGCAGCATACTTCGTCAGTTCGGAGGCGGACATCTTGGACAACGCTTCAATTTCGGCATTGGCCCCTGGCCCCATCTTTTCCAGTTCGGCTAAAAGTCCCTCATCTATTCCTTTTTTAGCCAACTTTTCTAGGTTTGACGACCAGTTCTGCAGTTCTTTTACCTGATCCTGCAGGTTCTTGGTTAAGTCTTTTCCTACGACCTTTTCCCGTTCCTTGAGTTCGTCAAACATGCCAAACGACTGGTATATGGTCTGCGCCCTCGCATCTACGGCATCGGAATACTTCTTCTCCGCAGCCGTGATCTTGTCCAGTAATGTCTCCTGCTCCGTAATTAGCCGTTTTTTAGCCTCATATAAGCTTCGGTCGGCATCCTCGCGTTCCTTGGTACCTTCCAGGTACTTGGATTGCGTATCTTCCCATAGGGCGACTTCCTCCTGCGTGGACAAAAGGTTATAAAACTTCTTATCATCGATATACTTCTTATCCGAAGCGAAAAGTTTGGCAATGGCGTCTTCCTGCTCTTTGATACGCTTCTTTTCCTCTTCCGCATCCTTCTTTTCCTGTTCTGCGATCTTTTTACTGCTTTCGAGCCGTTCCGCATCAAGCTGTTTGCGCAGCGTATGAAGCGTCTTTTCCAGCTCGTAGTGTTCCTCGGAACCTTCTACCTTTGTACGCTGGAGTTCCTCGTACATCGCGATTGCGTCTTCCAATTCTATTTGCTCGAAGATTCGGAGGTCCTCTATCAGTGTCTTTTCTTTCGCAAAGGCATCTTTCGCCGCCTTTTCCTTAGCCTTAGCGGCGTCGGAAGCGCCCTTTGCCTTATCCTTATTGGCCTTATCCGTATCTTTGATGCTTAAATCCAGTTTTTCGCGCTCGTCTTGAAATAAATTGTCTGTGGCCATCATCGCTTCCTGTGCCATCCAGTCATAACTAGCCGCCATTTCCTTACTGTATTGCATATTTTTCTTCGATGTCTCGGCCGCTTCGGACCGGATTCCGCCGTATATTGCGGCAACGGAGCGGCCGGCACCCCGCATTCTTGTATCGACATCTTCCGATATTTCCTGAAATGCCTTACCGGCTCCGCGTCCCGTTTTTACGGATTCCTGTTCTACAATGCCGAAAAATTCTTTGATTGGACCCGGTAGTTTAGACAACAGACCCATGATACCTTCCTGTATCTTTTGTCCCATACTGTATCCAATATTGTAAAAATACTCACCGAACGCATTCATCGCTTTTCCCAATTCCGTCACAAATTTGTCGATGATGATTGGCGCTTTCTCCTCGATAATGGGCAATGCATTAATAATGCCCTGACCCAATGCTTTTAAAAGCTGTACCCCTGCATCGATAATATCTTCTAGGTTATCGACGATTCCTTCCGCCAACGTAAGTACCGCGTCGATTGCCTTTGGTACAAGTTCTGGTAGGGTTTTGGCTATGCCGTTAGTCAGTTCGAGTATAGTTTTAACGCCTGCATCAAGAATGTCTGGAAGCATGTCTATGATGGTGTCCACGACTTCCGGCAGGATACCTACTGCGGCTTTTGTTAATTCTGGAACGGCGTTTGCAATTCCGCGAACGAATGATAGCAGTACCTTCGAACCGATCTCAAGCATCTGTGGTACGGCCTTAGTTACCAGTGAAATTACTTTATCCACCATGTCACCGATGGTTTCCGTCACGCGTTCCGGTGATCCGTCCCCGGTGATCATGTCATAAAAAGCTTGTGAAATGGACGTGATTGCGGGTAGGAACTCTCCCATTAGTTCTATCTTTGCTTTATTTGCCAGTTCTCCGATCTGCTGTTGGGCCGAAGATGCGGCCGCTTCCAGCTGAAACAGTCGTCCGGCATCGGTTTGTGCAAGAGCCTCATTCACGCCCCCCATAGACTCGCCGACCAGCTCCATTACATACTGCACCCGTTCCATCTCAGTGGCAGTCTTGAACCATTCCTTGCGTCCCTCGTCCAGTACGAATCCCTGTTTGGACAGTCCGTCAATATTACCCTGTATGGCTTTTCCAAGTGCTGTAGCAACGTTGCGGGACTGTTCCTCGGACGCTCCGATACCGTACTGATAGGCAATATAGTCGTTCATCACGGGTAGCATGTCTTCCATGGATTCTTTGCGTTCCACGAATGACGCCAGTTCTGCCAATGCGGTGATTTGTGCCGCCTGCGAAACAACGCCCAGCTGCTGCTGCGCCTCCGCCAGTCTAACCATGCTCTGAATCTGATCGTCGGAAGCGTCCATCGTATTGCGCATTACTGTTTCCAGTTTGGTATACGAAAGGGCGTAATCTTCCGCCGCCTTCATACCGTCTTTGAGATATTTCACGGCGAAAGCGCCGGCGGCGGTGGTGGCGGCGGAAGCTACCTTCAAGACGGCAGCGCTGGCCTTTCCCATCGCGGAGGAAAGTTTACTTCCGAACGTATCGCCTTTCTTGGTGGCTTCGTCGATGTCCTTATTGAATTTGTCTCCGCCCTCCAGTTTTAGCAGGGCGCTCAGGGAAAATATCTGCATTACGCCAACGTTCCCGTCCCTTCGAACATCGCTATTATGTCGTCGTCGGTATACTCTGTTTCGCTCCGATCGTCTCGTTTATCGGCTGCGAATTCACGATAACTCGGTACTTTGCTTGCATGCTGACCGAAAGTCATTATCCGAAGCATTTCAGTAACATAAACTTCCAGCATTTGTTCATGTTTGTATTTGCTTTTCATATAGTGCGACAGCGTCGCTATCGGCATTGGTGCGACTTCCGCGACGTACCTTATCGCATGGTCCGCCCCAACAGCCGCACTCGTGGCAAAAAACGCATGAAGGATGCGTCCGAAAGCAGGGTGAAAACCATATCGAACACATCGTTGTCGTCCTCAAGATTCTCGATTTCATCCGACTTCATACCGTACATAAGCGATAAAACCTTTAGAATGTTATCGTAATGTTTAATCAAGATCATAGACAAAAAATCGTTAATGACGCCGGCCTCATTTTCTGCTGTGTTTGGGTCATCTTTCTTGCCAAACTTTTTGCGCATAGTATCGAAATCGTCAAATACCGCCGTGATATCAGGTAAAAGTTCGAGTAAAATGTTCTTTGTTTTCTTCAAACTCCGTTTAGGCAGAGGGTATTTATCCAATTTTTTGTTTGGTTCATCCATATTCGGCACTCCCATTTAAAATTTATCTTCTCGCGTAATCCCTAGAAAAGGGTTGAGCAATAGGTTCTTGACCGTTTCCGTTACCGTTTCCATTTCCGTTTCCATTACCGTTACCGGTCGCCCGATCGAAAAAGAATATCCGTGCCGGGGCATACTGCATCATTTCAAGGTCGGCTTGATGGCCCCGGAACTCCACCGCTATGGTACCTTCTCCCTTATCGACGAAGGTTAGCGCCATGCCTACGGTGTTTAATGCGTTTTGCAGTTCTACGTAAAGGAGCCGGCCGTCTAATAACCTTCCAGCCCATCCAAGTACCGGAATGTAATGTTCAGGTAACAGCGTACTGCCGATCAGTATGGCCCCGGTTTCGGTGTCCACTTCGGACGTTGATAGAGCCATCTGCAGGTTCCGCTTCGTTATTTCCTTAATCGTAGTCGTAAGCGATATATCCCACGAGTCATAAACGGTACTGCCGATGACCGGATAGGTCATTCCGTCCGCTTCGATCTGCCGAACCTCGGGTACGGCGTTAAATGTACCGCCTCCGATCGTTGCTCCAAGATTGTTACCCGCCGCTACGGCATCTTTTAGCTTTAATGCGAATTCCTCCGACGTAGTGGATGGAGTTATGTCCTCCGTATCGATGTCCAGGTAAAAAGCGCCCGGGCCTAATTGCATGTTCCTAAAACTATTCGGCGATAGGCCGAGTGGAGTATATGCGGGTGCCGCCATGGTTTACCTCCTTAAATGTGTGAAGTATGTTGACGGAATACGAATTCGTATGCATCAACTTTGCCCTGTAGCAATGACCGCGATAATTCGCGGTTATGATCTTCGCTTATGTTATGGCACATCTGTATGCATCTTGATATAAACTCAATTATTCCCTTCGTTAATTCCGGATTCGTAGAATCAGCTAAAATACCGGTCAATTCGTTTTTAAAACCGCAAAGATTTTCCATTAAAGCTTCCATATTCTTCCTCCTATGATCCGTAATATCGTACAGTTACCCGCACGATGCCCCGCATGATAGCCTGATCGTCCGGGTCGTCCAAGTATTGAATAAAAGGGTTTGACCGATATATCCATACCGCCTGACCATCCTGTATATCCAAGACGATACCCTGTGTGGGTATACGTTCCCTCGCTTGCCTTAGCACATCGTCCACCACCCCGAAGAACCCAGGGGAGGATGGCCGGCGGTCCCATACGGATGCCGAGGATATCGTAAAATCCAGCGTATCGGGCAGTTCCAAGTCGTAGGTGATGTAGGGAAATAACGGTCGTTCCGGCCGGCCCTGACTGTCTCGAACAATGGCATATCCGTTCTGGAACGCCATTAAAAATTGACTATTCAATGGGTTCTTAAAGTCGGACCAGAAACCATGCAGTATGTTGCGGACATCATTCATCGACTTCGGTTATCTCCCCAATAAACGTTTTTATCTGCGACTCAGCCTGCGGAGGCGATACTTTGGGCTGGCCTTTGATCTTGATATAGGCATTATCGGATTCCCTCCGCACTACGTCCCCGTCCCGAATAGGTATGGATGGGTCGCATACGAACCGTCCAGTAGCGCGATATCCCATCGCGGAAGCCTGCATTAATTGAGGAGACGTATCTTGGATATATGCGCCCATGAAGTCCGGGCCGTCCCCGAATGCCCATTCGTAATCGAATGGCGGCGGTAACCCTGTTGGTATCTTGCTATACGTCTGTAGGTAAAAAACCTCGTAATAGTCTTCCATCGCCATCGTAATCCCTCACAAACATTTTCCGCCATGGGTTCAGCTGCTTTTCGAAAACATTTTCCCATGAAACGGGGGTACCGTCTTTAGATGATGCCTTTGTCCAGCTATGAAGTCCCACCACCGTTTCTGATGCGTAGGGGGATGGTTGGCCAGCAGGTGAGTTAATGAACGCGTTTATCTGCCGGCATAGCGCAAGGAAGGCATTCGGGACCGTAATCTGGCCTAAGTCCAGTCGGTAATTGCTCTCGTTGAAAAAATTACGGCAATGGCTCGCTACCCGCCATATCGTTAGGTCTAAGTCTTCCTGCGGTATCATGCTATGGTCCATCCTTTTCCGGTCGCGATCGCTTCGTCACCCGGTTGTAACTTTGCGCGGTTTGCAGTACCTAATGTTATCGTCTGTCCAGAAACCGTTTTCAGATTATTAAACGTAAATAAAATGTCGTCGCGCGTTAAAAATTGAACATCTGACATGCTAAAAGATACGCCCATACCATATACACGCAAACCGCGAATATAAGGAGCCTGAGAAAAAACCTCTGTACCAGCTGTTGCAACATTTGTGAAATCCAGATTTGGCGGTACCTTTGTTAAAAGTCTGGTATTATAAAACATTCGTGTAATATTTGTTGCGCTACCTGTATTAAATACGTCCGGTAAGTAGGTCATTGACACAGCATCTTGGAGCATGCTAGATAAATTCGTGCCATTTGATACATCTAAAACATCGGGTAAACGCGTTAAACTGTATACCGCCTGAAACATCGTCGAAAAATTAGTACAATTTGAAGTATTCATGATGTTAGGAACATTTCGTAAACCCGTGCAAAAGTAAAACATGCCGGCCAATGTTGTACAATTCGACACATCTATTGTTTCCGGTAATCGCCGTAATCGATAGCAACCGCTAAACATGTTAGACATATTCGTGACGGATGAAGTATTTATCACGTCTACCGTCACAAGGCTACGACAATTAAGAAACATGCTACCTGCATCCGTACAAATATTAAGATCAAACTGTGGTAAGTCCCATAATGAACCGCAGTTATTAAACATTTGATTGCAGTTTGTTACATTTACTGTACTTATGCGTACTTTGCATAATGCCATATCGTTTAAAAATAGCATTTGTGTACTTGCTACCACTGCCGTAATATTTTTACCAGGCGCGAACTCAAATGACTGTAAAAAACGCTTATTTCGATAGTTTTGTACGACACCATTAATGTTTACATCGAAATATACCCATAAGCAAAAATCCGAAATCGGGGCCGTACTCGGTTCATTTGTATAAGTAATCAACCATCGTACCTTATACCTTAACGATGTTGCCTTATCTTGTAATCTGTTCCACGTATGCGTTAAACCCGCCGAATTCGTATAAAATGCTCCATCGCTCGTTCTGTACGCCAAACCTCCTGACAAACCAGTAACATCCTCATGATCCGTCAAAAGCTGTATATATCGACCTCCATATCCGCCTGTTGCATCATTATGCAGTACCGACTTAATGTCATACCAGTCATCTTGCGGTTTCCATCCTTCTTCTCCGTAAGGTACATCCGTTTCGATCTCTAAAACTTTATCGATTAGTACATCCAGCGTATCACTGTTTGAAGCATCTACACCCATGATATCCAAATTATAAACAAGCTCGTCACGGCGTTTTGACAGTTCCGATAACGCTTGTGGCAGCGTTCCCATTTACGCCACCCCCGTTATGGATAAAATCGCATCCCCCAGTCCATCCAGGGCGGCAAGATCGTAGTAAAATTGCGTCTGATTGCTCGTGTATCCACCTAATACCGCCGATTCAAAAGCAGACATGCCGTTGTCGCCCTTCATGCCTTTTAAAGAATCCAGGAAATCTTGCTCGCTTCCGTAATTTCCTTTCGATAGCCATATTTCATAGGCGGACGCTCCATTACTTCCATCCGTACCGTTCGCTCCATCGGTACCGCGTAACGAATCGATAAAGTCCTGTTCCGTTCCATCATTACCGAGAGAGAGCCATATATCATAAGCGGAAGCACCATCTTCGCCATCTGCTCCATCATTCCCATCGATACCATTGGTTCCATTAGCGCCATTGGTACCGTTTGTTCCATTGGTTCCATCTGTTCCGTCAATACCTGGTAAACCTCTAATGTTTTGAGGAGCCGGGGGCGTAGTGGTGGAGGACCGGACCCAGGACAAATTACTAGCGGAATCGAGAACAGGCAGCCATGCTATGTTGCTAGAACCGTTTCCTCCGCCGCCGCCTAACACTTCGTTCCAAACGCCGTTTGCAAAAAACTCGAATATGCCGTTTTGCACGCGGATAAACAATACTGAATTATTCGGAGTCTGAACGAATTCGTAATTAATCTCTGGGGGCAGGGGTTCGGGAGGTTCCGGTTCGGTAAAACCCGATTCGGTTATCCGTATCGCCGCCGTGTTTGTAGTGCGTAGGTTTCCCGCATAAACCGACACATTAATAGAGCCGATCGTCTCCATTAGTTCATTTGGGATCTGACACTCGTCGTTTTCAAGCGGCACATGGATGGCATACCTACCGCGATGGAAGATCGCGATCTTGGTTAGACCATTCCAGTTTTCCGAAAAAGTGAATTTGGCACGGATAAAATTACGATTCATCGCGGGAATGTTACGTTCCCCTGTTAGGGTTACGTTGAAGGAGTCAACCTTAAACGGTATTATGACGTCGTTCATCGGTATCCCCTCTATACAATCTTGGCTATCGTGAAGCGCATAACACTGTTATTAAAATTAGTAGTGAACTGCCCATTGACACCCAGTACGCGGGTCAGGTAAATCAGATCATTAGCATCTAGTCTAGTCATTACCGTAAGCGGCTCAAAAGTATTTAAGTATCCATTGGTTGTATTCCCTACAACATATCTGCCGGAATTGGCATGAGATGGGTCTGTCGATCCCGCTACGCTCCCGTAATTTCGTACCACAAAAAGAAGTATTGTCATATTACCCGCCGTGGTATTCGTCCTACCACCGTAAACGGAAAAAACATATAATCCGCCTGTTTGGATATAAACAAATCCTTCCAGCGATGCGTACGGGGCATTATCTGACGTATAAATGCCTTGAACACCGCCATTCGGTAGTACAATCGGCATTATGAGAAACGAAGCGTTACTCCCTGCAGAGACGTCTGTTACCGTGCCATTTGACCAGATCACTTCCTGTGCCAGTCTTTTATCTATCTCTTCACCGACGAATTGACTGTAAAACGGAGTCGCCATAGTATCCCCGCCTTAATATTTTGTGTATATAACAGCAACATCGTAAGGTTGGTTCGTTCGTGCTGTGGACAGCCGTCCGGACATCATTCCCCATATCCCGTTGTACATGGATATATCGACGCCGCCCTCGGGCCGTGTTGGGAAAAAAGTATATACGCAATTTGGTATCGAGTCCGCGACGCCGCGGTCATACATGACGTATCCTTCCGCTCTTCGGATAATAGCGTTTTCAGGCAGTGCGTAAAAAGGAACGAATTTGCTATCGCCCGGCGCGGATGACAAACGTCCGATAAACTTCATTCCGTATGTCCCATCGCGAAAATCGTATTCAACTTCCGGTTCCCACAAGTGCGACTGTAATTTCAGCAATAAAATACCCTTGCCAGGAATGCGGCCCAGTTTGTCGTCAATCGTATCCCCATCGAAATCACTGTAAAAAGGTTCCGCCATAAGTCACCTACACCTTCGTATACTCGATCGTAGCTATACAGGGTTCGTTATTGTACTGTGTCCCCTCATGGTACTCCTGCACTTGTCCCGCGCTGGACACGGCAACGCTAAAAGAGGCATTAATCGTCACGGTTCCGTGGAAAATGGTACTTCCTGCTGAATTCTTACAACTCGCACGAACAATCTTCACCGGATAAAGAAAATTCGAAATCGGAGGCCCAAAGTTATTCCACACGTTTACCGTACCGCCAGTATTTCCGCTGACCGATATCTCATACGTATCATTTCCGTTTTCATCGGTCCGTCCTGTTGGCTGTTCCGTAAATTTATAGTCTAAAATGGCATATTTAAGCACTTTATCAATGCCATCATCTATTATTGTTCCCGAATGGATACTGTAATATGGTTCTGGCATTAAACTCACTCCGCAGTTATGAATGGTTGGCCGTCATTTGTAAAAAATGGATGGCCGTCGGCAGTTATTAACTGCCGTTCGCTTCAAGTTCCGCCGTTTCCATTACCGTTTCCGTTACCGTTTCCATTGCCATTACCGCCACCGCCTGCTGGCTTGAGAACCGCGAATGGGAACCGATACGCGATGTTTGGCTGCAGTGCATTAATCGGGTTCGGAAGCTGCCAGCCTAAACGCATTTTCATTCGCAGCGCGACCATATCTTGCTGCGCCAAGTTATAGACGATCTCTTTAGTGGACGGGTCCTGAATAACGGATTCCGTCAGAATTTTGTACGTGATATCCTGCCGTATTGCATAAACGGCCTGCGACATATCGCCAACGATTAACTTTGCAAGGGAATCTTCCCACGCACCGTTCATGACAAAATACATCGACATACCGTCCAGCATATAGCCTCCCCCGGCTTGAAGAGAGGTAGCGAATATCGGGTGACCGTCATCACCGCGCATGTTGCGGAGTAAACCGCGCATCATGACGGATGACAAGACTCCGTTCGGCATGAACCCGGACTGCTCTACTTTCGCGATGACCCCGTTTTCGCCCATGATATCGGCCCATGTGTCCCCGGTAGAAGTTACTGCCTGCCCCGCTGCGGTAGCGGACGTTACGATATCGGGCCTCCAAGATGCCGGCTTGTTGATACCGAATATGATCGCGAGATCAATAGCTTGCCCTGCCGCCTGCTGTAAAAGCGGTCTGATCTGTCCCCAGATGTCATATCCATTTGCAGCGGCGTCATCTAACACGTTTTCCGGTATGGGTACAATGACCGCCAACTCTTCGGCAATAATCTTTACGCCGTCCCAATTAATAGATGTGGTCTGTTTTATTCCAGTATCACCGTTGACCCAGTACACGAATGGAAGTGCGTCAAGTACAAGCAGTTCACGAACATTGCTGGACATATCAGGAAGTCTTCGAAACTGACTTAAAACGGTGGAACGTTCTATAGACCCCTGAATGATTTCGGGTGATATTTCAGGCGGTATAAGTACTTCGGCATTTTCTCTTAATATAGCATTTACGGCCATAAATGACCCTCCTAATTATGTGTTTGGCTTCCTTCCCGCTGCGGCCAGAATAAAACTATTCATGGCAGCATTTGCTTTTCCGGAATCGGTTCCGCTTCCTCCAGGCGGTGGCGGGGTAGAAGGTTTCGTGCCTATCGTGGATTCGGTCATGAAGAAGTCCTTCCATTCGGACTTGAAATGCTCCAGTACCTTATCCGCATTCGTTATCTTTCCGTCTTTGTGGGTAACGATCTTTCGGTCATACAGCTTTAATGCTTTCGGTATGGCCGCTTCGTTCATCTTTGCATCCTTTAAGGCGGCGGACACCATGGAATCGATTTCGGAGGCTGTCTTTTCGGCGGCGTAACCATCCTTTGTCGTCTTATGCGCAAGCACTTCATCATTGAACTTCTGTTCCCAGTTTTCCGCTCCGTCCTTCGGTTTCTTTGCGTCTTCCAATTCGACTTTAATCGTTCTCAATTCCTTTTCAGCCTTTTCCTGCGCGTCTTTCGCCGTTTGAAGTTCTTCATGATGCGCATTTAATATCTTCGTGATGCTTGCATCGTCGGTAACGCCCATACCGGCTAAAAATGTCCTTGTCATAAAGTTTCTCCTCGAATACGTTTTTTACGGGGTACACTCCCCTTCGACGCCGGTTTACGCCCCGGCCGGCTTGTCGTTTATTTCCTTCGTACGCTTGCGTTTATATTCCCGGCTCGTCTTCGGCGCGATGCCTAGTCTTGCCGCTATTTCCTTATGTGTCATACCGGATATGTGCGCCATAACCAAGAAGTCGGCATATTCGTTACTCTTTCCCTTTTCCCTGCATCTTATCCGTATTGCATCCTCCGACGCGGTAGCGCAATCAAAAGGGACATCGTTATGCTTCGAATCGATTTTCGCCATAAGCGACACACACGTTTTTTCGAGTTTTAACACGTTTTTTTTTATGTCCCTGTTGATATATAGCATATGTAAAAAAAACAGCATTACGCCTCCGAAAAGAGTGATTACGAGGGTGTATAACGCACGGTGCCTATTCAACTTTTTAATTCGACACCCAGCAGGAATGTAACCATCGCCCCTAAAGAAGCTATGAGTGCCACCGTATGCTGAATGGTTAACGCATTTACATGGAACAATACAAGTACAGCCGCGATTAACCCTGTCAATGTTCCCCAGAATTCGGGCCTCGCTATCTTTTTTACAAACGTTTGCCATTTCCAACGCATACCGGAACACACCTTTCCCGTACATTTACAATATTATCAATTAATGTATAAAAATTCCATATATTAAATATGATGTTTTCCGACATATGGACACTTTACGGACGGCTTTGATGTGTCCATCGGACACTTTAACGGCTTATGCGCAATACCTGGTTACGTAAAAATAGTTTTATAGCCCTTGCCCACGGCCGACGCGGTCACTCCTAAGTAAACGCACCGGCCTTTGGGCGGCTTAAAAGGAGTGCTGCACATGAGTTACGGGTACCCGTATGTCCCACCGCAGGGGTATTACCAGCAACCGCCGCCAATGCCATCCGCATACTATCCACCGCCGCCTGTAGCACAGATTCCGCAGGCATACCAGGACCGGATGCTGCGGCTGGAGAAAGAAGTATACGGAAATAACCAACCGCCACCTCCGCAATATCCGCAGCAGGAGCCGGTTACTGCTCAGCCGGGCCCGCCGGGACCATTCATCCCCGTTAATTCCGCTGCGGAAGCATGGGCTTATGCGGCGGATTGGATGGGCGGCAAACAATATTTTAAGAACGAGCGGGACGGGGAGATATATATCAAATGGTTCGACGCGAACGGGCCAACCACGCACAAGGAAACCTATCGGAAGACCGACACCCTGCCCGACACTATCGAACAGGAGAGGCCCGATGTCACCGTCTCGATCATGAACCAGCTTTCCATACTGGAAATGGACATAAATGAAATTAAGGGGATGTTACGCGATGGAAAAAATCCTACAGTCGATTTGGAAGTGGATAGCCCCGAAGTTTCCTGGAGCGGAGGAAATAATGGGGAAAGCGATGGAAATAGGCCAGCGGGAAAACAGCCCCGCGGCGTTGATGGCAAGTTTAGAGCAGGTAGCAAGAAGTAAAGGATGGGGCGGAGCATTCGAAAACAATCAAATTTGGAACAGCATCAAGGGCAAGCGCCCGAATGAAGTCATACCGCATGCGACCAGCATGTTGAACGAAATGGGGCAGCTGCCCGCTATTTTAAGCTTCTTCACCGGAAAGGGGAAATGAGATGGACCAGCAGTACCAGCATCACGGATACCAACAGCAACAACAGCAGCAGAAAGGCGGAGGGTTAGGCGGCAATATCGGAACCTACGCGGCCATATTGGGCGCGGGAATGTTTTTAGGGAAATTCATTGAAGTACTAGACCAAGCGAAGCCAAACGTAGACGAACTAACCGGCATGGTGCAGCGATTGACCGGAGGCGGACAGGGCGGCGGACAGCAAGGCATGTTGCCGCAGCATGACGGATACGGACAGGACAGACAACGCCATGACGGAACGGGTGGCGACTATTCTGGTCGCGACAGAGGACAACATGACGGACGTACCGGCGGCGGACACGACGACGGTCGTGGATACCAACATGACGGACGAGATGGTTACGGGTCAAATCCGCAACAGCGTGGCGGCCGGGACGGGCAACAGCACACACAACCGGGAACCGCACCGGGATACACACCACCGGGCCATACGCCGGGTCAGCAACCCGGAGCCGGGACACGATAGCTTGTCAACCAATGTGATTGACATGATATACACACTAAGAACGGAAAGGATGCACGCAAATGGTATATGAGAACACCGGACAGGTCCCGAACGTCATGACATCAACCGGCGGCGGAGACGACGCTTCCCGCCAGAATAACTGGTGGGGAATCTGGATATTCGCGATCGTCATAATCTTTTTTGCCTTGATCTTCATGTGGAGACGAGACGGAGACGACCATCGCAAAGGGTACGGAAACGGCAATGTAGGCGGAGATGCGCTTCCCTATATGCTGGCCGCGCAATGCATGGACAAACGCGGGCACGGATGCGGATGCGAAGGCGGATTTAACGGCGCAAACCTATGGGACATCGAGCGGGACAACTTAGCACAGTTTGCGCAGACCCGACAGGAAATCGTAACGAACGCGTTTACTACGCAGCGCGAGAATGACCGGTATTTTTACGAGAACCGCACGGCCACTGACCGCGGGTTTTACGAGAACCGAACGGCCATTGACCGTAATAACTTTGACACTGCCATCGGCTTTAAGAACTCCGAGGTCCTCGGGTGCCAGAACACCGCGGCCCTCGTACAGCGTGTCGATGCGCTGGAACGTACCCTCAAAGATGACGAAATCAGGAGACTCAGCGCGCAGAACACCTATCTGCAAACCACTATGGCAGTCCGCGGTTTAGGCAGCGTACCCGCCTACATGCCGCAATATCCGATGCCGTACTGCGAACCGGCGGCACAAGGGTACCACTATTAATTCAGGATGCCAATACCGCAAGTGCCGGACTTGCGGATAAGCATACAGAGGCGTGCGCCCGTTCCGGGCGGGCAATCCCCTCTCTAAACAAGAAGCCAGAAGCCAGAAGCAAGAAGCAAGAATTAATTGTTTAGGAGGAAATTTATGTCTTGTGGTAATGCCATAGCCGCGCCCCGCCGGGCCTACGGCTATCCGAGATTCCAACGCGCCATATCCTGCGGATTCGATGCAGGATTCGCCCATTTCGAACGCAAGAAAGAATGCTGCCCCGCCGCGCTTAAAAGCGGCTTTGTACATGAATATCCGATCGTATGCGAACCTCCGAAGTTCCTTACGATCGACCGCGTCGTCGCCATTGCCGGCATAGATAATGCCCTTTTCTTGGTCGGCGACGTAGAAGGATATCGCATGAACCGTAACTATATGGTATCACTGCCCGGGGATTCGATCAATGTTATCGCCGGTAACTTTCCCAGTTACCTGTTGTTAAAAAGCGGCAACATGCACACCCTCGGATTCTCTACCGCTAATATCGAGGCCGTAATCCGTCAGAATGCACACATGTTCAGCCGCGACGGCCTGAACCGCATGTATGACGATATGCTGCCGGAACTCGCCCCGCAGGATCAAGCCGTAGAAGGATACCACGATAAGGACGATTGCAAACCGAAACGCCATTTTGAACACCGCGTAATTTCGAACACTACACTGAACGATTGTTCCGTTACCCTTGAAATCACCGTATACGAGTGCGGCGAACTGATAGACCGCGAAATCTGGCACATCATACCGATCAGATGCGAGAACAGCA
>Ga0123356_10000633_pt1 | contig 38833 bp, 33 predicted proteins | sample TergutEmb28metaG_2_FD_92546 | JGI IMG/M metagenome (GOLD analysis project Ga0123356, IMG submission 92546) | Embiratermes neotenicus P3 segment gut microbial communities from Petit-Saut dam, French Guiana - Emb289 P3 | ecosystem: Host-associated > Arthropoda: Insects > Digestive system > Gut ...
AATATTCTGGCGACGGGCATAATTAGCCAGCGTAAACAACACGTCACCAAATTCTGCCGCTCTTTCATGCGGAGTAGAAGCTTCCTTAGCCTCCACAATCTCCTCGGATAATTTATCAATCACACCATCGTCTCCGGGCCAATCGAAACCCACCCGCGCCACGCGCTCCTGAACTGACTGACTGTAAGCCAATGCCGGCAATACTCTGGGCACGCCATCCAGCATCCCAGCCTCTTCATTTCGCTCTTTCTTTTTCACCTCTTCCCAGCGTACCATTACATCTTCGGTATTTTTGGCACTACCTGAACCGAAGACATGCGGGTGGCGATGGATTAACTTACGATTGATATCCTCAATCACATCACCCATATTGAACTCACCTGCTTCTTCGCCCACTCGCGCGTGCAAAACCACCTGTAACAGCAGGTCCCCCAACTCCGAGCACAACTTGGCGTGGTCAGCCTCGTCCAATGCCTCCAGTACTTCGTAGCTTTCCTCCAGCAGATGTTCGCGTAACGACTCATGGGTTTGCTCGCGATCCCAAGGACAACCCTGCGGACTGCGCAAAAAAGCTATGACTTGAACCAGGCTATCAAATTGTCTTAAGTCTTGAGGAATATCCATTTTTTTTCACCTTAATTCACGGATTATACATTCAATATGTCAGGGCAGGCAATTGACACTACTTTAGCTTAATAATTATACAAAGAACCGCATCATGTTATGTTATGGAACTGCGCCGACGCCATCTTGACGTCAGCTTGCTCGGCTGTTACTCTTGTTCTGAAAAATGATTTTTGGGAACGGATATGGAATTTTTCGCACAACTTGATGCCGCAATTCAGAAAAATAATAGCCTCCTTTGTGTCGGGTTGGACCCCGATCCGGCTCTTCTGCCGCACGGCATCGACCTGTTGGCTTTCAACAAGGCTATCGTTGATGCCACAGCCGACATAGTATGCGCTTTCAAACCCAACCTGGCTTTTTATGAAGCTGAGGGACAACAGGGCTGGAACATTCTCAAACAGACAATAAACTACATTCCAAAAGGCATCCCCGTAATTGCCGATGCTAAACGCGGCGACATTGGGAATACCTCAAAGGCTTATGCCAAAGCCATCTTTGAAGACTTGAAAGCCGGAGCGGTGACTGTCAGCCCTTACCTTGGATTTGATTCCGTGGAACTTTTTGTAAATAACTACCCCGAAAAGGGCATCTTCATATTGTGCCGCACGTCCAATCAAGGTGCCTCCGATTTCCAAAGCCTGCCAGTCAGGATGAATAACGCAGAGATACCGCTATATCAAGCAGTAGCGCGCAGAGCAGAGCAGTGGAATACGCACAAAAATATCGGGATTGTTGTAGGCGCAACATACCCTGAAGATATGCTGGCGTTGCGCCAAGCACACCCCGAACTTCCATTCCTAGTCCCCGGGGTTGGAGCACAGGGGGGCAGCATAAAGCTGACGCTGGAGACCGGGCTGAGCGCATCTGGCAGTGGCATCGTCATTAACTCGTCGCGTCAGATTTTATATGCTTCGCGCGGGGCAGATTTTGCCCGTGCTGCTGCCAAATCGGCTGAAGCTTTACGCCAAGAAATTAACCTTCATCGCCCGGATTTGTAATAATGGGGCATTGAGTGACTGTTGATTTCCACATAGACGATATCGTGCGTCTCAAAAAGGCACATCCTTGCGGCAGTTTTGAGTGGCAGGTAACACGTCTTGGGGCTGACATTGGGCTTAAATGCCGCTGGTGCGGGCACTACATGCTTATGGTGCGCTCTCAATTGGAACGTTGCATGAAAGGCGCTCCTCAAAGGAATTTCTAGTTTCAGTTTTTGGCTTTGAGCCTTGTCACACACGCACCACGCTGGTAACTCCCAATACTGTTTCAATGCGGCTCATAATGAGCGAAAGCTGAGGCAACCCGCTGGTTTCCACGTCAAAGAAAAGCAAAGTCGTATGGTTTTTGTGCTCGTTGACGCTCATATTGGAAATATTAACCTTTTCCTCAGCAAGTAATGTTGAAATGTCGCGCACCAGTCCCACACGATCCCATGCCTCTATTTGTATCATAGCCGGATAGCGCGTAACTGTCTGTCCCCATTCCACGCTAACGAAGCGTTCTTTCTCATCCTCGCGCGCTACGTTATAGCAATCCTGCCGATGGATAGTAATGCCACGGTTACGTGTGACATAACCAACAATCAAATCACCCCACACCGGGCTGCAACACTTAGCCAGATTGGTCAACAAGTCACCTGTACCAAGTACCTGAATCCCACCGGTTGCAGAACGTGTGATTGAGGTTTCCACTACCACCGGCTTGGGTTGCTCCTGCGCCGCCAGCTTAACAGCAATGGTCTGTGTGTTTATGTCGCCGCATCCAATAGCAGCGAATAAGTCATCAACATTGTCATACTTGAAAAGGCGGGCAATTTTGTCGCGGTCGCTTGTATCAAGCCCAAGGTGTTTCAATTCCTTATCCAGCATTTCACGCCCTAAATCAATGTTCTCGTTGCGAGCCTGTTTCTTAAACCACTGGCGGATTTTTTCGCGGGCATGCGAGCTTTTGACATAACCCAAATTAGGACTCATCCAGTCACGGCTGGGACCCTTATCCTTTTTAGAAACAACTATTTCTACTACATTGCCATTGGAGAGGCGATAATCCAGGGGCACCATGCGCCCATTGACCTTAGCACCGGCACAACGGTTACCCAAATCGGTATGTATGCGATAGGCAAAATCCACCGGCGTGGAGCCCTTGGGGAGATCTTTAATCTCTCCTTTAGGAGTAAAAACAAACACCTGGTCATTGAAAATATCTGTCTTGACCGATTCCAAGAACTCCTCAGCCCCGGCCATATCCCGATGCCAGTCAACCAACTGCCGCAGCCAACCGATACGCTCCTCGGCTGCAACATCCCTACCATCCTCTTTATAACGCCAATGGGCCGCCACGCCAAACTCAGCCACATGGTGCATATCACGAGTGCGTATTTGTATTTCAAGCGGAGTAGTTCCTTTGAACAATACTGCCGTATGCAATGATTGGTAACCATTTGGTTTTGGATTGGCGATATAGTCATCAAATGCGCCGGGAATCGGGTGCCACATGTTATGCACGACACCCATGGTGTGATAGCATTCAGGAATAGTGTCTACTAAAACACGAACTGCTAAGAGATCGTAGATTTCATTAAACTGACGCCCTTGTGCCGCATAACGCTCGATTTTCTGGGCAATGCTGTAAAGATGTTTAGGACGACCTTTTATGTCAGCGTTTACAGCTAATCGCGAGACCTCGTTGCGTAATATCTGTATTACCTCTACCACAATGTCTTCACGCTCAACACGGCGACTGGCTACAAGTTTAGCAACCTGGCTATATTTGCGCGGCTCAAGATAATGAAAGGCCAAATCCTCCAGCTGCCATTTGATATCCCAAATACCTAAGCGGTGTGCCAACGGGGCGTAAATTTCCAGTGTTTCACGGGCAATTGCCTGCTGTCGATCGGGCGGCAGAACAGCTAGCGTGCGCATGTTATGCAAACGATCTGCCAGTTTTATGAATACAACACGCAAATCCTCGGCCATTGCAACCAGCATTTTGCGCAGGTTCTCTGCCTGCTGCTCACGCACTGAAGGGCGGTGTTGCAACTCATCCAGTATGGGAAGCGCCAGCTTTGATAGTTTTGTGACGCCGTCTACCAGCCGCGCAACATCCGGGCCGAATTCTTCCTCTATCTGTTTAAGGGTAATACCACAGTCCTCGGTAACATCATGCAGCAGAGCGGCGGCTAACGTGGTGGCATCCATTTGCTGATCTGCCAGCGTCAACGCCACTTGGAACGGATGTTCCAAGTACGGCTCGCCCGACATGCGCAACTGACCGGCATGAGCAGCAGCAGCATAGTCAAAAGCTGCTGATACAAATGTCAGTTTCTCAGAAGGAAGGTATTTAGCTGCTCTTTCCAGCAGTTCTTCAGCCGTCATTGTGACGCCCCATTTCAATGTGAGTAACTATTAACAATACATAAGTATAAATCAAGCGGAAAACGTTAGCAATGAAAGCCATACCCGGCTACAGTAGGTATGATTTTGGAAATGTGTTGTGCAATGGGGACGCCGTACAAAAACAGTAAGCTATGATTCAGAGGACAGCTTTTTGCAGACGTCATCCACTTTGCGGCGCAGCATATATGAGTTCTCGACATCTTGGGATACTTTTTCACAGGCATGGCTAACCGTCGAAGCATTGCGTCCGCCAAAAGCCATTCCAATATCGGAAAGGGAGCAGTTGCTTTGCTGGCGCATCACATACATAGCCACCTGCCGCGCCTGTGCAACTTCCTTACCGCGTCCGCGTCCCAACAAATCGTCAGCTGTCAGGCCAAATGTTTCTGCAACCAAGCCAATGATTCCATGAGGGCTACAGGGAACTTCCGGCAAGGCACGTGTGCCAGCCACATCTTTCAGCGCCCTTGCCGCCAATTCCGGTGTAACATGAGTGTGCAACAACCGGGCATATGCAATTATGCGATTGAGGCTGCCTTCAAGTTCACGAATACTCTTTCTTAGTTCCTGCGCTACCATATCCAGCACATCGGGTGACACATCAGCCTGTGCCTGTTGCGCCTTGGACTGCAATATTGCCAGCCGCGATTCAAAGTCAGGAGGCTGAATATCCACAGCTAAGCCCCACTCAAAGCGACTGCGCAAGCGTTCCTGTAATAAGGGCATGCTCTTGGGTGGACGATCGCTGGTAATAACAATCTGCCGTCCGGCATTATGCAAATCGTTGAAAGTATGGAAAAAACTTTCCTCAGTTGCTTCCTTGCCGCCTATGAAATAGATATCATCCACTATCAATATATCCGCAGAGCGATACTTGGCGCGGAATTCCTCAGTACGCCGCTCGCGCAAGGCCGCCACAAACTCGTTGGTAAATTGCTCGCCAGAAACATACACCGGACACAGATTATTTTCCAATGCTTTATGACCAATAGATTGCACAAGATGTGTCTTACCCAAGCCGGGTGCGGAATAGATAAAGAGAGGATTATAACTCTGCTCAGACGGACGCTCAGATGCACTTAAAGCAGCGGCATGTGCCATACGATTGCCGGCTCCAATTATGAAGTTATCAAAGGTGTACTTAGGGTTGAAACCATAGAGCGCTGAGTTATTGCAGCGCACTTCACTTTTGCAATCAGAGGCAGTTTCCTGCGCCCATTTTATCTGAAAGCGCACATTTACTCCACGATGAATCAAGCCAAGGAGAGTCTTTTCAATGAGGGAACGCTGGTTTTTCTCCAAATATTCGGAAACGAACGTGTTAGAAACTCCTATTAGGAATCTATCACCATCGTATGCCAATCCCTCAGTCCCTTTGAAGAATGTTTTATAGTTGGATTTATTAACCTGCAACTGAAGCTCGCCAAGAGCGGCTTCCCAAATTTCTTTAGCTGAATTCATACGTTTAGGACTTCCTCTGCTACTACGCTCGCCAAACAAACATGCGGCATTACTCAAATATGCGCTGAAACCTGCTACCGCGGCAAACCACTGAACCCGAGCCAGTGGAATAAAAAGCTTGATAATGGTACCAGCGCCGCATATTTCCAGCAAGAGTTCTGTCGCAAGTTTGGCGGAAATTTGAGGACCAAATAAGCCCACCAAACTCCCTCATGCTAGTCTTTTCGGCTCTTTTCGGCCGCTTTTCGCCTAAGCCGACATAAAGCAACCGCGACCGATACTAATTTTACATGATGCTACGGTTATGTTCAGCTTGTCTTGTGAGAGTATTTTATTCGTGTTAGAATGACGTCAAAGGGAGAAATGCATGCGTATAGTCTTCATGGGAACGCCGGCTTTTGCCGTGCCTGCTTTGCGCCAACTGGTATTAAATAACTATGAATTGGCAGCGGTCTACACCAAACAAGACAAGCTGGCAGGCAGAGGGCAGAAAATATGTTTTTCAGCTGTGAAAATCGCATCTTTGGAACTTGGTCTGAAAGTTTTGCAGCCGGGCAGTCTCAAAAACGCAGAGACTCAAGCTGAGTTGTCGGCGATTGCGCCAGATCTGATTATAGTCGTAGCTTTTGGACAAATCTTGCCCACGGAAGTGCTGCAGTTACCACGCTATGGCTGTATCAATATTCACCCGTCACTGCTTCCGCGCCATCGCGGTACCAACCCAATAGCCTCCTCCATACTCTGCGGCGACAAGTGGTGTGGGGTGAGTCTAATGCAGATGGACGAAGGGCTTGATACAGGTCCGGTTATCGCGCAGACACAAGTACTGATACGCGACGATGACACCTCCGACACGCTTTCTGAAAAACTATCTCTTTTGTCCGCACAAATGCTTATTGATATGATTCCGCGCTTGAGCAAAGGCACAATAGCCCCAAACCCACAGAACAACTCTCAAGCTACCTATTTCAAGCCAATGACAAAAGAATCCGGGGAAATAAACTGGGCTCTTCCAGCCGTCGATATTTGGCGCCAAGTACGCGCCTGTCAGCCATGGCCCGGCGCTTTTACGCGCTTCAACGGCAGGATAATAAAGATTTTGGAGGCTTTTCCTTGCGAAACTGAATGTCCTGCCACACCTGGCTGTGTGATATCGCTGGGAAAAGGTTGTGGAGTAAACACCGGTCACGGCATGCTGGAATTGCGCAGGGTCCAAATAGAGGGCAAGCAGGTTATGACCATCGCCGACTTTCTAAATGGGCAGTCTTCCTTTATCGGCGCAACGCTACCTTGTTAGCATTTCGTAATTAGCGATTCATAGACAGTATCCACAGGCAAAGCGGAACATTGTGCAGCCTCATTAGCCAAGCGATCGCAACGCTCGTTCTCAACGTGGTTATTATTGCCTCTCACCCTGCGAAACTCCACCTCATGTTTTTGACATAATTTCAGCAATCGTTCCCAAAGATCAGGATTGAGTGCTTGTTCTTTTTTATTGCGCATCCAGCCGTTTGCCCGCCACTTATACACCCAGCCTTCTGTCATAGCGCGCACCAGGTACTGCGAATCACTGAAAATAAAAATCTTGCAACGCTCTCTCAATAGTTCCAGCCCTGCTATGGCGGCCGTTATCTCCATGCGGTTATTAGTGGTAAGACGAAAACCACCACATTTTTCGACACGGGTGCCACTTATTTCAATTATGGCTCCGTAGCCCCCGGGACCGGGATTGCCCAAACAAGCACCATCTGTATATATCGTTACGTCGGGTATGGTCATATAAAATAACCTCAAAAAATCTTTTTCATACGGAGCACAGCAGTATATTCTACACTACGGGGCTGTCGCAATGCTATCCTGTAGATAGGTTCAATACATATTGCGCCATTAGTAATGTGCTTTCCTTGTCAGATTTTGTGACATTTTTACGAATAGTATAAGTGACAGCAGTTAATCCAAAAAAGGAACTGAAAATTTGCTCAGCGAAAAAGACCTGCTCTCGTTCCTAACTCAGCAACCTGAAAAAGGATTGGAAAAGGTGATGGACCAATACACGGCTTTTGTTTACGCCATCGCATACGGCAGGCTATCAAGCATATGCGACAAGCGTGATATCGAAGAATGTGTAAGCGACATTTTCTATGAGATATACAGGACTAGAAATAATATTGATTTAGAGAAAGGCTCTCTCAAACATTATATAGCTGTTTTATCAAAGCGAAAAGCCGTTGACGTTTTCAGAAAACAGCAGAGGGCGACCTCTCAATTGTACACTGGTGAATTTGAGCATGATTTGGTTATATCTGACACAGATATAGAAAGAGATGCCATTGACAACGAAACAAGTGAGCGTTTGATACATGAAATAAAGGCTCTTGGCGAACCCGATAGCCAAATTATGATACGCAAATACTATTTCGGACAAAGTACAAAAGCCATATCCAAAGCAACTGGCATCAAAGAAAACACTGTCGACAAAAAAGTTTCGCGGGCACTCGTCAAACTTGAACAAGCATTAAAGGGGGCACTGTAATGGAAGAAAAGATTATCAAGGCTTTAAACAACCTCTCTCTTAAACAGACAGATGAGTTGCTTGATGAAGATTTGGAAATGAAAATCGGATATACAGACCGCCGTCGGATTAGAAAAGCGGTACTTGGGAAAATAAGTGTTCCAAAACAACGCAAAACATTTGGGATACACTTGCCTTACAAGGTAGTTGCTTACGTTGTGGCGATTGCGATTATCATTGCATCTATGCCTATTATTGGTTTTGACAGAGTATATGCCGCCATCAGCCGAATGTTCACACATGTACCAGGAGTTGGCATTATTGAAGACAACGATACTATCGTTTATATGATGAATCCCATTGCTAGAAAAATTCATCAAAACACACTAAACGCAACTATAGCCAACGCGTTGTATGTAAACGATTATTTTGCCATGACAATCTTTGTTGACGGGAAACCTTTCTATGACGTTAATACCGAAAAGCTTGTATTCTATGACGATCTAACTTGTGACGATTTCAGGTTGTATGTAAACGATAGCCCAGTAAATTATCAAGAGGAATCAGCCCAGTTACTAAGAGATTATGACGGTCTAATGCTTAGTTTCTCGTGCATATCGACCACGCCATCAACCAGTGATTTATATGAAATTGAGATAAAAGGATTCGCCGAGCGGCTTTCTTTCACATTTACTCCATGCCGTGATTATACAGACATTATAGACATCGGTCCTTCAGATACCCAAAATGGCATATCCATCATCGCAATAACAGAGAAAATTGGCAACCAACTCGTTGTTTGGTGTTATCCACTCAATACTACACAAGACACGCTCATGAGGTATGGTTGCCCACAGTTTGGATATTACAGCAATAGTTATGTTGCAACAGAGAGGAACGTGATTTTTGCTAATGAAAGCTGGCTTATGAGTAACCGGCTTACTTTCAATATGCCTGAAAATTACGAAACTGCGACATTGCATATACCTTATCTATCCATGTCGCGAAGCGAAATCCGCGATGCAAGCATAAAACTTCCGCAAGAATACTCCACTGTAGAATGTGATGTTTCAGTCATGTGTAGTATTGGGGCAATAAGAGTTACAGAAATAACCAGAATGCCAGACAGAAATAACGCTGACATTGATAGAGTTGATTTCAAAATTGAGCTTGTCAACAATAACAACCTCATTTCCTTAAACGCATTTGACTATCACGTCATTGGATGGGAGCTTGCAAATAGCATGACATTGAGTGCCGAAGGTCTTACAGAAGGAATTAGTATATGGGTCAGAAAGGATGTCAATTGGTTTTCATTTACTATATCGGCTTTGTATTACCAGGCACTGGGTGAATATGTTATCTCTCTCCAGCTCCCATAACACATAAATATTTTGACATGGCTAAAAGGAGGCATGCGTTTGATTAAATTAATTATACTGAAAGGCGGATACTCATCCGTTGCGTGTTGCTACGCAAAATAGTGATTGTATTACTAACTAACGCGAATATAATGAGTGATATAAACTTTTGATATCAGCACAGCATTATAGGTGATTTAACAATTACTGGTAGAACAATAAAATTCACTTTGGAGGTTATCATCATGGGAAATAAAGCCACGAACGTACTGCAAAAGGTTAGGAAACCATTCTTTACGCTACTCATGCTGGGAGTTATATCAACGGGGCTGCTTCTAACAGGTATGCCTATACGGCAAACTTTTGTTTCTGCGGCACCTGACAAAACAGTTATCTCCGAGGTACAGCTTATTGACGCAATCTCCGATGCCCCTCTCATCGCTCCGTATGTTATTGAACTTGGGGCTAATATTTCATTGGCGCCTGATACCACCATTACAATCCCGTCAGGCAAAAACATTACTCTTACAGGAAGTTTCAGTCTCATTGGAGCAGATGGACAACCTACCATTACTGTTGAAGGAACACTAACAATTGATGGCATCACTATTACCCACGATGCCACCGCAACCGGTGCAAGTAGAGGTGTATTAGTCAAAAGCAGCGGTGCTCTATACATGAATAGCGGTGCTATTATGGGTAATAAGGCTTTGGGGAGCTTCGGCTTCGACAGCTATGGTGGTGGAGTTTTTCTCTCGCGTGATGTTTCGTCCCCACCTACTTTTACAATGACTGGAGGTAAAATTTCAGGCAATACTGCGTCCGGCTTTGGCGGAGGAGTAAGCAGTTTGGCTTATTTCACAATGACTGGAGGAGAAATTTCAGGCAATACTGTGTCCGGCAGTGGCGGTGGTGTTCACAATACATCCTATTTTACAATGACTGGAGGCAAAATTTCAGGCAATACTGCGTCCAGCAGTGGAGGAGGTGTTCTCAATAGTGGTGCCCAGAACACTTTCACAATGACTGAGGGCGAAATTTCAGGCAATACTGCGACCGGCAGTGGCGGAGGTGTCAGGCAATCATTAGGAACTCTCACCATGTCCGGCGGCATTATTTCAAATAACACAGCCTCGCTTGACGGTGGAGGTGTTTGCTGTAGTGCCATAGCACAAGTTTCTACATGCATTTTCACAATGACTGGCGGAACAATCTTTGGAAATAATCTCACTTACAATGATAGATTTGACAGTGTGACCTATGCTGGTAGTGGCGGCGGTGTATGCGCTCATGGCTGGACAGAATTTAATATGTCCGGAGAAGCAGCCATCTCTGGCAACATCGCAAGGTATGGCGGTGGAGTTCGTATCGGTATTTCCGACACCGCCGCCACTACATTCAACATGACAGGTGGCACAATTTCAGACAATCAAGCCATGACGACAATGTGGGAATTTTTCACAACCAGTCTATCTGGCGGAGGTGTCTACATTACATCTGGCAGCTTTTTCAACATATCCGGAGGTGAAATATCCGGCAACACTGTCTTGAGACTTGGCGGCGGAGTATTCAACAACGGCACATTTGTTATGGCAGACTGCACTATTTCTGGTAATTCTGCTCATGGCGGTGGCGGCATAACAAATTGGTTTGATAGTACTTTCACTATGTCTGGTGGCACAATATCGAACAATTCTGCTAATACCAATGGCGGTGGTGGTATATTCAACAATGGTACATTTGAAATGACTGCAGGAGAGATTTCAAACAATACTTCTGCTGGCGAAGCTGGTGGCGTATATAATTTACCCCTAGGCATGTTCGACATGTCGGGCGGCACTATTTCGAATAACACCTCAACCTCTAATGGAGGGGGTGTAGCAAATATAGGTTTTTTCACTCTGTCTGACAATGCAGTCATATCTTGCAACGAGGCTACAAATGGAGGCGGCATTTACTGTAATTATGCTTCAGTAGGCGCCATGGCTATGAGCCCAGGTAGCATTGAAATGAATGGAGGCCAAATAACCGGAAACTCCGCGATTGAAAAAGGAGGTGGGGTATTCATTCTTCGTGGCACATTCACTATGTCAGGTGGTAATATTTGCGACAACACCGCAACAAATGGCGGGGGTATTTTCAACAATCTTAACATTACCTACTCAGGAAGTAACCCAACTCCCATATACCATGTAGGTCAATTTGAAATGCAATGTGGCAATATTTCAAATAACATTGCCACAAACAATGGCGGCGGCTTATATAATCTTGGGTCTTTCACCATGCTTGAAAATTCCGTAATATCAGGTAATAAGGCTATTAATGGCGGCGGTATTTACATTGATACACAGCGCCCTCCTCAAACTATCACCATAAATGGAGGGGAGATTTCAAGCAACACAGCGTCTCTTGATGGCGGCGGTATTTGGATCAGTTATGATAACCTCGATAAACTTTCCATAGACACTGGGGTCATATTCTCCAACAATAGCGCGTTTACAATGTACGGCTTGGCTGAAAACGACTTACCACTGTATAACGCGCAAATAAAAAGTAATGTTTGGACTGTCCCTTTCATATATGGTTACAATAATTATGATATTTATTATGCTACCACATCAATAACCAACTACACTGTTTCCTACTTGCCAGGTGAGCATGGAGATTTTGCTCCACAAATCTTTTACGATTTGAAATTCGGCGATCCTATGCCAAAACCACAATCATACCCCGGTTATGCCGGTTGGAGATTCGCTGGTTGGGAGCCGTCACTTTACACAATTGTTACTGGCGATTTTACTTTCGTCGCCAAATGGCAACAAGCGCATCTACCACTCTCCGTCACATTCATCGATTTTGATGGCACGCAGATAAGGACAGAGGCTGTTCTCTACGGAAACAAAGTCACCACACCAGCAAACTATGTGGTTGGCTCTACTGCTCTACGTACAGGATACACTTTCACTGGCTGGGACGGCTCCTACTTATGTGTCACAGAGAACTTAATACTCACTGCCCAATACATACCAACCGACAACACCAAACATCTTGTAATTTTCCAAGACTGGGATGGTACTTTTCTAAAAGGAGAATTTGTTGCTGATCGCGCCTCAGCTACCCCCCCCACCACCTACGTCATAGGCAGTTCCACACTACGCGATGGTTATACTTTCATTGGCTGGGATAGCTCATTCACAAATGTAACATCTGATACTACAGCCATTGCCTTGTACAAGTTGCCTTCAAACAACAACCCCTCAACCATTCCAATTATTTTAGGCGTGGTGGGAGCAATTTTGTCCATATTGGCTATTGGAGTTTGTGTATTTTTCGTGAGCCGCAAAAAGCATAATACCCAATAAAAAATCGATACCACAATCTACAATTCTGATGCGCTACAGCGCATCAGAATTGTAGATGCTCAGCTAATTTATCCAATGCTACAAGTTTCTGATGCGCCGTTTCTAGATTACGCAACGCCACACTCCCTTGCGCAACCTCTTCTTCGCCAATTATAGCCACGTAGCGGCACCCCGCACCATGCGCCTGCCTTAATTGGGCTTTAAGGCTACGGGGAGAATAAATCATTAAAGTAGTGATGCCATATTTGCGCAGATTACTGGAGAGCTCAACTGCCGTCTGGCGCGCCACATCACCAAGCCATGCCACAAAAACCTTTGGTTTCACAGCATCCGGAATAACAATGCCCTGCTTTTTAAGGTTTAGGATTATACGCTCAATGCCAGTGGCGAATCCGACTGCAGCAGTAGGATTAGCACCCAACTCTTCCATAAGTCCGTCATAGCGTCCGCCACCAGCGATAGTGCTTTGTCCGCGTTCTTCCTGAGGCTGTATCTCAAAAACAGTCTTGGTGTAATAATCCAAACCACGCACCATACCGGAGTTTATCTCAAACGGTAACTGAAGCGTTGAAAGATGAGCTTTCAATTGCTCAAAATGCTCAGAGCATTCTTGGCATAAATAATCTACGCTGCGCGGCGCTTCTGCTGTCAAGGGTTGACAGGTGGGCTTCTTACAATCCAGCAGACGCAGAATATTCTTTTCCGACCTCACCTTACAATCGCCACACAATCCCTCTTTATGTCCAGCATAATACTCCCTCAATCTAGCCAAGTAAGCAGGGCGGCAGTCGGGACATCCTATGCTGTTAATCTGCAAAGTAAGATTTTTTAATCCAAGTGAGGCAAAAAAGCGCCAAGCCATGTCAATCAACTCAGCATCCAACATAGCATCGCCATCGCCGATAGCCTCAAAACCAAATTGGTGATGCTGACGGTAGCGCCCTGCCTGCGGTCGTTCATAACGAAAGATTGGTGCCTGGTAAAAAAGTTTGACAGGCTGCGGACGAGATGCCATGCCATGTTCAATATAGGCACGGCACACAGAGGCAGTTCCCTCAGGACGCAATGTCATTTGTCCACCGCTGCGGTCTGTGAAAGTGTACATTTCTTTCTCAACAATATCGGTATCTACACCCACAGTACGCACAAATAGTCCCGCATCCTCGAAAAGCGGAGTGTCAATACGCTCATATCCATAAAGCCGAGCGACTGTATCAGCTTTTTTCTTCAGAAAACTCCAGTATGGTTGATCTTCCGGTAGTATGTCATGTGCGCCGTATGGTGCTTGAAACACGTCTTTTCTCCTGTTAATTAAGGCAAGGATAGCGCAAATATCCAAAGGATGTAAAGATTTCTTTGCCGCTCAATTTTACAGATTTTGCATAACAATCTCTTATTTTTGATAACTGGCTCTTCTTTTTGCACAACTTAATTTTTTCCACGCCTAAAACATCACCTTATGATCCGTTTTGTGTAACTTACGACGCCTATACAGCCGTCGTAAATACCATTGTGCTATTATTACAGTTGCTGTTATTTACTACATAACCTAAGTTCATATATTTAATTAGGTAATACTATTACAACAAGGATGTTTGATAACTATGCTGGATAGAGTGGAGATAAAAATAAAAGCTGGCGACGGCGGTGATGGAGCTGTTACATTTCGGCATGAAAAATTTGTTCCTTATGGTGGTCCTGATGGCGGTGATGGAGGTAAAGGGGGAGATGTTTTAGCTAAAGCAGATGCCAGTTTAAATACATTGGCTTTTTTCCACAATGGAAAATTTTATAAGGCAGAGAATGCCGGGGGTGGGCAGCGCCAGAAAAAACATGGCAGAAACGGGGATGATTTGTTATTAGCAGTTCCTGTTGGAACAATGGTGCAAACATATGATGACGATGGTAATTTAGTGATATTGTCTGATTTAACTGCTGACCAGCAGTGTGCGGTTATTGCAAATGGAGGAAAAGGTGGTTTGGGAAACTCACATTTTGCATCTGCTGCCAATCAGGCACCGCGTCTGGCTGAAAAAGGTGTTGCAGGAGAGGAAAAGGATATTGTATTGGAGTTGCGCCTGCTGGCGGACGTAGGAATTATTGGTTATCCTAACGTTGGTAAATCCTCTCTCTTGAATGCGGCGACAGCTGCTAATCCCAAAATTGCTAATTACGCCTTTACTACGCTTGAGCCTATGCTTGGTGTGGTGCAAACTACCAAACAACGCTTTGTTATCTGTGAAATTCCGGGCTTGATTGAGGGCGCACACTTGGGAAAGGGTCTTGGGCATGACTTTTTACGGCACGCAGTGCGTACCCGTGTGCTGGTACACTTACTGGATGGAGCCTCTCCATCTCCGGTAGACGATATGATTGCTGTCAATAATGAAATTTCATTATTTGACGCCTCGCTATCGCTTAAACCTCAAATAGTGGCTATCAACAAAACAGATATACCAGATGTCCACGCGCGTAAGGCAGAACTGCGTAAGGTGTTCAAAAATGCAGGTATTAAGATACACTTTATTTCTGCAGCAACTGGTGATGGTATTAAGGAATTAATGGAAGAAGTGCTGGAATTGTTGCGGCAGCATCCGCTACCCGAGTTACCAAAAGAGGAAATGGTTGAGTTGTATCCGCGTGGTATGACACTTGGGCTCAGTGTTGAGGATGCTGATGGTTATTTCATTATCCACTCACCAGGTCTTGAGCGTATGGTTGCCGGTAGTGATATTCGTAACCCTGAAGTACGCCGACAGATAGGCAGGCGTATCTGTAGTCCCCGCCTGCGCCATGTGATAGAACGTGCTGGCATCAAAGCCGGAGATAAAATTCGTATTGGCGATTTTGAATGGACGTGGTAAAGCCGTGAATATTGCTGTGCTTGGAGGTACATTTGATCCAATCCACAATGGACATTTGATGGTAGCTGATGCGGTCGCCAGCAAATTTGATGCGCACGTGATTTTTGTTCCTGCAGGTCAACCTTGGTTGAAGGCAGAGCGCCGTCTTGCACCTGTAACAGATCGTTTGGAAATGGTGAGGCTGGCAATCTGCGGTGATAAGCGCTACAGCCTCTCAACTGCTGAAACAGAGCGTTTTGGTCCAAGTTATACCATTGACACCATCCGCCAGATGAAAGAGCAGATTATGCCATGTGATGAGTTATATTTTGTTCTTGGTTGGGATAGTTTGCTTGGTCTGTCACGCTGGCATGAACCGAAGGCACTTATACAAATGTGCCGCCTAATTGCAGTGCCGCGCATAGGATATGGTATGCCGGACACTATGACCATGGAGAGGTTGGTGGCAGGTCTTTCAAAAAGAGTAGTAATAATGGACAAACCGGAAATGGATATTTCATCCTCAGCTATCAGAGAACGTGTGCGAACAGGATTGCCGCTGGAAAATCTGCTGCCACAGGAAGTTGGGGATTACATCAAAGAACGCAGACTTTACCTGTACGAAGATTAAAGTGCTGTGTCTTACCAAAAGCATTATTAATCAGTAGACAAGTTAGATATCAAGGTTCTTAACTGACGTGGCATGCGCTTGGATAAAATTTTTGCGTGGCAGCACCTCATCGCCCATAAGCATACTGAATATGCTATCAGCTTTGGCGGCATCTTCTACCGTTACCTGTAAAAGCGTGCGTGACAACGGGTTCATGGTTGTTTCCCACAGTTGTTCGGCACTCATTTCACCCAAGCCCTTATAGCGCTGGACATCAGTTTTTCTGTTGCCCTTTTTCATGCTGGCTAGCATATCGTCTTTTTCCTGATCGGAATAGAGCCAGTGCTCCTCCTTGCCTGCATGAATGCGGTAGAGCGGTGGCTGGGCAATAAATAGATGCCCTTGGTTGATGATTTCGGCCATATGGCGGAAGAAAAATGTCAAAAGCAGAGTACGAATATGTGCCCCATCCACGTCTGCATCGGTCATCAGAACTACGCGGTGGTATCGTAGCTTGCCCAAATCAAGTTCTGCATCAATACTGGTCCCAAGCGCGGTGATAAGGGCGCGTATTTCCTCGTGAGCCAACATTTTGTCAGGGGAGGCTTTCTCCACATTGAGAATTTTACCGCGTAGTGGCAATATGGCCTGGAAGCGACGATTGCGTCCCTGCTTGGCTGAGCCGCCGGCGGAGTCGCCCTCTACCAGATACAGTTCGCAAAGGGTAGGATCTTTCTCCGAACAGTCAGCAAGCTTACCGGGCAGTGTGCCAGTATCAAGAGAGCCTTTGCGAATAACCAGATCACGTGCTTTACGGGCGGCTTCACGCGCCTTGGATGCGGTTATGCATTTGTCGAGTATTTTCTTGGCATCATCTGGGTGTTCTTCCAGATAAAGTGCCAACTCGTCTCCGACAACACTTTCGACGATGCTTTTGATTTCAATATTTCCCAGCTTTCCTTTTGTTTGCCCCTCAAATTGCGGATCCTGCAATTTAACGCTGATGACGGCGGTCAGCCCCTCTCTGGCATCATCACCGACAAGATTGGGGTCATCATCTTTTAGGATTTTAGCTTTGTGGGCATAGTCATTCAGCACGCGGGTAAGTGCGGAACGGAAACCCGTCATATGGGTACCGCCGTCCATAGTGTTTACGCAATTGGCAAAGCTGATGGAGTTATCGGTATAGTTGCTACAGTATTGTATGGCAACCTCTACTGCGACTGAGCCGACTTGTTTGTTCATATAGATGGGATTGGAGTGTATTACGGCTTTGTTGCGATTAAGACGGCGCACGAAGCCGGAGATGCCACCTTCAAAGTAAAAAGTTTGCTCTTTATCGTGGCGCTGGTCTACCAATGAAATTTCCAACCCCCGGTTCAGGTAAGCCATTTCGCGTATACGGTCTGATAGAGTGTCAAAATCGTATTCTGAATCAGAGAAAATTTCCTTGTCGGCCAAGAAGCTTGAGATGGTTCCGGTGTTTTCGGAATTACCCACCACAGCGATTGGACCGGTAGGAACACCGCGTTTGTATTCCTGTTTGTATAAGTTGCCGTCGCGTTTAACGCTGACAGTCATCCATTCGGAGAGGGCGTTTACTACGGATGCACCTACGCCATGCAAGCCGCCGGAAACCTGATATGCCTTACCACCGAACTTTCCGCCGGCGTGCAGTACGGTCATCACGGTTTGTAATGCAGAAACCTTAGTAGTTGGATGGATATCCACGGGGATACCGCGACCATTGTCCTCGATAGTCACGACGCTGTCCGGAGATATGACGATGGAAATATGCGTGCAGATGCCTGACATAGCCTCATCAACTGAGTTGTAAGCGATTTCATATACCAAGTGGTGAAGACCACGCTGATCAGTTGAGCCGATATACATACCAGGGCGTTTGCGAACTGCTTCCAATCCTTCCATTACCTGGATGTCAGATGCGGAATATTCGGCAACTTCCTTGGGGTTGTTAAGTATTTCGTTGGCTTCTTCTTGTGTCATTGTCTATTCACCTTCACTGCTACGAATTGTAATAGATAATTATTTTGCTTAACGAAAGGCATCCAGCCCAAGTCGGGCGGGGCGCGATTTTCATATCCGAACTATTTGCGTCATTATAACATATAGTGAAAGTGGCGGAAAACGTCAAAAAACTGCCAAGCAGAAGAAAGCTGAGGCTGGAAATACAACTACGCAGCCAAAGGAGGTACGCGGCTTTGTGCTTCAGCCGGCTGCTTGAAATAGCATATAATACTACTCTGAATATACAAAAGAGGGGCAGGTTGTGCCTTCATGTGCTGCAATGGCTTACATATGGATAAGTATCAGGATGCTTTAAATTACCTCTACAGCTTCGTAGATTATGAGACTTCGCGACAGGTGCGTTCGTCGGAAAACTACGACTTGCGGCGCATGGAAGAACTTCTCGCGTGCTTTGGAAACCCGCATCTTGCTGCTCCTTGCGTACATGTTGCCGGAACTAAAGGCAAGGGCAGTACCGCGGCAATGATAGCCTCAGTGCTTACTGCTTCAGGATACCATATCGGTCTATACACATCCCCGCACCTCATTGACATAAGAGAGCGCATCCGTGTGGACGGCAAGCTTATTTCGCAGGCGGCACTTGTTGGCTGCATTGAGCGGCTTAGACCTGAGGTGGAGTTAATCAATACCCGTGCAACATACGGGCGTCTGACTACTTTTGAGGTGCTTACGGCGTTGGGCTTTTTGTATTTTTCTCAGCAAAAGGTGGATTTTCAAGTAGTGGAGGTTGGTTTAGGAGGACGGTTGGATGCAACCAATGTAGTTCGGCCGGAGGTGTGTGCTATCACTACGCTTGGGATGGATCACATGGAGGTGCTTGGTGACACGCTGGCTAAAATTGCTGCGGAGAAGGCTGGCATCATTAAAAGGGGTGTGCCGCTTGTGAGCGCAAGGCAGGAGACAGAAGCTGCGGTAGTTATTGAGAGGTTTTGTAAGCGTCACAAAGCGGAGCTTGTTCGTGCCGGAGTGGATATTGTTTGTATTGTTCTGCGTGAGTGCAAAAGTGCACAGTTTCTTGAGATAAAAGGACGGCGAGGTAACTACTCGGTGGAATTGCCGCTTTATGGGCGCTTTCAGCGCGAAAATGTTGCTGTTGCTGTAGGGGTGTTGGAAATTTTAACTGAACGCGGCTTTCACATTACAGAACATAGCATTGTAGAAGGGCTGCGAAAAGTGCGTTGGTCAGGGCGCTTCCAGCTGCTTTACCGCCGTCCGCTGATTGTGGCGGATGGAGCTCATAACCTGCAGTCAGCACATGAACTAAAAGCCGCAATGGTAGATTTTTTGCGAGACAGACCGTGTGACAAGAGGGTGTTGGTCATAGGAATGTCTTCAGATAAAGACTATGTTGCTGTTGCACAAGAGTTGGCGGGCATTTTTGACGTGGTCGTTGCCACGCAATCACGACATTTGCGTGCTCTGGCAACAGACAAGCTGGCAGGGGTTTTCGCAAACACCAATGCGACTGTTATGACTGCACCGAACGTGATGACTGCGCTTGATGAGGCTGTAAAGCTTGGAGGCAAAAACGCCTTCATTTGCGCTACAGGGTCGCTGTTTATTGTCGGCGAAGCATTGAAGTGGGCGCGTAAGCCAAACTATTAACGTTAGAAGTTAAGGTGTGGCTTCGGCAGCGTCAAAGTTGGTGCGGGCCTCAACTGGCAACATGTTCCCTAGAACTTTTTCTAAGGTCATGGTATGGGCGCAAAGCCCCCGGTCATGAAAGAAATGGCAGGTACAAGACCACTGATGATCGGAGTAGCAAACGGTGTGGTCATCGTTCGTACCGTGGAAAATGACAGAAAACTCGCTAAAGGTGATGCGCTCGGGCTCTTGGGCATATCGATGAGCTTTTTCAATTTTACCAATTAGACTGGACTGCATGGTGCACCTCCTCTTAAAATAAAAGCATCGTGCTCGTACGAGCCGATGCTTTAGCTTCTTGCTGCAGAAATATGTACTTTCATAGCGGTGATTTCTCCTCGGAATGACACGACTATTCTACTCCTGCCTTTAGTGAATGTCTATAGGTAGTCAGGCATGGAGGCTGATGGTTGCAAAAAATTTACCAAGGCTGTCGCATTTTATGCCAGATTATTGCAAATATTATTAATTGCAAAACGCTTGCAATAAGTGGCTGACTCTGATATAATTGTTTCCAATATGGTTCAGAACAAGGATATTGTGGCGTATCTCTCACAGAGGGGCTATCGTATAACCCCTCAGCGGCTTATGATTTTGAATGCCATTAATGGTGCTCGCGGGCATATAAGCGCTGAGGAAATTTACGAAAGCATATGCCAAAATTATCCTGGTCTAAATATCTCTACAGTTTATCGCACGCTGGAGTTATTGAAAGAGATAGGGCTGGTTACCGAAACCGATATGGGTGATGGCAGGGTGCGTTTCCATAGTGCAGGGCATGAGCACCATCATCATTTGGTTTGTTCCGTTTGTGGTCGCGTCATTGATCTTGACGAAGAGATGCTGATCCCACTGACTACTACACTGAAAGAGAAGTATGGTTTCTGCGCCGATTTGCAGCATATGGCTATTTTTGGACGCTGCAAAGGCTGCGGTTAGTTTTTTTTGCCTTATAGCTGCAACGCATTGCAATTGCGAATAATGGCAAATTGGAGAGGTGAGTTATGCATATCCCTGATGGTTATTTGAATGTTGGTACTATGGTCGGCACGGCTGCGGTTTCGGTTGGCGGTGTAGCCAATGCTGTAAGGGTTGTTGGTAAAAAGTTTGGTGAGAAACAGGTGCCGTTGATGGGTATGCTTGCAGCCTTTGTTTTTGCGGCGCAGATGCTGAATTTCCCGGTAACGGCCGGCACATCGGGGCATTTTATGGGGGCGGCTCTATGCGCTATCCTGCTGGGACCGTGGGCGATGGTAATTATTTTTGCATTGGTGCTTATGGCACAGTGCTTTATTTTTCAGGATGGCGGCGTGCTATCGCTTGGGGCTAATATCTTCAACATGGGTATTGTTGGAGGGCTTGGGGGATATGCGTTTTACCGGTTGGGGTTAAAGTTATTTGGTGGGCGGTTGCATTCCAAAGTCGTACCAAGTTTTCTTGCCGCATGGTTTTCGGTGGTGTTGGCCTCAGCGGCCTGTGCCTTGGAAATTGCCATCTCGGATGTCACCCCGCCGCTAAGCGTGGTGTTGCCGGCTATGGTTGGCGTACATGCCATCATAGGGTTGGTGGAAGGCGCAATCACTGTGGCGGCGCTGGAACTGATTCGTAGCACACGCGCAGATTTGTTGGATTTGCAGAAGGCTTAGGAATTTATATGAAAAATAAAAAGTGGTGGCTGTTTGCTTTCGGTTTCTGTTTTCTTTTGGCGACGCTGTCTCCGCTCGCTTCCTCTTCTCCCGATGGTTTGGAGTATGTAGCTGAGGAAGAAGGTTTTGTGGATATGGAGAGATCCTCTCCGTTATCCATCATTGCCGATTACGTTTTTCCCAGCATTGAGAATGAAGCCTTAGCTACCATATCGGCTGGCTGGATTGGTACCACCATTATGTTTATACTGGCATATGGCGTGACATGGCTTGTTTTGCGGGCACGTGGTGCAAAATCTCTTATCAAAACAGACTAGTGTTTCACATAAAACCATATGAAATACCATTTTCTTGATCAGTATCGCGATGCTGAAAGCTTTATTCATAGGCTGGATCCGCGTTCAAAGTTTTTAGCTATGCTGGCTTTGGTGAGCGCTATTGTGCTTACTCCACGCGATGGTTGGTTGGCGTACGGGTTGTTCTTGGTCTTTACTTTGACATTGCTGTTTCTTTCGCGCGTGCCTCCTTTCTATATGCTTAAACGTTCGCTTGCAGTGCTTCCATTTGTGTTTATGGTCGCTGTATTCTTGCCGTTTTGTAGTGCGGGAACGGAGGTGCGGGGTGCCAATATTGGAGGCTGGCATATTGGCGTAACCCGTGAGGGTCTTATTTTGGCAGCTGGCATATTTTGCAAGGTGTGGCTTGCGGTGCTTCCGGTTATTTTGGTTACAGCTACCACGAACATAAATGATCTGCTCAAAGGGTTGGAGAAACTTAAAATGCCCGCCATCATGGTGATGTTGATGAGTTTTATGTACCGCTACTTGTTTGTTATAAGCGATGAGGCGGAACGGTTGTCTCTGGCGCGCAATAGCCGTAGCTTTGGTGGCGGCATGCGACTTCATGCGCGCACGCTGGGTTATGTGGCAGGGGCGTTGTTCTTGCGTAGCTATGAGCGCGGTGAGCAAATTTATGGTGCTATGCTCTCACGCGGTTTTGATGGGCACGGTCGCTCGTTGAACCAGCTTAGTATGCGACTGGCAGATGTGTTTTACTTGGCAACTATTATGGTCGTGGTGCTTATGATTGCATTATCGCCCCTACTACTAAGGAATCTAAATGCCTGAAGTCATTGCTGTTGAAAATCTGTGTTATACGTATCCCGACGGTCAGCCTGCCCTGTGCGGCGTGAGCCTGAGCATACAGGAAGGCGAGACAGTGGCTCTCATAGGACCAAACGGGGCAGGCAAATCTACGTTATTATTTCACCTTAATGGTTTGTTGCACTCGCATGACGGAGCGGTGAGGGTGCTTGGACAGATAGTGCATGACAAAAACCTAAAAACCATACGCCGACAGGTAGGTGTGGTATTTCAAAATCCGGACAATCAGCTATTTTCCCCTACTGTTTTTGATGATGTGGCCTTTGGGCCTCTTAATCTTGGCATGAAAGAGGCGGAGGTGCGCAGTGCTGTGCAGCAGGCACTGGAAGCCGTAGGTATGACAGGCTATGAAAAACGCTCGCCGCACCATATGAGTTTGGGCGAAAAAAGACGCATTGCAATTGCTACGGTGTTGGCAATGTCGCCTGCCGTGCTGGTATTGGATGAGCCTAGTGCAAATCTTGACCCCGGAGGCAAATGGCATCTAATTGAGTTGCTGCGTAGCTTACCACAGACCAAACTCATAGTGTCACATGATTTGGAAATGGTACAGGAGTTGTGTTCGCGCGCTATTGTCATAGATGGCGGACGGGTGGTTGCTGATGGTGCCCAACAGGATATCATGAAAGATAAGACTTTGCTGATGGCTCATCGTTTGGCTGCACCAAACCTATGAAAATTAAATATCAAAGCTGCGCGACTTGACACGCAACTTTTCGGCGGTGATGATTGCCGCTACGTTATCCACGATGTCTTCTATGCGGTTGGAGTAGCTGACTACGGCGTAATTAAACAGCGGTAAAAGTTCTATTTCCGAGCGCGCTGTGTTCAGCCTTAATTCCATGTCGTTGTTGTTTTCCGTGCCGCGCTTTTGCAGGCGATTTGCCAACTCATCAAATGACGGCGGCAGGAGAAATATCAATACTGCATCGGGAATGCGCTTCTTGATAGTCAGGGCTCCTTGCACGTCAACTTTGATAATAACGTCTTTACTCTCAGCTAGCGCTTGGCATACCATGGTTTTAGGCACGCCGTAATAGTTGCCATATACCTCGGCATATTCTAAGAGTTCGTTTGCACCAATCATGCGGGAGAATTCGGTCTGTGACACAAAATGGTAATGCTCTCCATCGATTTCACACTGTCTTTGCGGTCGGGTAGTATTGGTTACTACGTAAGTCAACGGGATAGGGCGCGCTTTCATAGCATTGAGCGCGACATCTTTACCGACGCCAGAGGGACCTGATAATACCAGTACTAAATTATCAGGTGCAGGGCTGAGGCTTTCTGCATTAAAATTTGATGACATCATCGTCTAACTCAGGGCGTAAAACGGCATTTCCACGGCTAACCTGTAACCTGCCTGTAATGGTTTCAGGAGCAAGAGCAGCCAGAACAATATGCCCGCTGTCGATAAAAATGACAGCTTTGGTGCGGCGACCGTTGGTCATGTCCACAAGCATACCTTTGTTGCGCACTTCCTGAATGATGCGCTTTGTCGGCGCGGAATTTGGGGAAGCAATTGCAATCACCCGATTCATTGCCAGAACATTACCAAAGCCAACGTGCACCATTTCTCCGGACATATTGTTCACCTCAAAACGAATTGTGCCTATTATCTTATACCCTTGGAGCCTGCTAGGCAAGGGAAAGAGCATTGTATCATATTGCGCTTAGCTTTAGAATTTTCCGATGCAATTGCGAGTATGGAATAGGATGAGATTTGAAATGCCGCTTTGGCAAATGCTAAAGTATAGCGTTGTTTTTGACGGCTGCTTATGAGGGTATTACAAACTGAGAGTAAAGTTCTTTGTATAAAATACTAAAACGAGACGACCTAACGCCGAACATTCACCTGTTTGAAATAGAAGCGCCAAAGGTTGCGGCACGTGCACAGGCGGGGCAGTTTATTATCCTGTGCCATGGAGAAAATGGGGAGCGCATTCCGCTAACGTTGGCTGATTGGGACAAGGCGCGTGGTGTCGTGACAGTTGTGTTTATGGAAGTGGGCTTGACTACCTCCAAATTGGCGTTGCTGAAGGCAGGTGATGCTATTGATGATTTTGTTGGACCGCTTGGCTTACCAACGCATATTGAGAAATTCGGCACGGTAGTGTGTGCTGTCGGTGGTTTTGCTGTTGCTACCATCATGCCCATCGCACGGGCACTTAAACAGGCTGGTAATCACGTTATTAGCATCGTAGGGATGCGTTCCAAGGAATTGTTATTCTGGGAAAGTGAGGTTGGTGCGCACAGCGATGAGTTGATTGTTACCACAGATGATGGTTCATATGGGCGCAAGGGACTGGTGACAGAGCCTTTGCGGGATTTGCTTTCAGCGAAAGACGTGCAGGTTAATCGCGTTATTGCCATTGGGCCTACAATCATGATGAAGTATTGCTGTCTTACCACGCAACCTTTTGGTGTAAAGACTATCGCTTCGCTTAATCCAATTATGGTGGATGGCACTGGTATGTGCGGTTGCTGTCGCGTGTCTGTTGACGGTGTGACGCGCTTTGCATGCGTTGATGGTCCGGATTTTGATGGTCATGCCGTGGATTGGGACGAGTTGATGGCGCGTCAGAAAGCCTACCAAGAGGAAGAGATAAAAGCGGTGCAGCAGTGGCAATGCCAGCGTTCTGGCTGCCACGACCCGGAGATGGCGCATGCCTAACCCGCTGAACTTGAATCGCGTGGAGATGCCACGTCAGCCGGCTGAGGAGCGGGCACATAACTTTGATGAGGTGGCTTTGGGTTACACGTTGGAGCAGATGCGCGAGGAGGCTTCACGTTGTTTATCTTGCGTTAAAAAGAATTGTACGCGCGGTTGTCCCGTAGAAATAGATATCACATCTTTTATTACGGCTTTATGCGCCAACGATTTACCCAAAGCATTGGCTGTTATCAAAGAGAAAAATGCACTGCCCGGCATCTGCGGCAGGGTATGTCCGCAGGAAACACAATGTGAATCACAATGTTTGCTGGAAAAGAGAGGCGCGCCTATTGCCATCGGACGACTGGAACGCTATGTGGCTGACTGGGCACGTAAGCACCCACAGATAACAGGAGAGAGAAGCGCCCCGACGGGAAAGCGCGTGGCGGTGGTTGGTTCAGGACCAGCGGGGCTGACTTGTGCCGCTACTTTGGCGCAGGCAGGACATCAGGTTGCCTTGCTGGAGGCTTTGCATGTAGCTGGCGGTGTGCTGATGTACGGCATACCGGAATTTCGTTTGCCCAAGGATATTGTTCAGGAAGAAGTGAGATATGTATGCTCTCTGGGAGTAAAACTGGAACTCAACTCGGTAGTGGGCAAGATAGATACGGTGGATGAGCTTCTACAAAATGGATATGACGCTGTCTTTTTGGGCACAGGGGCGGGGCTTCCTACGATGCTTGGTGTGCCAGGGGAAAACTTGAGTGGGGTGTATTCGGCAAATGAGTATCTCACACGCGTCAATTTGATGAAAGCCTATCGTTTTCCGGAATATGATACGCCGGTACGGCGGGGGCAGCAAGTGGCAGTTATTGGCGGTGGCAATGTAGCTATGGATGCGGCACGTTGTGCGCTTAGGCTTGGTGCACAAAGAGTAAGCATTGTGTACAGACGCTCGGATGCTGAAATGCCTGCACGCCGGGAAGAGATAGAAAACGCGCGGGAAGAAGGGGTCCAGTTTGTTATGCTCTCTGGCGTAAAAGGGTTCGCTGGAGATGAGCGCGGGTGGCTGGTGGCAATGGATTGCTTTGAGATGGAATTGGGTGAGCCAGATGCGAGCGGACGCAGGCGACCAATCCTCAAAGTTGATAGTGATTTCCGCCTGCCCGTGGATGTGGCTGTAGTGGCACTGGGAACGTCACCAAACCCACTGATTGCGCAAACAACATCCGGATTGGAAACTACCAGCCATGGGACTCTGATTGCGGACGAAGCCACTGGGCGCACGAACAAGAAAGGTGTATGGGCTGGAGGGGATGTCGTCACAGGGTCAGCTACGGTTATTTCTGCCATGGGGGCGGCTCGGCGTGCTGCCGATGATATTGACCAGTACTTACGCGCTTAATTCTGGCGTTTGTTCAATCCGAAGTACTTATGAGTTTCTTGTTCAAAAAATGATTTGTTGTGAAAACAAGAGTGTAACTGCCTAAATATTGAACAAGAAATTGATTACGTCACCATCTTGGACGATGTATGTTTTGCCTTCTAGTCGCAGTATTCCTTGTTTTTTTGCCTCTGCTATGGTTTGGCATTTAAGTAATTCCTTATAGCCGATAACTTCAGCGCGGATGAATCCCCGTTCAATATCCGAGTGTATTTTACCTGCTGCTTTCTGGGCATTGGAGCCTTTTGTGATGGGCCAAGCGTGTACGTCATCAGGTCCAACCGTTAAAAATGAGATAAGACCCAGCAGTTCATACGAAATATGGATAACACGTTCCAAACCTGTTTGTTCCAGCCCATACTCATTGAGAAATTCACGCACAGACTCCTGATCTAGGCTTGATATATCCATCTCAAGTTTACCGCACATCACAACAACGCGATGGTTTGGCTGTGCGAATTTTTGGTTGAGGTCAAGTTCTGTCTGCTTGGCGTTGAGGAGATCTGCCTCACCGATATTTACCAAAGTGATGAGCGGTTTGGCTGACAGGAATTGATATCCTGAGATAATTTTCTCTTCCTCATCGTTTAGGCTCTGTTCGCGGATGGGGATGTCTTTTTCCAAGGCATCGCGCAATCTATGCAGTAGTTCCTGCTCTTGAAGTAGCCGCGGTTTTTCTTCTGGTTTGGCACCGCGGATAGAAGATGCAATACGATTGAATCGTTTTTCTATTACTGCCAAGTCGGAAAAGATTACTTCCAAATTCATATCAGAAATATCGCGGGATACATCAATGCTTCCGGAAGGATGAGGTAAGGAGGAGTCTTCAAATGAGCGTACTACGTTTATAAGCGCGTCCACTCCGGCAAGTTGTGTTAAGAGCTGACTGGCTGAGCCGCCTCCCTTGGCAAGCGTTTTTACCGATGCCCCGATATCAAGATATTGGATTTCGGCAGGGGTGGTTTTCTTGGGGTTGAACAGCTTTGTAAAATCATCCAAGCGCACGTCTGGAACTTTCGCCATGCCTACATGCGCCACCGAAGCTGCGCCGAAACCACCTGTTTCCGCGTTATTACCGGTGAGGGCATTGAAGATGGTTGTGCGCCCACTACCAGACAAGCCGATGATGCCGATGCCAAGCCCCATGTTATCTGATGTTTCTTTCTGCTTGCTTGAGGGCTAGTTTTCTTTCGTTAGAAGTTAGGCTTTCATTGGCAACCAGTTCAAGTAAAGCTAACAATGAATCACGCGTGCCGATGTTGCCTAAGCTTTTAATAGCATTGGAGCGAAGACCATTGTCTAGGTCCATATCCGTGGCAATAGATAAGAGTTTCTTTATTTCGTTGATGACTGGTTCGGACATACTATTCTCCTTTGTATTTGCCAAATTTTACTATTCGTCGCATAAGAACTGCAAGAAATCTTATCTGCGGCGTGAGCGCCCGCGTAGTATTATGGCGATGATGACTATTAAAATTATTGCGCCAACTACTATCAGGGCAATTTCACCTGCATCCAATCCTCCTGATGTGGGAGGAGGTGGGTCGGTAGAAGTAGATGGCGTGGTTGAGTTTGTAGTTGTTGTGGACGTAGTCGTTGTAGGCTCAGGGCTGAAATTAAGAAGCGTGCCATTTGCACCTACGGCGTACATGCTGTTGGCGGAAGCCCCCCAAATGGAGGTTAGAGCTACAGAGTTGTTGCTTCCTGCCGCGCTCCACGCGTTACCATCGTAATGCTGAATATTGCCGTTTGCGCATACTGCATTTACATTCGCGGAAGAAAAGCCCCACAGCGCCTTTATATCTGTGCTGAGTCCGCTGGCCATTGTATTCCATGCCTCGCCGTTGTAACGTGTGATAACGCCGCCTTTACCTGCGGCAAAAATGTCTGTGGCGGAAGCTCCCCAGACAGCTAAAAGATCGCTGTTAGTCTTGCTGTCGTTTGAACTCCATGTCTCACCATCGTAATGAACGATAACACCACTTTTGCCAACCGCGAAAATGTTTGTGGCGGAAGTTCCCCAAATAGCGTACAGATCGTTTTTTGTCCCACTGTCATCAATGGTACTCCATGCACTACCGTCATAATTTATGATAGTGCCGCCAGCACCAACGGCAAAGACATTGGTGCTGGAAACGCCCCAAATGTCATAAAGGTGTGCCGTTGAACTATTTGTCATGGCATTCCATGCAGTGCCGTCGTATCGCGCAATGAGACCATTGTCGCCAACTACGAAAACATTCGAGGCGGAATTGCCCCAAATGCTGTGTAGGGGTTTATTGACTGTTACGGCTGAGGCAGTCCAGTTGTCTCCATTGTACATGTATACGTTTCCGCCGGTGCTTGCGGCGAAAATGCTGGTGGCAGAAAGACCGAAAATGGAGTTTAAATCTTCCTTTATGGAATGCTCGTTGATGTGCCAATTGTTGCCATCATATTTGAGTATTGTGCCTGATGCTCCAACTATTATCATATTGTCAACGGCGGTGCCCCATATACCGGTCAGATTTTGACCGGCGCCGCCTGCTTTATCAACCCATGCAGTACCATTATAGTACGAGATGGCACCGCTTTTACCGATGGCGAAAATACTATCGGATGCTATGCCCCATATGGCGGAAAGATCGTTTGTGGTACTGCTTGTCATGGCGCTCCAAGAAGTGCCTGAAAAACGCAGAACAGTGCCGTCTATACCAACTGCGAAAACTTCATTGGATGATGTTCCCCATACGGCAGAAAGGTCCTTGGTTGTGTTGCTGTTTGACGAACTCCAAGAGATGCCATCATAACGCAGAATAGTGCCGTCTATTCCAACAGCGAAAACGTCATAGAGAATTTCATAATTTTCGTTCTCTCCAATAGCATAAACGCTACCCCATATTCCGAGCAGATGCTTGGCTGTGCCGCTTGTCATGCTATTCCATTTATCACCATCGTAGTGTAATATGACGCCGTTTGCTCCGACAGCGAAGATATCGTCATCTGCGTTACCCCAAATACCATATAAATTACTGGTAATACCGCTTGATACAGCGTTCCATGTTGTGCCGTTATAGTGCAGTAATGTGCCGTTTGCACCAACAGCAAACACATCACTGTCGGAAGAGCCCCATACGCCGTAAAGCGTTTGAGTGGTGCCGCTGTTGTACATTGGGGTCCATGAAGTGCCATCATAGTGCAAAATGATACCATTGGCACCGACAGCGAAAACATCATCAGATGCATTGCCCCAAGTGCTGAAAAGATTATTTGTTGGAGATATGGATGAACTGCTCCAAACATTGGCCGCTGCTATGGACGGGACATATAGACCCAAGCACAGCAGGACCACCACAAGTACCAAAGCAACGCTGGAAAGAAAACGTTTCATAATACAAACCTCTCGCTGTCTATTTATGCCGGACACCGACATATTATAATGCCATGCCGTAAAGATTGTGTAAAGTGCGATGGCTGAAAGTGAACGGAACGGGCAGCACAGCTATGTGTTAAAATGTGAGAAGGGAGAGAGAGATTGATACATGTTTTATACGGGGCGGATGATTTTTCCATACACGAAGCCCTTTCTGAAATTAAGATGAGCTTGGGTGAATTATCCATGCCGGAGGCTAATACTTCGTACATGTATGGGGTCAAATTGCGTCCTGAAGAATTACAGGCAGCCGTGCAGGCGATGCCTTTCTTTGGCAATCAGCGATTGGTGATAGTTCATGGTTTGCTGGGGAGGTTTGAAGCTGAAGAGAAGCGTTTTACCGCCAAGAAAGCAACCAAGGCGCAGGAAAAAAACGTCCAATTACACCAAACGCTAGCTGAGACTATAAACAGCGCGCCTGATAGTACAAAGATAGTACTGGTTGATGGCGACATAGGCAAGACAAATATCTTATTAAAAATATTGGCTCCCAAGGCGGACATACGCGTTTTCCCTCCTTTGAAAGGTTTGCAGCTGGAAACATGGACACGCAAGCGGGTTGAAAAGGCAGGAGGTAAAATTGATGAAGAAGCCCTCAAGGTGTTGATACGGCTGGTGGGTAGTGATCTGTGGGTAATGCATAGCGAAATTGAAAAGCTTGTGTTGTATGCTGCAGATCGTAAAATTAATACCGCTGACGTGCAGAAACTGGTGGGGCTGTCGCGGGAAACCAGCATTTTTACACTTGTGGATGCCATTATTGAGGGGCGTTTGAATTTGGCTCAACAATCTATGAGTGAGTTGATGGATGTCGGAGCCGTGCCCAATTACATCTTGGTAATGCTTGCGCGCCAACTCAGGCTTTTGGTGCGAGCAAAAGAACTTAAAAGCAATAGTCAATCTGAAAATGCGATACAGAGCGCGCTCGGGCTATCAGATTTTCCATTTCGTAAAACATTGGATCAGTCCACACGCTATTCGATGACATGTCTGAGGGATTTCTATCATAGATTACTGGAAACAGATTTACATATTAAGACTGGAAAATATGACGACGGGCTTGCATTGACATTGCTTGTTTCCGAATTGTGTTCCCGCTAGGTTAAGACATCCCGAGTATGGTGATGCGCTACGGTTAGAAACGGCGTCAAGTTATATGAGCATAAATCTGAAGATGCGGAAGGCGTTCCATCGGTTATTTTCTGTAATTGTCTTTGACAGCCTTGTTTTCTTATCTTACAATCTTGTACAAGTTCATGTTTAAGTGATAAGAATGGGTGGCTAAATTGACTGATGACGAAATACGCTCGCAGTACCTTGAATATTTTACAAGTAAGGGGCATCAAATCATCCCCTCATCCTCTCTGGTGCCTCGCGATGACCCGACTCTGCTACTTACTACCGCAGGTATGGTGCAACTGAAGCCGTACTTTGTGGGGCAGACCACGCCGCCGCATACACGTTTAACTTCGTGCCAGAAATGTTTCCGTACCACAGATATTGAATCTGTGGGGGATTCTTCACATCTCACTTTCTTTGAAATGCTTGGTAATTTTTCGGTAGGAGATTACTTTAAGGCGGAGGCTATCGCATACGCATGGGAGTTTATCACTGTTAATATGGGGCTCCCCAAGGAAAGACTGTGGGCTACTGTTTATCTGGATGACGACGAAGCCCGTCAGCTATGGCTTAAGCAAGGTGTGCCTGCCGAGCGTATTGTGCGCTTGGGTGAGGCCGATAACTTTTGGGGACCAGCAGGTGATTCCGGTCCGTGTGGGCCATGTAGCGAAATACATTATGATTTTGGCGAGTCTGTAGGTTGCGGCAAACCTGATTGTAACCCGTCCTGCAAGTGTGGACGCTTCTGCGAAATTTGGAACCTTGTGTTTATGCAGTACAATCAGGATAGGACAGGGCTGCGCACACCCTTGGCAAAGCCTAATATTGATACAGGTATGGGACTTGAGCGCATAACCGCTATTATGCAGGGCACCGACACTGTGTATAACACCAATATTTTTCGTCCCTTGCTTAAGCGCGCTGCTGAACTTGCTGGCAAACGCTATGGTGTTGATGCGGAGGACGATCGTGCTATGCGGGTCATATCGGAACATGGGCGTGCCGTATCTTTCCTTATTGCCGATGGCGTAATGCCATCAAATGACGGGCGTGGCTACGTGTTGCGCAGGTTACTACGCCGAGGTGTACTTTTTGGTCGTCGCATAGGGCTGAAAACACTGTTTTTGACTGAGATGGCAAAGACTGCAATTGAACAAAACGGTAATAACTACCCTGAACTTGTAAAGAGGCGCAGCTTTATTCTGGATGTGGTGCGCAGGGAAGAGGAGAATTTCGCCGAAACTCTCAGTACAGGTTTGGAGTTGCTGGACGAAATCATGGCTCGCGATGAAACCAAGACACGGATGTGCATTGCGGGTGAGTCCGCTTTCAAGTTGTATGACACATATGGGTTCCCCGTGGAAATTACGCGCGAAATTGCTTCTACCCGTGGTTTTGACGTGGATATCGACGGTTTTGAGCGTGAGATGAGCAAACAACGTGAAAAGGCGCGTTCAGCTCAAAAATTTGATTGCGGCGGGCAACAAGTCGAAAAATTCAGCGGAGACTTCGAACAGACGTGTTTTGTGGGATATACTGATATTACAGTTAGTACACGTATTTTAGGCATAGTATTTGAGAATGAAAGTATTTGTGCTATCGGAACAGAACAAAAAGCAGGGTTGGTATTGGCGGATACCCCTTTCTATGCTGAAATGGGCGGACAAGTAGGGGACACTGGTTTAATAAAATCAGGGAGCGGGCTATTTCAGGTTACCAACACTATAAAACTAGGACCTAACACTACTCTGCATCAGGGTTATGTGGCGCAGGGTGGCTTTGCTACGGGCGATGTGGTTACTGCCGAGGTGGATGCTGAGCGCCGCCGTGATATTGAACGCAACCATACTGCAACTCATCTGTTGCATGCTGCCCTGCGCGACGTACTTGGCGAGCATGTGCAACAGGGCGGCTCGCTGGTGGATCCATCGCGCCTGCGCTTTGACTTCTCTCATTTGTCCCCATTAACGCATGGTGAACTGAATAAGGTGCGCGATTTTGTCAATGCCGAAATCCGCCGTAACCATCGGGTGTATGATTGCCAAATGCCATACAAAGAGGCGGTAGCCTCCGGCGCCATGGCCCTTTTTGACGAAAAATACGGCGGTATGGTACGTGTTTTGTCGGTGGGTCGTCCGGCTATCAGTACCGAGTTGTGCGGTGGTACGCATGTGGCTGCTTCCGGCGAAATAGGATTTTTTGAGATTATTAGTGAGTCCAGTATTGGTTCCGGATTGCGCCGCATAGAGGCTGTTACAGGGCGCAGGGCTACGCAATTGGCAACGCTCAGTATTACGTCATTGCAATCTTTATCTAGGCTTTTGGATGTCACGCCGGAAGATGTGACGGATAAAGTGCAGGCTCTTTTAGCCAGCCGCGACCAGGAAATTAAAAAGACTGAAATGTTGGAGCGTGATCTCGCGCTTAAAGATGTGTCCGCGCTGTTGACACAGGTGCGTGACGTGGACGGCGTTAAACTGCTGGCTACGCGTGTAAAACCGTCACGCCCCGAAACACTGCGGGATATGGTGGACGCTCTGCGCGGCAAATTGGGTGAGGCGATTGTTGTGCTGGGTACAGTGCATGATGATAAACCATATTTTGTGGTGGCAGTGGCGGACGATTTGATTGCCAAGGGCTATCATGCGGGCAATATTATCCGCATGACAGCGGCAATTACCGGTGGTGGAGGTGGTGGTAAACCCGCTTTGGCACAGGGCGGTGGCAAAGACGCATCCAAACTGGATGAGGCTATAGCTGCAGTATATGGCTTACTGAAGCATAAATAACGTTTAAGCTTTGCAGAAATATTGGCAGTAAGAAGAAATGCGCATTATGGCATTGGATGTGGGAGACCGTCGCATTGGGGTGGCGCTTAGTGACCCCACAGGGATGCTGGCGCGCCAACTGGTGATTATTGCCCGTACAAGCGACAGTGGCGACATTCTTGAGGTCATGAAATTGGTGCAGGAGCATACTCCGGGCAAGCTGGTTGTTGGTCTGCCGCTCCTGTTGAATGGTGATGAGGGACCGCAGGCGCAAAAAGTACAGGTTTTCTGTGAGCTTTTGAAGTCATCCCTCACTATTCCCTTGGAAATGGTGGATGAGCGATTCAGTACCGCTGTTGCCCGCGAGTACATGCTTCAAAATGTGCCTAAGAAAAAGGCCAGAGCCAAACAGCATGATGATGCCACGGCCGCAGCAGTAATTTTGCAGAACTATTTGGATGAAAATTTCGGGTGCTGTGCATAATGTTTCACAGTTATCTTTATAAGGCGGCTTTTGATAGAATAATTAGGCTTGGGAGGACTATTATATGATGCGTGATGCGGCGCAAACGATAGGAAATTTGATTGATAAGCAGAGCGTTTCTTTTGTAAGCTCGGTCGGCTTCGGCGGATTTCCGAATACAAAAGCTATGCTGCCGCCGAGAAAGCGTGACGGGATAAAAAGCTTTTGGTTTACGACTAACACGTCCTCTATGCGGGTTGCGCAATATCGCGAAAATCCAAAGGCGTGCATTTATTTCTGCGACAAAAGATTCTTTTGCGGTGTAATGCTAGTGGGGGAGATGGAAGTTTTAGAGGATGCAGAAAGTAAAGAGATGATATGGCGCGACGGTGATTCAGTGTATTACTCGGGCGGTGTGACAGATCCGGATTATTGTGTCTTGAAATTTACGGCTCAGTCAGGGCGTTACTATGCTAATTTTAGTTCGGAAGACTTTGTGGTGGAGTAGTCAAATGTTGCAAACTGTGCGCAATTATATTGAAGTACTCAAGGTGCGGGAAACGCATCTGCTTGGCTTTTTAGGTTTTTGTTCGGTTATCATTGCCTCACATACCCACCCTGAAATCATTCCTGTGCCTCGCCACACATTTTTATTTTTGTCTTGGAATCCTTACGAGCATCACTTTGCCGAGGCAGGGACTTTGTTATTGGCTACGGTGACTATTTTGATTGCATCCGCAGGAGCCAATGGTTTGACGAATTACCTTGATCGCAACGTGGATGCTCTTATGCAACGCACCAAAAACCGTGTTTTCCCAACACGGCGCATCTATCCTGCAGAAAAGGGTCTGACATGGATTTTGTCTCTGATTCTTGTTGGGCTGGTACTGTCGTTGTTTTTACACCCGTATGTTTTTCTGGCTGATTTGGTTGGTACGATAGCGGCAGCAGTCTTTCGCAAGCGTGTTATTTGTGTTTTCCCGCAGGGTGTCATTGCCGGTTGTACACCATTGCTAATGGGCTGGTTTGCGGTACGCAGCGATGTTAGCATGGAGTTGGTGTTACTTTGCTTACTTATTGCTGTGTGGTTGCCATTGCATGTATGGAGCGTTATGGTTTCGCATCGTGAGGATTATATCGGAGCAGGGCTGACGTTTTTCCCTATGAATGTTTCAGTGCGCACGGCAATTATCATATTGTTGGTATTTGCGTTCCTTCTCAACGCGGTATCGGTGGGGCTATTCTTTGTGGCAGGATATATCCTGATGTATCTGGTAGTTGCTCTGGTACTTGGGGTAGCAATGCTGTGGGCGACTGTCAGGCTAATTGGTGCGCATGCCTCGCGCAATGCATGGAAATTATATAAGCTCTCCAGTTTCCCTTATATGGGACTTATTTTTACAGCGATTTGCCTAAGTGTGTGGACGGATACGTGGCATTTTGGAACTTTTTAGCTTTGCAACAGTGGTGTATTAGCCGTTGAAAAGTTTTAGCCTAACGACTGTCTGTGGCACCGCACGTGCGGGGGAACTTTCTACTGCTCATGGCATCATTCCCACACCAGTTTTCATGCCAGTTGGCAGTCAGGCTACGATTAAGACGCTTGTCTCCGATGAAATTGTGGCGCTTGGTGCGCCCATTATCCTTTCCAATACTTACCACCTCTATTTACGTCCAGGTGTTGAAATAATAAAAAAACTTGGTGGATTACATCGCTTTATGAATTGGGATGGAGCCATTCTCACGGATTCGGGCGGCTATCAGATATTTAGCTTGTCGGCGCTTTCTAAGGTTTGCAATGAAGGGGTTTCCTTTCGCTCGCATATAGATGGCAGTAGCCATTTCATAACGCCTGAAAAAGCTGTGGAATTGCAGGAAGGGTTTGGTTCTGATATTGCCATGGTTTTGGATGAGCCTTCCCCTGCTGATGCTACGCCCGCCAAAGTGCGTGATGCCATGGAACGCACTCATCGCTGGGCGGAGCGCTGTTTTGCGGTGCACAGGCGGGATGCCCAGCAATTATTTGCTATTGTTCAGGGCGGGTTTGACCATGCCATGCGCCGCTATTCAGCTGAGTATTTGAGTTCGCTGGATTTGCCGGGTTATGCCATAGGAGGACTAAGCTTGGGTGAGCCCAAAGAGCTTACATGGGAGATGGTGCGTCACACCACTCCATATTTACCATCCTGCAAACCCCGTTACCTTATGGGAGTTGGATCGCCTGAGGATTTGATAGAGGCGGTTAGCTTAGGCATAGACATGATGGATTGTGTATTGCCTACCCGCGTGGCGCGCAATGGAGCGCTGTTTACCAGACAAGGACGCATCAATATTACCAATGCTGCTTTCCGCGAACAAGATATGCCTGTTGAAAAAGATTGTGACTGCTATACCTGCAGGCATTTCTCGGCAGCATATGTAAGTCACCTTTTCCATGCCCGTGAATTGCTGGCTTATCGCCTATCCACAATCCATAATTTGCGTTTTATGGCGCGTCTAATTCAAGATATACGAACAGCAATCCTTGATGGCGTTTTTGAAAGTTTCCGCCAGCAGTTCCTTTCTGAGTATCGCATTACTGACGAAGATGTGCGTATATCACAAAAACAGAAGTGGATTAAGGCACACAAATCGGAGATAGATTAACTGCTGCGTAATAGGGCATGTCGTTGGTCGCCCTAAATGGTGCTCCTAATATTAATGCAGATAGGAGGTTTTAAGGTTATGACCACTATGTTTTATATCCCCACAAAAATTATTTCCGGAGTTGGCAGCTTTGCCCAATTGGGCGCTGAAACAGCTAATATCGGCAGTAAGGCGATGTTGGTCACTGGTAAAAATGCTATGCGCAAGACAGGGCTGTTAGGTAGTGCCTTGGCTGGTTTGAGACGAAGCGGCGTAGACACTATGGTTTTTGATAGGATTGAGAGCAATCCTCGTTCATCCACTGTTGACGAAGGTGCTAGCATCGTGCGGCAGAAAAACATAGAGGTTGTTATCGCGCTTGGTGGCGGAAGTGCCATGGATGCGGCAAAAGGTATTGTAATATCAGCAATTGGTGGCAAGCCTATTTGGCATTATGTTCAAACGCGGCAGAATATTTGCGGCGACGCACCAAAGCTTATCGCTGTGCCTACTGTGGCGGCTTCTGGTTCTGAATCAAATTGCGGTGCGGTCATCACCAATTGGGAAACACATGATAAATGCGTTGTAAGCGCCCATTGCGCCTTCCCTGTAGTTTCGATTGTTGACCCAGAGTTGACGTTAAGTTTGCCAGCAAAAGCGACTGCACAGGGTGGCGTGGATATTTTTTGCCATTTAGTTGAGCCTTACATAACAGCATCTAGCCCGCAACCTTTAACGGATGACATCGTGGAAGCATGTCTAAGATTGGTAGTGCGACATCTGCCTGATGCAATACGTAATCCTGATAATTTGGATGCCCGCGCACAACTTTCTTGGGTTAGTACTGTGGCTTGCTCGGCTTTCGCCGGTTTGGGAGGTGGTGACGGATCTATGACTATGCATGGTATGGAGCATCCGCTTTCCGGTTTGTATGATATGACACATGGCGATGGGCTAGCAGCGCTATTACCTTCTTGGTTGGGGTCTTTATCTGACGTGCGCCAGTTACGTCTTGATAAGCTGGGTAAAAATGTCTTCGGAGAACAAGATGGTATAGTGGCTGTCAATAAATGGCTCTTGGATTGTAATATGACCCATAAACTACGGGATCTGACTGTGGATAAGACTAAGCTATTGGATTTGGGGCAAAATGCCTTGGATACAGCACCTTGGCTTGTAGCGCACCCGAAAAAGCTTGATGCGAAAGCGGTAGCGGCTATTTATGAAAATGCATGGTAGGCAACAATAATAAATAAAAGGCTTAACAGCCTCTCTTATTGAGATTGAACATAACTCCTGGCGATGGCATATTTTCCGCAGGGAGTCGCCCCCCCAGTATCGTCTGCGCTAAGGCGTTTCACTACCGTGTTCGGTATGGGAACGGGTGGTGCCACCTCGCTCTAATCACCAGAAGATATTCATCTGTTAAGCCTTATTATCTAATGTAAAGTTTTTAATAACTCTCACCAACTTGGAGAAAGTAGTTGCTAATATCAACTTTGAAATAGGTCAAGCCCTCGATCATTAGTACCGCTCAGCTGAACACCTTACGATGCTTACACCTGCGGCCTATCAAACAGATTATCTATCTGCGACCTTACTCCCTCTTGCGAGGGATGGGAAACCTCATCTTGGGGTCGGCTTCATACTTAGATGCTTTCAGCATTTATCCGATC
>Ga0123356_10000634_pt1 | contig 38762 bp, 31 predicted proteins | sample TergutEmb28metaG_2_FD_92546 | JGI IMG/M metagenome (GOLD analysis project Ga0123356, IMG submission 92546) | Embiratermes neotenicus P3 segment gut microbial communities from Petit-Saut dam, French Guiana - Emb289 P3 | ecosystem: Host-associated > Arthropoda: Insects > Digestive system > Gut ...
TCGCATTTGCAAATTAATGCTCGTGCTTCTTTGCTGAACGGTAAAACATATTTGTACTTTTCGCCAAGCATACTGTTGATTGTTTTAAATACCATGTGCTTATCCATTGCATTTGCTCCTCTCCTTTGATAATACAAGGATAGCACATCAATTAATTATGATGTTGTTTGCATTTTAGAGTAATATTTCAGTTCTCATTTAGTCTTATTTTCGGTTGAAATTTATAGTATTAATTTCATGCTTTTCATTTGTCACTTATTTACTATCAAATTATATACAATTTTTTATTGAGATATTCCGGGTAACATTTGTAATGTTTGCCCGGAATTAACTCTTAAGTGATTTAACTAACAACCATCTTCATTACAATTACAGGCACTTATTGTGCATTCATTGTCTAAATCTGTTGCTTCAACGAGTAAAATCATATATAGACACCTCCTTCCAAAAGTTTTTGATTTAATCGCCATCTTTTATATGCAGTGCAATCAAACCCTCCATAGTTTTTAATGCGATGCATTACACATCCACCCATACATACAGGAAGGTAGTTACATTCACTACAATCATTGTACATCTCGATTGTTTTATAATGCATGAGCTCAATTTCATTAAAGAATCTTCCTTGCCATATGTTTCCAACAACCATTTTTTCATCACCTAGAGATTGGTCACAACGATAAAATTCACCCTGGGGACCAATAGTGACGTTATTTGAACAAATTTGCCCACAAGAAGAATTCATTCGTCTTGGAGATTCAGCTTGATGTAACGATTCAACACCGTAATTTTTATATATATATTTAATCCATTTAGAATGATTATCAACATAATTAATGAATGCACATTTTGCTTTTTCTGATGACAATGAATAGTCACGAACAAAGGCAAGAATCAACTTAATTTTTCCTGATAAATTTTTATCCTCTAAAAGATAGTTAGATATAGATATTGCTTCTTCAGCATCAGGTATATTGAGTCTAACGATTAAATCAATTTTATCTGCTGCATTGCAAATATTACTAATAACTGTATTAAAATCCTCTGATGACGCGCCTTTATTTTTTGCATAATTTTCGCTCATTCCATCTAGTGTTATTTGTGCCTTGTTTACTCCAACTTTCTGTAAATCATTTAAAGTAATTGCATTAAGTAAATACCCATTTGTGAAGACCATAGATTCAGTATGAAATGGAATATGACTTTCATCATTAATCTTAATTATTTTTTCAGAAATTAATTTGATGGTGTCTTTATATAATAATGGTTCACCACCAAACCATGAAATCCTTAACTTTTTAACCATCGGATTCTTTAATAATTGTTGATTTATATAATTAGCAACATCTGTGGCAATATCTGATGTCATCATAATAGGAGACTTTTTTTCATTTTCAAAGCAATACCAACATGTATAATTACATCCTAAACCAAGTGCAATAACAAATCGCATTTCATCTGAATAACGTGAAAATAATGCACGTTTCTCTTGGAAACGTACACGTCCAAGTTCGTCAAATTGATCAAACACTATAAATCCATTGTTCTTTAAAAGATTAAACTCATTGCTTCCATCATCAAAACCAGAAAAACTTGAAATATAGTTTTGGGAATCTTTATCTAATGCTATTAATGCTCCACTATATGTGTTCCAATAATAATGAATAATATCAGTTTGATGAATTACGTTATACTTAGATAGTTTATATTTAAACATATTATGAGTCGACATAAGACTAACCCCCAAGGTAATAATAATGTAAAATTTTATCAAAAAATAATGTTTTTATCAAGTTTAACATTAACTAAAAAATAATGGATATAAAATTATGTGTTTTTACATTAATTCTTCTTTCATACCTATCTCATGGAACAACATAATTTTTATATGAGGATAATTTTCTAATAACTCTTTCTCTATTTCTTTATAATAACGTGAGAATACTATTACAGTTTCGATTTCATTACTCGTTGAAAGCACTTCGGGGTTGAATATGTGGTTCCCCAAAACTAACATTCCTGTAATATTTTCATTCTTATTTATTAGTATATATTCTGATTTTAATTTTTTTAATACTATACTGCTTTCGTAAACAGAAGCAAAGTGCCTCGATACTGGCCAAATAGCACACTTGCTTTTATCGATAATTGCTTTAAGTCTATCTTCGATGAAATTAACATAACGAAGAATTGGGAAAAATACCCATTTACATTTACAATTTTTACAAATGAATTCTTCAGAATAGCTATAATATAATTTATGTGTCGTTATATCTTTTTGTTGCTCTGTGCGACATTCAGGACAAATGCACCTTGCAATATAACCAAAATCGCCTTTTGAAAATAAAGCATCAATCCCCATCCAAACAGGCCATTTGAAAATTCGTCTTGCTCTCTCGATGGGAATTATTTCGTTAGATAAAATGTTATAAAGATTATCCGGCAACCTTGAAATGTTTATTGGCGGACATCCTTTAGCTATGTGATCAATAGGTATTATTTTTCTTCTTTTTACAGCATTTTTGTATATAGTTGATCCGGGATAACATTGAATCATTCCTGCTACAAAAGCATCTATTTTATCTGATTGGTCTCCAAGCCAGTTTAAAGTTTTTAGTACACTTTCTTCAGTTTCCTCAACATCTCCAAAAATATAAGCACCCATTGTTTTAATACCAGCGTTTTTAGTCCGAAATAATATATTTTCCATTAAGGGAACAGAAGTACCTTTTTTCATACTTTTTAAGATTGTATCGTCTGCACTTTCAAGACCATAAAAAATTCGATCACAACCGGAATCTTTCATCACCTGTAGCAACTCAGACGTTAGAAAAGTACTTAAACGTAAATTAACAGACCACTTCAAATTATATTCTATAATTAGCTTACAAAAAGTTGTGATCCTATCTGATGTAATAGAAAATACCTCATCGGATATAGTCAGCTTTTTTATACTATATTTTTTCACTAAAAAATCAATTTCTGAAATTACATTTTTAATTGACCTAAGCCTATAAGTATCGCAGTTACAAGAACAAAATGTGCATTTAGAGGGACATGAACGAGTTGTTGTTATTACAGCAGTTGATGTACTTTTAATTATTTCATTGAAAAATCCTTCATGATCTGGAAATGGAATCGTATCCAATTCTGGAAGATCAAGATTCTTGTCTGTAACAAATAACCTGCCGCTTTTTTCGCGATAAACAATATTTTCTATGTTTGAAGTGTTTGTATTAGCCTTTAATGCCTGCATAAGCTCACAAGAAGTAATTTCTCCATGACCGATTATACCGTAATCTGCTGATTTTATAATGGTCATTGCCTCTGTTGGGCTGTTAGTAACAAGTTGACCACCAATAAATGTTATTAAACTGGGCTTTATCTTTTTTGCAACATCTATTACATCTTTTACCTTAATAGAGATTTTTGAACTGCCCCAACATCCCACAGCCGAAATATCATAATCTGTAATTAAACGTGTTAAAGCATCCTTCAGCGGATTCTCATCTATAGCAAAATTTTGAGTAAAGACATTAAAGCCTGCTTTTTTTAAACTTGCCGATACATAAGCAATCTCTATTTGAAATCCCGACAAGTAATAATAATCAGCTGGTAATGCCATTTTGTATTTGGGTATGCAAAGTAAGATGTTCATTTTCAATCATCCTTTCTAGCAAGGAAAAATTTAAGATCATAGGGTGTTTAGTTCTGCAAGCACTTCTTGTTTTATAGAGTCATAATAAACCAGGCTTTCTATGGGTTGCCTTATTTTTTTTATACTCTTTCCATTATTGACATCATTAGTATCTGTTAGAACGCTTTTTATACAATATTCAAGCCACTCTATCATAGATAAGTTGCTATCATATAAGATTTCCCAATCGACTTCGAACTCGCTATATTCTTTAATATATGCTTGTAAAAAGACCTTTAATAATTTGATATTTGCTTTGTGATTGCCACACAAATATCCGGACCATTGCATTGCTAAACGAAAAAGCCCTACATAAGGATTTTCATAACACAATGCCTCTAAATCAATAATCCAAGGGTTTTTACCTTCCCATATAATATTATTAAACTTTAAGTCACTATGACTAATAGCCGAAATAGGCGGGAGACTATTTATAGCTATATTTGCTTTCTCTTGGATATTGTATAAAAGCTCTTTATTATCGTATAACATATTTGAAATTTCTTGGCATTTTTTACTTGACAATAAAATATAATTATCCCAATTTGATTTAACATAGGATATAGTTTTAGGTGTATTGAATTTATTAATTTTATGTATCTTCGCTAAAATCGTGCCTATTGTTTTGCAATGTCCGTCGTTAACTTCCTCTGGGGTTAATATCTTTCCAACAACCCAATTAAAAATGTAATAATATTGTCCGTTTATACGCTGCATTTTCTGCTCATTAAATATTAACGCTGGAACAATTGGAATATTTGTCTTTTCCAATATGCATTCTATTTCTTCTGCTTCTGCTAATTCAACTAAAGACCGTTCCATTTTCATGAAAGTTGGATCTAATAGTTTTATAGCATACATCCCACCGGTTGTTTTCATATAGTACATTTTATGCTTATATCCACCGGATACACTGTTAACAGGCTCTACTAACACCCCTAATTCCAAGGTGTTACTTATTTCGTTGAAAATATTCAAACAATCCATGTTTATAAAACCTCAACTTGTTCATTTATTTTGTTTTATAAAATTTTCAATTATATCAGCTGTTTGACTTGCTGAATCTGAACTTCGGATTTTCTCCTGCATCTTTTTTACGTTACTCTTTATTTCATCATCTATCAATATTTCATTGTAAGCCTTCTTGATGTTTACAGGAGTAAAAAATTCACGGAGTAATTTTTTTCCTATTTTTCTATATTCTATTTGCTCAGCTGTGATAATCTGGTCTTGCCCGCTAGGTACGGCAAGCATGGGAACGCCATAATAAATTGATTCATTTACACTGTTCATGCCACCATGCGATATAAATAAATCTGAATATGGCAATATTTCTGTTTGGGGTAGAAACGAAGAAATAAAAAAGTTTTCGGGTATATTGGGCAAATCATCCATTGGCATACCATTGCCTATAGACATAAACACAAAAACGTCTTCATTTAAGAACGCTTCAATTATTTTTTCAAAAAGCTCTTTCCCCTTATCTCCTTCTACAATGTTAACCAATGTCCCGAAGGAAGCATAAATAACTTTACCTGCAGACACACGCTCTAAAGGTACTTCGATATTCGATTCTGACGAAACAATAGATGCACCTACATAAATAAATCGCTCGTCAATTTCGTTTGAACAGGGTTGCATTTCTTGTAACAAGCCAACAATGTTGAATGGTGGGATATTATAAATCATTTCACCCCTAACATTATTTATAGAGAACTTAAAATTTTTACTTTTCAAGCAATTCATAACAGTGTTTTGCATAACAACAAACCACTTATTTATATTATTTTCTTTTTCGTTGCTCGAAAACATGCGGTCATAAAGCACCTCGTTGTAAACCCAACTAGAATAAAACCTTATTACAGGTGTATTTGTCAAAGAAGCGAAGTAATATACCGGGAAAAGAAAAAAATCATAAATTATGACATCATATTTTATCCTCGTAGCATATTCCAAAGCGACTTCACACATGTACGCAATAAGACCACCTATGGGGTCGTATTCATCAATATCCTCGTTCGATATGTCATTGTTATCAGGCATTTCGCAATCAATATAATTTGCGCCAGTAGATAGAATCAGGTTTTTCAACGCAGGGTCAGGAAATAATATAGAGCTTGAAACGACATCGACGTTATAACTTCTTTTTACCAATTCTGCTAAAAACCCGATCGTTGGAACATTATGGCTGAACGAAGGGATGTTGATAACTAAAATTTTCAATTTATCAAATCTCCTTTTGTTTTGTTGGAACAATTAGTTTAATTGTTCATCTATTGCAATCCGTTAACATAGTCACAAGTTGCACAAGCAACGTTCGAATAGTTTCCGTTTTTAAGCAGTTCCATGCGAAATGCGTTTGCTCGATTACCATTCCAAATTTCAAATAGGTTTTCTAAATTCACATCACCAATAATATTAGAATGAGTCCAGTCAATGAAACAAGATGAAACCTCTCCATTAAATTTAATTGACATATTTTGGAATGGAAGATGGCAAACAACATTTTGCTTCACCAATTGTTTTGACAATTCTCCAGTCGATGGCCTCATACCTAGACTAAAATCAAACAAATCATTTCTGCTCCATCCCATCAATGTATCAATGCGAATAGCATCAGATATGCTTTGAAATTTATTAAAGAAATGCTCCTTTTCATCTTCACTCAAACCTGTGTCAACAATAGTTACATTTATAAATGGTACATTCTTTGAACTTTTTGCTATGGAATGCAGAAAACGAACACTTTCAACAATATTATCAAAAATAACATTAGTACCTGTGGTTTCATAATACCCTTCATTCGAAACATGTTTTATTGAAATTCTGATACGATTTAATCCAGCTTGTACAAGTTTTTTAGCCACATCATTTGAAAGTAAAAATGCGTTTGTTGTTGTTTCAAGTGACTGTGCTACACCACTATCATTTGCATATTCTAACATGTTGAAAAAATTTGGATTTAAAAGAGGTTCTCCATCATTATAAAGGTGCAAGCGTTTAATTGGTTCAGAAAATTGTTTTAGATCATCAATAATTTTCTTAAACAATGAAAACTCCATAAAACCACTAGGTCTGGACACATCTTTTAAAAGTCCAAAATGACCTGTAGGGCAATATTTACAAAAAAAATTGCATTCATTTGAAGGGTCTATATGTACGATTAATGGCACTTTCAACAATTGTTGTGATGAAAAGGATGTATGTGAGTGTGAAGTACTTTTAGAAGTGCTTATTTTATTTATCATGAACCTACCCTTACAACTCAATATCGCGACTGAGAGGGGTGGAGAGTAACCACCCCTAATATCTTATCTCGGTTATTATTTATTATACGCTTCATAATTAGCACAGTTTCCCCAATTACCAGATGTACAATAGGTTTGCACTTGATAGTCTTCTTGATAAGTATCGTATAACTTACAACATTTCCTGCTTGCATCATAATATGGACACATAGTTCTTCCTCCCCTCATTACAATAATATACTACTCTTTGAATTATATTCTTCTATTTTACAATGATTTCATTGATTTAATATTTATTTTTTGAATTAACTTGATTTATCGACAACAGCATCTTCCCATTCTTCTTCCGTTTCATAAAACTCATTGTCATTATCAGAATAGCAAGAGACTATTTCATTACATTTTGTACAAAAAATGCTCCCACAATTGCAATAACTGTTTTCAAGTTCTCTTACAAAGGCCATTTTATCAACTCCTTTTCTATTTCAAAAAGCAAACTACTCGTTGTCTAACTCAAGTATTTCAATGTGTGGGAACAAATCCACCACTATATCGGGATCGATTTGATTACTTCGTATATATAACTCACGTAGGTTTGTTAGGTTAGATATAGGTGAAATATCGGTGATACGATTATTATTAAGATTCAAATTTGTTAAACTATTTAGGTTGTTTAACGGTGTTATATCGGTAAGACGATTACCACTTATATCAAGTATATTTATATTAACAAGTTCTTCTAATGGTGATATATCGTTCACTAGGTTATTACTCAGCTTTAAATTTACCAATCCAGTAAGAGTAGAAAGTGGCGCTATATTCCTTAGCTCATTATAACTTAAATCAATGCTTGATATGTTTAGAAGGTTTACTATTGAAGAAATATTATCTATTTGATTATTATCTAAGTATAATACCGAAAGATTAATAAGATCAGATAAAGGAGTTATGTTCTTTATACGGTTATTACTTAAATATAATCTTTCTAGACTAGTAATATCCTTTATACTTGTTAGGTTAATTACTTGATTGACACTGAGATCAAGGTAAATTAGATTTTCCAAAGCACTTAGAGATGATATGTCGACGATTACGTTACCATCTAAGAATAAAAAAGTTAAGCTAGTTAGATTTGAAAGTAAAGATATATCATTAATATAATTTTTACTTAAAAATAAGAATGACAAATTCTCTAGGTTTGACAATGATGAAATATCAGATATTTGATTTTCACTTACACTTAAGTGAATTAATTTTGTAAGATGATTTAATGGATCCAAATCAATAATTTGATTATTGCAAATTTGAATAGTTGTTAAATCATATAAATCTGATAATGGTGATAAATCGGTAATTTGATTATCATTTGCATATAATAACTCTAAGTTTCTAAGATCGCTTAATGTGGTAATATCAGTAATAGAATTTTGTCTTATATCTAGGACAGATATATTCGTATTGAATCTAAGTGGAGAAATGTCATTTAATCGGTTATTGTTTATTATCAACTCTGTTAGATTTATGCATTTGTTTAGAGGCTTTAAGTCATATATTCTATTATCACCTATGTTTAAAAATTTTAATTTTGTTAAATTGGTTAACGCGTTCATATCATTTAATCTGTTACCACTAACATTTAAAGAAATTAATTGGGTTAAATTACTTAGCAGTTCTAAATCACTTAAATTATTACCGCTGAGATTAAGTTCTGTAAGATTTGTCATAAATTTTAATGGTATAATATCATTGTTTTGCAAATTCATATCTGACAAATCAAGATTGCTTAGTGATATCTTGTAGTTATTATCTTTTATTGATATAAATTGCTCACGATATATATAAATGAGATAAGTATTGTCAGGAAATGTTAGTGTGCCATGCAAATGATCACCATTACTAGATTGTCCTTCAAATACGCTCAAATCTGGCATTGTTTCGATTCCTAAGCCAGTACGTTGACCCATGTCCCAACGACCTTCATACGAACCCCCATCTATCCATTCTACTCTTCCATGTCCATGCTGCATACCATTAATAAATGAACCTGTATATACCCCTTCATCAAAAACTAATACTCCCTCTCCATTTGGACAACCTCTTTTCCAAACACCTGAATATTTTGCACCATTAAAATTATGTTCAAAAACATTTCTTGGGTTGTACCAACCGGATAGAATAACAATTCCTCCCAATATAATAGTTAATACCAGTATTTTAATACGCCAAGATTTGTGAATACCTTTTTGCACCTCAGTCCTTGGTTCTATCCTTCTTGTGAGATTAGCTTTTGACGAATTGCTCAATATCGCATTTTCGTTAGGTGTCTCAGTAATAATCATTGATACTCCTCGTATATCTGCAGTTCCATATTGTTAGACCATAGAAAACAATCGAAGTAAAAACATTGGTATCGCAGTAAACAGAAACCATATTGGTAGTTTAAAAACTGTTCTTAATGTTTTTAAAGGTACTTTCGTTGATAATATATAGAATACATTATGTGTTTGTTGTTTTATTCGATACTTGTACATAATTTGAAATAATATTACTAGCCAAGCACACGAAATAAAAATATCCCATTCAAGTGTGATATTGGAAAGACTTAACATTGGAGATGCATAAAAAAATGAAATATATCCTAATATTGAACATGCAAGAATGATTACTGGCATTATAAATAAACCCCAAAATAATGTTTCGGAAAAAATTAATGATAATCCTTTTCCGTCAATTATGTCTTTCCACAGAAACGTGATAACTGTTAGAATCAAAGCCAGTCCAATTGAAAAAAACAATCTATACTCTGAATGATTAAAAATATGATAAATGGACATAGAGTAATGCTTCATATCGTTGAAGAAAATATATAAAGCACTCAACCCTATAACAAGTGCTATTATCCATATATATGTTTTAATCACTTTGCTAAATGAAATAGATGGAATATCCGCATAAAATGTTAAAACATACCAACATGGTAAAAAAATTATTAAATAAATCATTCTTATTGGTAACAGTATGTGCATTTCATTAATATTAAACGGGATAACTCCAGGAATCGTCCAAACAAACGCCATAAGAAAAAAAGCAAATCCTCCTATCCTTCGGATATTTCCCTGTAGCATTTCTGTTGAAATCATCATAAATGCTAATCCAACAACAATTTTAAATAGGTTTAAATCAAACAATGTTTCAAAAGTCAGATTGCCAATATTAATTGATAAAGAAAAGTCACGAAGTCCATAGAATATATCTGAATATATTATAAAGATTGCTGCAGAAATGAATAATGGAAGCCAAAAATACTTACTTTTTGCCATTTCATTTACACTATAAATCCTATATTCAAATTGAAGCTTACTGTCTTTATTCCTTAAACTTTTGTTTCCAATAATTTTCAAAACTTAACACCTTTATTGAATATTTTTACACCAAATAAAACAAGTATAATATCTCATGGACTATTTGCACAATTTTGGTTTGCTACATAGAAAAGCTTTCAACAATTCCAGAAACCGATCCGTTATCTGTATGGAATTCACCAACTTTATTTCCATTAGTAGAATAAACAAAAAATAAGTTCGATACATGAGCATACGGTTCTTCTGCTGTATATTCCGGGGCTTTCATATATTCATGAAGTTCAAGTTTACCTGCCCATCCTTCTCTGACATCATACCATGTTCTATTAATTTCAACCTGTCTTGGAACTCTTCTACTCATTTTTTCCTCCTTTAAGTGATGTTCAAAATTTAATTAATTTACTTATAAATATCGAAATGGAATCTAAACGGTTGTGAAAACGGTAATCCTACAATTGCTTCACCTACTTTCAAGCTGTTTAAATCCCAATCTTCAACAGTTTGACCATTCCTCTTTTCTTCAACCAGTTGATTGTCCAGCCTTTGATATTTTTCTAAAATGATATTTTTACCAAACATACCAGAAATGAAATCCCGAGTAGCTGTATCATTTGATCGAAATGCGTAAACAGAAGAAAAACCTGCCGCTATATTTCTCCCGCGACTTTGTCCATAGATTTCATATAATTGTTCAATACTTTGAATCCCCGCAAATACTTTGACTCCCAAACTTCGACCAAAGTTCACTCCATCATCAATATGGCGAAGATGAGGTAGTAGCTTAAATTCATCGCATATTAAATATACATTACCCAATGGTTTGTTACGACCCAGAGCTTCTTTCAATGCTAAGTCGAACATCAAGCGATATACCGGTGTTAACATGCTCCCTATTGTAAGATCATACTCAATAAATAGTGTTTTATTACCTTTTCTTCGAACGAACTCACGCATAGAAAATGAACCTTGTTCTGCAAAAACACCTATGAATATTTCTCTTATTATTGAATACATTTCAGATATTACGCCTTGGGATTGAGCATTATCTCCACTTATATAGGATAGTACTGCATTTGCATCAGGGCTGTCAGACAATAAATCTATAATCATTTGAGGATCTGATAAATCTAAAAATTCTTTCAACTTTTCATTGTAGAAAAATTCTCCTTTTATATCCGAATCTTTTTCCCCTTCTCGAATGAATGTAGTTATAATAGCTGCTAATAAATCTCTTGCAGCATTTGGGAAGAATGCGTTTGTTGTGTTTTTTGTACGTTCTTCAAAAAAAGACTTACACACCTCTTGTGTATTTAATATATAATCACGTTCTTCATGACCGTCTGCAAGAATTTCTTTATATATATTCCAACGTTCAGATTCTTTAGAATATTGTCTAGAGTTGCCAATTACTAAATCAGTTGATTTGTTAAAAAATTTCGAATAGAAATCTCCCTTACTGTCGAAAATTATCATAACATCATCATTTGACATATTTTTTCTTAGTTGAGAAACAAAATGATAGAAAAGCGTTGTCTTGCCACATCCTGTTCCACCAATAAACATAGTATGCTTACTCAATGCATTATCGTCAAGAGTGAAAGCAGATGGTTTTCCCGCAGTAGTGCCAGGTAGCTTAACTATCGCTCCTGATGAGAGTCCAGGTGGAGTATTTTGCGATACGCTGTTGCCATAATACAAACGTGTAGAAATATTCATTATTTAAAACCTCCCTTGCCCGTTTCCACTTGACTGACCTCCGCCAGGTTTTCCACTGTTTGCAATTGACCCTTTACCCGTCCCAACTCTTGACGTATTGGAAACTTGCCCATTAGTTTTATTTATAAAACTTTGAATTCCTTGATTGCTTGATTTGCTTGGGATTTTTATGGATTCTTTTGTTACAGCTTTTTGACGAGATGTTTCAATTCCTTTATTATGACTGGGTTGTGCAGATTTAACCGTGGAATTTAGTTGAGTCTTTGTCGCTTGTTTCCTCATACTTTCAATTCCTTTATTTACAGCTTCTTTGTTTGCCGTTGTCACAGGTACTTGTACATTTTGGGTTATTTTTGGTGCTTGTTTACCCACTTTACTATCATTTACTTGGTTTGGTATGAGCTTTGATACTGATTGTTTTCTTTCGTTTTTAGCTTGCATTGCTGCCTGTTTTCTTGCCTGTTCAGCTTTTAATGCGATATTTTGTTGCCTTTGCGTAAGCGGAGCACTAAGCGCTTGAGATTGTGGTGACTGTGGATTACTGTTCCCAAAGTTTTTCATTGTTCCTGTTTTTGGATTATAATACCCATTAGTAGGATTTTTAGTATCACCTTTATGCGCTCCATTAATATGCTCAACACGATTTAGAAATTGGATATTATGTGGATTACCGGCATGTTGAGGATAACTCTTTACCGACTTCATATGATGTCCTTCATAACCATTTGCTCGCCCTTTTGCCACAATTTGACGTTGCTCTGATTGTGACCAGTCACGTGTTCCCTTTCCATCATGTACATGCGCTTTCTCAGTTTTCCATGCTTCACGTACAGCTTTTTTTCTGTCTTGGTTAACATCACTCATCACTTACTGCCTCCAGTTTTACACCCAGAGGTTCCAACTCTTCGTTGGCTATAAGCTCTATTGCTTCATTTACTTGATCTGTGAACCAATCTTCAAATGTAGGCCATATCGCATATATTTTACATTCTTCTATATCCCACTGATAAACTTGGCCATCTTTTTTGCTCATGTCAAAGAAATACACATCAGAATGAATTGCAGAAGCGAAAACAAACCAGTCATCGGATAAATCTTTTTCCATTCGTAATTCAGAGTTAAAGTAATCGCCGTATGTTTCAAAAGACAAATCAAGCTCAGCATCATAAGATTGTGTTGTTAGCATTGCAGTGTCAAATAACATCCCTCCATCGCATACCTCTAACCAGTTGAGGTAATCCTCTGGCAAACCAGGCATACGATTCTTAACGGCAGCTGCTCGTCCTGAGTTCCCAGCTAAAAGACAATGAAAAACATCATAATCCTTTAATCGCTGTACATTCTCATTCATTCGTCCAGATGAATACTGTTTATCAAGTAGTTTATAGTTAATAAATGCCATATTAGTCCCTCCAATCATGCTTCTATCGACTTTGACCTTTTGAATTATCTTTTTGATCAAGTTCCATTTGTTTGAGAGCACGTTTCTTTAGAATAACATCTATTGTTGGTTTTTCTTTTATTTCTTCATTTTTTATACATGAATCGCAGTTTCCATTGTTTTTACTATAATTCTTACACCAGCAATCATTACATTGTGCCATGTTTCACCTCTACGCCACAATTGTTTGAATGAGACTACCTGTACTATGATCGTATATTATAGCCTCACTTTGCGATAAACGGTTTATATCTTCAGACTTGACTTTAGATTCTTTTTTTAGGGTTTCTGTTTGACCATAGTTTGTATTATATCCCCATTTGCTACTTTGATTCCAACCTGAATTTACATTTTGAGCAACATCAATTTTTTCGTATTCTCCAATATATTTAGACCACTTTTCACAACTAATGCTGGAGCTATGAGAAAAAAGAACCGTTTTTTCTACTTCTCCAATGATTGTAGAAAAAACATCTTCTCTGCCTCCAGTTAGTGCATATAAATCCTTTGATACAATAATATTACGGTGGTTTGATTTTTGACTTAAAGTATTTTTTAACATATCATTATTTACGAATGGAATTTCATCTATCATTAAAGTAAAATCATAACCTCTATTCATCGCAATAATTAATGAATTTACAATTAACTCCATAAACATCACATTGGTAGAAGATTTTATGTCAATGCATAAAAGTTGATTATTTATTATAGATGATAAAACACTGACTGTATTAACACTTTGCGGATCGTTAGCTGATATAAAATTGATTTGAGATTTCATATCGTTGAAAAAAGTATCTATCTTAGGACATTCAACTTGTCCTGTCATTAAAAGTGAATTAAGTTTATCTGCATCACTTTGTGTTATCGCTCCACTGGTAAGCCTAGTTTGGATTTGATCACTTAGTTTAAAATATGGACAACTAGCAAATGCTGAGAAATAAGGTTTTCTTCCAAGACAGGAAAGTAGTTCATATACAATTTGCAATATATATCTACCAGAAGGTTTTATATCGTATTTTGATTTACATGTATCAGTAACAATTTGGACGATTTCATTGAAATCCAGCGCTGTAAAGGCGTCAAACAATTTACTACGATCATTAATAATTATACCAAAGCCATTTCTAGCAACAACATTTTCCATCATACCATTACCTGTGTGAAGGATTACAACAGGGTGCTTTGCATTATAAGCATTTCGAATAAGGGTTTCACATATACTCAACCTTTCGGTTATACTTCCTCCTGATATAATGACACCTTCTTTATATGTGTGCTGTGGGAATAGAATATTTGAAGAGGTACTCTTATATTCTTCAATACCACGTGCTTGTATATTATATTTTCTTATACGTTTATTCCTAACTCTTTTAAAGATGCTATCAATAATCCATAACATGCATCCACCACCACTATCCATAAGTACAACCCTCCTTCATTCATGTTTATTTTGTAAAAATTATTTTATGACTTTATTTCAATTTCATAAATCCATAAAGCGTTATTATAACGTACATTAATTGAGTATGAGTTGAAAAACCGTTGGCATTGAACTTCTGCTTCTTGCATAACTTTCTCAGTTGGATCAAAGCCGTCAGGTACATTTACAAGTTTTATTTGAAAAATCTGATTACCCTTATTTATATTTTCATATATCACACGACCTAATCCGATTATGTTTTCAACAACTAAATCGTTTATGTAGTAATAATCATTAATCATTGATGTTGATTCCGGTTGTCGATTTCCCATTGAATGACTTCGTTTTAATTCGCAATCTCTTACTAAGAAATAATCATAACGATTTTTTTTATGCTTAAGGGTTAAATCGAATGTTACATCAAAATGATACCAATTACCATTTAATACTACCATGTTCCAAGCATGATTTTCACTTTTTTCTTGTTCAAATGCTGGATTCACTGCATGACCGGTAGTAACAATACTCTTTAGTAAAAGATGATCTAATGTAAATTTTACGAATTTTGCTATTCCTTCACATACACCTGTATTATGATTAATTATACCAAGCACACTATAAGCATCATTATGAAAATCATATGTAATATTATCAAGAATGTAGTCGTGTACATATATGATCTTTTCATATTCGCTCTTATCTTTTATTGAATTTATGAATGTCATAAAATTCGCAATATTTTTTTGGTGATATGATATATCATTATGTGAATACTTATAATCGGGTTTAATAATAATTGTTTTTTTATTTAAATCCTTTAAATATTGATAAGCTTCAAAGTAAAATATTTCTGGATTGTCAAGAAGTATTGCTTCGTGTACCAATTCCAATTCATTAGGATGCAGAAGTTGAATCTTTATGCTATCCCGATATGAGCATACACCTTTATAAATAAGCTCGTATGTTTTTTTCTGAGAATCGTTTAAAATTGAATAATAATAACGATATGATTTATGCAATACATTCACCTTGTACTTTTGACTAATATTTTATACTATGTATAACGATTTGTTGTTGGAGTGATTTTGTTATTGTGGATCATTTATACTTATATATCTCCCATCTTCCCAATAACCGATCACAACTTGACCATTATATAAATTGCGATATATACCCCATCCATGATATTTACCTTCCTTCAATTCACCCGTGTACCAATCACCGAATGGCCATAACACTGCTCCCCAACCTTGCATCATGGTGTCATTTTCACCTGTAAATAAAACGCCATCTACGAAACCTTCAAACCATACTCCATTTATATATCCTCCTGGATACCACACTTGGTTAAAGATTTGGCATGGTGAAATAGGATTTTTCATATTTTCAAATCCTTTTACACAGTTGCCTTTTTCCCATTTACCTGTAATCCAAGCTCCTGTGTACCAATTGCCATTAAAACCTAGCATTGCTCCCCAACCATGTGGATTATTACATATATATAAGCCTTCATAAATTGCACCAGGAAATAATAATCGTCCTTTTATAGGTTTTGCGGTACGATAAAACTCATCTTCTTCTATTTTTTTTCGCTCTTCATGTTCAGCTTTTCTACGAGACTCTTCTTCCAGCTTTTTTCTACGAATCTCTTCCTCTACCGCTTTCTTTTGCGCTTCTTCCTCTGCTACTTTTTTGCGAGCTTCTTCCTCTGCAACCTTTTTGCGTGTTTCCTTTTCTAATATCTTTCTACGATTTTCTTCTCTTTCTGCTTTTTTGCGAGCTTCTTCTTTTTCATTTAATATACGTTTTTCAAAAGCAATAAAATTTTCGTATTCATATGGATAATTATTTATAGTAGTTTTTTTGTTATACATATATTCAAAGATAAACATCTTATGACTATCATTAAACTTTGAAATTGTCGAATAATATGTATTTTTTTCCGCATTAGGGATATCTTCAAGATAAACCATATTACTAGGAAGCGAAGTTACTTTCGAAATATCAGGATCATCATTGTCCCAACCTATAAGAGCAGCTGTTGAAAAATTGTAAGCAAATCCGTTAATTGGTAATGCAATTGTAAATGAAATATTCAACGAAGAACGAGCAGCAAAAGCATATCCAATTGCAGCGATCATAAATCGAACTTGTTCTTTTGTACCTCTTATTACAATACTCTTACGAATATTTTCATCATTAATACAGTATTGTTTTACAAGGTGAGCTACCGCTATATTAACAAGTCTAGATATTTTTTTTGATGAGCGAACATAATCTCTTGCATTTTCGAATGACATTACAGGAAAACAATTTTTCATGCTGAAGAGGGTTTCCTGAGTTATAACCGGAAAGTCTGGTGGAAACTTAGATCCTGTATATGAAAGAAGCTGTTTATACTCTTTAATTGGCTTGTTATTTGCATCAAAGTAGTTGGTGTAAAAGTCATTTCCACAAAAAAACTCAGAACTAAAAAACTCTATTGGGTGGTAATTGAAAGTTCCAATTAAAGCTTTGGTTATACCAAATTCACGTTGCCCTGTTTCGTCATGATTTAACCAATGGTAGTAGATAAATATCGAAATATCGTTAATCACAAAATAGTGGCATGCATCTCTAAGATAAGGACGAAGACCAGCATTGTATATATCTCTTCCAATAGCAATTTCAATTGAAGGCACTAATGAAGAAAGGAGTTCATTCGAAAGATGCATAGCTCCACCGGTTGCAAACATTTTTTGTTCAGTTTTTGAATTTGGAGTACCAAAAAAATCTGTTCCGTTTTCACACCGTGTGTAGATTGCACGATATAGTCCCTGCATAACCACACTTCTCCTTAGAATGTTATAATATGCTTGCTATGGTATTTTCAGGTCATCTCTTATTTTTTTCTTGCAAATAACACATCTCGATCTATTATCATACTCCCTATTTCCCCTGCATTTTCTACAATATCCTTTAGGTTTTTTCTGTCTACCAGGAGAATATAACCCATGTATGGTGTGCTCTGTTGGTGTTATTAAGTTGTGCTGTGTTGGATTATATTGTACTGTTTTATCTTCTACGGCAAATAAGTTTTGCAAACTATTGTCATGAAACGTGTTATTTTCTTTTTTTCCCCATTCACTACTTTCTGTATTAGTTGCATCCAACGTAGGTTGCGACGGTTCGATTAATTTTTTCATTTCTTCAATTTCCGGCTTTTTTTGTGAATAATTGGCAAATTCTTTTGATAACTTATTAAATAATCCCGGATTTGTTATACTAATTTTATAATAAAACTTTTTCACCTCAGAGATTATTTCAACGTTACTTGTATTATTTTCAAGATATTCAACATATATTTCGTTACAAAAATCGCAAAATGTTGAATCGCCAAATGGTGTTATTATGCCAATCATTGTATTTAACACATCATTCACAACAACACTACTTGTTTTAAAGAGTTGTAAAAAACGAAGATAAAATAACCCTGTCCATCTATTCCTTATTACCAATCTGACAAGAGCAATTTTATAAGAGTTTTTACAATTGTGTAAAATTTCAACATAATCAATAAACAATTTCAATTTAGCAGATATTAAATCATCTTTTTGATTCTTTGCCTTAAATATTAATTGATATAAACTTATCATTAAGACAGTAGGCCATATATTGTCATTCTTTAAACAATAATCTACAAACAATTTTATTTGCTTTTTATCATCAATAATAATATTTTCCCAATTTTGGAAATTAAACAACTCATTAAGCTGATCATCAACCTTGTGACAATATTCTTTCCAAGCAATAATATCAAAATTGTGTAATTTTTCCAGAAGAATTAATATTATTCTAAGATATTCATCACTTTTATTAGTATATATTTTTGAGGTACTGATACCATCTGGAAATAAGCTGTTAAGAATTAACTCTAATAATCTTGTTATTAGAATTAATTGCATATTACTCCCAAATATTGTGAATGAGTAATCATAATAAAACACACTTTCACGATTATCAAATTCAACATTCTCCATGTAAAGCAATACTAATGTAGTTTCATTAATGCCATAGAAAACACATTCGTTTACGACTTTTTTTGCATATTGAATACGTTGGTCAATGGTTGCATTATTGGAACTTATTATATTCTTAAAATCATATAGAAAAACTTTTTGCAATTGTTCTTTAAAATATGATATGGCGATATTCTGAGGGGCATAACTACACTTTGAATAACGTTCATACCATGCAAAATAATTAAGTGATTTTTCACTCTTTAAAAATGGGTTAAATACTCCATTATATAGATATTTTCTTGATGCAACATTTAACTCCCTACTTTTTGGTGCATTTTCGTGGTTGTTTGCATCAACATTATTCATGATAGATATTTTAAGTACTAACATAGAATTAAAAGCTTTACATCCGTATTGAAGTATTGAATCTGTAATCGTCTGTTTACACCATGCCATAATAAAACATATAAAATTTATACGGGGGTAAATTACATTATCAAGATATTTAAGACTTGATGCATCATCATACAATGCAAAAGAAAAGTCAGATGAGTTCATATTAAAAGTATACTTATTAGCAACTTCATTTCTTAGTAAATAATTCGCAATTTCGTATGCACAATCAAGATTACGCTTCATAACAATATCAAAGTAGTCCTTTGGGTTTTTAGTTATTTCAGAATTGCAAAAAGGATAGCTATTAGAAAGTATGAAGTAGAAAATTCGTTTTAAGCAATGTATATAGGTTTGTTGAAACTCTTCATGAATCTTTTCAATAGTCGAATTGCAATCATCAACTACTTTATTTTCAATCATACTTTCAACTAAGTCCAGGATTTTAAATATGTTGTCAATATCAATACTGTTTTTTATTAAACTACTCTGGGACACGTATTTAGTAATAACATCAAGCATCAAATTATAGTGGTCAGAAAATAGATGATGACTATATTTTTTTGCCTTATTGTATAAGTCAGAAGTATCAATTTCTTGTTTTTGCCCTTCACTGAAGTTTATGAGAACCTTGCAGAAAGAGAGGTACTCGCAATACTCTTGATATTTTTTTGGATGATCCTTAATATTGTCAGTGTTTATAGCAAATTCATTTATGAACGAAAAATGCTCTTTTCCGAAGCTTGTTGTAAGTTGATAATACTCAGATGATTCAGATGGTGGGAGATTTTCTAAGAATACCAAGTTTGCTGGAAGAGATTGTTGAACCATAACTGTACTATCATCAACATCCCATCCAACAAGAGCAGCATTCGAGAAGCTATATGTGTATCCTGTGGGTGGTAGTGCTAATGAAAATGAAATATTTTTTGCTGCTTTAATAGAAAATGCATATCCTATTGCTGCAATCCAATATCTAATATGTTCACGTGTTCCTCTTATAACAATTGCTTGGCGTTTACTTTCATCTGATACGCTATATTGCTTGACCAAGTGACAGACTGCAGCACGAATTTTATCAGCTATATGACTAGATTGTTTTACATAATCTCCAGCATTTTCAAAATCAATTACTGGATAACTGTCAGACATTTGAAATAATGTATTATGCGGAATATGATTAAAAACTTGTGGGAACTTTGGACCTGTAAATGTCAGGAGTTGCTTATATATAGTGATTGGTTTGTTATCTGCATCATTATACTTATGAAAAAAGTCACTACCATTGAAAAATTCAGAACTTAAGTATTCAATAGGATGACGTTCGAAATTTCCAATTAAGGCTTTAGTTATACCAAATTCTCTTTGACCAGTTTCTTCCTGCTTCAACCATCGATAATAAACCATAACAGATACACCATTACAATTAAAATAATGGCATGCATCTCCAAGATACGAACGTAATCCGGCATTATATATATCCTTCCCTAGTGCTGTTTCGATTTCTGGAATCAATAAAGAAAGTACATCACTTGATAGATCCATGCTACCTCCTGTAGCAAAAATCTTTTGCTCTGTCTTAGAGTTGGGTACACCGTAAAAGTTTACACCATTTTCACATCGTGTATATAATGCGCGATAAAGACCCTGCACAACTTCTACCTCCTTTTCTTTAGGTTTACAGTCATCTCATGATTCCATTCTGATACAACAACCATAAGTATGGGTCTAAAAGACGATTTGTATTACTTTTAATGCTAAGATTATCAGAACCACTGGACAATCCAAATAATCGAGTATTGGGGAATTGTTTTAGAGTTTCTACAAGAACCATACCTTCATTTTCTTGGAGCCAGCGTTTCATTGCTTGTGTGACAGCATCTGCTTCGCGATAATCAAACTTGCCATTTTGGATATGCGTTGATTCCTTCTTAAGTATTGGGGGAAAGCCATTATCATCATAAAATAGATCCATTTTTGGAAACACAATAGCGAGATTAACTTGCTTAGCAAATTTCTCCCATTTTTGATAATTTTTTCTGATGAAATTCAAATAAGTATTCAACGGCTCCACTACTTCTCCTTGTGATGCTTTACCAGTTGATAGTCCATCTTCTGTTGTTTTGAATGATATAACACGAGGATGTGTTTGAACACCTGGAAGTGATGTAGGATCTATAACTAAAATAATATTTTTTGATGTCCAAATGCATTTAGTTGCAAGTGTTTCATTTAATCCAATAAAATCTCCTCCGGCTATATCATAAAACACACTAACATAGGAACGCCGTTTTTGACGAATATCAAACAATAATGGATCAAGGTATCCCATGGGTGTTGCTGATATCTTACCATCAATGAAAAATCTATTGCGAATTGCGTCCCTTATATCCTTAGTCTTGTTGTCCAAAAAAAATGTTGCGTCAACACCCGGAATAGGGTATTTAACAAGGAAATCCATTAACTGTGTAATATACTGTGTTTTTCCAGAACTTGAGTATCCTGTCATACATATGCGAAACTCATCACTAGCTGTATAGATGTCAGAGGGAAGGATGCGAACGTTGTTAATAGGATAACGAATATGCTCGGCATGTAGTTTACAATTCGGACAAATACGGTTGGCAGTTATATTGCTATTACAACAATAAACTTGATTCTTTACAACACGTTTTAATCCTTTCTGTTCAGCTTCATTCTCACTATATGATTTGTTGCAAGGTGTTACATGAGGCACAACTTGTTTGCACAAATACAATAAATCACCTGTAAATATTTCCCTCATGCAAAATGGACAAATAAAGTTTGGTTTCTTTGATGGTGTATAATTAGTTTCTGGTATTGGTGCTGAGCTAGTTGATGATGAAGTGGTATGTGATGGCGATGGTGCATAAGATGGTTCATGTGGCGATGTATTCGGCAACGGATCTGGTGGTGGTGGTGGTGGTGGTGGTGGTGGTGGTGGTGGTGGTGGTGGTGGTGGTGGTGGTGGTATATAGGATGGTGAAGAATCCGACCAACTATTTTCATCTGAGACTGGCTCAAATGAAGTAAACGGTGTTGATTCTGTCCATGGATCATCATATGATGGTGGAGGAGGCGTGTATGGAGTAGGTGGAGCTGGTGGTTGGTGGTCTGCCCACGGGTCATCCGGAGGCGGTGGTGGTGGTGTAGTCATTGGCATAATCTATATCTCCCTTTTCAGTATATACTCATTGAAAATAATCGAATGTAAAATCATTTATAAACTCTTTATTAATTGGAACAAGATTGATGTCATTCAGATTATATACAGGCGATGAAAGTATTATATCTTGTACTATTTTATACGTTCTTTTATTTTGATAAACTGGTTGCTCAGAAATTTCATATATCATATTTCCGACCGATAGATTGAGTTTAGGAAGATAAGGATAACCTATGTAATCGTATCGATTTAACTCAATACGAATTTCTGCTTTTAATTTTAAACCTTTGCATTTCAATCTTACATGAGCATCAATATCTTGTTGAAAATGTACTTCAGAGCAGACAGAAGAACTTTCCGTGCCATTTTTTAATTTAAATGTGCAAAGAATATTATATAACCCAGTATATAAATGGTCTATGTTTTGAACTTTTATATTTGACGCACTCTCTGCTCCTATATCTCCACGTTTATAGTTTTCATTGATTGGTAATTTATTATCTTTAAAAATTGTATATGAGAAGCTAACAACATCATTGGGTAAAGGTTCAGAAAAAGTAAAATAATGAGTACCATTCGAATCAACTCTATCTGGCAACTTATTTAGTTTTGGGTAAACCCCGGTATACACAGTCTCTATACCGCAGCATAGGTATCCATTTTCATTACCAATCATGACAATTAATGTATGATTTTGATTGGGCTTTACAGTGAATGATATAGTTTGATCATCACAACGAGCAGTTGCAAGATTTAATGTTCTCTTTTTGAGATCATTTTCTTCATAAAGCTCACCAACAGATGGATCAAACAATTTATCTGAAACTTCTAAAATCTTCACGTTATACTCGGTTTGCTTGGTGTTCCAACGAACCGTTATGTTGTTTTGCTGTATTTCAAATATTGGTAAAATTTCATCAGGAATAGCACTTGAAATGAAGAGCAGTGATTTAATATTACTTTCACTGTCTTTATAAAGAGCGGTGAATAAATAATTACATTGTTTAGTTGCAAGACTATCTATTAGCTTCGTATCATTTCCGGTGTAAATTGTATCTATCATCCCACCAGACTCACGTTTAATTCTAACTGCATCAGCCCCTTTAGGGATTTTATATGATATTTCTACACAATCCTTTCGTCGACGAAGTGAAATGTTTGATATTTCTGGAAGAAATGAAACAGACTTTCTTAAAAAACTTTCTGATACAGATTTGCCTCGCTCAGAAAAAACTGCATAATGCAAATCTCCAACAGGAGGATACATATCCTTAAAAAATAATTTATTTGTAATTTCTTCCCAGTCGCAGTCGGAAATAGATTCAGGAGGTGCATCTCTGTTTCGTAATATTCTATAATTTACGTCACCGTCTAATGATGATTCCCACGCAATATATACACCATCATCATTTATGCTAACTGTTATATTACGGGGAGGTCTGGGTGGAATTCTTTCATAACATTCCATTGCACCTGGATGATCAGTACAGATAGAAAGTACCTTTTGCATGTCTTCTGTGGTGTTTTTTGATGAAGCAAATAATTTATCAGATGTGCTTATTGCAGTAGTAATCCGACCTTCAATCTCGCTTAGGGCGTTAGATGATACTTCTTTTCGCACCGATGCAAGAAATCTTTCTGCGGCAAAAAACGCGCGTTTTTCTATTAATTCATCAATTTCAGAAAAAATCTTATTAATCTTTATTTTTGATTTATCAATATTATTTTGAATGTTTACTAGTTCAGAGCTGTCAGGGTCTATAGTTTTTGCAGCTGCAAGGTAAACTCCGGCTTGTTCTATAAAACCATTCTCCACTAGAGACTTAGCAGATGATATAAAGTTTTCAAATTGAATCGGATCACTTTCCCGCGAACCACACTTCGGACATTCGTTAAAATAGCGTGGTACAGTTTCTCCGCATTTAGCTCTATTACACTTCCGAAATAAATCCTCTCCGCACTCACACTTTAGACCGAGTTTAATTTTTTGAAAGAGATTACCTTTTAAACATACTGCGCAAGTGACAATAACATCATCTGATAGTGGAGTATATTCAATCTCTAGTTGCTTTATTTGTCTATTGTAAATTTCAATCGAATCTTCATATGAAAACATTTTTCCTACAATTCGTTTAATAATATTTTCTGCAAAAAATGGCATTTCAAATAAAAACGATACTTCTTTTAGTTCGTTGGGTTCACCATAAGATTTAAAATCAAATTGCACTTCTTGCTCTTTCAAAAATCTTTTGTATTTTCGAAGATTATCTTTTTCTATGTTCGGATTATCATTTAAAATAGTGTTCTTTGCGTTTATACAAATTTCTAAAAAATATTTTACAGCGCTGTCTTTATCGTCGAGTCCTCCTTTAGCTTTTCCTTTGTAACATTCCTCTATATAAGCTAATATCGTGTGCCGTAAAGATAAATGTCCTGCTTCAGAAGTTATGTTAACTCCATCATCAGTACCAAGCCGGTCTTGCAAAAATTTAGTAACAGTAAAGAGATCCTTATTTATATCAGTTAGTTTTTCTGGTGCTATTTGTTTCTTTTCGTTTTTCATTTTATTTATATAATAAGGTGTATTTAAAAAGAACATCTCTGGAGGCATTACAACCCCAGAATGAGCTTTTTTTTGTTGAATAATAAAAGGTAATATATCCACTGCATCTTTATAACGTTTACTTTCATGTATTACAACATCTTCATCTCTAAGTATATTCATTATCTCATCTATAGATTTTGAATCTGTCTTTCTTCCTGTACGAATTGCAATTTTTTTTACAAATGCTTCTGAAACTTCGTAATTGCTGTTTTCCTTCAATAGTTTGGCAATTTTTCGTACTATATTTTGATTATCAAGCATATTTACTACACCTCCTTCTTAGTTAGGATAATTTATATTATTCCCATACTTCTGCTATTGGGAGCTCACTGTTTGCTCCTAAACTCTGAGCTAAATTTCCAAATAGTTCTACCAACTCTCCGCTATTTTGAACAAAAGTAGAAAACTCAAAGTCTGTTTTTGAAGATATATCATGCAAAAACCCTTCGTCAGCACTACCAAATCCAACTCCTATAGTTTCTATTCCTGCTGAATTACACTTTTTTGAAGATTTTACTGCATCTACTTGAGCATCATCATCCCAAATTCCATCTGCAAGCACTATAGCTATTCGTTCTCCTTTCAAATGATTCAATGATTTGTAGATTTCATCAAATGGTTGTCCTTTGTTTCCCACACCAACTAAACTTTCACTCACATATGACTCAATACTATTTATTGCATCAAATATCTGTGAAGAGTTATTGGTAGGAGATAAGAGAACAATGGCTTTATTTGCCACTACACCAATGCCGACAGAGGCATTAGGATTATTATCATGAAGTTCTGTAACCAACTTTTTCGCAGCAGCTTGTGCATCTCTTTCAGGACCATCGTGCATACTATAAGATGTATCAAAAAATAACAATAAATTTATTGCTTGATTACTACGTTGATTAGAATTGGTTGTGTTTTCACGCATAGGAGGATAATCAGTCCACAGCATATCTGCTGGAGGGTCATATTCTTTAATTGGCAAATCTATATTATCGTTTTCCTGTCGAACCCTAACTTTTATTAATCCTGATTGATTATATTCATATTGAATACGAATATATGTACGGCCGTCGGAACTGTGCCTTAACCCTGTTGCAATACATCGTTTTTCAATACTGTTATCCAATGGTCGTTCATTATCACCCTGAAGCATATATATATCGACAACAGATGAACCATCTGACTTTGTTGCAAAGCGTAATGTTTTTGCATATTTTGCGGGGATCTTTGAACCGGCTATTATAATTGGTTCGTTTATATACTTTTCGCCATCTGATGAAACTGCAATAACACCCATAGTATGTGTAGCAGTTCTTTTTAATTCTAAATCACCAAATGATGCTGGAGGTATCGCTTTTCCTGGTTCCAGAGATATACTTGATTCTTTAGTTTTTCCTTTTCTACTTCCGGACAACTCTAAATCATCATTTCTCATGCTTATTGTTCGCATTGCCGCTCCAATTGAAACTGCAGTAGCCGGGTTTGCGTGGGTTAGCGGTGGTTTATTAAACTTATTTGCTACGAACGCTCTTACACATGGCATTAATGTACTGCCACCCACCAACAATACATCAGTGATATCTTTTGGAGAGATTTTCAACTTATCTTTAAGAAGTTTATCAATAAGTCTACCTGTGTCCTCTAAGATGTCTTTACACTCGAGTTCAAAATCATTGCGTGTTATCTCTACAGTAATCTTTTTTCCTCCGACAATTGCGGAAACGCGAGTTGACTGTAAGTCAGAGAGTTTTATTTTTGTATTTTCAACTTCTCCTCGAATAACAGACATTTCGGATTCTGATATAGAATTTAAATCAATATCTGCTGTATCAGAAAGCTCGCGTAAAATAACTCTCAATAACGCTTCGTCAAAATCTGTACCTCCTAAAAATTTTACTCCCTCTGTACCAATTGCACTCATTGCGAGTCTATCATCCATCTCCACAACAGTAATGTCAAATGTCCCACCACCCAAATCATAGACGAGTATTCTTGCTCCTGCATTCCAATAACGTAATCCATAAGTCAGTGCTGCAGCTGTAGGTTCTTCAAGGAGTTCTCGTACTTGTAAACCAGCAGTGGCTGCTGCTCGCATAATACAGCTTCGTTCTTTGTCGAAAAAATATGCTGGACAAGTAATTACTGCTTCATTTATGGTATCACCAATAACAGCTTCTGCTTCTTCCTTTAAATGTTGTAAGAGCATAACGGACAGTTCAACAGCAGAATAACCACGTTCATATACAGTACCCTTTTCTGCAATAAAACAAATTGAATCCTTACCGTTTTCTTTTTCTCCCATCATTCGTTTAAAGAAAACAGCACAATTCACGTCACCAGCTTCAAACATTTCTTTTGCTTCTAAACCTGCACTATAAAGACCATTTTCAAAATATACTGCTGATGGTATTATATGTTCATCATCTCTTATTTTTATAATTACAGGCTTACCGGTTTCCGGGTCAATCCTTGACATTGTGCAATATGTTGTTCCAAGATCAATACCAATATTAAAAGGCATATTCACACCTCCATGTGTACATTTAATCAGTCATAACTGTTGTACTATCTAATTCCTTTTTATCTCTCTCTATTTCTTCTTCTGTTGATGTGTGTTTATTTTTAAATTGGAGGGTATCAGAAACTCCTGTGTTAACATGCTCGACAATTGCAGATGAGCCACTTTGGCTAGCTATGATTGTAACCTTAACTTGGTCTTCTGCTTTTATTCTCTCATCATTAAAAATTAATTTCCCAAGATATTCCATGGTATCGCGACTATCAAGTGGAATGCAATAATCGTCATCTCCCGTTGCATTTGGATTTTCTGCCATTTCTATATCCGAATCTCTATCGACATTAGTATTTTCATAAAATACAGCACTAAATCCTCCATCACTCGGACTGATAAACTCTTCTCTTGTCACCTCAATTGGATATTCATCACCTTTATAGATTATATTTGTTACATAAGGCTTTCCATTTATACGAGTTCGGACACCCAGAGAATGTGAAGCATTTACTTTTATTTCAATATCACCAAATGCAGGAGGTGTTTTTGGACCTTCACGAGTATGGTCACCTTCGTTTTCTGGTAACCAATCTGTACTACCACTCTCCGATTGCGTTTTTGCATTTACTAAGTTTGTTTGGTTAGGATTATTTATTTCTTTGTAGTAGTCCATGTTTTGAGCATAAATAGCAGCGCCGTATGCAACGGCAAGATTTGGTTTATTAAGTTTCACTTTTTCTTCGCCAAATTTTTCGTTAACATAATGTTGCACCATTGGCATAAAAGTTGATCCTCCAACTAATAAAACAAGGTCTATGTCATTTTCTGTTAGGTTTGCCATGTTTAATACATTGTCAACCATGCTTCCTGTCAATAAAAGTAAATCAGATGTTTCATTTTCAAATTCTTCACGAGATACTGTAGTATTTCTGACAGTAATATCTCCAAATTCTATTGTTCTTACTGATTTTTCATTAGTTTCACCAAGTGCTCTTTTTAGGTCATTTGCTTTCTTCCAAAGTTTTTGACGGTCATCAGGTTCCATTTCATCAACATCGTATGGAACTTCATCATTTGCCTCTCTTGCTTTTTTAAGGAGTAGGGACATAAGCCGTTTATCCCAATCGTCTCCACCAAGTTGGTGATTCCCATCATCTGCAAGTGTGACAATACTTGTTTTGCCATCTTCTATACGTAACTCAATAATTACAGTATCAAAAGTTCCTCCACCAAGGTCATAAACAAGAATTTTTTTATTTTCGGGATGGTAACCTGCACAGTAGTAAATAGCTGCTGCCATGGGTTCATTAATGATTTCTAAAACATCAATATCAGCTCGTTTTGCTGCTTCTCGAGTTAGGTTAACTCTATTTGAATTAAAGTAGGCTGGAACTGTAATTACAGCGTTCTTTATTTCATAGCCATTAGAATGATCTTCAATATATTTTTTTATTGCTTTAAGAATTTTAGATTGAAACTTAACCGGTGTTTCGTCTTGTGGAACTCCAGAAGGCGGTTCATAATCCTCGCCTATAAACCGTTTTGCACTTCGAATGACTTTATCTGGAGAAACCTCTGCCTCTGTTATAGCAGGATCACCTACTACAATCGATTTCTCGCTTTCATAAAAAACAACTGAAGGCAAACTAATAGCATCTTGTTGAGACTCATTTGGTATAATCTCAGGTTGACCGTTCTCATTAACATATGCAGCGGAACTGAATGTCGTACCAAGGTCTATTCCAACACTTATTTGGGTTTTCATTTCATTATTCCTCACTTTCATTTATTTTATCAAGTAAAAATCTGTTTGATTTATGTCTTCTGCTACTATAGATTTAATGGTTTTATCCAATGTTTCAAACTCTTGTGTTCCATCAGTAAATTCATGTACAGTAAAATCTAAAGATTGATCGATATCGTCAATTGGCTTGTTATCAATAGTTGCTTCAGTTGATATAAGTCCTTTGTCATAAGAAGCAGATAATCTATATAAATGGACAAGTTCTTGAACTAATGGCTCTCCAAAATGTATAAATCCAGGTTTAATGCTTTCACCTATTTCTCTGTCTTTTTTTGGATCATTTGTTTCAATAATATACCGTTCTTGTGTTCGCATATACTTTCGGTCAAATGCTTCGCCAGGCTTACTCCTTATAATTTGTACGTCGTTATTTTCTAGTAACTCTTCAATTAGTGACATGACATCTGATAGCACTAGTGATGGGTTTTCCACTGTTTCAAAGTCTTGACAATAGTCACTATATATTCCTGCCACAGTACGCAGGACACTTAGTTTTGATCTTTGCATAGCACCTTGGCGATAACTCTCAAGCTCATTATTTTGCTTTTGAATAATATCATTGTATATGCTACGTTGTTGCTTTGCTAGTTCATCAATTGCATTTTTGTTTTCCTGCGACATAGATTTGATTGTCTCAACTAAAACAGTTAAATCAGTCGTTGCAAAAAATGTTTCTGGAATTTCTTCTGAATTTAATACTGTGGGATTCTCGTTCATTATGATACCTCCTTGTTTGTTTGAATATGTGTCAGTCTGGAAAAAGATGCACGTAGATAATTTATAGTTAGTGGAAGCTCAACTTGAAGGTTATCCACGCTTTTCCAATAACATACCTCTGTTTTTATTTTGATACGTTGTTGAGGAGGAATAAGGTTTTTAAACGTAGATGTAAAATGGTTTATATTATCTTTTTGTAAATAATCAGGGCAGTATTGTGGATCATATAAACGAATTTGAATAGTTGGTTTACGGTAAATAATGTCTTCCGGGCAAGTGAAATTTTCTATATGGCTGTGTACAACAAGTAAGCTTCCTTTAAAATAATATACAACGTTTTCTTTTATTTTTGCAGACACCAAAAAGATAAAAAAGGCAATAGGCTCTAATAAAAACCTATAAAATCGTTCAATAACACTTGTTATTATAAGAATTGTGTAGACTGGAATAGTAGCAAAGAATGTTAGGTATTTTATAACGTTAAAAACAGTATTTTTTGCGTTAATATATACTATTCGAAAGTTATGTTTAAGGGTTTGATGTATATTTTCTTTTGGTAATCCAAATAGTTGAAAGTATGGAGATTGAGAAACAAAATAGATTTTTAAATTACTCAGTTTTTCTCTTGACCATAAAAACCAATTGTGTTTACTAGCTTTCCAAGAAATCGCATTTCGTTTGGCGGTTATTCTATAATGTTTAATAAACCAATTTCGATAATTAGGTAGTTTCTCGATTTGGAAATCCATCGCTTTAGTGATGCAACATAATACTTCAAAACAAGTAATCACAAAGATGCAAACTAGAACAAGAGTAATAAAACGAAATATTTCTGTATGCAATAATAATGAAACAAAATCAATCATAATTATTACCAATCAAAGAAGAATCTTATGCACTTTTGGCTACTTCCTTGTTTGAAAAGAAGTGCAGATAGAAAGAAGTTTACCGGATAGGTTATTAATGAATATCCCACTACCCACAGCATAGAAACTCCAGAGCCAAATATAACCCATATAATGATAGGCCAAATTATGCCAATAAAAGTTATTATGAAATGAATAATATATTGTTTTTCTTTACCAAACTTTGATGCTGGAGAAACAGCAAGAAATGGTAGTATGGTTGCTAATAACATTGTAAGTATAATCGGTGCAACTAGACCACCTAATATTGAAAATGAATGCAAACTTGATTCAAATGTATATGACCCAACAGTGTCTCTTATTGGTTCGATAGACATTATTTCTATAGGTAGAATATACAATTGCAAAAAAGACCAACATGTAAAAGAAAAAACAAGTGTAAATGTTGCTGATAGTGCTGAACAGAAGCGTTCTGAAATAAAACTAGGATTTCGGAATAGCACATTTCCAGCAATCATCCCTCCTGTAAATACTATAATTGAGAGAATAAGTAATATGATTGATGGAATTAAGTTTGCTTCAATTTTTTCCCAATGAGCAATTAGAGTAGTGTTTTCTTCGATTATAGAATTCATGTTTAACTCTGTTCCATTAATATGATGCCAACCAAGAAATTTATGAGACCTCCGTATCGGAGGGTCAGTTATGTGATTGTAAAATCTTTCTCCTTCATGTAACCTAAGTGTTTGGATTGTTTCACCATCACTCGTTAAAACAATATTATATACCTGTAACGGTATCCAGTTTGCATATAGTAATGTATCTCTTGAAAAAGTTTGTTCATTATAAAGTCGTTGTGTCCGTGCTTCATTAAGGTACCAACCCTCAAAACTAAATCCTTCCTTGCTTGGTTTTGGAATATTATGTAACGTTCTACCAATTAGAAGCTCTATAGGCTCTATATCCGCACCTCCATCAGTATTGAACGACACTCGTACAGTTCTAGATGTATCTGTAATATATCGTACGAGTTTATTAGCTGAAATATAGTCTCCTTGAAAAGAGAACTCCCAATCCCCGACATCAGGATAACGTATCTTTGCAATGCTATAGCCATCGCGAGTAATAAATGATGTCCCTGCATACTGCTGTCCATTTGGACTGTGGATAGTAAGATGTTCTAGTTGTTTATCATGAATCAAAATAATATTTATTTCGTATATGCCTTCGTCTGCCCAAAACACAGCGGTTCTAGACTCATTTTCAGCATCAAAGTATAACCCTATATTAGCATTTCCATTAAAAATGCTGATATATATTTTTGAGAATATTTCTGGAAGATCCCAATTTGTTTTTGCTTCATATGTTCTTGCTGTTAACCCCGGTGAAGAAGACAACTCTGAAAGTCTTTGACTGAAATCCATATTGAGCGATCCGTCGAAATTTAATCCTACTGTATATAAAGGAATTCTTGCATCATTAAATGCTTGTGCAATTTCAAAACTTTTATCTTCCCCTTGACGGTTACTTATCCCACTTCCACTGGGTAATTCAACATTCCCATCTGTGAAGAGTATCGCAATTTTTTGATTCTGTGAGCTACTCTGATTAAATAAATTCAATGCTTCATCGAGTGCTGCTGGTATATTAGTCCATCCACTAAACTCGCTTGTAAGCAAGTTGTTGCGAATTCGCGATCTTGCTTGTTCAATGGAGGTAAGTGGCATACTTTCAATCACATCTGTACTGAATGTAACATAACCGATTTGCGAAGAAGATTCACTTAGTAAGTCTGCAAACATAGCAACAGAAGTAAGTGATACTCTCTCTGGATCTGCGTTATTCATTGAACCTGATAAATCCATGATAAATATCACATCAACAGCAGGTTCACTATCTCCCGACGCAAAAGCAATTGTAAGAGTCGTTGTTGCTATAATTAATAATGTGCAAACAAAAAATGTTGATAATCTTCTCATACGGTACTCATAACCCTTTCTTATCATAACTGAAAAAGTATAGCATGTGACATACTAATATGCAATATTTTATCATAGTGTTTCATTATATTTGAAGGTTATCATGGTAATAATATTGTTACTATTTGTTTGAATATTACATACCATTTGTATATATTTATACTACCAATCGAAGATATCATTATTCTTCATGTGCTTACAGTAGAACTTATCCTGACCATGTACTTCATTTGAAAAAGCAAGAGGTTTGCTTTTGTTTCTTATGTTTGACATTATCAAATCAGCATCATATTTTTCTGTTTGATATGGTTTACGTTTTTTTAAAGTAATAGGTGGAAATGACATAAATGCATATTCATCAATATCCGGAAGCTCTGCAACATAAGGATAGTGCCTTCCGTGAAGTATTAAGGCCTGTCCACTTTCCTTTTTTAAACGTTGTAATTCAGATACTGAAATAAGTGGACGGGTTTTGATGTTGCCGTCAAGGTCTTTGTATGAAGTATCACCACATAAATCACTAATCTCTTTGAGTAGTTCATATTCCCTTGATGTTAGGAATACCCAATTATCACAATTTCCCTTTATCGTATCTGCATCATCACCATATTTTTGCCATAATTGTCTCATTCCTTGTGCCATTAAGAAAAAACGCATATTTCGCGACCTGGCAGCACTAATCATTGATGGCATATCAGGTATTGATGGGATGTTACAAAACTCATCTAGTATAAAATTAACTCTGACAGGAAGTTTTTTATTATCTTGGTTTTGTGCTTCACGTATTAATACCTCATATACTTGTTTTATGAAAGCAGTAACCATAAAATGCAAGGTTGTTTTTTCGTCAGGCACTATAATATAAATCGCAGTTTTCTCTGCACCAATTTTTGTTATATCAAATGAACTATATGATAGCATTTGCCTTAGTGCTTTTTGTGTAATGAATGGGTAAAGCATTACTGCTACACCGGATGCTACATTTCCAAATGTTGATTTTGCTTCTTTATTTGTTAAAACACCTTTTAAATTTATGTGACCTATTGACCCCCTCGCCATGCAATGTGAAATTTCTTCGGTTGCTTCAGGCGACGAATGTGATGCAAAAAAATCTGCAAAATTACCAACATTAGCTTGTTTTGGACTTGCTGTTTCTATAAAAAACATAAGATATGCTAATGCTTTTGAAAATGATAACTCAATAAAGTATATATCTTTAGCACTCTTTCTATATGGTTCTGCAAGTGCTGTTAAAAAATCATTCATTAATGAAACTGCATCGTCTACATGATGTTGCTGATATAATTTGTATGGTAGTTCGATTGGATTCCATGTTGAACTACAATTCATGTCACGAAAATTTAAAACAATAGTGTTATATCCTCGTGCAGCTAGTAATCCAGAAGTTCGATGATGTAACTCACCTTTAGGGTCTGTTGCAATAAATGATTCCCCAGCCATTGCTATTGTATTAATGAGTGGCATAACACCCCGTCTTGTTTTCATTGACCCGGTGCTACCAAAAAATATTGTATGTGTATCAGAATTATCAACATATGAAGTATAACCATCACTAATCATTGCGATACCACAACCGTCACATGATTCTTTATCAACATTTATTTTTTTTATTGTTGAAGCATTTTTTATTTCGTTTGAATCACTCCATCTTGACTCCGCATTGCTTGGAACATGACGTTGGTATTTATACCTTTCTCCATTCATGATTATACCTCCTTACAAGAAAATCCAATTATTCTATTTGAGTTTTTTTGCTCCATAACTTGTTTGATATACGCAGAATTTTTTGAAAAAACCGATAACATCTCTGATGTTATTTGTTTATTACTAATGCTTCCTCCAGAAAGAATTTCAAACATTATTTTTTCTGCTAGTTGTGTAATAGTTTTGAATCCATTGAAATACCTACTTTCTATTATTTCTTGAACGGACTCATTTAATAGAATTTTTGCATTATCTGTAAAAAAGAAACCTTCATCTTTTTTTAATCGTGATTCAATAAAATCAACTAATTCACAAGCATCCGGAAATTTAGGTATAAGAGTTTCTACTCTCATATGAGAAGATATAGCTGATTCAACAAATTCAATTGTTTTATTGTCTTCTGCATGAATACAAAAGACAATAAATAAGTTATCTTTATTATCGAATGCATACTCAAGTATTGTTTTAAAATGATCTTCATCAGTGTGGTCAATCCATTCGTTAATATTAATACAGCAAATTCCTTTAAAATAACGATTATGTCCTGCGTATCCGGCAACAGTATTATCAAGTCTTGAAAGTTCAGATAAATGTGACTCCGGATTTATGTAATCAAGCTTAAATTCAAAGGATTTCACTGTGCCGCAGAACTCAATTGCCCTAGCAGCATATAAATACTCACTTAGTACTTTCAAAAGTGTACTTATTCCACCACCTCTTTTAGCAACCCATAAATAACATGGCAGAGATACATTTTGCAGCCTATATTCTCTTTTATTTTTAAGAAATACGTGTAAGCGATTAACCATTTCTTTGAACTCATCAGCACAATTTGATTCCATAATTGCATTATAATATTTTTCTGTTATATTTTGCCTGTTCATAGTATTTCACCTCCTGTTATATCGAGCTTTATGAAAGCGTCTCAAAAGATAGCGTTTAGAAAGATAGTATCTAGTAAAGATTAAAAAGAATTTATGTGTTATTAACAGATTAGATAAGATTAGAAGCTTCATTTGAATGTAATTTGGCTTCCACTTTCCCCAAGTCCAATCAAATACCTTAGTTCTTTTTAAATACTCGTCCCATGTTTTTTTACTACACCACAAGGTTTCTCCGAGTGGATTCATAACAGCTATTGTTGAGCAGCAATCAAGACAGCAAATTTGCTTGTTATAATTCTTATATATTTGATAACCTTCAAAGTTACTGCTCCCACAGTAGGGACATAAATAATACAATCGATATTGTTCTCTAGCTACTTTGTTTTTATTAATGAATTCATTAATTACTTCTTCAGTTAAATCTTTTTCTAAATCAAAACCGCACAAAGAGCATAAAACAGTATCCCTTGCGACTTCACTTTCGCATTTAAGACATTTCATGAACTACTCCGCCTATCTTTAATTTGCGATAATCTTCTTCATGCACAATAAATGTACCACATAGATAAAGATGTATGTTGGATTCGTTTTGCAACTGCTTCGAATCATTTTTAGGGTTTGAAACTGCTTCTTCCAGCTGCTGCTCCAAATTCGCTTAAGGCGAGGGATTAACAGAAACCTGTTTGACGCTTTCGAATAAAATTGACCGTAGGAAGCAGCAGATGTGCCAAAGGCACAGCTTTGGAAAAATGGATTTATACATTAATCAGCTCTGTCATCATTTTTTAAGACTATTCTGTTGTTGTGATATTTTCTAAATCATCCTCACCGTCGTTTTTAGCCAACGCACAAAGTCTTTTAATTAACGAATCGACATCACCATATAGTTGAACACCGGGTTTTATTGTCCGTTCTTCTTTGGTTGTAGGATTGGCTACTGCTATGGATTTTTTAAAATGATTCGCAAGCCTTTGGTTCATTACTTCTGCTTCGGCTTTTAATTCTTCTATCGTTTTCCAACGATTTCCGTAAGAAACTCGCATTTTAGCTTCCTTTATCTCTTTCATAGCTTCATATAGCTCTTCATCAGCCGCTTCTTGTATTTTTGATTCAATCCTTTCCCATTCATAAAAAAGAGTTTCATCAGGTAGAACATTTCCATAAACTTTTTTTGCAATTTCTGGAGCTATAAAAAAATGCCCGTCGGTAAATCTATTTTGTTGGAGTCTGTCAAAAGTCATACTTGAATACACCCATTTATTTGATAGTGTTGAAAATCTAACTACAGGACCGCTTTGCAAAGCTGCATATAGGTAAATTAAATTATCGCTTAGAAGTTCTGCGAAAAACCAAAAGTCTTTTATTTTAAGTAATTCAATTGTTTTTTCAAGACGTTCAAGATTAGCTCGTTCTCTCTTTTCAGATTCAATCTCTTTATCTCGTTTTTTTGCGGCTTCAAGTTCTTTTTCTCGTTCAGATGATGATTTTCTTGATAAATCCATCGCTTCTTTGAATTTTTCTATGTTCGACATTCTCAATCCTCCAATGGCGTATGTTCGGATGTGTGATTTACTATTTTTATCAATCAATTTTGACATGTTAAGTCTTTTAATATACTTTTTATTAAATTAGTAAAGAGCAAAAATTTCTTATGTAAGTAATTTGGTTTCCATTTATCCCAAGTATCATCGAATATATAGGTTTTATTGAGATAATTGTCCCAGTCTATTTTTGTACCGGAATAAACTTTACCATTTGGTTTTAAAACAATAATAGTGCAGTAACAATCAAGACAGCATATTTGCTTGTCATACCGCCTTAGTATTTGAGAGCCTTCGAAATTACTCCCTCCACAATCAGGGCACAAATAATAACTCCTTCGCCGTCTATCCTGTTCAAACAGTTCTGCAATTGTTTTATTTGATGTTTCAAGATAATAATACTCTTTTTCTGTACTATATCCGCATACAGGACATTTATCAGCATATTGTGAAAGTTCACAATCGCAAAATGAGCAATTGGTTGTCTGTTCCATATTAATGTCCTCCATACTGGTTCTTAAAATGCTATCCGTGTGACCATATGATTTTATGGTAGCATAAACATTACTATGCTTGTTGGATGCATTTTATAAATCATGTAAAACGCAAAACCCTTGAAACATTAGTGAGTTTTCAAGGGTTTTTGTTGATTATTAATATTGGTACACTCGCAGAGACTTGAACTCTGAAAGACGGATTAAAAGTCCGTTATGATACCAATTTCATCACGAGCGCATATTAGCTTGCTTTCGTGATTTACGTTTTCGCTGCATATTCATTCTCCTTTTGATTTTATTCGCAGAATACCAGAAACTTGATAATTGATGCATTTTCAACAATTACTCCTAAGAATGTTTTTATCATAACATAGATTAAATATACCTTGTTGGTCGTATTTTACTGATTAGGATATTATATTGATAAATCAATATTAATTATTTGTTTTGTATTATTAAGAGAATCTCTATCCAATTTATTAATCTTTACTTATATAAGAAGCTGGAACGCACTTTGTTAACCACACTCCATTAACCGATAAATAGAACTTATACCCATCTTCATACATTCTAACAGCATCAATTTTTAGGACGACTGGTTTTCCATGTCGTCTTCCAACATCATTTGCGGTTGCTTCATTACTTGATAAATGAACATACAACCTTTTCTTTGATTGTATTCCATTTATCATAATACCCTGTAATGATGGAAGTGATGTTCCGTGATACAATGTGTTAAGAGGTTTATCTTCAGAAAGTTCAACATCCACAGACACAGAGTGACCTTGGTTTGCTCGAATCTTGGTATAATTTTTATTGAATGAAAACCGTTGTTTATCATTTGTTGAAACAACTTCCTTTATATCATCAATAGTGTATTTAGATTCCCAATCCTTGTTTATCCCTTTAACTAAATCACTGATATTTGCCCATCCATTTTCATCAAGTGAGATATTAATCTTTTCCGGTCTATGACGTAAAATAAGACTCATAAATTTCGATAATGATCTTATTTCCTTTTCAGTCATTTATTATTAACTCCTTTTAATTAGCGTCTTTATAATTAAATTACTTGCGAGGCTTTAAAAAGTATGTTCTTTCTTCCTCTATATCTTTTGTTGGTTTCAAATAGAATCTGCTGTCACCAAAATTCAGTTTTGATAA
>Ga0123356_10000635_pt1 | contig 38756 bp, 32 predicted proteins | sample TergutEmb28metaG_2_FD_92546 | JGI IMG/M metagenome (GOLD analysis project Ga0123356, IMG submission 92546) | Embiratermes neotenicus P3 segment gut microbial communities from Petit-Saut dam, French Guiana - Emb289 P3 | ecosystem: Host-associated > Arthropoda: Insects > Digestive system > Gut ...
AGGATTAGCTCCTTGCCCATTCTTATTGCTGACAAAACTTATTCAGCAGTAATTGCTTCTGTTGGGCATGAGCCAACGCACGCGCCGCAATCCGAGCATTTTGCAGGATCAATTTGATATTGTCCGTCTTTTTCGGAAATAGCATCTACCGGGCAATCGGCAACGCATGATCCGCAATTCACGCAAGCATCATTGATTTTATGAGCCATTTTTTTACCTCGCTATAAATGGATTACATAAAAGATATCACAAAACCCCTTTAATGACAAGGCAAAAAAGGCCGAAAATTAAGTATGATCTTTATAGGTATATTATTTGCAGTTGCAATCATGGGAGCAATGGTCTTCCTGGCCATTGATAAAAAGTCCGATTTTAGGACACGGGTAGCCAGTCTTATTGCTCTTGGTGTAATGATTTTAACTGTAATAATCTGTATTTTTGTAGCTCTTTCGTCTGATAAGGTTGTATTTGATCCTTCTACTTTAATTGTAGGAGAGCCTGTAGAAGTTAAAGAAGATAATAATTTATTAACAATTATTTTTTCTATAGTTTTCTTTCTTGTCCTGTTTATAATAATTGCGGTTCTTGCCATGAAAGAACATAAAAAATCCCTTGCCAAAAAAGGCGAGGTTATTTTTACTGTTTATTAAAGCCTTTTTTTACAGTTTCCAGAGCGTTTATTACTTTATCGCACCAGGTGTCAAATTCTGCATCTTCCTGCTGTAAATCACTATTTGCAAGCACATTTAAAATTGTCATTTTAATGCCTTCGTCTGCTCTAATTTTTGCGCAGAAATCCGGAGCCAGTCTTTTTAGTTTGGTATTGTCAAAAATAACTGTGTTTGCCTTGTCTCCTGTCAGGCTTCCTTTAAAATCGTAGCGGCCTTCTGATAATTCTTCCAGTAAACTGCTTGAGATAAATACAGCTTTTAATTCTACGTTAAGAGCATCCGCAATGATTTGATAAATCTGGTTCCAAGTTAGACTTTCGTCTGATGTGATATTGATGGCTTCGCCGATGGCATGAATGTTTCCCATTATACGTACAAACGCGCGGGCAAAATCGCTGTTGTGGGTTAGTGTCCAAAGACTTGTGCCGTCGCCGTGAATAATTACAGGTTTGCCGTCAAGCATTCTTTTTAAAACCTGCCAGCTTCCTTTTGAGCCGTGAACTCCAAGCGGGACATTGCGTTCGTCATATGTGTGGCTAGGGCGCACGATTGTTACGGGGAAGCCGTTTTCGCGGTATTTTTGAATTAAATATTCTTCGCATGCGATTTTATTTCTGGAATATTCCCAATACGGGTTTGCAAGGGGAGTGCTTTCTGTAATTACATGCGAAGAAAGCGGTTTTTGATATGCCGATGCAGAAGAAATAAAAATATATTGTTTGCATATACCGTTAAACACTTCAAAATCTTTTTGAACATGTTCCGGCACAAAGGCAAAAAAATCGACTACTACGTCAAATTGTTTTTCATTACCAAGCGCTTTTTTTAATTTTTCACGGATGTCCGGGGCTTTTTCTTCCCTTATGTCGCACTCGATATGTTTAAACTCAGGCCCTTTAAACTCATTTTTACGGTTTCCGCGGTTAAGCAGAAAAAGCTGCCAACCCAACTGAGCCGCGCGTCTTGTAATTGCACTGGAAATAGTGCCTGTCCCGCCGATAAATAGTACTTTCATGCCTGCCCCCAAGGGTTACAGTTTAATGTAAATTGGCCTGGTGGACAAGGGAGATGGAAAACAAGAAGAATCTCGCCAAGGCGCAAAGGCGCAGAGATCGCAGAGTTGTTATTTCGTATATTTGCTTTATTCCTAAGAAATCTTTGATATCTTAGGAGAATTTCAAGGTTAGGGTTAGACTTCGGACTACAGCTCCGCGAAACACAACCGAGCTCGTAGAGCGAAGGTTCCCCTCTTGCTCTCAGCGTTCTCTGCGTCTCAGCGAGAAAAATATCCATTTCATTTTGCATTTAACCTCTCCAGTAACTCCTCGGGGGTTATTGCCGGGATAGGGGAGTTTTTAAAGTCGCCCTCGTTTCTTGTGATAATGTAATCTGCTTTTTCGCGTCTTGCGGCGGCGGCGATTAGGGCGTCTTCAAAGTCCGGCATGTATAAAATAATTGCGCTTGTAATGTCTTCTGCGGTAGTGTTAACGATTTTTATATAGTTGCTGATAACAAAGACGCTTTCTCTAGCTTTAACATCATCTTTAAGAAATCGTTTTATTAGATAATACACATCCTTAACAGCGCCCGCGCTCATTATTGTTTCTATTTCTCCTTCCAGCCCAAGTTGTATTATTCTGTAGGAGTTTTTATAGAAAGGTTCTCTTTCTTCCAGAAAATCGATAATGATATTTGTGTCTACTAATACTCTCATGTCTATAGTTCCTTTTTAGTTGGCGGATTGTCGTATTCTGGATTCATGATCCAGGGGGCGTGTCTTGCAAGCCTTTCTCTTTTTATGTCATCTAAAGAAACAGTATTGCCCTTTATAATCCCTATAAGGCTGCTTAGAGTCAGCATTTTGTCTTCTTCGGGATCGGACAATTTGGCGATTAGTTTGCCGTTTTTGGTGATATAAATGCTTTTTTTCTCTGCGACAGTGTCCAGATAGTGTCCTATGCTGGATTTGAATTGTGTGGCTGTAACGACCATTTTTATCTCCTTTATATGGTATGATATTAGTGTACGTAAATCGTACGATATTTGCAAGTTAAATCGTGCAAAATACAGCAAAAATACGTTTCCGGGGCTGGAATATAGAAAAACATTCAATGATATGCTACAATATAGAAGAGAGGGGGAAAAGCCGATACTATAGGTATATTATAAATAACTCATGAAGAAGCTAACGTTTTTTTTGATTATTTTTATTCTTCTCGGTGTTGCGGTTTGGGGGCAGCAGGAGTATGTGTGGGTTGGCGGCGGAAATGAGAGTTGGAATAACGTCGCGCTTTGGACAATTGGTGGGGTTCAAGCAACCAGTTATCCTGGACAATTGTCAAATGCAGATACTGTAATTATAAATGGCCGAAATCTAGTCGTTAATGTAGCCGGTATTATACTGGAAAATCTTATAATTAATCCCGGTACCCCATCAGCTTTTTTAACTAGTAATCCTATAACTACTACAAATACTACTTTGAATGGTGTATTAAGCAACGGCTCGATTGATACTACGAATCTTACTGTAACGCCGGGCGGTGAAGCAACTAATTATATTAGGATGAATGGATCTCCTGTCACCATTCCTAGTTTTCCCGGTACGCTAACAATTGCTACTATGACTGGTGGCGATTATGGCAATATAAATGCCGGAAGCAGAAATGTAACTTTGACTGTTCCAGGAAGCCTCAATACTGCTATAGATATTGGTAATATTTCTACCACTGGAACTGTTACTATTAACGTTACCGGTAATGATAATGATATTACCATGAAAGATATTTCATCTGTTGGTAATGTTTTAGTTAATATTACAGGCACTAATAATACTGTAAGAATAGGCGACATTACATCTAACGGTACTGTTACAATTGACGCAGGCCTCGGCAATAATATTAATGTAGATTCAAGTGTTCCGCCCCCCATTGGTACCGGCGTTGGAAACGGTACTGTCACTGTTGGCGGAACCAGTTTAGTTGTTGGTTGGGGACCCGATCCAATTATTTCCGGTATAGGTGTTTATACATACATTGATTTAGATGTTCCTGCTTACGATGATGTTGATGGTGTTTATACAATAGATACTGCCACTTATACCGGTATAAATAATATATATATACATAATGTAGGCAACATTGGTAATAGATCTTTTACATTTAACGCGCCAAATGGTTATATTGAAATTCGAGGAAGTTACCAAACCACCGGCACTATTACACTCTCTCCTTCTTCTGCTGCAAACAGAGGTTTGCGGTTAAATGGTGCGAATATTAATTTAATCACAAGCACTAGTGCCTTTCATGCACCTGTTCCAATAACATTAATTGGAATATCCAATACCATAACAGCCGGGAACAAAACGCTTGGTCATATAACCGGCAATGGCAGTGATTTAATACTAAATAGTGGACCAAATACAATAATTGGCGGTACTGGCATTGGTATATTGACTCTAAATGGTGAAACTTTTTTTGGTCCAGTCGCCCCGGATCCATCAGTACTGATTGAAATAGCTACCCTCAGCAGCACAATGAGTAACATTCACTTTAGATGTTCTCTTAGATCTTTAAATACGCAGCATTATGCCGGGAATATTATTCTTCATACAGATGTAGAATTACACGGAACTGTTCAAATTACCAACATAAACAGCGGAAGCCATGGATTGCATATTATTGGGAGTGCTAGTTTTTCGGGCGGCGGCGCTAATACCCTTACTGTTCGTGAGCTTCAGGTAAGCGGTGCTACAACAATTAGCGGCGGCAATAAAACAATTGTCACAACAGGCGGGCAATCTTATAATGGGTCTGTGGTGCTTGAAACAAATGTTAACTTTTCAGCGCCCAGCGGTCAAATGATTAACTTCCAAAATATTGTAAACAGTGACGGCACTCCCAGAGACCTAACTATTACGAATGCAAATGTAACTTTTGGCGGAAATGTTGGAGTTGTTAGTAACCTTGGAAGAATAAATGTAACCGGCGGCGGAACTGCTACAACAGGATCTGCAAGTCCAATTGTTATTGTTACGAGTGCAACAGGTATTGGGCAGGATTACGGCGGAAATGTTATTTTAGGGAATAATACACACTTTGTTACAGACAGCGGATCAGTTCGTTTTGGCGGAACTGTTAATGGTAACTTCGGCTTGAATTTTAGTGCAGCAAGTGTTGAGTTTAATGGCACTGTCGGTACAGACGCAACAAGCGGCAACATATTAGCATCTATAAGTTCTCCTTCAGGTATTATTTTTAATGCTGGTTCTGCGGGTATTTTTACTTCCGGCGATCAATCCTATGGCGGAACTATCACATTTAACGGTACGAACGCAAAAACTTTAACTTCGACAGAAGATAGTATTTCTACAACTGTTGCTATTACAAATAATAGCACCGCTGCGCTTACCATTAACGCGCAAAATAATATTACAATAGGAGCCGGCGGAATAAGCAATGGGTCAAACAGCTTAACATTTAATGCTACAGCAGGCAATATTGTAATTAATGGACCATTATCGAATATTAATGTTTTAACGCTTAATACGCTTAACCCTACAGCAGGTAATATTACTATCAACAGCAGTATGACTGTCAATATTACCAGAGCTGTTTTTAATGCGCCGAATGGTGAAGTTTCAATACCTAGTGGTGTTACTATTACCGTTCAAAGTGCAAATGGTCATACTGGAAACAATAATCCCGAAAGCGGCGCGATTTATATTAATACGCCAACTTTAAATGTACCGGGTACAACAGGAACAATTGGGTCGACTAACACCAATGGAGTAGTCTGCCTCGAAATGAATCCTATCTCTCATGGCGGCAGGATTATAAGGCCATGTTGGCATGAAACTATACCTAAAGACAGAAATATACATTATGGTGTGGATTCGAATGTAGGTACTGTTTATAATTCCGCAGCAAATTATTACTTTGTAGATTCATCACTTGGTTGGGGAACAGATTTTACGTTAGAAGTAGATCCGGATTTTCACATACTTGTTTCTGATGTTGGTCCCAGTCCTGCTGCCCGTAATCGAAATTTAACAGTAAAGGTTGGTCCTACTCCTGCTACGGATTATATTCGCTTCTCTCATTATGAATCTAATGGTACGCTTACGATTGATCCTGGAAGCGGCAAAATCGTTATCTTTGAATCTTTGGATCTAACTGCATCCGGTAGTTTTAACACAAACGGTATACCGTTAGAATTACAAAACTCATCCTCAATAAGAGCCGGTACTATAGTGATAGACGGAGGACTGGTAAACTCAACCGAGAATTTAACACTGCATGGAAATGCTACATTGACAAGAGCCCCTACCGGTATTTTAGATTTGGTGATAAATGGAAATATCACGTTTGGTCCGTCTGCAGCAGAAACCCCAATGCCAACCATAGGTGCGACTTCTATTGTTATAAGCGCAGGGAATACTGCTACAATTAGAACTAACATAACTACAACAGGAAGTCAAACATACAATGGCCCTGTAGTTTTCTCGGGATTCGCTGATAATCCAATCACTTTAACATCGGTTAACAGTAATATTACCGCTTCCGGTATTGTTTCAAGAGGTACAGGTTATACAGGTGACGTTACATTAAATGCCTCATCGGGTATTACAATGGATAATGCCGGTAATACTTTAGGCGGGACTTTATCGTTAAATATTAATCAGGGTACTCCGCCTGCAAATGCTGATATTCAATTTAGAACAACGGGAAATATTACATTAAGCGCGGTAAATAATTCAAATAACGGATCAATAAATATTTTACAATCCGGAACATTGGGTATAACTTTGCTTTCTTCTACGAACGGTAATATTAATCTTGGTTTATCAGCTGCTGTGATGGTTGGAGCAGTTACACAGACAGGAACAATAACGGCAAACGCCCTTACAATAGATTCAAGCGCGGGTATTACACTTGGCGCGAATAATAGTGTGGGAACATTCCTGGTAAACAGAGCAGGCGGGGCAGTGGTATTTAATAATGCCGGCGCGCTTGGTGTTAACGGTGTAAGTAATGTAGGCGCAAATAATATAACTATAACAACTACAACACCCACAGGTGAATTATCTACAACCAGCAGTATAACTACTACAGGTGTAGTAACACTGCAATCTACAGCAAGCAATATCATTATTAATAATGATATTAGCAGTTCACAGTTGGCTTTAATTGCAGGACCCAATGTTACCACTGCCGTTGGTGATGTAACAATTACAGCTGCTGCAGGTATAAATGCATCTTTTAATAATTCCACACACAATATCAATACTAATTCGGCTATTTATGTTAGAGCCGTAAATTTAAATATCACAGAACCGGGATCAGGATCGATTAATCCGGGTACGAACGCCGGATTCCTTTGTGTTTGCGGTGTCACAAATAAAGCATCTGTTAATACTGCAAGGATTACAGGCGCGCGTATTTGTATCGTTTTGGATTACCATATTATTTACGGGCCTGACATTCCACCTGATTTGGTCGGTCTGCCGGAATATCACCATATAGATAGTGCTAATCCTGTTAATTTCCCAGGCATTTTTGATGGTACAAATATTACCGCTTCAGAAAACAGAAATATATTCATCGTGAATGTTGGTAATCAAACAGGTGACAGAAGTTTTTCAACAAGCGGTAGTGGTTTTATCGAGTTCCGCGGAGCTTATACATCAGCCGGTACTCTTGCCCTTAATCCGGGAACAACCGGCGTGCAGTTTGCCGGCGCGCAAATAGATCTTACCGCCGCTACTGCTGCCGGCTCTTCAGTTATTATAAATACGCTTACATTAACTGCCGCAGGGACAGGTAATAGCATACGAGCCAGAGCCATTAATCTGGGCTTCGTAACCGGTAATGGTCATGATTTAACATTAACCGGAACAGGAAGCGGTACACTTCCAACTCATGCCGATGTAATTATATTAGGGCATACTCCGGATAGTGCAGCTCGTATTGGTAATTTGCAGGTTAACGGAAATGTCGTGTTCGGCGCCGGTTTAGCTTTTCCGCCGACAGAGCATGTTAATGCAGTTAATGTTAATGTAACAGGATCAAGTTATTTAAGAAGTTTCGTGCAAACAACTGAAGATCAAACATATGAAGGAACAATTTTATTATATAGTACTGCGCCTGCTGACGCGTTCCGGGTATTACAGGGAAGAACTATTACTGTAAATGCAGTTGACGGCGGAGAAGGTGTAGGATGTGAGCTGCGGATTCAGGGAAATGCAGTTTTTAGAAGTTCTTCCTTTACCAATTTGCGCAGATTGCAGGTATTAGCCAATCCAAATATTACAGGTTCCGGTACCACAAGGATAATCAGCGCAGGTATTACTACTACAGGTACAACCGCAGATAACGGGCAAACCTATTCAGGCGCGGTAACACTTGAGTTTCCTGCTGTTAATTTAACAACGGGCGCTGCTGCTGCTGTTGTCGCATTTAACAGCACTGTAAACAGTGACGCTGTTGAAACTCCTCGCGCATTAACAATAACAACCGGCAATGTTACTTTTGCCAATACTGTTGGTGCAACTGCGCCGTTGGCAAGTTTAACTGTAACTGCAGGGCTTACAACAATAAACCAGCTTGCTCTAGCTCCAACAGCTTTTAATATTACAACTACCGGTAATCAATCATATGCCGCTGTTACATTCCTCGGCGCGGCTAACAAAACATTTGTATCAAATACCGGCAGCATTACAATGAACGGTATTGTACAAAAACCTGTTGGAACCAATATAATAATTCGCGCCAATCAGGGAATTTCAATGAATAACGCAGGTAATTCATTGGGCGGAACAGGGACAGTAACATTGCAAAATCAGGGTGCGATGGCAACACCGCTAGTACCAATACCTGCAGGAAATGTTGTTTTACGCAATAGCAACACTGATCTTAGACTAACTATAGTAAATAACGGTATTGGATCTACTACTGTAAATCAAACTGGCGGAAATCTTTTAATTAGCGGTATAACCGTAAATGGCGCGCTCGCAGAAGCAAACAATGCTGTTTCAATAACAGCTTCGGGTACTATTACTGTAGGCGGAGCTATCGGAGCTAATAATGATGCAGAAAGGTGCGGTTTAGTAACTTTAAGATCGGATAATGAAAATGTAGTAATTAATAGTAATATTTACGCTGTTCGGTTAAGTATTCATGCTAACACAAATCCTCCGACTCCTCCATCTCCTCCGGTATTTGGCCGGGTAGAAGTTGCCAATTCGGCGACAATTAATGTATCAAGCCGGAATAATCACGATAGCGGTTCCGGTGATGGAAGAGAAGCGGCTATACATATCGAGGCTCATACCTTTTTTGCAGCTTCAGGCGGCTCGGGATCAATATTTCCGGGTCCAAGAAACCCATCTCCGCCCGGGCAAATGTGTGTGCATGTGAGTTTTTTCAGACATAATAACAAGGTAGATCAAAATCGTTATCATTGGTGCGAAGGCGGCGGGTTCCATATTGTTTACGGGCCTGTTAATGTTTTTGAAGGTACTCCGGATTGGGAAGATTATTACCAATGGCTGGACAGTAATGATTATGATGACCCGCTTGTCACAGGTTATAGTAATTTTCATATTTATATAGTTGATGTAAATCAAGCAACATCTCCCACTACATATGATCGAAGTATGACATTCCGCACATTTGGAATCGGATCCATTGAATTCATTGGAAATAATGAACTAACAGGTACGACCCTTACGCTTACACCCGGGCCAACCGGCGGCGTTGTGTTTAATAGTACGGACGCTAATGTAATTTTAGATCGCGGAAGCAATGCTTTTACTCCCAGCGCAATAACATTAACAGGAACAGGCAGTAATAACGTCATCTTGCGCGCAGAAAGTATAACTATAGCCGACGCGATTACAGGTAATAACAATAATTTAATACTGGAAGCGGCAACAGGTAATGTCACGATTAATCATGCAATTGCAAACAGTCTGCGAAGTTTAACTGTAAATGCTTTGAACAATACCGCAGGTACAATAAATATAAATCAAAATGTTCAAACGGGTCAGAATCAAACTTATAACGGGCCTGTGGTAATTAATAGTAATCGCATTCTTGCAGGCAGCGGCGCAGCCAGCACTGTGGAATTCAATGGCACAGTAAACGGCGATAATAATTCGCGCACGCTGGCAATCGATAACGCCAATGTTATATTTAACGAGCCGGTTGGAGCGGGCGCTGGTTTACAAACTATTACGGTACTAGGTACTGCAGAACCTGCAGGAATAACTACAATTAACACAACCAATATTACAACAGCAGGTGCGGCTAATGCACAGCATTATCATGGGCCTGTTGTTCTTGGAGACAATGTAATTTTTACAGGTGCGGGTCTTGCGACAACAATAAGATTCGACAGTACTGTAAATGGTGACGGCGTAGTTCCGCGTTCATTAACAGCTGTAAACGGCTACTTATGGTTTGGCGGTCAAGTTGGCGGTGATGAATCGTTGGCGAGCATTGAAAATTCCACAACAGGCGCGCTGGGAAATAACCGGGTAGACGCACGTATTACAACTACAGGAGATCAAACATATACAGGACCTCTTGTAATTGGCGGCGCTGCGGTTTTTGAAGCAGATGCCGGAAGTATGATCGCATTCGGAAATACTATTAATAGTGCTGACGCAACCGCGCGTAGTTTGGTAATAGAAAATGCAAATACTGAATTTAATAATAACGTAGGAACTGTTCCCCTTAATCCGATTTCCAGTGTCAGCGTAGAAGGCGGCGGTTCGGCAAGAATATTTACAAATATTACAACTACAAACGATCAAGATTACGGAATTGTTATTTTATCGGGCGCTTCCGGTACAACCAGAAATTTGACAGGACAAAATGTTACAATGGGCGCCATTACCGGTAATGATAACAACTTGCGTGTTGATGGAAATGCAGTTTTGAACGGCGCTTCCAATATCGGCATAGATAATCTGAATGTAACCGGTACTACATCAATAGAAGGTACTGTAGCGTTAACCCATACTGGAGTTTATACTCAAGGCGGCGTTATAAATGTAGACGGTATCTTCAATCAGAATGGAGCAGGAACTGTTTTGCTTCAAGCGCCTGCAAATACTGTTACTTTGGAAACGGCAGCTTCGCAAATTAGTTTTGTAAGTCAGGTAGAGATTTCATCCAATGTAACTTTTGTTTCGACGGCGGCTGGCGGAACGGTAGAGCTTCTTGCCGGTATCGAAGATAATAACTTTAGTCTTATATTCGACGGCGGTACGGAAGCTGCGCCTCTTGTTTTTAATCAGGCATCGGGTTTGTTAGGTAATGTTTTAATAAGACGAAATAGATTTGTTAATGTAAATACGGGCGCAGTAGTCAGGCAGAAAAACGGCAGTTCTCTTACGCTGGAAGGCGAATCTGCTTTAAATGCAGATGATGCGGCAACTTTGGAAACTAGCGCGGGTTCATGGTACGTGGGCGGCGCGGGAACTGTAGGAGCCTTTGACGGTATAAACGGCAGTTTAATTCTTGGAGTTAATTCAAGGCTTATAACAGGCAGTTTAAACTTAAATACAAACACCTTTACCATTACCAATGCCGGCAGGGCATTTGTAGGCGCAAGAGGCAGCGATGTAAGTATTTCAAACGTTGTTATATCCGATTATATGGAACTGGTTTTTGAAATGCTTGGAAACGGTCCCGCAGCTTTACAACGCGTCCAGACTCTTACTGCAACCAGGGTGTTAGGCAGACTGCATGTGCGCCCGGGTTCACAAACAAACCTGAACAGTAATCTGGAAATCCACGGCGAAGTTGTAATTCAGTATGAAACTGTCTCGGGCAGTTCGCTTGGTATTTTAAACGCCGGTACTCATAGCATTGTAATAAAAGCGGGATTGACCGAAACAAAAAATCTAAACGGTACGGATACTTCTGTACGCGTAGGCCGTTGGAGAGTAGAAAATGCGCCGGGTAATTTTAATCCTATGGCGTATCCTGCAGGAAGCGCGTTTAGGCAGGATCCTGCTCTCGGCGCTTCTGTGTCATTTGAAAAAATGGCTTCTGCCGATTTAAACGTATTCTTTGAAATTATCGGTAATACCGTATGGCAAAGATTCATATGCGAAGAGCAGATCGGCGTAACAATTCAATTCTCTACGGATCCGCACCAGCACTTCTTCCTTCATGTGTTCTCTGTAAAAGTTACAGGCAGCAATGTTGATGAAGAACGTGTAATGCTTACCAGATATCTCGATCCGTCCCAAAGCACCTGGCTTTATTATTATCATGATTCAGGTATTGTGCCGCCGGCAAGAGGTCTTCCGCAGAATCCCACACAAAGAGAAAGGTTCTGGAATTTTAATTTTGTTACCAATACTGCTCTGGTTACTGCCGGTATCGCTCAGTTTGATCTTGAGCATGTAATGGTTTATTTTAGTTATTCAAACGACCTTAGGGTAATAGAAGATGAAGCAGCCGTTTGGGCGTTCCCTTTCTATACACCTGGCTCTTTAAGAAGTTATTTCAACCATAACTGGGTTCCGGCTGTTACCCGCACTATAATTTATAGTTTTGCAGAAGACGGCAGCGGAAACGGAAGGGTAGACAGGATACGCGTGCAGACAACGCTAAACCTTAACGGAGATTTTAGGGGCTTTGTTGTTAGAGTAGAAGGTTATGAAATTAACACAGACGAGGGCGAAGAAGAAATTGGCGGAAGTCTGGGCGGCGGATTCAGGCGTGTAGACAGAGCCGGAGTTTCAGGCGGCCATGGCGATTCTTTCTATATATATCTTAGAGAAGGTCTAAACCTTTATGACGGCAGAACCATAACATGGTGGGTAGTAGATAATCCTCATTTAAGGGATGTTGTCAGACATTCATCGGTACATGCGGATGAAACAATAAAATACAACACAATTAATACAATTCCGCCGCGTGTAAGTCATGCTCTAACTTTACCCGGACATAATCAAACATTTGTACAAATGTCTCAGCCTGTGGCAGTATATGACGGCAGCAGCGGATCAATTAGCGGAGATCCGAACAGGTTTACAACAGGCGATCATATGAACAGCGCGTTAAGTACAGCAAGTCGTCCGTCTCATGGAAATATACTCGATTATCCTTTAAATAACGATCCTGCATATACGCTGGTTCCCGGTGAGCTTGGAAATAGCGGAGTTACCAGTTATATGTTAAGCCTGAATAACGCTCCCGGTATTTCTGATTTAGCTTCTCTTCCGCCCATAGGCGCTGCTATTTCTACAGAATATTTTGAATTGAATGGATTGTATAATATGGCCGTACGCGCTCTGGACTGGAGTGATCCTTATTTTGAAGACGGTTATCCGCCGCCGAAATATCCGACAAACTGGAATTATTCCGGATACGCGCCGTATAAAGGTAACTCTCATTTAACAGATTCAAATTTATATACCGATGAAGATACTGGTCTTAAAAATATTATATTTGTTCCTCCGTATCAGGTTTTAACGCCTGCAATGGTTGCGGCTCTTGCAACCGGCGGAAGCGTAGTACCGGGTGATTTTGCAACTTCCAATACCAGACGCCGCATTACAGATGTACTTGTATCGCTTGCGCCGAGCGCAAATGATTCTGAAAATTATTTTGCATGGCCTGTTTGGGCGCGGTCTTTAGACGATTCAAGATATGACAATGATGAAAGAATCGATTTTACAGATCCCGACAACATTGTGTTCTGGAATACTTCGACTATGAGTATGGGAATTATTTGGCATTTTGACGGTTCTGCATATTTGGAAGCAAGAAGTATATTGGAATCGGGAAGTCTTGGTATTGCGCTTCAGGTTAGAGTTAATTCAGCTCATTTATCCGGATACTCAGGTTTAGACCTGCGTTACGGTATTAATGTTCCTGTTGATTTCCGTAACCCCGCTTCGATGGCATTAAGGGGCGGAAGAAGCACAGGCGGTTTATGGCTGCCCGGAACAGGCGCGTCGATTTCTTCCATTGTTCCAAGATTCTATACGACTTTTGGTACGGCTTCTCAATCAGCAGCAAATCCTCTTTTCCTGTATACAATTGATGTTCCGTCGGCAAATGAACAAAAGTTTGAATTCCTTTTAAGGCTTAACGGTACAGGCGGAGATCCTAACCTGTTTGTAGCGCGTCTTGATGCACCGCCCGGTTCCATTCCGGCTAACTGGTATACGCTTGTGCGTCCGTTCCATTTTAATATTCAGGATATGCAGATAAGCCGCGGCGGCGTTACAATTATGAACAATGTTATTAATTCAGATAACAGGGAAGTTACTTATCTGCGTTATAATCTGGTGCGGCCGGGCAGAGTGACAATTCAGGTTCATACTCTGGATGGAACATTGGTAAGATCGATAAAGCGCAACGAACATCATAATGCAGGCGAATATACTGTTGGCTGGGACGGTTCAAATAATTCAGGCCGTCCTGTTGCGCGCGGTATGTACTTTATCCGTGTTGTAGGTCCTGATATGGACGAAATCAGAAAAGTCATGGTTGTTAGATAAATGAAGAGCGAGCGCTTAAAGAGCGAGCGCTTGAAAAGCGCATTTGTCGCAATTGTCGGGCGTCCTTCTGTAGGAAAATCTACTCTCCTTAATAAAATGTGCGGCGAAAAAGTAGCAATCGTAAGCAGCGTACCGCAGACAACACGTAACGCAATCAGGGGAATTGTTAATCGTGAACAGGGGCAGCTTGTTTTTGTAGATACTCCGGGACGGCATTCAAGCGAAAAAAAAATGAATAAAAAACTTATGGAAGTTTCAAACCGCGCTTTGACAGAGAGCGATTTGGTTTTATATGTGTTGGACGCCAGCCGCGCTCCGGGGGAAGAAGAAGAGGAAATTGCGGCTTTACTTTTGCCGTTAACTGACAAAACAATCGCCGCTGTAAATAAAATGGATGTTAACGGATCGGACTTTGCCCGCGCAAAAGATTTTATTCTGCAAAAATTGCCCGCGCAAAAAGAAGAAAATATTTTTTCAATTTCTGCCAACACAGGCGATGGCATAGAAGAACTTTTAGCGGCTCTTTTTAACATGGCTCCCGACGGGCAGCCTCTTTATGACGAAGATTATTACACGGATCAGGATACGGAATTTCGCATTGCGGAAATTATCAGGGAACAGGCAATAAACCGCTTGCGTCAGGAATTGCCTCATTCGCTGTATGTAAGTATAGAAGACATGGAATACAAAGAAAATAAAAATGAACTTTGGGTAAGAGCGTTTATAATAGTTGAACGCGAATCACAAAAAGGCATGGTAGTAGGCAAAGGCGGCGAAATGATAAAAGCGATACGCCTTGCTTCGTTAAAAAATTTAAAAAATATATTTGATTGGAAAATAGATCTGGACTTGCGCGTAAAAACCGGCAAAGACTGGCGCCAAAAAGACCACACCCTAAAAAAAATAATAGATCGTTAATTATTTTACCACGAAGGCGCAAAGGGCGCACAAAGGATAAGAAAAAGAAATGAAGCAAGGGATTCCATTACTTTTTCGCTTTCTTCGCCTTTGTGGTTAATAATTATTGGATAAATTTATTAATCTTGGCAAGTAAGTCTTCGTAGGTGTCGGCGCAGCTTAAATCTTTGCAGTCTTTTCTTATTTGTTCGGGGGCGCAGAAAAGACAGCCTGCGTGTGCTTCACGGATCATCGAAAGGTCATTAAACGAATCGCCGGCGGCGAAAATGCGCATTTTCATCGATTTAAAAGCTTTTATTGCTTCTTTTTTTCCGTCAGGTTGTCTTAAAGCATAACCTGTAACAGTTCCGTCTTTATCAGCGATAATGGAATTGCAAAAAAGAGTAGGGTAGGATAACTTTTTCATTAATGGTTTTGCGAATTCTTCGAATGTGTCGGATAAAATAACAAGCTGGGTTTTTTCACGCACGGCGTTTGCAAATTCTATAGCTCCCGGGAGCGGTTCCATACCGGATATTACTTTTTGAATATCAGGAAGCTTTAAATTGTTGTTTTTAAGTATATCGATACGAAACTTCATCAGTTTATCGTAATCGGGCTCGTCCCTTGTAGTACGGCGCAATTCGGGGATACCGACAGCTTCGGAGAATGCAATCCAGATTTCCGGTACAAGGACACCTTCAAGGTCAAGACACACCATGTTCATAAAGGTATAATAGCATAGAGAGGGAAATTATTCCAGTTGCCTCTCGCCAGGGGAAGATAAAATGAAGAGTTTGGATTTATACAATCCTTTTAATGCACCTGTTTACTATATTGATACTGTTTCCAGTACTATGGATGTATCCCGAAGACTGGCGGAAGAAGATCAGCCGCATGGAACTGTGATAATTGCGGATTTTCAGGAATCCGGGCGCGGGCGCGGGCAAGATCAGGGGCAAAATAGAACCTGGGAAATGCAAAGCGGCGTGAATCTGCCTTTTACTGTTTTGCTTCGGTTTTCGGGTATCAAGGAAATACCGCCTGCGCTTACTTTGCGTACAGGGCTTGCGGTTTCATATTCTATAGAAGATTTTACTCCTTCGCTGCGAGGAAATGTTAAAGTTAAATGGCCGAATGATATTATGATTGATTCAAAAAAAGCAGTTGGAATTCTCTGTGAAGCGGACGGCGGAAATGTTCATGTTGGAATAGGAATAAATGTCGCTCAAATGGATTTTCCGGCGCATTTGCAGGAAAAAGCGACAAGTATCGCTCTGGCTTCCGGTGAAAATATATCTATAATGAGTCGATTTGTTTTACTGGAAAAAATTCTGCTGCGGATTTATGATGAGCTGGAAACTGATGCAGGAGAAAACTGGAAATCACGTTTGGATGAACGTTTGTATAAAAAGGACGAGAATGTTTTGTTTATAGACGGCGCTGTAAGTTCCGGCAAAGAGGTAAAGGGGCGGCTTTGCGGTATTGGAGATAACGGAGAGCTTTTGGTAATTCCTAAAGACAAAAAAGAACCCCAGTCTTTTATTACCGGCGAACTTGTGGTATACTAACTTAATTATTATTGAGAGGTGATGGTATGGCAGCATTAACAATTCCGGCCGCCGATGGAAAGGCGCATGATCTTTTGGCGCTTGGCGCGCTTGTAACAAGGCTTGATCCGGGAATTATTCCTTTTGCAGAAGCAAATGAATATTTGCTTCATGTTTCGGGCGGCGAATATAATGTTGCCACTAACTTGTCCACCTGCTTCGGTTTAAAAACGGCCATTGCAAGCGCCATGGTTAATTACCCGATAGGACGGCGCGTTGAATATGCCGTACAAAAAGCGGGCGTTACTCCCTACTTTAAACGATTTGAACACGATGGTGTGCGCGGACCCAATATGGCAATCGTGTGGAGTGACCGCGGGCAGGGTGTTCGCGCGCCTGTAGTATTTTATAACCGTTCCAACGAAGCAGCCCAGCAGTTAAAACCCGGCAGCTTTGATTGGGACGCTATTTTTAAAAAAGGCGTACGATGGTTTCACTCAGGCGGAATTTTCAGCGCGCTTTCTCCTACAACGAGCGAACTTGTAATAGAAGCAATGCAGGCTGCAAAAAAAGCAGGCGCGATTGTTTCCTTCGATTTAAACTACCGCGCAAAACTTTGGACAATTGTAGCAGAAGAACAGGGTAAGAGCGCGGCTCAAGCAAGTGACGAAGCTGCAAAAACACTTCGTAAAATAGTAAGTAATGTAGACGTATTGGTCGGCAACGAAGAAGATTTGCAAAAAGGACTTGGCCTTAAAGGACAGGATGTCGAAGCAAAAGGCGAACTTGATCCTTCGGCATTTTTTAAAATGATAGAAAACGCAGTAAAAGATTTTCCTAATATAAAAGCTGTAGCAACTACAATGCGTGAAGTTCATTCTACAAACCGTCATTCATGGAGTGCAGTTCTTTGGCTTGACGGCAAAACATATCAAGCCCCAACTTGCGAACTTGATGTCTACGACAGAGTCGGCGGCGGCGACGGTTTTGCATCGGGTCTTTTTTACGGACTTATGGCGGGCAAACAGCCGCAGGAAGCTTTAAACCTTGGCTGGGCTCACGGCGCGCTTTTAACAACAACACCCGGAGACACTTCGATGTTTAGTTTGGAACAGGTAGAAGCATTCGCCAAAGGCGGCTCCGCAAGAATTCAGAGATAATATTTTACCACAAAGTCGCACGAAGTCGCTCGAAGGTTAAAGTCCTTTGTGCGCCTGCGAACCTTTGGTTCGATGATCCTTTGTGGTTATTCTTCTTTATTCAAAATATCTTTTTGCGTTGCCGAATGAAATATCGCGCACAATGTTTTCCAGTTTTTGCGTGTCGTTTGGATACTCGCCGTTTTCTACCCAACGGCCGATTAAATTGCACATAATGCGTCTGAAGTATTCGTGTCGCGGATAGGACAGGAAACTGCGGCTGTCTGTTAACATCCCTATAAATGCCGGCAGTACTCCAAGATTTGCAAGGATACGCATTTGCTCTTCCATGCCGTCCCTGTGATCGCAGAACCACCACGCGGAACCCAGTTGAATCTTTCCAATACAGCTGGAGTCCTGAAACCCGCCCATAATTGTCGCAATAGGGTAATAATCTTTTGGGTTCAGCGAATAAAGAATTGTTTTTGGAAGCCCTGAACTGCCGCATTCCAGTTCCATAAGGTCAAGAAGAGCCGCAAGCCTGTCGCTTGATTTTAAATCGTTTGCGGCGTCAAATCCTGTGTTAATTCCTATTTGAAATAATTGTTTTGTGTTTACATTGCGAATAACAGAAAAATGAAGCTGCATTACAATTTTTCGTTTTGCATAAAGACATGCAAGAGATGCAAGCATTATGGTTTTATACGCGTCGGCTTCTGCTGTTGATACATTTTTTCCGGTAAGAGCTCTTTTAAAGGATTTTTCTACATCTATGACAGATGTTTCAAAAAAAGGCACGTATTCAAGCCCGTGATCCGAAGCGCGGCAGCCCATCGATATAAAAAAATCCAATCGTTTTTCCAGCGCGTTCAAAACATCATCCATTGTTTTTATATTTATTCCGCTTGCTTTTGAAAGCGAATCAATGTATTCCAGAAAATCAGCGGCGTTTAAATCCAGCGCTTTATCGGGGCGGAAAGAAGGAATAACTTTTGTTGATATTTTTCCAATAGGGGCTGTTCCTTCGGCTATAATGCGATGATCTTCCAGTGAATCGATGGGGTCGTCCGTAGTGCCAACCGTATGGATTTTTTGTTTTTCAAATATTCCCTTAACCGATAACTGCGGCGTTTTAAGCATGTCGTTGGCTTTTTCCCAAATTAACGGAGCGCTTTTTTCTGTAAGGGGTTCATGTATGTCAAAATAACGCTGCAACTCCAGATGAGTCCAGTAGTACAATGGATTGCCGATAAGGTTTTCTACAGTACGCGCCCATGAAATATATTTTTCATATGCCGGAGCGTCGCCAGTTATATATTTTTCTTCTATACCCATAGCGCGCATCATACGCCATTTATAATGATCCCCGGAAAGCCATGCGTCTGCAAGGTCTGTCATTTGCCTGTTTTCCGCAATATGAGAAGGTATAAGATGACAATGGTAATCATAAACAGGCTCGTCTTTTGCGGCTCTGTATAAATTGCGCGCTGTTTCAGATTCCAGTAAAAAATCGCTGTCCATAAAGGCTTTTACCATAATTACCCCCGTACTTGTATATTATATCAGAATATGTCTAAATTTAAATATGCGGGCTTATGTTTCCTGGAAGAATTCACTACTAATGCTCCTTTGCGGCCTTGTTTGCGCCGTGGGATCGGCTTTTTTATTAAATTTTATGTTTTCCGGTCCAAAATTGGGTCCGCACTATGACCTTGTTTTAAGCCGAAAAACGCCCGCTGTATCAAGGGATATTCTTATAATCAATACCGAAGAATATGTGGAAAGCAGTGATTTTTTCTCGGTTCTGATGACACTGACAGAGATGGAAGCTTCCAAGCTGGTTTTAACAAGCAGGCTCTCTCCCGTATCAACTCCAATTACAGTAACAGAAGCCGAAATCCGCCGCCGTTTTTTTGACGAATATCAGCTTGTCGGGTCGAATATTCGTAATCTGTTTGAAGGTATCCGTATGGGGTCGGTATCCCCCGCGCAGGCCCCGGTTTTTGTTGAACGCCTTGTTGAATTGACAGAGCAGGGAAGGGACAGATTAATTACATCCCTGATTGAAAGAGACGAAGATTTAATTCGTTCTGTCGCAGTGTTCGGCAATTTTATGGAAAGCTATTCAAGGCCGCAGGTTGACAGGGACGGAAGATTAAGACGCGTGAAACCTGCGGATACGGACTTTGAACATCCCGTCTATCAATACTTTAAATTGCTGCCGCGCGCCCATAATGAAAAAGAAGTTGACCTTTTTTTGGACAGTGACGGTTATATTATTGCAATGGGAGGATCTTTATTCCGCCGTATCGATATCGAACTTTTTAGGGAGTATGAAGAAAAGGGAAACGCTCTGTTAAATTTGATGGCAGCCGCCAATGGATTGGGCGCTTTTTCCAAAACTTCGCCTGAAAAAATTCCCCTGTTCCTTGGAGAATATTCTCTTTCGCTTTTGGAAGAATTGCTAAAAACACCCAACAGCGAAAACCGTTTTGCATGGATTACTTCCCGCGCCAATTATTTTAAAAATCTGGAAGATTATTTTAACAGTCCTGTAGACATATTGATTGTAAATGAATATGAAGAGCAAATTGCCGACACTGATCCTTCAAATACAAGGGTTATAACTCAGCTTGTAGGAAGAAGGGATGAATTGGCAAAAACATTCAGGTTAATGCGTGAAATATACACAGAGTTATCTTTTATTCATTATAAACTTAAAGAAGAACTTTCCATGTCATTCTGCGTGATGGGCAGCGAATTAAATGCGGAATCTTCCGCCCTTCTTGCAAATGTTCTTATAACAGGCAGTCATGTAAAACCGGTTAAATCCTGGCACGTGCTCTTTTGGTCAATTTTATCTTCGTTTATTGTGTTAGCTGTTATCTTTATGCTGCGTCCGTTTTTTATGCTGGCTGCGGGTTTTATTTTAAGCTTTTTATCTTCAGCTATATTCAGCGGTTATTTTATTTATTCTTCATTTTGGATAGATCCTGTTGTTGTTCTTGGCTCGTCTCTTGCCGGAATACTTGCGGTATTTTTGTGCAAGTTCACATATTTGAATTACAGAGCGCTAAGTTTTAGATCCGCTTACAGGGCGGCCGTTCCAAAAAATATATTGCAAAATTTAATCGATCGCGGAAAACCGGGTCTTTCGGAAGTTAATGTCGCGTATGCGGCTGTTGTTGCGATTAAAGATCTTAATTTATTCACCAGGGAGAATAATGAAAAATCAAAAGATGCGGGAAAAGTAAAAAGAGCGTTTTATTCAACGGCAAAAAAAGCGCTTTTTAACGCAGGCGCTGTCATTGCAGGTTTTGAAGGCGATACGCTTCTTGCGTGTTTTGGTTCTCCTTTGGAACTAAAACCGGCTTTAACAACTTACAAGTGGGCGGAAGACGGAACGCCGATCAAAACGTATCACCCTGTAGAAAAAGCGTGCGCTTTTGTACGGCAGATGTTAAACAATGAAAAAATTACATGGCGTTTTGGCATCGATGTCGGAGAATGTTCTTTTTCATGGTCGCCGGAAACAGGCTTTTCTGTAAGCGGGCAGCCTGCGGTACGCGCAAGAATACTTGTGTCCAGAACAAAACGGTATCAAAAACGCGCTGTAATTACAGACGCAGTCCGCAAAAAACTAAACATGGGAGGAAAAAAGATAGGCTCCCTGTATAATGAGGATGACTGGGTATTTGATCTTTCTTCCGAACAAATCTAAAACTAAAGTCTGTTGTTTGGTCTTACTATAACCTTTGTAATTTCAGTATTTTGTCCCATCCATATGCGGGCATTGGTTTCTATGTCTGTAAGTTCTGCGGTAACAAAATAAGATCTTACGCTTCTGTTTCCGTCTCTGTCAACAATTACATTAACAGAACCTGTCATAATAAAATCCGCTCCAATTTCCCTGCCAAGTCTTACGGCAGAATCTTCGCTTGCATTACTCTGCTGATCCTGTCTTTCGGCGCGCGCATCTGCTCTTGTTTCTCCGCTTGCGACAAAGTCCAGTTTTCCGCTGTTAAAAATTACAGTTTCCATTACGGATGAAATTATGCCGGTATCGATATGTTCGCTGCTTTCATTTCTGAATCTGCCTACTATTACGGTAGGTTTTCTGTTTCCTGCAGCCCGTATTGCCTGGTCAACCCTTGGGCTTGTAAGGCAATCGTTAATAAGGGATTCGCAGACAATCCTTACGTCCCTGGCATTCCAGTAACCGCTTAAATCCTGCTCTGTTCCTGATTGTACCCTGCCGACACCTGGTGTTCCGCATGCGGTTAATATAAATAAGGCGCTCAGTAAAATTAATAGTTTCTTCATATGTATCTCCTATCTTAAATTTACAGACTGTAAAAGATTAAGTCCGTTATTATCTACAACAACATCCGCGTATGTATCGCGGGAAATTAGGTTGTTCCCGTTATAATAGTTAATTATAACCGAATATGTCCCGGGGTCAAGATTGATTCCGCCGATATATGCCTTATCGGGCAAATATCTGGACATTCGTATATCAGCGCTTTCTGAAATATCCATAGCTGTTCTTGCAGTCAGCGCTATCATAAGGCCTGCAAGTTCCCCCTGCTGTCTGGCCATTTCCATTGCTGTAATGTCCGCAATGGCATATTTAATAATTGTACGGATATATGTTTTTTGCACAATACTGGAAAAACGCCCCGAGAATGTTTCTTCTATAGCGGCTCCCATATCTTCCAGTAATTCCAGACGAAAACTGCCGGCTCCCTCTACTGCAACTTCTATTCTTGTGATAACGCTTGGTCTTTTTACCAATACCGGCAGCTTGAAAAATGCAACCTGTAATATAGGATGGCGGAAGGGGAGGTAATGCGCAATTAATTGTTCCTGTTTTATTGGGGACAACCCCGTAAAACTTATGATATTTAACCTTGCAAGCCCTGCCGGGACATTACGCGCTTCTTCTACTGCCCTGGGAACAGAATCTCTGTAAATATTTCTGTTTGTTCTGTAGGCAAGTTCGATCTGGTTAAATTCTATACGGGCAGAATCGATATTACCGTTAGCTTGATAAAACAACGCGCCCAGATAACGCGCAAGGGCTGAATTGGAAAAATTAACAGAAGCTATTTCCGGCAAGTCTCTTATGCCGGTTTCCCGCTGTGCAATATCATTTAGGCTTGCGCCTGTCTCCGGGTCGGTATAATCATACCTTCGTGCCAGCATATCCAGTTTTCCGCCTGTCTGGCTTAGTTTGCGAATTTCTACCAATGCTCCTTCGGTGTTTCCGCTGTTGTAATAATTCAATGCGTTAAAAACATTTAAATAGATATTTTCAAAATCCTCTCCGGGATATTCCCTTGTATTGTCATTTATAATAAAGGAAAAAAAGTTCTCTGTTATGCTTTTTGTATAGGCTTCTTCTATCAGGCGTTCGGCATTCTGTAAATCTTCGGAAGAAGCGGCATAATTTCCTGCATAATGTTCCAAAAGTCCCTTGTCCATAAACAGCGAAATTGCGTTTCTTTCTGTGTAAATAGCCCTGCTTCCCCGTTGTCCCCTATGTCCTCGCTGCCCCCTGACAACGGCATCAACCGCCGCCGTAAAATCGGCTTGATCTACGGCATGATCGATTTCCCTGAATGCGTTTGAACTGGTCGCGCACGACAGTACCATTGAGGCCAGTAAAAACACTTTAATAACAAGCAGGACTGTTTTCATATTCTTTGATATAATAATACAGTGAATATTATATTATTGGAAGAACATGAATTGGGACGCAGTTTGCCGCGGCGGGACGAGCGGACTATCCATCTTTTAAAGGTACTGCACAAAAAACAGGGCGATGAGTTTGAAGCCGGTATTTTGGGCAGCGACAGCCGCCCCGGCGGAGTACGCGGGACGGGTAGGATAGAAAAAATCAATCTGGACGGCTCTATTTTTATAACTATTCATGGTTCCCTGCCGCCTGTACCGCGCCTCAGGCTTAGGATGGCTGTCTCTTTTGTGCGCCCAATACAGATAAAAAGGATCCTAAAAAGTCTTTCAAATATAGGCGTTTCAGCCATCGATCTTGTTGGAACCGAGCTTGGCGAAAAAAGCTACCGTGATACAAAACTGCTGCTGGACGGCGGGGCGCAGGCAGCGTTGATAGAAGGGGCTGTTCAGGCGCGCGATACCCAAATACCGTTTTTTTCGGTTTTTGATACTCTTGAAGAATGGCTGAATAAACGTCCCTGGGAAAAAAGCAATAATGCGCAAACCTCGTTTGCACGCACGCCTCTCCTTCTTGCCATGGATAATGTGCGCCCGGAAGGCTCTTTTTTTCATCTTACATCAATAAATCGTCCTGCTATAATAGCAATAGGCCCTGAGAGAGGCTGGTCAGACAGGGAAAGGGATTTATTCGAGAAGTCCGGTTTTCTGCGTCTTTCCATGGGAGAACGCGCTTTGCGTACGGAAATAGCATGTATTGCGGCTGCAACGCTTGCCATGGAAAAAACTGAGGAGTATTGAGGAATATTAAAATGAATCAGGACAAAGTAAAACAAAAGCTTCTCGCTATAGAAGATTCTCCTCTTGAGTTCTCGCTTGTTTTTTCCGGGAAAAAAAGCAAAAAAGTAAACGGTCTTTATAAACCTGCTTCCAGGGAAATTATTCTTCACAACCGTAATTTTTCAAATGATGCAGCGGGTGAAAATCTATTGTTATATACCGCAATTCACGAATACGCCCATCATTTGCACGCCTGCTCGCGCGGAGGCACTCTTTCGCCAAGAGCGCATAATTCAGAATTTTGGGCTATCTTTCACGCTCTTTTGGAAAAAGCGGAAAGTAAAAAAATATATAACGATGTTTTTTCCGTATCCCCTGAACTTTTAAAGCTAACAGAAGTTATCCGCAGTAAGTACCTGGAAAAAAACGGCGAAATTGTAAAAGAAATGGGAAGACATTTATTAAAAGCGCATGACCTTTGTACCGGAATAGGCGTGCGGTTTGAAGATTATGTTGATAGAATGCTGCGTATTCCAAGAACTGCCGCCAATATGGCAATGAAAATGTTTGAGTTTGACATAGCGCCGGAAGTCGGCGCTGATAATATGCGCTTCCTTGCCGGTATCCGTGACAGCGGTGAGCGCAAGGCTGCTGAAAAAGCGCTTATAAAAGGTAAAAGCCCGGACACTGTAAAAATTCAGGTTCGTAATAAAGAAAAAAAAGATGAAGATCCAATTGCGATACTGGAAAAAGAAAAGTTAAGGCTGGAAAGGACAATTTCAACTCTTTCAAAACGTCTTGATGAAGTGAAAAAGGAATTAAAAGAGAAAAAATGAAAAAAGTATACATAGATTACAACGCTACAACGCCTCTTAAAGAAGAAGTAAAAAAGGCGATGATGGAAGACATGGAAATTTTCGGAAATGCTTCCAGTATGCATGCATCCGGAAGATTGGCGCACGCCAGGATAGAGCAGGCGCGAAGCAGCGTAAGCGATCTTATTGGAGGATCAAAGGACGGATCCATTGTATTTACATCCGGCGGCTCGGAAGCGAACAATACTGTTTTTCAAACTATGCGCAAACTGGCCGATTCTTCAAGCCGTGATGAAGTCCTGATTACGGCAATCGAGCATCCGTGCGTAATGAACTCTGCGTTAAAATTGATAAAAGAAGGTTTGAAGGTGAGCCTTTTGCCTGTTGACGAATACGGAAAGCTGAAAATGGATGTGTTTAAAAAAGCCCTAAACGATAAAACGCTTTTTGTATCTGTTATGGCAGCTAACAACGAAATTGGCACGGTGCAGGATATTAAGGAAATAACCAATCTTGTAAAACAGGCAGGCGCGTTTATGCATATAGACGCGGTGCAGGCAGTTGGAAAGATAAGACTTAATGTAGATGAACTTGGAGCGGATTATCTAACCGTTTCTGCGCATAAGATTTACGGCCCCAAGGGAGTAGGCGCGTTGTATATAAAAAAAGGCGCACCGTTGTTTCCATTAATACACGGCGGACATCAGGAAGAAGGGCTTAGAGCAGGAACATATAACAATGCGGGAATCCTCGGGTTTGGAAAAGCTGCGCAGCTTGCCGCCGGCGAAGTAGAAAAATATAATAAAGAAATTTCGGCGCTGCGCGGCAGATTGCGCAGCGGGCTTGAAGTTAATATACCAAACATTAAATTTAACGGACACCCTACAGACGTGCTTCCCAATACATTGAATGTATCGTTTCCGGGCGCGGAAGGAGAGGCTATTCTTCTTTCCATGGATATGCAGGGGATTGAAGCGTCTACAGGATCAGCGTGCGCTTCAGGGAGTTTAGAACCTTCCCATGTGCTTACGGCAATTGGACTTAAACCCGAATATGCGCACGGTTCAATCAGATTTAGCCTGGGGTGGGGTATTACAGAAAGCGATATTGATTATATAATTGAAGTAATTCCGCCTATTATTGCGCGGTTAAGAGCAATGTCTACTTTCTAAAAAACATCCAGGTTTTTAGCGGCATCCATGCCGCTGCAAAGGAGTAATATGTCGGACTGGCTTTATTCAGATACGGTAAAGGATCATTTTACAAATCCGCGGAATGTGCTTTTGGAAGATGAATCCAGTTTTGCATACGATGCAAAAGGCCAAACAGGAAACATAAAATGCGGAGATCAAATGCTGATGCTCCTTAAAATCAAAAACGATGTAATAACCGATGTACGCTGGAAAACCTATGGCTGCGCAAGCGCTATCGCTTCTACCAGCATGCTTTCCGAAACAATAAAGGGAATGAAGATAGAAGACGCTTATAAAATACGCCCTGAGGATCTGGTTGCAAAACTTGGAGGACTTCCAAGTTTTAAGATTCATTGTTCAGTTTTAGGCGATAAAGCTCTGCGGGCTGCAATCGACGATTATCTTGTAAAAACAAACCGCCCCGGCATATTTGTAGAAGAAACTGTTGTTGTCTGTCATTGTCTTGGCATTACAGAAAAGGATATAGAGACCGCCTTCCAAAACGGAGTGCGTAATTGGGATCAGCTTCAGCAGGCAACCAAAATCGGCACTGTCTGCGGAAGCTGCCGTGAAAAAGCTGAAGAGCTTCTTCACGGCCTTGAACATATTTACAGTTAATTATCTAACTTCTGTTAAGTCCGCAGGATTTAATGCCAGCGGAGAACCGTTTTCGCGCTGTGTAAGGAGACGTCCCTGCTGTATTGTTACGCCTGCATCGGGATGTATTCTAACGGTCGACCTTGCCTGTAATTCAAGGTTTGTATTAAAGCGGCCAAGGTAACAGTTGCCGTCTTCTGTTGTTATTGCATAAAGATCGCTTCCGTTTACCCATAACAAACTTCCCGTTCTTATATCATCATCGCCCTGTTTGGCCATTTCAAGATTACTCTGGTTTATTTCGATAAGACGAACTGCGCCCTGACCTCTTGCTTCACCTGCAATTGCAAGTATTCTTCCGCCCACAAAAGTTACCGTGCGTACATGAACTGTATCTAACGGAGAGCGTCTTATTTCCCTTCCGTTTGCCGGATTAAGACGCACAATTCTTCCCATTGTTGTCGGGCTTGTTCTTTCTATTGTTACGCCAAAGACGCCGCCGGTTGTTTCCTGAACAATAACGGCCTGCTGATCCCTTGCTATTTCCTGTCTGTGCTGCTGCGCCTGCTCTGTTCTTTGTTCTGCAAATTCTTCAAGCCTTTGGGCTTCTTCGCGGCGTTGTTCTGTAACTTCTTCTCTTCTTTCAAGTTCCTGTTCTCTTCTTTCAATTTCTTGCTGCTGTGTTGCGGCTTCTTCCTGTGTAATTCTGCCGGCTTGACGGTCTTCCTGTACCTGCTGTCTTTCCTGCGCTACCTGCTGTCTTTCCTCAGCTATGCGCCTTTCTTCCTGCCTGACTTCCTGACGTTCCGTTTGCGCCTGACGTTCAGCCTGCTCAGCTTCCCTTTCCATTAGATTTACCATCTGCTGACGCTGCGGAACACCCTGATCGTCTTCTCTTCGCATTTCTTCGATTACTCTTGAATCAGAAATAGCGGCAGTATCAATCGAGCTTAATCCTCCGTGTCCAAGCGGAATAACAATTAATGTTCTTCCGGGCCATTCATCATAACGAATTGAAAGACCGGCTCTTTCTCTGGTAAGGTGTCCCATTACCATGGTTTTATATCTTTCTACAAAATAGTCCCAGTTGCCGCGATATACCGCGTTGTAAATTGTAATATATTCAGCCAATAGGGCAGCGTCTCTTTCGCTGTAATCATAAGCTGATTGCAAATATCCCTGAATAATTACGCGCAGGTTTCTTATATGATCTACTCCTGCGTCTACGCCAAGGCCGAAAATGTCCGCATCAAGTTTATTGTTTTCCGGACCCGAAACGCAATGAATGACAAAATAGCGGTTTACAGCTCCAATTTCAAATCTGTATGAGTGAGTTCTTCTTTGTTCTATGGTCATTGCTTCCATGGTAGAGGCCATGCCTCTTTCCCTGTCGGATACCTGCCGCCCTATAACTACGCCAATCTGACGGATCGCTTCCCTTGTGTCCACTCTGGCATGCGGGCCTTCGTAGTTAATGAATACGACCGGCGGAAGGTCCTGTAATTCGTCCCTGTTAACCTGGGCAAAACCACCTATGGAAACTGTAATTAAGATGATAACGGCTAATATTACTTTTGGTATTCTCATGGCAAAGCTCCTAATACATATTATAGTATATTTTTACAAAATTGGGAATAGTGAAGGAAACCTTCAAATTTACCCCTAAAACCGCTTGACTTTCCCACAGCGTCATATTACAATTTGTAATATGACAAGAATGAGGCCAAAAATAACTGCAAACGAGGTGATTACCACCGCAAGACTCCCTTTAGATACAAGGAATAAACTCCTTGTGCTTTCAAACCATAAAAAAAAGACTATGTCCGAAATCATTATTGAATCCCTGAACAGGTATTATGAACAGGAAGAAAATGGGATAGACTCATATACTCTTGGTCTGCCGTATTTTGGCAAATACAGTTCTGGCGTAGGTGATCTTTCTACCACCTATAAACAAAGAATAAAAGAGAAGTTGCGTGCGCGGCAGAATTCTTATTGACGCCGGTCCCTTTATTGCTCTTTTTGATGCTGATGATAGTCAACATAAAAAAGTAAAGAGTTTTATTAGGGATCAGCGATATAGCTTTATTAGCACCCTTGCGGTTTTTGCTGAAGTTTCTCATATGCTGGATTTTGATGTAAGAGCCCAGCGGGATTTTTATCAATGGGCCATGTTTCATGGAGTTATAATCAGCGATATAAATCAGAATGATCTTCCCCGCATTTTGGAATTAACCGAAAAGTATGCGGACTTACCTATGGATTTTGCTGATGCTACTTTGGTTGTTACTGCGGAAAAAACGGGTATCAAGGAAATTATCAGTCTGGATAAGGATTTTGATATTTACCGTCTTCCCGGAAAAGTAAAAATTCGCAACGTATACGCTACCTAAGAAGTGCCGCAATCTCTATATTTGCCTGTCTTCTTGTCATGGGCGGTTGATTGGCAGATGAAAGTATATTAAGTATTCTAATGCCTGTTTCGCTCAAAGGCGGGCCTGAAAAACGACAAAGGGCTCCCGTAGCAGATGCGATTGCCGTTAATATGTGTTCATCTCTTATATGCCCCTGAAGTATGGCAAAAAGAAAATTTTGTATTGCTATTCCCTGCGGATCTACTCCGATGTCTCCAATGGCCAATATTGCAGCTCCTCTTATTAACGGTTCATTGTCTCTTCGGAAAATATTTATCAGCCATGGAACTGTTTCCTGCGAACCTATTTTTCCAAGAAGATTTAGAGCAGCTAATCTAAATTGAATGGGCTGGTGTCCCGCGGAAACATTTAATAAAAATGATGTCCATGCAGGTTCGTTCGCGCCTATCAAGCCTGCGGTAATCGCCGCGCTGATCTGATCGATTTTGGCTCTTGTTTCTGTTTCGCTAAGCGGAATATCTATTGTGACAAATGTCTGAGGCCGTCCAAGACCGTAATTGCCGTCCGGGATTGGCCCGTAAAGAGCGTTTCTTTCAGGCAGAATTCTGTCTTCTATTTTGTATGCATATAGAATCCAGTCTCTGCCGCCAGAATATAAAACTCCGTCGTTTCCAAAAGCGGGTATAGCGGCGGCGTTTTGTAAAAATTTAAACCAAAGTCTTCTGCCGTCGTGTGAAAATCCTGTTGCGCCGTTTCTGTTTAGAATATATATTCCTCTTTCATCAAAAAGCATTTCTACTTCTGTTTCCGGCCTTCCTCTGTTATTAATCAATTCTCTTATATGGGAATCGCCTGTCCACATAATTCTTCTTTCATCCATGGATAAAAGCACAACTCTGCCGTCACTTAATGTTATGGCTATATTATTTCCCCTGCTGATTGCGGCAAGCGGGGCGGCAGGAAGCCGCGGCATCGCTGCTACATGAATTTCTCCTGCCGCCGGAGTAAACCAGTCTTGCGAAGAACCAAGCACATCTACAGTTCCATCTCTGTACAAGACAACAACTTGCATTTGATCCATAGAAATTAAAAAGGCAGGTCTGTTTGACAACATCCATATGTGAGCATTTCCAAAAGGGTCAATGCGATAAACTTCATCATTACTTAACGCAAGTAATACTCCGCCTTGCCTGTCCAGCTTTGGAGAAATGGAAATGGGCGCTTCCAGTATTCTTGTCCATAAAAGCGTGCCTGATGCCGTATAACAGTATATTTTTCCATTAATGGGCGCGAACAATCTGCCGTCCCATCCTGTAACAACTCTTGCCGAAAGCGGACCGTCAAGAACGCGCTGCCATAACTCTCTTCCCGCGCGGTTGACTGCTATCAATGCGCCGTTTGCTCTTGAAATATATGAAGTGCCTTCCCGTGAACGTGTGACATAAGGACTTATCCGTCCTCTTGCCGAATAGTTCCACATGGGAGTTCCGGCAGTAGAGTAAGCGCGTATGTTTCCCCCGTCAAGCGCGACAACGGCAGACTGCGCCTGAACAGACGGCAAAGATTGAACAGCTCCTCCAAGCGCCTGCCGCCAAAACGGATCGCTTGTAATAAGTCCCTGTTCGCGCATTTCCCCCTGAGAGAACAGAGGGGCAGAAATCAAGAATAAAAAGGCGCACGTTAATGGGAATAATTTCATTATTATAAGTATAATACATTATTATGTCTGTTGGTGATATACATAAACTACATCTTGAAAGTATCGCGCAGGGCGGGGAAGCCCTGGGCAGAATAGAGGGAAAGCCTGTTTTTGTCGAAGGCGGTGCGCCGAACGAGGCAGTTCTATGCCGTATTACAGAAGATCGCAATACCTGGGCTCGCGCCGAATTATTGGAAGTCATTGAACCGTCTTCTGCAAGAACAGAAGTTACCTGTGCATTTTACGGGAAATGCGGCGGTTGTAACCTTCAGCATATAGACTATAATGCCCAGTTGGAAATAAAAGCTTCTATATTGAAAGATTCATTTCAAAGAATAGGCGGAATAAATCCTGCAAAAATAGATGTGTTTTCCTCGCCGCAGTTTGAATACCGTAATAGAATGCAGTTTCATTGTTTTAGGGAACATAGAAATAATAGTCCGCGGAAAGACGCGGGTTTACGCGGATTAGCATATGGTTTAAGAAGCCGTGCCAAAAGCGATATAATCGCGATAACCGACTGTCCGATCGCTGTGTTAGGGATAAGAAAGCAAATAAACTCATTTCTTTTTCCCCCGGATAAAGACCGCTTCACTGTTTTTTCCAAAGATGACATTTTGTTAAACGAGGGCGGGCAGCAGAGAGGAAAAATAAAACTTTTAGAAAAAGAAATCACCATGGATGCAGGTTTGTTTTTTCAAAGTAATTGTTTCATGCTGGAAAAACTTATTGCCGAACTGCAGGAGATTGCCGGGAAAGCAGACAGAAGCCGGCCTATGGCGGACTTTTACTGCGGCGTAGGAACATTTGCCCTTTTCCTTGGCGATATGTTTCCAAAGATCATTCTTGCGGAAGAAAATAAAAGCGCCGTAAGTCTGGCGCGCGAAAATTTAAGAGGTATCAATGCGGATTTTCTTGCTCTTCGCGATACTGACTGGCCTGCTCACTTGTTTCACAAGTGGTCAAGTAAACCCGAAACATCGCCTGGTTTCATCATTGTTGATCCGCCAAGAGCAGGGCTCTCGCCAAAACTGGCGGCGGCTCTTACAAAGGATGGGCCGCCTGTGCTCGCTTATGTCTCCTGCGATCCCGCTTCGCTTGCCCGCGATTCAAAGATACTGACAAACGGCGGTTATAAGCTAAAAGAGCTGAAACTTTTTGACTTTTATCCCCAAACCGCGCATATTGAAAGTTTGGCTGTTTTTGAACGTATTGAATTTATATGATATTTAAGTGATAATACCACATGGTTCAAAACGAATCCTATTTTGAAAGCCACGATGGGACAAAACTTTATCTATATCGATGGTCGCCAGGCTTTGAAAAAGCGGAAAGCCGGCCAAAAGCCGTATTGCATATTGTTCATGGTATGGCGGAACATGCGTTGCGTTACAGCCGGCTTGCCGAAAAATTTACAAAAGCAGGAATTGAAGTTTGGGCGGCTGATCAGCGCGGACACGGAAAAACAGCCAATCCTGATGTAAACACTCCCGATAAAGGAGGGCTTTTGGGACACTGCGCCGATGGCAATAGCTTTACACGGGTTACCGCCGATCTTCATAATTTGAATGTAGAAATCCAAAAAACAAGGCCGAACGTACCGTTGTTTTTGCTTGGACATTCATGGGGTTCGTTTATTGTTCAGAACTATATGGTGTATACAGATGATGTAAAAATATGCGGCTGTATTCTTTCCGGAACCAAGGGGCCGGGCGATTTTATGGTTAAAGCAGGCGTTCCTGTTATGACATTGCTTGCCATGCTTAAGGGACAGCGTAAAGTTTCCCGTTTTGCAAAGTCGATGGCAGACGGACCGTATAACAAACCGTTCAAACCGAACCGAACGCCGTTTGACTGGCTTTGCCGTAATGAAGACGAAGTAGATAAATATACAGCGGATCCTTTTTGCGGTTTTCTGTGTTCTGTTGGTTTTTATCGTGATTTAGCAAAGTTGTTGTTTAACATTCACCGGGCCGAAGCGATGGCAAGGATAAATCGCTCTTTGCCGGTGTATGTTTCTTCCGGAAGCGCAGACCCTGTGGGTGATATGGGAAAAAGCCCCACCGCTCTTGTAAACGCTTATCGGAATTTAGGGATTGAAGATCTTGAGTTTGTGCTGTATCCGGGCGCCAGGCATGAAATATTAAATGAAACCAACCGTGAAGAAGTAATGGACAATCTTCTGTCATGGATAAATAAACGCTGTTAATGAGATATAGATATTCAACAGGACCAAACGGTAAACCTGAAAAAAAAGCGGTTATTTATACCCGCGATGAACACGGAATAAATTTTGCCGATGTTGACAGCGAAGCTGTAAGCATAATAAAAAAATTAAAGAGCGCTGGATTTGACTCATATATTGTAGGCGGCGCTGTGCGGGATTTAATTCTTGGAAAAAAACCAAAAGATTTTGATATTGTAAGCGCCGCAAACCCTACCCGCATAAAAAAAATATTCCGCAATTCAAGAATAATAGGCAGGCGTTTTCGTCTTGTTCATGTTTATTTCGGCCAGAGGGTATTTGAAGTAGCTACTTTCCGCTCTCTTAAAGACGGGCATACCAGTAACACCTTTGGAACAATCGAAGAAGACGTGCAACGCCGCGATTTTACCTTAAACGCCCTGTTTTATGATCCTGAACAGCAAATAGTTGTAGATTATGTCGGCGGCATGAATGATATCAGAAAAAAACAAATAAAACAAATTATAAATCTTTCGGAGATATTCACAGACGATCCTGTAAGAATGATTCGGGCTGCAAAATATGCCGCAGCCGCGGGTTTTTCCATTCCAATGAATCTTAAAATGAAAATCTCGCTTCAGTCAACTTTGCTTTTATCGGTTTCGCCTTCCCGTCTTACAGAAGAAATATTCAAGATCATTAATTCAGATAAAGCAGCCGATATTGTAGATTTTTTGGACAAGATGGGATTGTATTATTACCTGCAGCCCCAGGCGGCTCTTCTTATGCGCAAAAATGCAAACTTTAAAAAAAGTTATCTGCAAAGAATGGCAGAACTAAAGGGGTCGGAAAACCAGCGCGGCCAGGCTTTGGGCGCTCTTTACCGCGACTATCTTGAAAGCTCTGCAGAATGGAAGCCGGGCAGTGTAGATAATTTTAAGGAGATTTGCAAAAGCGCCCGAACTTTTGTTCTTCCCATGAATCCGCCCCGTTTTGAACTTGAATATTCGGTAAAAAAGTTTTTAGCTTCTCACGGAATAACCATAAAGAGAGCCTACCCAAAACCTGTTCATACTCACGAAGGAGAAGCGGCGCCTGCAAAAAAACGCAAACGCCGCCGCCGAAAACCGCGTACCGGCAGTACTACTCAGTAATTTTATCGATAATTATATTAACTTCTTCTATTAATATGCCTGTGTAACGTTCTACGTTATCAATAATAAACTGCTGTAACTCCTGGATATTGCCGCCGAGCTCTGTGCCGTAAGGGACGTCAATAGTTATAACAAGGCGGTATCCCATTTCGGTTACTTTAACCATTATTTTTTTGATTTTTATATCTTTGTTGTATTCATCCGCACAGTGAGTTACAAATTGAATTAATGCGCCCTCGGAAATAAAAACCCTTCCATGTTTTGAGTATTCCGGCCTTACAAGCGATTTTTCATGCATGGTTGGAACAGGGCCGATAACGGAAGGAATTCCCGCTGAATCGGCAGGATGAGTTCCTATTGGCAGTTTTTCAGGAGCCATGCGGCGTTTAAAAATACGAATTGCATCATAAAAAATATTCGGGTAATTCTTTTTTATTTCGACAGAAGGCACCGGAATTACATGCTTGCCTTCTATGCGTCTTGTTCGGATAGCTTTGTCTATTTCTTCCTGGGATGCAATATCTTCGATTTTAATTATTTTTAAAGGAGTAGAAAGCTGAAGACGCGCGGCAATTTTATTCACCATTTTTTCTGATGTTCCCAAAAGCAAAATACGTCTGTATTTTTCGCTTTGCAGCCTGCGCGCAACTTCGTCTCTGTGTGATTTTTCATCGAATAGGGCGACTTTTACAGCCGCCATGAATGAATGTTCTTTTTTTGCAGAATGGCCTGCAAGAATACGATTATCCTTTATAAGCAGGCCGTCGTCTATAATAAAATCAATACGGTATTTTTGGGCTACAATCTTTGCGTGAAAACTTTTTCCGGTGCCGCTTTCACCGACCAAAGCGAAGATCTTTTTCCGTTTAAATGCAAACAGGAAGTCATCGATGATCATCGCTTAATCAGATGTCAGCCTCCGCAGAGGGATTAGTTACCGTAGGTGCGCAGTTCAGCCAGAAGCTGTCTTGCCCTTTCTTTTACAGGCGTAACGTATTGACCCTCAGAAATAAGCACCAATGTTCTTATGGCAGCCGGAGAATTCAAGCCATTGTTATTTCTGGCAATTTTCTCAAATGCATCGATAGTGGCTACTGCCATAATATTATCCGGATTGGTAGCGTTAAAGCGGCTCATAACCCAGGCAATATGTTCAACAGTTTCGCCGTTTTCGTTTGTGCCAATGTCGCCAAGAGACTTAATCGCTTCCTGAATGACCATAGGTTCATTTTCGAACTGTAAAATTTCAAGGAGAGACTGCCTTGCTTCTTCCGAGCCAATCATTCCAAGAGCCCTTGCCGCCTGACGTCTGACGTCGGGGAAGTTATTTACAAGACGGCCGTTTTCTCTGGCCATATTTCTTCTGCCTTCCCTGGAAAGGAATTCCAAAGTCTGGCGGATTTCGTCGTTTGTGTTGCCGCGTTCAATGGCATCTCTTGCATACTCAAGGGACAATAATTTTGCTTCCCTGGTGTGCGCTCTTGCGGTTTCCCTGATGATCATTATTTCGATAGATTCCTGCAGATAGGATTCTTCTACTGTCATTTCCCTTCTTTGATTATTCTGCGCAGTAGCAGTTGTTGCGATAATGGCAATTGCTGCCAAAAGAATGGAAAAACGTTTGAATGAAAACATAAAAATTCTCCTTAATTGATTATTGTCCACGAATTACCGATTTTTTCAAGATCATACAGTTGCAGACGCCCTTCTTCGCCTGCCCTGTTTGTAAATGTAAACACCTTAACCCTGTTCATGCTGACAAATTCGATATCGTCTACACGGAAGGGTGTAGCATTATCGTTCTGCCTGGAAGGAACAACCACATATAAAAAGTAATCTTCGGCTGTTCTTAATACAATGTTTCTGGATCTCATCGCAGGCTGCGTAGATATACGCCTCAAATTTTCCGGGGAAGAAATTTCTGCAAAATATTCAGGCGATAGAGCGTCTCTCCATGCTTGATAATTCCTGTTTCTGATTATCAGGTTAAGGCTTTCGATGAACTCCTGAACCTCCGCCCTTGTGGAATTATAGTGCGCCTGGCTTACACTTCTGGGATCAAAAGCACCGCTGTTTGAGCCTGTGCTGCTTGCAGAACCTTGCGCGGCATCGGGCACATTTACACACGAAACCACCGCCAAAGCAGAGATTACCGCCAGAGAGATAATGAAAAGGAGCTTCTTACTTCCCATATGGTTAATGTATACTATTTTGCCTTTTTTGTCAATATTTCCTATATTATATTGATTAAAGTACGGCGTTTTGTTATGCTTCAACGATGAATTTCAAAGCTGCTTTTCCGGGCTCATTTGACCCCCCAACTTCAGGGCATGTGAACATAATCAGGCGCGCTGCGGCTATTTTTGAGGAACTTGTCGTTGTAGTGGCGGAAAACAAGCAAAAAAAGTACCTTTTTTCCGCTGAAGAGAGGGCTTCCATGATCCGCGAGCTTGTAAAAGATCAAAAAAACGTATCTGTAACGGTATGTGACTGCCTTATCGTGGATTTTCTTAAAAATAACGGAATAAAGCTGCTGGTTAGGGGCGTTCGCGGTCTTGAGGATTTTTCCTATGAATTTGAACTTTCAATGATGAACAGGACGCTGGATCCCAATATCGAGACCATTTTTATGACAACTGACCCTGAGTATTTTGTTATTCGTTCTTCATCAATAAAGGAACTTGCATCTTTTGACGGAAATTTAAGCGGAATGGTACCTCCGCTGGTTGCCAAAGCTTTGAAAAACAAGTACACTGGCATGTAAACGAAATGTCGCTTAGCGACACTTCATTTACATGCATAAATGGCTTTGACAAAAAGCAAAAAAGCGTCTTGACAAACAAATTGGATTTTGTTAAGATCACAAAGGAATTGGAGAGGTTAGATTATGGCAGTACCCAGAGGTAAAACATCAAAGGCCAGGACGCGCCGTCGGCAGTCCCTAAACATGAAACTTACAGCACCCACAATGATTGATTGCAGCACTTGCGGCAACAAGGTTCTTTTGCACCGTGTATGTCCCAAATGCGGCTATTACCGGGGTAAGCAGGTAATTGTACCAAATTCTAAAGTATAATTAAGGGGAAAAAAATGGACGAATTGTTTGAAAAAATGAAAAAGCTCATCGCCGAAAAACTCGAAGTCGATGAGGGCAAAATCACATTGGAAGCGTCTTTCCGTCAGGACCTTGGCGCTGACAGCCTTGACACTTATGAGTTGGTCTATGCTATCGAGGAAGAAATGGGCATCAATATTCCCGATGAAAAAGCCAATGAATTTGAAACTGTGAAGGACGCTTACGAATTTATTAAATCCGCACAAAAGTAAAAACATTCTCAGTTCAGAAAGAAAAAATAAACTGGCGGCTTTTCAAAAGGCCGCCGGTTTTAAATTTAAAAACATGGAGTTTTTAAATCTTTCTTTTGTGCACCGTTCTGTCTCAAACGAAACATCTCCGCAAGGCGGCGGAAACAAATCCAACAATGAACGTCTCGAATTTCTCGGCGATTCCATACTGGGCGCTGTTTGCGCTACTTTATTGTACCAGCGTTATAAAGACAAAACCGAAGGAGAATTGGCAAAAATAAAAGCTGTAGTTGTAAGCGAGGATATTCTTTCCGAAATTGCATTGAATCTTGGGATCGATAAAATGCTGCTTCTTGGCAAAGGCGAAGAAAAAACAAGCGGCAGAACAAAAAAAACGATTCTTGCTGACGCAATGGAAGCTCTTATCGGCGCTTTTTATCTTGATTCCGGTTATAAGGCGGCTTTTGATTTTGTCAGCCGCTGTATTGAGCCGGAAATAGATAAAGTAACAGGCGCCGATTATCACAGGGATTATAAATCACTTTTACAGGAATATTGCCAGCGGCAATTCCGCTGTTATCCCGATTACAATATGGTAAAACGCACGGGCCCTGAGCACGACCGCACTTTCTGGATGGAAGTGCGTATCGGCGAAACTGTTTACGGCAAAGGAACGGGACGCAATAAAAAAAGCGCCGAGCAGGAAGCCGCAAAAGCAGCCTGGGGAGCAATTGATAGCACCCCGTAGGGGTGTGGATGAAAAATTCTAAACGCTCCGGCGCAGAAAAAATAATTGAGATGAAAAATGGAGGCTGACTTTAGTCAGCCGTACGCGCCGCGGGGCAATTGAGAATAATTAGTTATTAGGAGAATATCATGAAGAAATTAGGTTTGTTATTAATTTTTACGGTTATTTTTGGTCTGCTTTTTTTTGGCTGTACCAGTACCGAAAGAGAAGCTGCAGGCGGATCAACATCTGCGAATATTATTTTACCCGATGTCGATATATTGGCCGATTACCGGCTTACAGAAGAGTTTCATGTGTATATTGCTTTTGGGCAGTCAAACATGCAGGGTCCCGCCGAAATTCGCGCGCAGGACAGAGCGGGAGTAAGCGAGCGTTTCAGGATTATGAATGTTGTAGCAGGCGGTTATGCGGGCGGTCATCGAGAAAAA
>Ga0123356_10000636_pt1 | contig 38737 bp, 29 predicted proteins | sample TergutEmb28metaG_2_FD_92546 | JGI IMG/M metagenome (GOLD analysis project Ga0123356, IMG submission 92546) | Embiratermes neotenicus P3 segment gut microbial communities from Petit-Saut dam, French Guiana - Emb289 P3 | ecosystem: Host-associated > Arthropoda: Insects > Digestive system > Gut ...
GGTCTTATGTTCATATTTGTAAGCTCGGTATATACACTGTTAAGCGGGAATATGTATGACCCGATAAATGAAAACAAAAAGATAGCAACAAATACACAAAATCCAATGATAGCCAATTTATTGCGTATCAGCTTCAAGAATATTGCTTTCATCGGGGTTCGCAGTGCTTCTTCTTCAAGCATGTTTGTATCTAATTTTTCACGGACAAAGAGTCTTTTGAACATTGAGAGGAAGGATTTTCCTACTTTTACTCCACTGTTTTTATCTTGCATTCATTTCACCCCTTACTTAAGCTTGATACGCGGGTCAATAAGCCCGTATATAATATCGGCAACCAATACTGCTGTGACATTAAGAAAGGCAAAAAGCATATTCATTGAGATAATCAACATTCTGTCTTGTGCAATAACTGCCCGGATTAAAAGTCTTCCGATTCCGTTGTAGGAAAACACTGATTCTGTAATTGCCGCTCCTGCAAACAGCGAGAATACAACACTTACTATAACTGTTGATATCGGTATGAGAGCATTTCGAAAAGCATGTGAATATATAACGACTTTTTCACTTAGGCCTTTTGAGCGTGCCGTACGGATATAGTCTTGTGATAAGGCGTCAATCATTGCATTTCTTATATATCTTATTGCTCCTGCAAGGCTTATAATAACAAGTGTCGCCACAGGTAGTGCAAGGTGTCGAATCCATCCGATGTATAAATCGAAGCCATCTAAAAACAAAGCATTAGGCATTCCTGATATAGGCAACCACCCGAGTGTAATCGAGAAAATATATATCAGCGAAAGTGCAAGAAAAAATGACGGTAATGAAAAAGCCGCCAATGAAACAACTTGCATTGTGTTGTCAAAAAATGCTCCTCGCTTAACTGCCATTTTTATTCCAACAGGTAAAGCAATCAGAAGATATACTATATTGACGGAAACATTTAATATAATAGTGTTTTTTAGAGGTTCAGCAATAACATCGGAAACTGCTCTGTTAAAGAATGAAGAATAACCGAAATCTCCAAGAAAAATAAAATTATAAAGCCATCGGAAGTATTGTTCATAAACAGGTCTGTCCAATCCGAGCCTTATCGTCATTGCTTCGTAAGCTGCATCATAAAATTCAGCTCTTATAGTGGGGGGTAACATCGTTCTTACAGGGTCACCCGGCATTATCTTACTTATGGCAAAAAGTATAATTGAGATACCGATAAGTACCGGAATCAAAATAATAATACGTTTTATGATATATTTTATGAGCAAAAAAACCACCTCTTATCACTAAAATAATAATTTCTGTTATATCTGAAATCGGGGGGAATAGTATCCCCCCGATTTATGCATGTGGTCGTTTAGCTCAACGACAGATTATTAATGGAAGCTGCCCATGAGGCATAATCGGTAATAACATCCATGCCTTGAATTCTTGGATTATGCAAATCCATCCATATGTTGTTGTACAGTATAAGAGTTGGTAAAACTTCATTAAATCGCACAACATATTCAACCCATGTATCCAGGAAGCCGTTGAAATCATCAGGATCTGTATTTCGCAGATTAACCATTATTTCATCAAGCTGCGGGTCAGAGAATGCAGGGTTTGCAGAGGTGCCATTAAAGCTTGAGTGCAGTCTGAAGTAAGGGTCAAACTGTGGGAAGAGTCCTAAGCCCATTGAGAATGATTGATACAACTCTTCTTCAGGGATTTCCCATGGTCTATTTGATTGCGGTTCTATAATTGTAACCCAGTCAACAAACTCACTTGAAAACTGTACACCTGCCATAGCTGCATTTGAAACTGTTTCTATTTCAATTGCATTACCTACTGCGGGATTTGCTGCACCGTTTCTCCAAACAAGTGGTTCACCGTCAGCGTTATGGCGGAGATATGTTCCTCTTGCATTTGTTTTTTCCGGATCAAAAGCTGTTGTGCCGTCTGATTCAAATACCCACTCTGTTTTATCAAGGAACTCATTGGCTGAGTCGATACTCAGAGCAATGGGTCTCATTTTAGATACAGCCTCGGATCCTCTTGCCTGCCACATCCACATTCCCGGTGATGAGTCTGTATCCATAAGGCTTCCTCTGCCGCCGAGTACTTGGTCGAGCACTGCCTGACGATCCATAAGATGTGCTATTGCCCAGCGAACATTTACATCTGTTGAAGGCCCGCTACCTTGATGTTGGAAGTTTACAACACCATAACCTGAGCGAAGATACTCATGAATTGTAAAATCTGGATTTGCAAGAACACGTTCGATTTTATCTGCCTGAAGCTCGTCCGGCATTAAGTCGATTTCACCGGCAAAAAGCTGGTCGACATCTGTTTCGTGTGATGTTTCAACTTGTTGAATGAAGTTGATTTGCGGCATTCTGCCGTATGCATCACCCATAAATGCAGTGTTTTTTTGAACTGTTACTGTGTTGTTTTCAAAACTTACAAACGTATAAGGACCTGCTGTAACAGATGGTGCGTGGCGGAAGTTTTCTGCAACATCATTTGCTTGGTTTGTAATGTCGGCATCAAACTTTGAACCGTTTTCATCAGTTGTTATAGTAACACCAGGTAGCCAAATATGTGCAGGATCCGGGTAAACTGCAACAAGTGCAAGCTCGTAGAAGTACGGTAATTCGTTTGCATCAATAGTAATCGAGAATTCATAGTCACTGATTAAGCTGGTGCCTTTGAAATACTCTGATTCACCGCTGTGATATGCTTCGTGACCGAGAAGCTCAACACCTGTAGTGGCATCATAACTGCCGCCTGCTTCAAGCCATTGCGGTGATGTTCTCCATAGGACGCTCGTTACAAAGTCAAATGCTGTTAGTGCTGTGCCATCAGACCATGTAAGTCCTTGGTTAATTGCAAATGTATATGTTCTGTTGCCGTCAGCATCATCTAAAATACTATGATCTGCAACAATTGTATCGTTAATTGAAAACTCACCATTGGGGTCCCACATGTTGACTGTTGCAACATCGCCGTGTAAAAGACGCCACATTGTTTGGTCGTATGCTCCGATGCTGAAGCCGGGAATAAAGTCACCGGCTGCTGCTACGTTATATCCTACAATCAGTGTGTTTTGACGTGTAGGCTCTACGCCCAGCGGTGCGACATCAACCTGTGTCGTAATGTTACTGAATGTACCGTATCCGGCACCTGCCCCGGGGGTGTCATCGTTGTTGTTACTGTTGTCATTGTTAGTCGGGGTATCCGGAGTATCGGGGTTTGCAGGGGTTGTTCCTGTGTCGTTTCCACATGCCGCAAGAACTGCAAAAAGCATAACTGCTGCGAGTAGAATTGCTAAGGTTTTTTTCATCTTTTCTTTTCTCCTTTTTCATTTTTGTTTGTCCACAAAATAATAAAATGTACCGTAGATTTGCATAGTTTATGTAACATATTCTTAAAATTGTTACATAATCAAAAATTTACGATGGGAGAAATAAACAATATTTAATAACCATTTTTGCAGCATAAAAAAGTCAATATATTAAAATCCATGACAGTCATATAATTAATAATGTATTGCAGCGTATATATTTGTTGACAAGATTGTTTGTGTATGGTATTCTCTAAAAGTTGTTGCACATCTTATATAAATGCTACATTACCAAGAGAACTTTTTTACCCAAGTAATCAACACCACATAGTAGAACGTTTTTTAGAAACAGTGGGGCAATGCAAGGGTTTTAAACGATTAAAAAAGTTCATAAATGTAACTTTATTAAGAGAATGTTACATACATTATTTAGGGCTATAAATAAATGTTCTATTGTAGTCAACAAAAAATTTAGGAGGATAAAAGAGAAAATGAAAAAACGTTACAATCGCATTATTGCCATAGTTCTTGCAATGATTATGGCACTCGCATTTGTAGCAGCTTGTGCTACAGAATACGAGACAGCAGCACCAACCCCGGCACCGACCCCTGCACCAACAAACAATGACAACAATAACAACGACGACGACGATACACCCGCAACAGGACCGAGAGATATTAACCCGCAAAATATCCTGCGTTTCGGAACCACAAGTCTTGACGGACTGTTTGCTCCAATCGTATCGAGCAACGTCTATGACAGCTACGTGGTAAGCCTCGTATTTGAAGGCTTGATTACAAACGACGCTGCAGGCACATTCATTCCCAATATCGCAACATGGGAACTTTCACCTGACAATCTTACCTACACATTTACACTTAAAGACGGCATTCACTTCAGTGATGGCACACCAATGACAGCAAATGACGTTGCATTCACATACATGACATTTGCACATCCGGAATATGTCGGTGTTCGCGGTTACGTAGTAGCTGACTTTGAAGGACACGATGAGTTTAAAGCCGGAGAAGCAGATAATATCTCAGGCATTAAAGTCATTGACGAAAAAACAATTTCCTTTACATATGCAGAAGGAACAGCAAGCCCTGCAAATATTGCAAACTTCGGATATGGAATCATGCCCGAGCATTATTATGCATTTGAAACATGGGATGAAATCGCAGCGAAATTTGCTGAGCCCATGGGTTCAGGCTATTTTGTATTCCAAGAGTGGAGAGACAAGGAATATCTCCTGCTCCACACAAACTTTAACTATTGGAATGCGGCAGAAATACCCCTCATCGACGGTGTTATCTTTGTAGATATTCCCGATGAGAGCTTAGCCGGTGCATTTTTAACTGATGATGTCGACGTTGCAAATCCCAGTGCATCACTGGATAATCAAGCAGCATTCGCACAAATCAGTGGCATTGATTTGAGAATTATTGAAGGAAACAGCTATAACTTCATGCAATTCAACACATTGATTCCACAACTTGAGGACTATCGTGTACGTCAGGCACTTCTTTACGCACTTGACCGCGAGTCTTTCATTACAGCAGCATACGGTCAACTGGGTTCGGTAGGTCTTTCTCCGATTTCTCCGGTATCATGGGCATTTGACCCAACAGGCTTAAACGCCTATGAGTTTGACCTTGACAAAGCAAATGAGCTTATGGAAGAAGCAGGCTGGGAAATGGGCAATGACGGTGTCCGCCGCAAGGATGGCAACAGAATGGCTATCACATGGCTCGTATACCCCGAAGCACCATGGCCGGGAATCCTCTCAGGTCTTGCAGCTGACACATGGCCGCAAATCGGTGTAGATCTCACCATTGAAATCATGGACTTTAACACAGTTGGAGCACGTACAATTTCTGCTGATGCAAATGAAGACAGAGATTTTGAAATGTTCACAATGGGTTGGTCAATGGCAATTGACCCCGACCTCACAGGCGGCATTTTCGGACTTGACGAAATGGCACTCGGTGATGGCGGCTTCAACGGCTCAGGCTGGAGAAACGAAGAATATGCACGCAAGATGGAAGAAGCAAAACAAAGCTTTGACCAAGCAAGACGTACAGAGCTGTATAATGAGATTTCAGCAATGTATAACGAGCAAGTACCGACAGTTGTTGTAGCACTGCGTTCAGTAATGTGGCCTGTTGCAGACCGCGTTGGCAACCTCGACATCAGTACATATGTTGACTGGACATATCACATCAACAAAGTAACAATCGACCATTAAACAAAGCTATATCCAGTAATAAAAGGGGTTGTTGTTCTTAACGTGCAATAACCCCTTTGCGACATAAACATTACTTTGGTGAGGGGAGAAACGTGTATGCGCACCTATATAATACGCAGGCTGTTGCAAATTATTCCTGTATTTCTGGGCATTACCGTAATACTATTTCTTTTAATCGAGCTGAGCCCGGGAGACGCGTCAACAAACTTTATTGACCCTAGAATGAGACCTGAGCAACGAGCGGAGATAGCCCGCAGATTTGGTCTGGAGGAACCGGCTCCTACCCGTTATTTTATGTGGCTGACAAATATGTTACGGGGTGACCTTGGAATGTCAATGAGGTACCAGCGTCCTGTTGCTGAAATCCTTGCTCCGATGATACCAACGACACTAACGCTTGCATTACTTGCGTTTGTGTTTTCTGTTGTTATAGGGATACCTGCGGGTATTATCAGTGCGACACGACAATACTCTCTTGCGGATAATTCACTGACCGTATTTTCCCTTATCGGTATAAGCCTACCGAGCTTTTTCTTCGGGTTGATTCTCTTGCGGATTTTTGCTATACAGCTTCAATGGTTTCCGCTATTTGGTATTCGAAACCCGTTGTATACACCACCTAATGCATTCGTAGGAGCGATGCACACGCTTCATCACTTATTCCTGCCTATGATTGTTCTGGGAATGGGTGGAACTGCTACGTTTATGCGTTATACCCGCTCAAGTATGCTTGAAGTAATAAAATCGGACTATATCAGAACCGCACGTGCAAAAGGGCTTGCGGAAAAAGTCGTTATCTACCGCCACGCTCTTCGTAATGCATTACTCCCGATTATTACATTATTTGGTTTTTGGATTCCTTCATTAATGGGAGGTGCCGTTATTACAGAATCAATTTTCGGAATACCCGGCGTCGGGCGAACAGCACTTGATGCAGTGAATTTTCGAGACTTTCCGATAATAATGGCAGTTAACACAATGCTGGCACTTCTGACCCTTATAGGTGCATTAATTTCAGATTTATTATACGCAGCAGCAGACCCGCGTATAAAATATGACTAGGGGGTGAAGTGATATGTCAAGTGCAGCAAACTCAATTGATAAGACAAAAAAAATAAAAAAAGAATCCGAACTGAGTTACTGGGGTAGTGTGTTTTTCAGGTTCAGGAAAAAGAAGATGGCAATGTTCTGCTTTATACTTCTCACTATTATAGTTCTCGGATGTATATTTGTTCCAATAATCACTCCTCATACAATCACTGCAACAAATGTAGCAAATATGAATCAACCACCCACTATGACTCATTTACTCGGCACAGATGAGCTCGGACGTGACTTGTTTGTCCGCTTCTTCCACGGAGGACGCATATCACTCGGTATCGCACTGGTTGTAGTCGTTATCGAATGCATAATCGGCGTTATAATGGGCTGTATTGCCGGTTTTTACGGGAAAATTATCGATTCGATTATAATGCGTACTTGTGAAGTATTCATGAGCTTTCCGTTTATAATGTTTTGTATAACGGTAGTCGGAATATTCGGCAACAGTATTCCAATTTTAATATTTGTTCTTGTTCTATTGGGATGGGCAGGTATTGCTCGTATAGTTCGCGGGCAGATACTATCTCTTCGTGAGCTTGAATATATGGAAGCCTGCGAGGCACTGGGTATCAGTGATATTAAACGTATATTCCGCCATCTGCTTCCGAATGTTCTTGCGTATGTTATCGTATTTGCAACACTCGGAATGGCGTCTGTTATATTAACTGAAACAGCATTGTCGTTTCTCGGGCTCGGTGTATCGCCGCCAACACCTACATGGGGCAATATGATTCAGCCTGCCAACCAGTTTATTGTTCTCTCAACACGCTGGTGGATATGGATACCGCCGGGTATCGGAATATTCTTATCTGTTATGTGCTTTAACATTGTCGGTGACGGTCTGCGAGATGCCATCGACCCGAAAATGAAGCGTTAGGCGGGTGAGATAATATGAGTAATGATTTAGTAAATAATGTAGATAATATTGATGATGTCAGTATCGAAGAAATGATGATTCCTGAAGACGGTATGCCGGTGCTTGGGAAAAACACAAATGAGGTTTTGCTTGACGTAAAGGGCTTAAAGACATTTTTCTACACGGATAACGGTACTGTAAAGGCAGTTAACGACGTGGATTTCTACGTCAGAAAAGGCGAGACTCTGGGGCTGGTCGGTGAGTCAGGCTGCGGTAAAAGTATATCCAGTATGTCTATCACCCGTATAGTTGAAACACCACCCGGAAAATACGAAGGCGGAGAAATCACATTTGATGGAAAAACACTGCTGCGAATCAATGAAAGCGAAAGGTTTTTGACTCCCGAAAATGAACTTCGTAAAATCCGCGGCAATGATATTTCATTCATTTTCCAAGAGCCTATGACCTCACTCAATCCGGTATTTAAAATCAGCAAGCAAATAAGCGAGCCTATGATACTTCATAGAGGTATGTCAAAGGCGGAAGCTTTAAAGGAAAGTATAAGATTACTTGAAGTTGTTAATATTCCAAATCCCGAACGTATTGTTAACGAATACCCATTCTCACTCTCAGGCGGAATGCGTCAGCGCGTAATGATTGCTATGGCTCTTGCGTGTGAGCCGAAGCTTCTGATAGCAGACGAACCGACAACGGCACTTGATGTCACGGTACAGGCACAGGTTCTTGAGCTGATGAATGAGCTAAAGAACAGGATTAATGCTTCAATCATTTTTATCACTCATGACCTTGGTGTTATCGCAGAAATGTGTGACCGTGTTGTTGTTATGTATGCAGGTAAGGTTGTTGAGACATCACCGATTGAGGAGCTTTTTAGCTCGCCTCAGCATCCTTATACCAAAGGTCTTATAGCCTCAAAGCCCGACATGGCACTGACGGAAAAGCGTCTGCATGTCATACCCGGCAATGTTCCCGACCTGACAGAGCTGCCGGGCGGCTGCCCGTTCCATCCTCGCTGTGACCAGGTAACAGACCGGTGCAAGCAGGAGTATCCGCCCACCCACAGAATTACGGATGAACACATCGTTTCATGTTGGGCATATGAAGGAGGGGGGCAAGCTCATGAGTAATCAAGCATTAGTCGAAGTTAAAAACTTGAAGAAATATTTTCCCATACAGGCAGGAGTTATTCGCAAAACAATCGGTCATGTAAAAGCGGTTGACGGTATTACATTTAATATTGAACGCGGCAAAACCATGGGACTCGTCGGCGAATCCGGCTGCGGAAAGTCTACAACAGGCAGAACAATGCTAAGGCTGCTCAGTGCCACAGACGGCGAGGTTCGTTTTGACGGCAATGATATGCTTGGCATGGGGAAAAAGCAATTACGCGAGTTTCGTACCCGTATGCAGATAATATTCCAAGACCCTTACAGCTCGCTAAACCCGCGTTTGCCGGTTAAAGACATAGTCGGCGAAGCGATGATGCAGCATAAAATAGTTCACAACAAACAAGAAATGAAGGAGCGGGTTGTCGAGATAATAGGGAAATGCGGTCTTTTTCCCGAGCAAGCTCTAAGGTATCCGCATCAGTTTTCCGGAGGTCAGCGGCAGCGTATATGCATAGCCCGTGCACTTGCTGTTAATCCGGAGTTTGTGGTCTGTGACGAAGCTGTTTCTGCTCTTGACGTGTCAATTCAATCGCAGATTATCAACCTGCTTAAAGATTTACAGGATGAAATGGGTCTGACATATATGTTTATCTCACACGATTTGTCGGTGGTTAAGTTTATCAGCGATAATGTCGGTGTTATGTATGTCGGACATTTGGTCGAGTATGGCAGTCGTGATAAGATTTTTGAAAATCCGATTCATCCGTATACAAAAGCACTGCTGTCGGCAGCACCGTCATTTGACCCGAAAGCAAAAGACAAAAAGAAGCGTATTGTTATGGAAGGTGACGTACCTTCACCGGCAAACCCGCCGTCAGGATGTCGTTTTCATACCAGATGTCCTTTTGTCGCAGACATTTGTAAGGAAGCTGTACCGGAAAACAGAGAGCTTGAGCCCGGGCATTTTGTGATGTGCCATAAAGCAGAGGAGTTACAATAGTGCTCTTTAATAACCGGCGTGTAGAAGAAGAACTCGAACGGATTAAAAAAGCAAACCTCCCTCCCATAAAGCCGGGAGCGGAGGTTGCAAAAGCTAATGAAACCACCGAAGCCATAGAAAACACCGAAACAACTGAATCCATCGATGGAGCAGACGTCAAAATAACAGCAAAAGACATCCTCGCCATGATAATCGCCGCATTCTCAATAATCCTCCCATACGCCGCAATATTTATAGGAGTAACAATACTGTTTGTCCTCTTCTTTTTCAGATAAAAAGCAAGCAGAGGGGACGGTTCCTTCTGCTTGGTAGGGTTTCGACTATAATAGACTATTCGACTATAATAAATGATTCTCCAAGACTTGTTTATTATAGTTGAAATTTTCTATTTGCAGGTAGTATTCTGTGCAGTCTATCAGGGCTTTTGCGCTTGCTAAGCCTATCAGCTCGCTGCCGAGGATTTTTATTCCGTAGCATTTTGCTTCGTGTTTTATTGCCTCAAAAACCTCGTACAGCGGTGTGATTTCCGTATTAACCATATTCATTGAGACCTGGGCTATATTTCTGTCATCAAGCTTAATTCCAATTGCCTTGCAAGCTTTAAAGCCGCCCGAGCTGCCTCGTATTTTATGTGCAATAATATTTGCAATTTCAATATTCGAGGTGTCGAGATTCACATTATAGGCAATCAGCGGAGGTCTTGCGCCTATTGCCGTTATGCCTGCCGTCGGGTGTATCTTGCGTTCGCCGTAGTCGGGCTCCCACTCGTCTTGCAGCAGCTTATCAGGCATACCCTCAAACTGTCCCTTGCGAATATCAGCGAGGTTTCTTCTTCCCTCGACGGATGCGGAGTATTCATATAAAAAGCTGGGGATACCAAGCTCCAGCCATATCCTCCTTGCAACCTGCTCGGATATTTCAATACACTCTTCAATAGTTGCATCTCTAATCGGCACAAATGGAATAACATCGGTGGCTCCCATTCTGGGGTGCTCACCGCTGTGTTTTGTCATATCTATAAGCTCTGCGGCTTTTTTACAAAGCTCAAAAGCTACCTCTGCTACACCCTTGGGGTCACCGATTAAGGTGAAAACGCTGCGATTATGGCTTAAATCCGAAGAATAGTCGAGTAATGAAACTCCGCGAATACTCCTTGCAACCTTTGCAAGCTTTTCAACACTATCAACAACCCGTCCTTCACTGAAATTAGGAATACACTCAATTATCTTCGCCATACACCTACCCCCTAATGATTAGTATAAAATAATCTTAGTATCTATGCAAACATTTAATTATATCGGATAATGCACCGGCGGTGACTTTTCTCTTGTTTTTTCTATGAAATTTTTTATGAATGCGATATCGCTTGCTGCTTCGGAGGGTGTTGCTCCTTCTCTTAATATCGGTGCGTTTATGTATCGCATTGTTTTAAACAGTGCCTTGTGGGCAAGTATTGACGAAGCAAACGGAGCATCGGCAAGCATACCGTTGCCGTCGAGTTCTCCCAAGGCTCCTTTCATGTGGATTGCAATAATATGGTCACCAAAGCTGTCGATACATTTTTTCCATAAATCATTTTGTGTATCAATTAAATCAGGTGTCAGCAGGTTTAACGGGTCGAATATTATTTTTAGATTCGGCGACGGGAAATCACGCAGTATTTGCCGGGTTAATTCCGGTGTATGCAAAACATGACGGTGCACAGGCTCGATTCCGAGATTTACTTTTAGACGCTCAGCTTCAGGCAGAAGCTCCTCAAGTGAACGATAGAGTGCTTTTATATCAGCATGCTCGCTACGTACTGTTGTTTCGGTACCGACACAACCGGCACCAAGTACGTGTGCCTGAGGCAATGCTTGCAGCAAAAACCTTGTTTGCTCTTTCCTTTTTATTTCATCAGTTAGCGAAGGGTCAACATATACTCCTAGAACTGCAATTGACACTCCTGTAAGCTGAGTTGCTTTTTTTGTCTCATTGACAATTTCAACAGAAACATCATCAAACGAATCGACACCTTCAATAGCCTTCGGAAAAGCAAGCTGCACAGTCTCCCAACCATCCTTTCCGATTGCCTTTAAAAGCTCAGTCGGAAGCTTCTTACCATAATCATGTGCTCTAACTCCGATAATCATATTTATATATCCCCCTTATATATTATAATACCTCCGGTTGTGTCCAACCGCTGTGTGTGGTTACAAAGTGTTTTGGCACTGCATCCGTGTTGCGACGCCACTCTGACGGGCTGGTACCGGTTATGCTCAGGAAATGACGGTTGAAGCCGGAAATTGAGCCGTAGCCTATGCGTTCGCTTATTTCAAGAATGGACAGATTTGTTCCCCGCAGCAGATTGCGGGCTTGCTTGACACGTGTTCTGTGCAAAAACTCAAGCGGTGCGCAGTCCATTATTTCGCCGAAAACACGACGAAAATGCGTCAGGCTCATTGAGCATAAATCAGCAAGCTTACCGATTTGGAACTGCTGGTTATAATTATCATGCAAAAAGTCCAGAGCAGGTGCAAGCATTAGAGCATTTGCAACCGGCTTTCTATGTTTGTGCTTGTAGTGAAGTTTGTCTGAACGAAGCCGCATCAGTTCAATTACCAAAGAAGCACAAAGTGCACTTACATCTGTTCTGTAGTTAAGCGGCTTTGCTTCAAGATTATTGGCGATTCTTTCGGCAAAGAAATAAATCTGCGGATGTTCTTTACGGGAAAAAATCTCGCATATGTTCTGTTCGATTTCCGTAAAAAGCTCCGATTCCTGCAAGGACTGCTGCGTATATAACGGAATCAGCCGCTCGGGCTGCAAAAACACATATGTCCATAAGCTGCTTGTTCCCGGTGAAGAATATGTTGTGTGAAGTATGTTACGTGATACAATGGTGACATCACCCTCATTAAACGGGAGCGGTTTGTTTTCAAATTCCATCATACCGCTTTCACTGTGGCAGATTCCGATTTCAAGACAGTTGTGGAAGTGCAGCCTTGTACTCGGCACATCGGAAATACACCATGAATCACCGGTCAAAACAAGTGCCGGAAAATCCTCGGGTAAATCATATACACGATATTCAATTGGACGTTTGTGATACTTTGCCATTTTTGCTCCATTTATCATGTAAAACAGAAATGCCGAAAATCCTTTGCCTACTTTTGACATTATATCATTATTAGTGTTAAAATCAATTCGCAATATTGCAGAAATTTCGCAGTAAATGAGGTTTTGTTTATGTCAAGCAGCTGCTCACTTAAAATTGCATATATCGGCGGAGGCTCAATGGGTTGGGCACGTATGTTTATGGTTGACCTGGCACTCGAGCCTTTACTTAGCGGTGAGATTCGTCTCTATGATATTGATATTGAAGCAGCAAGGCGTAATGAAATAATCGGCAATCGCATTACCGAGGATACGCGTTCGGCAGGTAAGTGGAAGTATATAACCGCTAATACACTTGAAGAAGCTCTAAGAGGTGCAGACTTTGTTATCACTTCAATCCTTCCCGGAACCTTTGAGGATATGCGGGTAGACGTGCATTTACCCGAGCGGCTCGGAATATTGCAACCTGTTGGCGACACAGTGGGTCCCGGCGGAATCAGGCGGGCAATCAGAACCATTCCCGAGTATGTAAAATTTGCCGAAGCAATAAAAGAGTTTTCACCGGAAGCGTGGGTGATAAACTATACGAATCCGATGAGCCTTTGTATGCGGACTCTATACAGGGTGTTCCCTCAGATAAAAGCATTTGGTTGCTGCCATGAGGTGTTTGGTGCACAGGATATGCTTGCTTCAATGCATCGAGACGAGACGGGAGAAAAGCCGCCTCGTGAAGAGATAAAAGTTAATGTTTTGGGTCTGAATCATTTTACATGGTTTGACAGTGCCGAGCACAATGGAAAAGATATTATGCCAATGTTTGCAAGGTTTGCCGATGAGTATTATGAAAAAGGCTTTCCGAATGACGGCTATGAGAATCAAATCGAGTGCTTCAAAGGTACAAACCGTATAAAGTTTGATTTGTTTAAAAGATACGGACTTATTGCATCGGCAGGAGACAGACACCTTGTAGAGTTTATGCCCGGTGAAATGTATCTTAGCTCACGTGAGGCAATAAAGAGCTGGGGATTTGCACTCACCGACGTTGACTGGCGGATTAATGACAGAAAAGAAAAGCTCAAAAAAACCAAAAGACTTGCCGAGGGAAAAGAAGACATTGTTTTAAACCAGTCCGGTGAGGAAGGTATTTTGCAAATAAAAGCATTATGCGGACTGACAAGTATAAAAACAAATGTGAATCTGCCGAATTATGCTTTGCAAATACCTAATGTTCCAAAAGAGACAGTCGTTGAAACGAATGCAATTTTTTCGCATGACAGAGTAAAGCCTGTAAATGCAGGAAACCTACCTGATAACATTCTTTCATTATGTCAGCCGCATATAAAAAATCAAGCACAGGTACTAGACGCTGTGCTTGATAATGATTCGGAAGCACTTTATAAAGCATTTGCCCGTGAACCGTTAATCAACGGGAGATGTACAGAAAAAGAACTGCAATTATTGGTCGACGACATGACTAAATAGTATTTGAATATGCAATAACGACCAAATCAAGCGTGAAGATTCGCAATCATTAGGTTTCTTTTGTATTCTTTGTATGTTCCGAAAAGGTATATGGCTGAAGTTACTGCGGCGGCGAGGAAGAGCGAGAGCATTAGGATGCTTGCTATTCCTCCGTAAACCATTACTCGTGAGAATACAAGCGGAGGGGTTGTCAAAAAAGAGTATAGCCCGAAAAGTCCCCAGCACCCGAACATAAATGCGACGGATGCTGTGTTCTTTAATATAATTAACATTACAAGAAAAAATATCGCAAACAGTTGCGTTCCCAAAAGTGCGAAGGTTAAGTTATTTACCCTAAAATAATGGTGGAACAGTCCTACAAATGCGACAGCATCCGGATTTTCTTCAGGGAACCAGAAGAAAGAGCCGAGCGATGGTAAAACCGAACCGCCGGAGTGATAGAAGGGTAAAAACTGAGTGGCAAAATAGAGTATCGGAATTGATATAAAGGGAATCAACCAAAGGCTTGACCTTTTTGCTTTCATGCCGTGTCACCCCTCTCATAATAACTGAGTTATTTTAAACTATATCTGCATAAAAACATTCTGTCAATAACAGAATACAAAATGGTCGAAACTGCATAGTTTTGTATTATTTTGTGTTGGAATGGAGTTGGTGAAATCGTTTAATATTTAGTTAGGAAACATTACCCTCGTTAGTGTAATTTGCTAAAAGCGGAGGCACAAATCGATGGAACGGACTGATGAGCAACGTATAGAGCATTTAAGAGCAACGATTGCAATACAAAACTCGTTGCCTATGCGTATTAGACGTGCTCTTAGAAAGTACTGGCAGCTATATGCAATGCTATTGGTTCCCGCCGCTTTTGTAATAATATTCCACTATGCCATTTATCCGAACTTAAGAATTGCGTTTATGAATTTCCGACCCGTTGCCGGATGGAACAGCGACTGGGTCGGTTTTGGTACATTCCAAAAGGTTTTTGAGGATGCAGATTTTTACCTTGCCCTGCGAAACACAATCTTCTTCAACATTCTCGATATAATTTTGCAGTTTCCCGCACCGATTATTCTCGCACTCATGTTAAACGAGTTGCGTTTGCGTTACTTTAAGCGTGTTTCTCAAACAATACTTTATATGCCGCACTTCCTTTCAGCCGTTATCGTTGCATCAGTCGCATATGTTCTGTTCAGACCGTCAACAGGTCTTGTTAACGTAATGATGATGGATGCAGGCTGGATAGAAACAGGCATACCTTTCCTGACTGAACCTTGGTATTGGATTTTTACATATCTGACAATAAATATCTGGCAGGCTGTAGGTTGGGGTTCGATTATTTACCTTGCAGCAATTACGGGAATCAATCCGGCTCTCTATGAAGCCGCTGCGGTTGACGGAGCCGGACGATGGAGACGTATCTGGCATATAACACTTCCGGGCATCAAACCGACAATAGTAATCCTCTTTATCATGAGACTCGGACATCTTCTTGGCTCGGGCTTTGACCGCCTGTGGGCATTCGGAAATGTCAATGTCCGTGAGCTTCAATATCAACTATCAATATATATTTACGAAAAAGGTCTCATGGGAGGCAACTTCTCCCGCGCAACCGCCGTAGGACTGTTTCAGGCACTGGTCGCCATCATGCTTGTAATAATGGCAGACCGCATAGTTAAACTGCTCGGCGACGACGGACTGTTGTAATAACGGTAAAGGAGAGCAAAGCGAAAATGTCAGGCAAAGCATTGGAGAGAAAACTAAATAAAAAAGACGGCACGCTTAATCTGTCAAAGGCATCCTTTATTGACGTTTTAATCGTGATTTGGATTGTTTTCCTCTGCCTTACATGCATACTGCCTTTTGCTCACCTGCTTGCAAAGAGCCTTTCTTCATTTAGAGCAGTAGTAAGTAATGAAGTCATTTTATGGCCTATTGAGATTACGATATCAAACTATCTGCGTGTAATTAACAGCTCAATCATGATTCCGCAAATGTGGTATACAGTACAGCTTACAGTTGCGACAACAGTTGCGGGGCTGATAGTAAACGCATTTGCCGCATATCCGCTCTCCAAGCGTTATCTTCCCGGGCGTTATCCGCTGACAATGTTCTTTATGATAACAATGTATTTTAACGCAGGCTTAATACCTACATATGTACATTACTCAAGAATGGGCTTGATTGACACACCGTGGGTTCTTATATTACCGCTTGCGTTTTCCGCATATAACATGCTGATTATGCGAACGTTCTTTATGAACTCCATTCCCGAAGAGCTCGAAGATGCCGCACATGTGGACGGAGCGTCACATTACAGAATTTTTGCACAGATATGGTGCCCCTTGAGCCTGCCCGTTTATGCGACAATTGCTCTGTGGATTGCCGTTCAACGCTGGAACACATACGGAGACGCACTTTGGTTCACAACCACCAGAGCACTTCAACCGCTTCAACTGTTTTTATTCAGGCTTGTACGCTCCCAAACCGAGTCCTTTGATATAGACCCGACGGTAGCTGTTGAGCTATTTGCACCCGAAGGTCTGCAAGCCGCAGCCATAATGTTTACAACGATTCCTATTTTGCTCGTATATCCGTTCCTGCAGAGATTTTTCGTAAAAGGTGTAACACTCGGCTCAGTAAAAGGATAAGTAGAATAAAAGGAATAAGGGTCTCGCAATATCATGAATATATACTGCAATGCAGTGTGTAGATAGAAGAAAACAAAAAATATCAAGGAGGAAGACAATGAAAAAACGTATACTTGCAACATTACTCGCATCAATTATGTTATTCGGAGTAATTGCAGCATGTGCAGCGGAACCGCCGCCACCGCCGGAGCCGCCGCCGCCGACCCCTGAGCCGGTGTCAACACCTGAGCCGGTATCAACACCCGAACCCCATGCAGACGACAAACGCGGACAAGCCGGAATCGGCTGGAATCCACTCGATTACGGTGGTGCGTTTGAAGCGTTCGACAGTCCTGTAACGATTCAAATCGGTACATTTGACCGTGCACGCGACGATGCTCCGCCGATACCCGACAACTTCTGGACAAATTGGGTAAACGAGTGGTTTGGTGATAACCTCAATATAACAGTTGAGTATGTGCCGATTGACCGCGGAGACACAATGACAGCCTACAATCTCCTTTTTGCAGACAACAAAGCACCGACTATGCTCATGGAATATGACTGGCCTAAAGTCACTGAGTGGTGGGGCGAAGGAGCACTTCAACCAATCGACCTTCAAGAGTTCGTAAACATTGCACCGACCTGGTTCAATAAAATCGGCGGTCAAGAGAAATTCGACTCATTCAAAGTCGGCGGCGAATATATGTTTGCTCCGGCACTGCGTCCCTGGTGGGATACAAACGAGCTTTGGGTAACCTTCTATCGTCTTGACTGGTACGAAGAACAAGGACTCGGACGTCCCGCTTCCTATGAAGAGTGGATTGAAGCACAACAAACATTCAAAGATGCATATAACCTTCCGTTCACACTCGACAACGTAGGATTCACAAACAACTTCCAATTCTATGCATATAATCCGTTCCCGCTCAACGAAGAGGACTGGGTAATGCACTCAGACGTTAACGTGCCGAGCTTACCGGCTGAAGGTGCACGCAGACATCTGTCACAACTCAACGAGCAGTACAATCTTGGTCTCATCAATCCCGAATTCGAGCTTGATGAAGGCGGAGCAGCAGGTGTCCAAACTCAAGCACTCCAAGAGTTCATCAATGGTAATGTATATCGTGCATCGTTCTTTATCTCGGCATCAATGCCTGACCTTGAAGCATTCTATGAAAACAATCCGGATGCAAAGCTTGGCATAATGTGGAATAATACAGTACCGTATTGGGAAGCTGACGCTGATGGATACAGAACACATCCGCAAGACCGTGCAACCAACCCTGCAGGTTTCTTCCTGTGCTTCTCAGAGAAAGCAACAGCAGATGAAATTAAGGCAGCTTACATGTACCTCGAGTGGATGTCACAGCCTGACGTTCTTGACTACTTCCAATGGGGTGAAGAGGGCATAACATACAACATCGAAAACGGCAATCGTGTAATGGTTCCGTGGGATGAGCAAGGCGACATGTGGATGGGCTTCTCCAGCAACAAAGACTACTGGGCAGTTGTTGTTGAAGGACGTGACGTAGGCGATGGTTCAGTTGAAGCTTACTTAACAGCCTCAATGCCGCAAAACCTCCCGGAATCCGAGAGACTGACAAAAGAGCTAATCGACAGATACAGATATCTCAGAGTTCGTGCAGACCACGGCCTGACATACAATGACCCGTTCTTCGGAGTGCCGATTGAGGCTCTTCCCGAATACACAGGCACACTCGTACCGCTCTTTGCACAGCTTGCAACAGGTCTTGTCAAAGCAAACCCGGATGACTTTGCAGATATGTATGAAGCCGCAGTCACTCAATACAGAGATGCAGGCTTTAAAGCAATCGAGGATGAGCGTCTTGCTGCATACCGTTCAGGCTTATCAACAACACTCGCTGATATTACAGCCGGACGTGCACCATATGTAGCATACGACTTCAGCTCTGTAATACCAACAGTCTACGACTAAAGCTTGCATATTGATTATGCAAAAACAATAGTGTTAACTAAGCAAAATAAGCAACCGGGAACCCTCTCAAAACTGAGGGGGTTCCCTCAGACACCGTATCATGAGGAAAAGCTATGATAAAACTCGACTTTGACCGCAAGGAAGTGCTAAAAAAAATTGACAAAATGGTTCAGAAAACCTTATCAATGGATTTAGTCTGGGACTGGCCGTGTGGTGTAGCATATTACGGAATCTCCGAGGCTATAAAGGTTACGGAAAATGATGACTACATCAATGGATTAAAAAAGCGTGTTGACAACTATATGCAGCTTGGCTTACCCGATTGGAACGTAAATGCTTGTGCAATGGGTCATTGCCTGTTATCACTTTATGACTTAACAGGCGAAGAAAAGTATTTTGATACAGCTTTGTCAAAAATCGATTATCTGAGAAACAGGGCACTTCGATTCGGCGACAATGTATTGCAACATACAGTTTCTTCAAAAAACGATTTTCCCGAGCAGGCATGGGCAGACACATTAATGATGGCGGCGTTTTTTATGCTTCGCGTTGGTGTTATAAACAGCGACAAGGAGTTAATTAATGATGCTCTGAATCAATATTACTGGCATATTGAATACTTACAAGACCCGGCGACAGGATTGTGGTATCACGGTTATAACAACATTAACAAAGACCACATGTCAGGATTTTTCTGGGCAAGAGCAAATGCTTGGGCAGCTTATACAATGAGTCAGGTTAACAAGGTATTACCCGAGCCTTATTTATATCCTCAATACATGGATGTGGATTGCTCTTTGCGTGACCAGCTAACAGGACTAAAGGCACTTCAAACAAAAGACGGTCTTTGGCGAACAATTCTAACAGATGAAGAATCCTATGAAGAGCTTTCTGCAAGTGCAGGAATAGCAGCAGCTATGCTTGCATTTAGAAATCCTCTGAACACCGAAGCAGCTCAAAAGGCTTACACAGGAATTCTAAATAATATTTCCGATGACGGACGCCTGCTAAATGTGTCCGGCGGAACAGCCGTCATGCGTGACCTCGAAGGCTATCGTAAAATTTCACGAAAATGGACACAAGGATGGGGGCAGGGTCTCGGTCTTGCTTTCCTAACATGCATTCTTAAATACTCATCAGGAGAAAATGAATGATCAAAGGCGGTTTTACATTGCCGGGCGAATCCGGATATGAGGATTTAACGCTGGAGCTTGCAAAACGCTGGGATGCGGATGTTATTCGTGACAGCGACGGAACAAAGCTTTCCGCGGAAATTTTGGAATCCGGACATCAAATATATACGACGATTTGCCCTGTCCGTGAGCATAACGAATGGATTAGGGCAAACGAACTGACACGTCAACAGACTTTTTTATGTACTGCACCAAAGGTTTCAACGGGAGTAAGTCTTGAAATCAATCTGATGGACGGTTTTTTTAGTGAGCAGTTTCAAATCAACGACACACCTGAGAGCATAAAATACTGGCAGGTATATGACAGGACACTCGGAAAGGAAGTTTTGCGGGAGGATTGGGATTATTCCGCCAAAACCGGCACTGTCAGCACAAAAACCATACCTATGCACCAATATACCGTAAGCTTTTTGGCATGGCGTATATGGGAAGAAATTTCGATGTACAACCATGTGACTAATAATTGGGATAAAGAGCATTTAATGCAGCTTAATCCGTATCGACCTGAGGCACTTGAATATCTGAAAAGCTGGCTCCGAAACTGGTGCAGAGAAAATCCACAAACCGATGTTGTACGCTTCACATCCTTATTCTATAATTTTGTATGGATTTGGGGTGCCGACGAGCGTAATCGTAATTTATTTACAGATTGGGCAAGCTATGATTTTACAGTCTGCCCCGAAGCTCTGGATGATTTTGCCAAGGAATATGACTATGGGGTGTGTGCAGAGGATTTTGTACGCGGCGGCAGATATTTTTCAACACATCGCCTGCCCGACCAGCCTAAGCTTGACTGGATGGATTTCATCGGCAGATTCGTACGACAAGCGGGACGAGAGCTTATTGATATAGTACATGCGGCAGGAAAAAAGGCGTATGTATTTTATGATGATAACTGGGTTGGACTCGAGCCATATAATGACCATTTTAAAGAGTTTGGATTTGACGGGCTTGTAAAATGTGTTTTTTCGGGATATGAAGCACGACTTTGTGCCGGCGTGGATGTGGAAACGCACGAGATACGTTTTCACCCATATCTTTTCCCCGTCGGACTCGGTGGTGCACCGACATTTTCGCAGGGAGGTAAGCCCGATGAGGATGCAATAGCATACTGGATTAACGTTCGCAGAGCACTTTTGCGTGAAAAAATAGAGCGTTGCGGACTGGGCGGCTATTTAAGCCTTACCAAAGAGCACCCGAAGTTCCTTGAAGCCATGGACAATATTCTTTATGAATTTCGTACAATAACCGGTCTACATGAAAGCGGAGCACCTGTTTCATTAAAGCCAAGGGTAGCAATTCTAACCGCATGGGGAAAACTTCGAACATGGACACTTTCAGGGCATTTCCACGAAACCTCGCAGTATGTTTTGATACATGTGCTTGAAAGCCTGTCAGGTCTGCCTTTTGATGTTGAGTTTATTTCCTTTGATGATATAGTCAACGGCGTTCCAAATGATATTGATGTTATTATAAATACAGGTGCAAATGGAGATGCATGGAGCGGCGGCAGCCGTTGGGATGATGCACGTGTAGTTGATGCTCTGACAAGTTGGGTGCATAAGGGCGGTGCGTTTATAGGCATCGGAGAACCTTCCGCACACGAAGGCAGCCACAGACTGCTGCGTATGGCACACGTACTCGGCGTTGACATCGATAACGGCGATTATTCCCGCCACGGCAGATGGATATATAATGTTGAGGAACAAGCATGTCTTATACCGGAAGGTATTGAAATACCGTATAATTGCAATGTTATGCTGACAGACGGAAATGCTACCGTTCTGTCTGAGCAAAACGGTATCCCAACATTAACGACAAACACATTCGGAAAAGGAATGGGATTATTCTGTTCGGGATTTCTTCATACACCACAATCACCAAGATTCCTGCAAAACCTGATTCTATTCGCTGCAAAAGAAAACCTGCAACCCGAATACGTTACAAACGACGCACTCGTAGAAGCAGCATATTTCCCAAAATTAAACAAACTGGCTTTAATAAATAACAGCCAGCTTGCCCGCATGGTATCATGTACAGTAAAAGAAAAAACTCACACAGTCGAGCTAAAACCATACGAATTAAAAATCTTGGATATCTCTCTCTTTAGTTAAGGTTTCTTCAACCGAAAAATGCTTGTCAAACACAGGCCATACCCACATTAGCGATAAGAGCCATGAGAGCACAAAGAAGAAAAACGGAACAATAGGCAGAAACACAAGTGTTATCGGGAAAAAGAGAGTCATAACAACCCATGGAATTAACCCGCAAATTAATCCCATTAGGCTTCTTCCAAGATTTGACAGAGCCAGAAGTGTACTGTTTTTTATGATTGTAAATGTGCCGAGATTGATATAAGCAAACTGTAAGAAAACATATGGAGCAAACATAAAAAACAATATAAATAAAAGCAGTGCTGCGATTATCCAAGCTGTGTCCGCAACCTCCCAATCAGCCAATATAGGAAGCCAGAACAGAAAAATCTGAGTATACACAAATGCTGCAGTCAGAATACCGGCAGCTCCGGCAAGGCGATGGTTCTCAAGGAACTTACGTTTAAAATCATCCCATAAAAACCCGGGGTCGTCACGTAGCATTCTGGTAATGCAAAAAAAGCTCGCGGTTACTGCACCTCCGACAGGATATGCGGCAATAACGGATAATATTAACACAATCACCAGATTACCGAGCAATCCCCATGAAAACAGTGCAGCCGAAGGAAGAATACATAAGAAAAAAAGAAGATTTACTTTCATTAGGTCACGAAAATCTCTGGTAATTATCTCAATAAAACGGCGAAAACCTTTTTTTCGAGGCTCATCCTTGGAAACCCCTCGCCCCGCCTTATTAAAATTCGGTGTAAAAAAACCCATTTATGAATTTGACTCCTAAACGCAAACTTTATTCAAATAACAAGCTGTAGAATATTTATTATATCATGTTAACATGATATAATTGTTATTATAACATAAACATGGAGGTTTCGTTGATGTATCGTCTTATTGTTAATGCAAATGAAAAAAAGAGTGTGATAAACAGGAATATCTACGGGCATTTCTCGGAGCACCTCGGTAAGTGTATCTACGAGGGTCTTTATGTTGGAGAGGATTCAAAAATACCTAACAAAAAAGGTATGCGAACTGATGTTGTTGAAGCCTTAAAGCACATCAAAGTGCCTGTTCTTCGTTGGCCGGGCGGTTGCTTTGCCGACGAGTATCATTGGAAGGACGGGATTGGAGAGAAATCCGGCAGAAAACGTATGGTCAATACTCACTGGGGAGGTGTTGTAGAGGATAATTCCTTTGGAACACACGAGTTCATGGAGCTATGCGATCAAATAGGCTGTGAGCCATATATAAACGGTAATGTCGGAAGCGGAACAGTTCAGGAAATGCAGGAATGGGTTGAGTATTTAACCTTTGACGGTATTTCACCAATGGCAGAGCTTCGGGCGAAAAACGGACGGAAGGAACCGTGGAAGGTAAAATACTGGGGAGTCGGCAACGAAAACTGGGGCTGCGGCGGTAATATGCGACCCGAGTATTATGCTGATGTATACCGTCAGTACCAGACATATGTCAGAAGCTTCGGCGACAACAAAATATACAAAATCGCTTGCGGAGCAAACGATTGGAACTATAACTGGACAGAAAAGGTAATGAGAATAGCCGGCAACTACATGGATGCAATCACACTGCATTATTATACGCTGCCAAACGGCGACTGGCATAATAAGCTCAGTGCAACAGATTTTGATGAGGACATGTATTACCTGACCATAAGAAAAGCATTATGCATGGACAGGATAATTACCGACCACATGAAAATAATACATAAGTATGACCCCGATAATAAAGTCGGGTTGATTGTTGACGAGTGGGGCACATGGTTTGAGGTTGAACCGGGCACAAATCCGGGCTTCCTTTATCAGCAAAATACAATGAGAGATGCAATAGTTGCTTCGGTCACTTTGGATATCTTCAACAAGCATTCTGAAAGAGTAGTAATGGCAAATCTTGCTCAGACAGTAAATGTATTGCAGGCAGTAGTTCTGACAGATGGTGCCAAGATGGTGCTGACACCGACATATCATGTTTTCGATTTATACAAAGGTCACCATGACGCAACACTGCTCGGCTTCTGGATGGAATCGGGAGAAACAGGCAACTGCGATGTGAAAATACCGCAGCTTAGCTTAACGGTTTCCGAAAAGGATAGTAAAATAACTTTAACAATAACAAACATCTCAGCCACCGATTCCGCAGAAATAAGCTGCTCCATACCTGATATCGACTGCTCCGGTATAAAGGGGCGTATCCTGACAGATAAAATTGATGCATTAAATGATTTTAGTAATGCAAATAACGTTGCAATAAAAGCGTTTGCAGATATAAAAGGCAGAAACGGAGAATTTGAATGCACACTCCCGCCATGCTCCGTAACAGAACTGGTAATATAAGTGTGTCAGGAGGCAGGTATGCAGAAAATCGCAATAATTGGAACCGGAGGTATTTCGCCGGCACATATTGATGGGTATCTTACTTTTCCGGAGCGGTGTGAGATTGTTGCACTCTGCGATATTGTTCCTGCAAAGTGTGAGCAGATAAAAGAAAGATACAAGCTCAAAAGTGCAGTGGTGTACGATTCACACAAGGCATTGCTTAAAAATGCAGACTTTGACCTTGCAAGTATTTGTACACCGCCATTTTGCCATGCGGAAATTGCTATTGACTGCTTGAATGCAGGGAAACATGTTCTTGTAGAAAAACCGATGGCGGCATCGCTTGAGGAATGTGACTCCATGATAGCGGCAGCCGAAGCGAGCGGAAAGATATTGTCGATTGTTGCACAAAACCGCTTCCGCAGTCCGATATGGAACCTTAAGCTTTTACTTGACAGTGGTATGATTGGGAAAATAGTTCATGTGCAGGTTGATTCTTTTTGGTGGAGAGGGCACAGCTATTATGACCTCTGGTGGAGAGGGCTTTGGGAAAAAGAAGGCGGAGGCTGTACATTAAACCACGCCGTCCACCATATAGATATGCTCGGATGGATGATGAACAAGCCGCAGGAAGTCTGTGCAATGCTGACAAATGCGTCACATGACAATGCAGAGGTAGAGGATTTATCAGTTGCGGTAATGCGATATCCGGGCGGTGCTCTTGCACAGGTTACAAGCTCTGTGGTTAATCACGGTGAAGAGCAGCAGATTATTTTCAACGGTGAAAAAGCCCGAATATCAGCACCTTGGCGTGTAGTTTCACAACGCTCTCAACCAAACGGGCATCCTACTGCAAACCCTGAGTTTGAAGCCGAGGTTGAGAAGTATTACAAAACATTACCGTCTGTTCGGCATGAGGGACATGCCGGACAAATAGACAATGTTCTTACTGCAATGGAAACGGGTTGTGCTCCGTTGGTTGAAGGCATTGACGGGCGATTAACAATCGAGCTTATAACCGCAATTTATAAGGCGGGAACAGAAGGTTGCTTTATCAAATTGCCGATAGACAAGAATGACCCGTTTTACACAGTCGAGGGAATACAAGCCAGTGTCCCAAGATTCTATGAAAAAACAACATCCGTCCAAGACCTCGAAGGCGATATCACCTTTGGCAGCAATTATAATTATTAGGGGATAAAAATGGCAAATATTGTTAGCGGCATGAATTATACACCAAAAGGTAAGCCTGCACCGGTTGTTAAAACGGGTGAATTTATTATTTCGGCAATCGGGCTTGACCATGGGCATATTTACGGGCAATGCGGAGGGCTTATTGATGCCGGAGCGACACTAAAGAGTGTTTATGACCCTGACCCAAAGAAAGTCGAAGCGTTTTGCAAGGCATTTCCGGAAGTTACAGCAGTAAAAAGCGAGGATGAAATCCTTGGTGACCCGGACATTCATCTTGTAGCAGGTGCAGCAATAACCTCTAAGCGATGTGCACTCGGTCTGCGTGTTATGAATGCGGGCAAGGATTATTTCACTGACAAAGCACCCCTTACAACACTTGAGCAGCTTGCAGCCGCAAAAGAAGCGGTAGCCCGCACCGGCAGGAAGTACATGGTTTATTATTCCGAGCGGCTCCATGTTGAAACAGCAATATTTGCGGGGCAGCTGATAGAAGAAGGTGCGATAGGTAATGTAGTTCAAGTCCTCGGACTTGGTCCCCATCGCCTGCAAGCAAAAAACCGCCCTGATTGGTTTTTCATAAAAGAAAAATACGGCGGTATTTTATGTGATATCGGCAGCCATCAGATAGAGCAGATACTTTATTATACCGGAGCAAAGGATGCCGAAATTGCAAGCAGTCAAATTGGCAACTTCAGCAACCCCGAATACCCCGAGCTCGACGATTTCGGGGATGCTACTCTTATTACAGATAACGGAGCAACAGGTTACTTCCGTGTCGACTGGTTCACACCCGACGGTTTACAAATGTGGGGTGACGGACGCAGCTTCATACTCGGAACCGAAGGCTTCATTGAACAACGCAAGTATATGAATCTTGGCACTAATGAAGGTCCCGGGCACTTGTACCTCGCAAACGGGAAAGAGGAAAAGCACTACAATGTAGAGGGCAAGGTAGGCTACCCCTTCTTCGGCGAATTAATTCTCGACTGCTTAAACCGCACAGAAAACGCAATGACCCAAGATCACGCTTTCAAAGCCGCCGAGCTAAGTATAAAAGCACAAATGCAAGCAAAGGTTATCGGATAAAAACTATTGAGACATTTCTCAGCAGGTTTTTCGCCCCACTCCTTAAGATAATAGAGCTTGTTATATTTCCCTAAAAATGTAGTGGTTTTTGCTTCCTCTTACTTAGATAACTCAAACTCAAGTATGCCTTGCTCTGTGCCGTTTACAATCAAGGTAATCTTGTGCAGTCCCGGATAATGCTTTCTAGTGCTCAGTTCCTCGAATGAATGTGTTTTTTCGTATGTCTTTTTCTGATTCGCTTTAAATGCAATTTCAGAAATTTGAAAAATCTTCCTGTTATGCTTGCCGTTGGCTTTCATGTAGTCAATACCGTACTCAAGGCGTACTTTTGTATCTTCTTTGGAAGTAATATTGAATGAAAAAGTAAGCTCGCCACCAAATGGTACTTCAACCGGCAGACTTGCACCCGCACCCTTGTCTGCTTTTTTACCCCTCAGGGCAAAATTACTGATTTCGATGGAAGAAACATTGTGGAACCCAAAAATGCCAAGCACATCACGATTGCCTTTTTTAAGCAGAGTCCTGCAGCCATGCTTTACAATCCAATCTGTATGCTTGTTTTTACCGTACCAGCTTTTAGCAAGTTTTGCAACTAAGTCGGGATGAGTCTTTGAAATATCGTTTAAATTATTAGCGACACTTTTACGCACATATTCCGAGGGGTCGGTTTTCAGTTGTTCCAGAATAGGCAGAACAGGGGAGGGGTCTTTTTTGAAGCTGTTTAAAGCCACACCCCAAGGAAGAGCAGGGCGGCAGCCTTCGCTGGACAAACGTCGCACATGTTCGTTTTCGTGCTTAGACCAGGCAAACATCTGCTCCATCATACGCTTTTCATGCTTGATAATAAACGGTCTGACGGCAAACTCCGAAGACGAATACTGTGTATATAGCTCCATTGCACGCATGGATAAATCCCAGTCTTTTTCGTCTTGCCCATATAACTCAACATATGTTGGAAAGCACATCTTAAAAAATGCGTCGCATTCAGCAATCGCTTTGTCCATGATAGATAGAGCCTCACCATAATTCTGGGGTAAAAACACCCTCATTTGCTCTGTGACTCTTTTCCCCCGAGCCATAAGCTCAAGACTCTCCCAAGTCTCATCAACGGTAGCTTTCATAAAGCCGTCGAAATCAAACTTCCCGTAAACCGACTCAAGAACCTTCGCAAAACTGCTGACTGTCTCATAATTCAACATATTCTTCCAAGCTTCTGCCATGCACACTCCACCAAAATTCATTATTTTATCAATACTATATCATAAAATCTCATATATTAAAATCCCACCATTGCGGTTCATCGACAGCTATGATACACTGCAATTATAGAATACAAAATCCGAATAACTAATAACTAAAATATTTTTGAGGGGGACGACAAAAACATGGCAACAGCAGCTAAAAAACCGGCAGCAAAGAAAACAACAACAGCCAAGAAGCCCGCAGCAAAGAAAACCACGGCAGCGAAAAAAACCACCACAGCAAAGAAATCTACAACAGCCCACAAATCAACTGCACATAAATCGACGGCTCACAAGTCAACCGCAAAAAAATCAACGACGCATAAAACAACTGCAAAGAAAACCACATCTCCAAAAACTGCAGCCAAAAAAGCAGTAACAAAATCCGTAGTAAAAGCAGTTGAAGGTGCAGTCGGAAACTTATTAAAAGGCAAAAAGAAATAAAGCAAAAAAAGACAAGGGGACAACCCCTTGTCTTTTCTCATTATACAAGATATGCAATTGCTGGTTTAATCAACCTCAACAATGTTCTCGCCGGCGGCTTTTAGGATTCTGTTTGCTATAGCGATGCCCAGACCGTTTTCGGAGGGTGTTTGGGCATAGATTGCGGTTGTGCCAAGGGTGTCGAGTGTTCTTAGTGCGTCGAAAAGGCGTGTTGCCTGAGCGGAGTAATCTCTGCTGTTGCCATAGGTGACTACATTGGGGTGTGAAAACGTGTAATCATCAAACATGAGTGCAGCGGTGTCGTTATCCATTCGTGATGTTATATACTTTGCAGTGTCATCAGGTAAGCCGACTACGGCAGTCAGCGGTGTTTTTGGTGAGTAGTGACGGTACTTTATGCCGGGGGATTTTGGTGCTTCGATGCTCTCGATATCGGTTTTTCCGCTTAAAACATCCCGTGGGTTTTCAACATTTTCGAGCAAATCATTAAGCTCCTCAAATGTTACAAAACCCGGACGTAATATTCTCGGAACATCACCTGAAATATCAAGCACAGTTGATTCCAGCCCGACAATACAATCACCGCCGTCGAGTATGTATGGTATTTTTCCACTGATGTCACTGAGCACATGGATTGCTTTGGTCGGACTTGGTGAACCTGACGGATTGGCAGAAGGCGCTGCAATAGGACATCCTGCTGCCCGGATAAATGCGAGAGCAGCCGGATGATTCGGCATACGAACAGCGACAGTATCAAGACCCGCAGTTACGTTATCGGGGATGATGTTGCTTTTTTCCATTATAAGTGTAAGCGAACCGGGCATAAACCTGTCGGCAAGAATTTTAAATACATCCGGAATGCTACTGACAAGCGGCTCTACATCATCAACCGAAGCAACATGAACAATAAGCGGATTGTCAAAAGGACGACCTTTCACCTTAAAAATGCCCTCAACCGCTTTTTCATCAAGAGCATTAGCCCCAAGCCCATAAACCGTCTCGGTAGCAAACGCAATTAAGCCGCCGCCTTTAATAACGTCAGCACAAAGCGTTATGTTTTCAGTTTTACTCGCTTCGAGAATTACTGTTTTCATATGCATATCTTATGACAACTCCATTGCGACCTGTAGCATTATAGCACATTCGATGCGTTTTTTGAATAGCTCGCAGCCTATCTCATAAACACCGCTTATGCTTCCCGAAGCATTGTATGCATTTGCGGCACAACCGCCACTGCAATAAAACCTTACCCAACAGTCTCGGCACTCCTTGCGGGAGTAAATGCTGCATTTTGAGAACTCATCACGTAAACTGCCGTTCTCAACACCTCGCCATATATCCCCAAGTAAAAACTTCGGGTCGCCTATAAACTGGTGGCACGGATACAGCTCACCCGATGGTGTAACCGCCATATACTCAGTGCCGACACCACAGCCTGCAATACGTTTATGTACACAAGGACCACCGGTCAGGTCTAAGTTGTAATGATAGAAACTAAATCCTGTTCCAAGCTTCTCACGTCTCTGCATTTCAACCGCAAGCATTTCATACTGCTTAAAAAGCTCAGGTAAGTCATCGGCTGATAACAGGACAGATGAACCGTCCCCTTGTCCCCCTTGTCCATCCGGTACAACAGGCTCCATAGACAATTCCTTAAATCCCAAGTCTGCGATATGCAGGATATCGTTCACAAAATCCTTGTTTCCTCTTGTGTACGTGCCTCTTATATAGTAACCCTTGCTGCGTCTTGCTTCTACGAGCTTTGTAATTTTACTGACAACATCGGAATAACTGCCGTCACCGTTAGGTAACTTCCGCATAGCGTCGTGAACCTCCGGGCGACCATCAAGACTGAGCACAACATTTTTCATTTGATTGTTTGTGAAGTTAATTACATCATCGTCGATAAGCAACCCATTTGTTGTAAGGGTGAAACGGAACTTTTTGCCGGTATTTCGCTCAATCTCACGAGCATAGCGAACAATATCCTTAACAACATCCCAGTTAAGCAAAGGCTCCCCGCCAAAAAAATCAACATCAAGATTTATTCTGTCACCGGAGTGCGAAACAAGAAAATCAATAGCCTGCTTTCCGGTTTCAAGTGACATTAAAGGGGGAGCAGAGGGACAGGTGTTATGCTTTTCTTTGGAATAGCATAACACCTGTCCCTCTGCTCCCCCCGCGAAACAATAAGCACACGACATATTGCAAGCATGTGAAACATTTAAGCATAAAGCACTGAGCGGAACATCACACTTAATATTTACGGTATTGTCATATATATCATCAGAAAATAGCTTACCTCGGCTTCGCAACATTTCAATATCATCTAAAACTTCAATAATATCATCCTCAGAAACCCCGGGATGAGCGGCACTTATTTGCCTAATCACTTCATCACGAGAAAAAGCAGAAGACCTGTCCCCCTGCTTTTTTATTATATCATATGCTAAATTATCAACACTATGGATTGACCCGCTTGCTACATCGAGTACAATATTATATCCGCAAAGCTTAAAGCAATGAATCATTAACTACTCAACCTTCTCGGCATTCTCACACTGTTGATTGGCGACACCGCAAGATGTCTTGCATGCAGACTGACATGATGTCTGACATTCTCTGCAGCCGCCGTCCTCAAAACTCTTTATTAAATCTCGTGTTTCAATAGTAACTATTCTTTTCATGTCTTATTATTCCTTTCAAAGCACAGAGAACCGTCCCCTCTGCTTTCCGTGTTTTGTCCTAAACAAACTAGCATAATCATGTTCGGATGTCAAGAAAACAGTTGCCTTTTTAATGCCTCAAGCTCGCTCAGTGCGGAGTCGAACTCAAAATCATCCATTTGTCTGATAAGCTCTTTACTTCCTTTTATTTTTAGCAGCTGAGATGTTAGTGTTAAGCATTCGGGGTCCTTATCAATAAGCAATTTTTCGAGCTCGCTCAGCAGACTGCTTGCTGCAGTTTCATCAAGCTGCTCCGCAGGAGTGCTTTCAGATTCACTGACTAAAGGTGCTAAATCTTCTAGTGCACTATTTAACTCTTTCTCCAGTAATGTCAATTGTTCAACGGAAACCGTATTGTTCCCGTCCTTAAGGCAAGATTCAACCTCATCTGCGATAATCTGTAGTTTAGTTTTCACAAGCTGCCCGGCATTACTTTTTAATGTATGTACAAGCCTATGTGCTTGTTTTATATCACCGTTGTCTAATGCCTCCGTTATTTCGCTGTATTTATTTTGATTATTCTTAATAAAGGTGTTAATCAGTTTTTGATAAAGCTCATCATCGTTTTCTACTGCCCGGGCTTTATTTTCCTTCTGCCATTTTATCGGAGTAAAAAATCTCATTAAGCATCGCCACAGCTCTTGTGATGTAAAGGGCTTGCCGACATAGTCGCTCATTCCGCTTGCCTCATAAAGCTCTCTGTCATGTGACATTATATTTGCCGTCAGTGCAACAATCGGAACTCCTGTATCAAGCTCGCGTATCAGCTCTGTTGCTTCGAGACCGTCCATAACAGGCATATGAATATCCATGAAAATTAAATCAAACTGTTTTTCATTTTTTTGTAACCGCTCTCGCACCAACAAAAACCCAATCTCACCATTTTCCGCTAATACCGTTTTAAGCCCAACTCTTGACAAATGCTCAATAATGACCTGTTGGTTCATAATGTTATCTTCGCATAATAAAACTTCGCCTTCAAAAGTGGGCTTTTCAAGCTCATCGAACATAATTTTATCAACGTTTTCAGCGTCTTTAATATCAATTGCGTCAAAAGTAAGCTTAAACTTGAACTTACTGCCGACGCCCGGAGTGCTTTCGACTATAATTTCGCCTCCCATTGCTTCCAGTATCTTTTTTGTTATTGAAAGACCAAGCCCCGTGCCGCCGAATTTGCGTGTAGTGCCGGCTTCCGCTTGCGTAAACGGGTCAAATACCCTGTTGATTTGCTCCCTTGTCATGCCGATACCACTGTCCTTTACTTCAAACTCCATAGTAATTGAGTTACTGGTTTTATCAAGAATATTAACAACAAGCTTAACTACACCGACGTTTGTGAACTTAACAGCATTTGATAATAGATTGACAAGAACCTGACGAAGTCGCACAGGGTCGCCGAGAGGGCGGATGTTTACACTTGGTTCTGCGTATATATGCAAGAGGAGGTTTTTCTCAATAGCTTTTGGCATGATTAGAGTTCGGCAGCTGGACAGTAGTTCCTGCATATCAAAAGGAATATTGTCCATTTCCATTTTACCGGCTTCAATTTTCGATAAATCAAGAATATCGTTGATAATCATTAACAGACCGTTTGCATTTTCGTTTATTTTCTCAAGATAGTCCTTTGTAACCGGTGAAATTTGGTCGTCGATGGCAAGCTCGGAAAAACCTATGATACTATTCATGGGAGTGCGGATTTCATGGCTCATATTTGCCAAAAATTCTGATTTGTAGTGGCTTGCTGTTTCAGCAGCCTCACGGGCAACACGACGCTCAAAACCGGAAATGGCGAGAGCCATTATATCGGCAAGCGAGGATGCAAATTGCTGCTCATCCATTGTCCATTTACGCCCGCCGGGGTGGGTATCACTTTGCTCCTGTTCAATGCTTATTGTACCGTAGAACTTTCCGCCGATATTAATTGGAGCTTCCAGCATGGCACATAAATCAGGGTTGTAGGCATAATACGCTTCGGGGGCATTATCTGTTATATTATCGACTACACAAAGTCTTTCAGACAAAAGTCGGGCTACATAGACTTCATCCTTTGTCATGTCATAGTCAATTTTCGTAATCGATTTTCCCTTGGAGGCACTATATGCTGACATGCATACCAGTGCATTTTTTTCTTCTGAATAAATCCATACAGCCACAACATCGGCATGTGTTGCAATGCAACCCTTTTTTGCAATTTCTCCGGCTGCAGCAACAAGATCTCCGTCAGCAATTGCATTCGACTTTGTAATCTCTGCCAATGCATCATTTAATCTGTAAGCACTATTTATATTATCCTGTAGGTTTTTTTCCATTTCCTTGCGGGCTGTGATATCGCGAGCCATGCCTAAAATGCTGTGAACTGTGCCTTCGACCATAACAGGTATCCTGATTGTTTCGTAAATCTTAGAGCTTCCGTCAACGTGCTTTATCTGCTCCTCAAGCGTAATAATCTGCCCTTCGTCTATAACTTTTTGATTTAATGTGTCGTAATCCCTGTCTAAAGTTCCGGACTCCCAGATTTCATCTTCACGTTTACCGACAATGTCTTCTCTTTTTTTATTATAGTGCTCGAGCATTGCAGAATTCACAAAAGTGAATCTTAAGTCTGAGTCCTTGGTAAATAATAGGTCGGGGATTGCATCAAACAGTGTGGTCAGCATAGCCGTGCGTTGTGAAACGAGATTTTCCAGTCGTCTGCCGTCCAAGCGGCTTTTAATCAAAAATACACCGACAAGAGCAATAACCAGAAAAGCAAGAACTGATACACCGATAAACCACGGTCTTTGAGCTTCCTGCTCAGCCTCGGCAACTCTGAGGCGGTAGTCAAAGGTTTTAGTCTGCCACTCGGAAACAATTGCATCAACATCAACAAACTCGAGTGCTTTTGTAAAAATACTGTATAAAATTAACTCATCTTTATTAAAAGCAAAGGTGGAATCATAATCGCTGCCTTCAAAAATGAAGTTTATTTTATACCCGGGAAGCTCCATGTATTGTGATAGATGTAAAAAAGTGTTTCTGCTCGCCATAAGCATCTCTGTTTCGCCGTTAATAAAGGCTTCATTTGCCGCTGCCACGTTTTCATACATTGTTGTATATCTGTGCCCGGGAAACCACCCTTGAAATAGCTCTGTATACCCGCTTCCACGACTTAGTGCAATGCTTACGGATAAAACCTCGTTTATACTTATTCTGCGATGATCATCACGTGATATCAGTACATATTCGGTTGTTAAATGAGAATCCTCCAACCACATGAATCGTCCCTCACGCTCACGGGTGCGAGCTAAGTCGCTTGCCATAGGAACCTCTCCGCGTTCAATAATCTCAGTCATTGAGTTCCAGTCGATATAAGGGTCGTTAAAAACCCTAAATTCAAGTCCTGTAAGCAGCTCAACCTCATGCATTATGTCAAAATCGATTCCCTGCCACTGATCTGTTCTGGAGTCAAATAAGCTTACAGGGTAGTTGTTGTACTCGACCATGATATAAATAATCGAGTTGTATACTAAAAAAGCCCGCTCTTCATCAGTTAAACGTGAAAACAGCTTGTACCTCTTGTAATCCTTGTATCCCAGATAATTAAGCTCTGTTAAATATCGTGTTCCCTGAGGAACAAGCAATGCTTTTTGAAATACGGAGATAATCGGTTCATACAGGGGGTTTGCTGTTGCAAAAGATACGGGAGAGTATGAAAGAGGCAGGAAGATTTCAGATTCGATAGTGCCGATTGCATCAAAAGCAGCTTCCAACGAACTATCACCGATAAATGCATCAATTTCTCCATTTTCCAATGCTTTATATATGTCGTCCAGATTATTAAAATTAACTGCTACGGCAATATTTGCCCGCGGTAAGATAATCCTTTGTGTAGGAGTGTTTTCCAAAAATGCAACTCGTAAAGGTCGCTGCTGTGCAATATCAGATATTGGCGTGCTGTCCGGTAAACGAAAATAAGTGTATGGGCGTGAAGCAAGAGCACCGACAAGATCAAAGGTCTGTGCATTAAAACCGGCAGGTTTTCTTTCTCTGGTAAAAGAAACAATCCCTGCTTCAAAGTCAGCCCATAAATCATCACCGTCATAAAATTCTGGACGGAAAGGAATGTCAAAAAGCTCTGTCAGCCAATTGCAGAACAAAGCAGAAAAACCGCTTATTTCGCCATCTACACCCATAAATGATTCCGTTGATAAAAACACACCGAATATAAACTCATCAACCTGATTTTGCAGTGCTTCGATGGCTGCTATTTCCTCGTCCGTAACATAGGGGATATCACGAAATGAGCTAAAAGGAGAGACGATAGCTTCCGATGATATCGGAGCATCGATTTCGACATTTCTGCTACATCCGAAAATAATTGTAAATATAAATAAAGCCGCAACAAGTGCACTAATTACCCTTACACTATTTCGGATAACCAAATAACGCTCCCCCCCTCCACGCAATAAGAGCAATATTATATCACTAAAAACATAAAAAATACAATAAAATAAATTCGTTGTTTTGCAATGTCACAGCAAACTACAAACCTCCATTATGGTTGTCGCAGAGTTTGAAAAAAGTATTGCCAATAAACCGATGGTATGCTAATATGGTGTCTGTGTGACACCATATTAATGGGTACATTTTGCATTATTATTGCGTTGGAGTTTACTTGTTCATGAAAAGAATTTGCAGCCACTGTTTTCAAGAAATTAAAGAGGGCGACAAGAATTGTGGTTTGTGCAAAAATCCATATATTCCGCCAACAGACAATGACGATGATTCCGAGCCGATAAAAAAGCGGGATTTGCCTTCGAAGATACATCTGCCCAAGGGTGTGCTCGCAATAATTATTAGTGCCGTAATTGCAATTGGAGCAGGTGCTGTCGGCACGTGGCTTTATTTACGCCCTAACGAAACGCCGGAAAGTGTTGCACTAGACGGCTTATACGTGTTGCTCAATGCCGATGTAAGAGAGTTTGCAGCACGTCATGCTTTTATGGAGGCTGAGATTGGTTTGGCAATTCAAGCCGGGAGAGCAGCTTCGTGGGATGATGCAGTCCTGCCGTTTGTATGGGAAAAATACAATAGCCTTGAAAAGATACTTGACGTACTGGAAAAAAGTGCTGTCAAGCTTAGTGTTTTAGACTCAGAGGAATTAAAGGAAGCAGACAGAGAAACCGCACTTGATAGTATTTTCCAATTAATAATAGGTGACCCTGATGAGAACCTGACGAGGGCAGAAGCTATTATCTCTATTAAGAGTAATATTGAGAATGTATACCGTGTTAATTTGGATGTAATTGAAGTTGACGACGACAATCCGGTAGATATGAGCATTATAGTCCATGTCGGTTTAATTGACGGAAAATGGATGATTTTATCAGAAGCTCTACAATAAAACGTTTGATACAGCAATATTTTTGAAAGGTGTTCTAGTATGAATGACGGAAGAGGTGGCATGGGGGCAGCACGACGGGGAAAAAGACCGTCGCGTCACCCGGAAAGTCCTGCAGAGGCACATGTGGCATTGGCATTGGTTCTCGATGTGTCCAGTTCCATGACATATGAGGAAAACGGCGAGCGTATTGACGCACTTAACAATGCGGTAAATGAAATGATTGCACAAATGAAAGCAAATGTACGCCTTAAGTGCATTGTCGATTTGGCAATTTTTTGCTTTGGGAACTATAACAAACCAAAATCCGAGGTAATGTATCAAGGGTTCAGTTCAATTGCTTCATGTGAGCATGTATATCTTGTTGCAGAGGATGAAAACACCTATGTAGTTGATGTTTTGGAACATGCACTGGATATTATCGGCAAGCGATGTGAAGTTTATGACAAACTGGGCGGTTCGTATAAGCCGTGGATAGTTTTAATGACTGACGGTGAGCTACATGATAGTACTGCGGAGATTAATGCAATAGGAAGAAAGCTGAAGGAGAGAGAGTCAAAAGGCAGACTTCATTTTCTTGGACTGGGAGTCAGAGGCTTTGTACGTTCACAGCTTGAGAAATTTACAAGTAATAAAGACCATATAATTGAAATTGAAACAGCAGATTTCGGTGAGTTCTTCAAGTGGGTCGGCAGAAGCATGAGTGCCGTTTCGACAAAAGGGCTTAATGACAGCTTTGAACTCCCGATGTACCAGCCTAAACATTAAACTCGAGGATAAAAAGTGATTTCAAACCAATGTGAAAGAATGTCAATTCTGGAAAGAGCAGTAATCTATGAGTAATTATCGTTTTTGCGGAAGCTCACAAATAGGAAAATCGCACGAAGTCGATGATACAGTCTGTCAGGACTCCCATTATATGCTGGAAGGCGATGGCTTCCTCGTTGCTGCCGTTGCAGACGGATTAGGGACTTCAAAGCACTCGGATATTGCCAGTAAGCTGGCTGCAGAAAACTCAGTAAAATACTGTATAAAAAACATAAACACATCAATGACGGATGAGCAGGTTCTTTCAAGTATTAAAAGTGCCTTTGAGCATGCAAATAACCTGATTAAAACAGAAGCTCAGGAAGATATTGGCGATTATGATACAACTCTTACCCTTGCGGTCTTTTGTGATGGTGACCTTTATTATGGTCATGCCGGAGACAGTGGTATTTTAGCACTGTGTGCTGACGGAACATTTGAAGAGGTGACTACTGCACAGCAAGCCGAAGGGGAAGGAAGAGACCGCCCTGTATATCCTCTGATTAATGAATCACGCTGGATATTTGAAAAGTTTGATTTAGAGGTGCATGCGATATTTCTCATGACAGACGGCATGCTTAATATGGCAGTTCCGCCGGTACTTGAAGACCAACGCTATCAAATGGATCATTCTTACTTGTTTTATTTATACGAAGAGGTAAGAGACGGTGATGATTTAAGTGATTGGATAGATGAAGAACTCCTTGATGTTTCTCCGGGGATGGTTAACTACGATGATAAAACACTCATAGTAGCAATATGCACAAGTGTCGATTTGGTTATGCAAGCAGATGAATATTATGAATTTCCAAGTGACACTCTATATAAGAGCCTGTTAGCTCCAAAACCTATAGTGGCTGCAGCAGGACCTCAGAGCTTCTATGAAAAAGTCAAAGGTGTTACAACAAAAGAATTATGGTTGAAAAACCGGAAGATGATAATACTGGTGGCAAGCGTTGTTCTGGTGTTCTCATTATCCATACCCTTTGTTGTAACTTACTTTTCAGGAGGAATAATTGACCCTGTAACAGGCGAGTGGCGTCCTCTTTCATTTGGAGAAACCATGCAAGGTACATTCAGCTCAACGTCTTCAAGGTCGATATCAAGAGCAGATTATGAAGAACTGGTGGAAGCCTTGGAAGAAGAAGGGTTAACTATTATGGATGTTATTGACGAAATTGATGAGATAATTGAGCAGACAATAGAAACCCAGTCAACCCCCAGACCGAGATCCACACCACGCCCATCACCGACACCACGTCCATCACCGACGCCAACCCCAAGACCCGGAGCGGCAACCATACAAACAAATACACCGCCACCGGCACAAACTCAACCAGGACATGCAAACCCGACACATACGCAAACCCCAACACATACACAAACCCCAACACATACACCAACA
>Ga0123356_10000637_pt1 | contig 38676 bp, 29 predicted proteins | sample TergutEmb28metaG_2_FD_92546 | JGI IMG/M metagenome (GOLD analysis project Ga0123356, IMG submission 92546) | Embiratermes neotenicus P3 segment gut microbial communities from Petit-Saut dam, French Guiana - Emb289 P3 | ecosystem: Host-associated > Arthropoda: Insects > Digestive system > Gut ...
TAAGGACGCGGGAGCGCTTGGGGTTTTGAATACGGATTGGGGCGACTGCGGACAGGTGAATCTTCTGTCAACGTCATTTCACAGTCTCGCTTTTGGCGCCGCGCTTTCGTGGAATAGCGGTGATGGGGATGACAAGAGTGAGTTTGACAGTAGATTTTCATTTTTGCAATGGGGTTTAGAGGATGGTCGTCTTGGAGAGATACTCAGGGAACTTGGGGAGTTGAGCGCTTATCACTTTGGTAATCTTTATGCGTGGGTCACAGAGAAGCAGTGTTTGTGGTATAAGGAGGATGATTTAAAAGCTGCCGATCATATAGAGCTTGGTTACAAAGCGGAGCGGGCAGTACAGCTTTTGAGAGAGCTTGAATCACTAGCATCACAAATAAAAACTAACATTTGCAGTAAAGTTGAGTTTGACGAATATCTTTGGAGCGCGGAAGCAACCGCGTGGCTTCTCTCAGTACAGCTTTTCAAAAAGAGATATGAATACAATCAAAAATTTGATCAACCGGTAATCTCGCCTTATAACATTATAAAAGATGGTTACAAATTAGTTGAGCGGTTTAAATATCTGTGGCGTTCACGCAACCGGGAATCAGAACTTCGTGATGTGGTAGATACGTTTTTGGCTGCTATCAGCAAGATTGAAAAACTTGGCATGTAAAAGTAAAGACGCAATGCGTTGCGTCTTTACAGGCGCTGTTCCAGCCAGACGTCTCGCAGTATCCCGTTGTCATTAACCCATAACATTATCCGGCGCGATAATTGCGTGATATGAATTTGTGAGCTGTACGGTTGACGGTTGTATTGAGGGGGTAGGGCAGATGATTCTCGATCATCTTGAGAACATGCACAAATATCTTAAGATTCACCCTGCTATGATGGCAGCGGTTGAGTTTTTGGAAACCGTTGATCTTGACGGTTTCACAAGCGGCCGCAGGGAGATCAGCGGCGATAAAATTTTCGCTTTGGCTACAACCGGTCAGGGCAGGGGGCTTACCGAAGCGAAGCTCGAATATCATAAAAAACATATTGACATTGAGTATGCTGTTTCCGGTATAGATAACATCGGATGGAAACCGCTTTCAAGATGCTGCTGTCAGGAGGGGGAGTACGACATTGAATCTGACGTCACTTTTTTTTCAGACGCGCCCGATACCTGGTTTGGATTAGTTCCGCAAACTTTCGCGGTTTTCTTTCCCGAAGACGCTCACGCCCCGCTTGCCGTAAATGGACTTCTGCATAAAATTATGATTAAGCTTCTTATATAAAAATCACATGTAACGACCTATCATAGACGCCTCTAAAAACTGCCGTGTATGTACTTCCGAACGGCCTAACAGCCGGCAGGGAGTGCGGGCACCGTATTTTTAAGTTATAATACCTCTATTAGGCATGAATTATCTTATATAGCTAAAGAATTTCGGCGATTAAACAAATTAATATAAACTAAACTTAAAAAGGCGGATGAAAATGGGTAATTCCCGGGTAACTTCCATAATTTTAGCAGGCGGACAGGGGCGGCGTCTTCACCCCTTGACAGAATCGCGTTCAAAACCGGCTGTACCTATTGGGGGAAAATTTCGGCTTATTGACATTCCGATTTCAAACTGTCTGCATCATGGTATCCGTAATATATGGGTACTCACCCAGTTCGCTTCGGAGTCTTTGCACAGGCACATTTTTCAGACCTATCGTCTCGACAACTTTTCCAAAGGTTTTGTTTCGGTTCTCGCTGCTTCTCAGACTCTTGACGGCAAGGGGTGGTATCAGGGAACTGCCGACGCGGTGCGCAAAAATCTGAGCAATTTTAAGCAGGCCGGCGAAACGGTGATGTTGCTCTCCGGCGATCATCTTTACAGAATGGATTTTACTAAATTCATCAATTTCCACTATGAAAATAAAGCCGATCTTACGCTCAGCGTTGTGCCTGTACCCCGTTCTCAGGTAAATGAGCTTGGTGTTTTGAAGATGAATCCTAAATCCAGAGTATTAGATTTTGTCGAAAAACCTACAGACGAAAATGTCATTACAGATTTTGAAATTCCGGCAAATCTCAGGCAAAAATGCGATGGAGAAGAGAAAACTCATGTAGGTTCGATGGGTATTTATCTCTTCAATAAAAAAGTACTGCTTGACATTCTTGAAGAGTATGATCATGATGATTTCGGCAAACAGATAATTCCCGCCGCAATCAAAAGCTGTGACGTATACGCTTATCCCTTTAATGGCTACTGGGAAGATATCGGAACGATAAAGGCGTTTTTTGACGCGCACATATCGCTTACTTCAAGGAATCCTGAGTTTAATTTTTACGATGAAGAAAACCCGATATTCACTCACGCCCGCTTTCTGCCGGCAGCGAGAGTATGCGGTTCAAAAATAGACACGTCTATCATTTGTGAAGGATCAATGATAAACGACGCGGAGATTTCAAACAGCGTTGTGGGCGTGCGCTCAGTTATACGAAGCGGTTCAAAACTTGACAGGGTCATCTTTATGGGCGCGGACTGCTATGAGGATGAATCCGCGCAGAGCCAAAATCTTGGAATAGGCAAAAACTGCGTAATCCAAAACGCGATTCTTGATAAAGACGTAAGAATCGGCGACGATGTGCAGCTCATTAACGCAAAAAACATACAAGACGGCGAGCAGGACGGAATCACAATCCGCGACGGTATCATAGTGGTGCCAAAAGGAATGACCGTTCCGTCTGGATACATATTGTAAGAGTGTAAGAGTTTGTAAGTAAGGGTTGAAAATTTTCAACCCTTACAACCCTTACAATCTTTGGCTGAAGTGTGGGGGAGATATCCCCCATTTTTTTTATCCTTTATTTTTTATTATCCCGCAATATTGTCTTTGTTTAAAACGTACTTTTCTTCAAAATTCGATACATAAAATATTAATTTATCTCTGTGTATGAAAAAAAATTAAAAAAACTTTTTAAAAAGCTTGACATTAATCTGGAAATCCATTATTATTCATCATCATACGATGTATAAAAACTAAATAACTATATAAACTTAAATTGAAGAAATAAGGTAGGAGGTAAGCGCCGTGATTCTTGATGAACAGTTTGACGCCGATGAAATTCTGCGTGATGTAGATGAAAGGTACGTTGACGAAGGTACAGAGACGGAAGAGGATATGCGCGAGTTAAATTTTGGCAATGTGTATGACGAGAACGCAAACTTCCGTGATATGGCCGGAGATCTTGATACTACTGAAGATCTTTGGGAATAATGGATAGATATGCTATGGGAGCCGTCTCTTGTAGTTATACGATCGGCCTATTGATATGAGCAGCAGAGATACCGTATACTTTGTATCGGACGCTCACTTTGGCGTTGGCGTGAAGCCGCCTGACCGGAGAATGGAGCTGTTCAGAGATTTGACCGCGCAGATGTGTAAACGCGCGACAGATCTTTTCATTGTGGGCGATCTGTTTGATTTCTGGATTGAGTACCGCTTTGCTATTCGTCCAGATTATTTTCCTATTCTGCATGAACTTTGCCGTTTGGTGGAGTCGGGTGTAAAAGTACATTATTTAGCGGGTAACCACGATTTTGCGCTCGGCCCTTTTTTAGAGAAGACGGTGGGTATTTCCATCTATCATGACACTCTTCAACTTGAATTACAAGGCAGGAAAGTTCACCTCTGTCACGGGGATGGTATTTTGAGCCGTGATATGCGGTACAGAATGTCAAAAGTCTTTTTGCGTAATAAGTTATTTCAGAAGCTCTACAAAATTATTCATCCCGATATTGGAGTGGCTTTTGGAATTTACTGTTCAAAATCTCACAGGAAATACTCTGAGCGCCGCCTTACTCCTGAGATTATAGAAAAATACCGCCATACCGCGCATAAAAGAATGAAGCAGAAAAATAGTGATCTTGTGATTTTTGGCCACACCCATCATGGTGAGATTCACAAATTTGACGAAGGTGAATACTGCAATACCGGAGCGTGGATGAACCATTATAATTACGCTGTGCTGCGCGACGGGAAGATTGAACTCAGGCAGTGGTCAGTGATCACTGACAACTGAACACTGCAAAAAGCGCGTCATACGTTTCGCTTAACGCCTGCGAAATTACTTTTGTTTCACCTGTCACAGGCATAAAATTGGTGTCTCCGTTCCAACGGGGGACAATGTGCATGTGTATGTGCTGATCGATACCCGCTCCCGCGCTGCGTCCGATATTCATTCCGATGTTAAACCCTTCAGGATTCATTACTGTTGTAAGAACTTTTTTGCTTCTGCTCAAAAGTTCCCACATCTCGTCGGAAGTCTCTTTGTCTATATCGAGAATGTCGGATGTGTGTTTATAGGGAATTATCATCAGGTGACCGTTGTTGTAAGGGAAGAGGTTCATCAGCACGAAACACTTTTTTCCTCTAAAAAGAAGCAGATTCTCCTTGTCGTTAGTCTGCGCCGGCTTTGTGCAGAAGATGCACCCCTCTTCTTCTTTTTTGACACTTTTTATATAGGTCATTCTCCACGGAGCCCAGAGCCGTTCCATTCTACATTCCTCCCCTGTTAGTCAAGCTCGGAAAGAAAGTAAGACATACAAGACTAATGAGAGAGACCGCTATACAGTAGTACGCAAAGTAGTGAAGTTTGCCTTTTTTGATAAATGATAATAAAAGTTTTAAGGCAATGACGCCAACCGCAAGGCTTGCGATGAATCCGGCTATCATGTTCAATGAGAACAACGCTCCCCAAGATTCCACATCCCGCGACTCTAAAAGCGCCGCTCCAAAAATCGCCGGTAATGCGAGCATGAATGAGAAGCGTCCAGCCTCTGTGCGCGAGACGCCTGCCAAAAGAGCTATCGCAATTGTTGACCCGCTGCGGGATATCCCTGGAGTAATGGCGATGGCCTGCATCACGCCGATAGCGAGAACCTTAAGAAGCGTTAGTTTTCCGTCATAAATACTGCCGCCTTTTTTCATTGATGAAAAAAACAGCAGCCCCGCGGTGATAAGCAGCATGAACGACGCAAGGTAAGCCGGCATGACCGTGCCGCCGGATGTGTCAAACAGCATATTGATCTGTTTTTTGAAAAAGATACCGGCAAACGCCGCCGGCAGCGTCGCAAGAATAACATAGCCGGAATATGTCAGCGAATCCTTTCTTACGAGTGTATCTTTCGATACGCATCCGGTTATAATGCTCATGATATCTTTACGAAATACGTACAGCACGGCGATTCCGGTCGCTACATGTAACATAACCTCAAGCAGCATGGCGCTGCCGCCCGCTTCGCTTGGGTCTGTAACTCCCAGAAACGTCTGAGCAAGGATAAGATGACCGGAGGATGAGACTGGGAGAAACTCAGTCAGTCCCTGAATAATTCCAAGCAGTACGGTTTTTATCAGTTCCATGATTTTAATCAAGTATCCTTTGTTTGTTGGGGCGGCCTGTTCTCAGCCGCCCATACTTACTAATTTAAAAAAATTAAAATGAAAGTGATATACCGGCATTGATCAAAAAGCCCAAGCCGTCAAGATCCTTGCCCGCATCGGAGTCTTCAAATTCGGTGAATGGAATCATGAATTTTCCATCGACATAAAACCCAACAGGAATCACCGGCAGCTTAAATTGCGCGCCAACTATAAGGTGCATGCCAAATGCGGGTTTGGCAAGGCCGTCTATAACTTTTTGTACGATAGCTTTTGAGGTATTTTCATCAAATTCTACACTGCCGCTCGCGAGACCTGTCATATCAAATTCATGTCTCGCCGAAAGGACGTCGTTGATAAGTTTGCTTGAAAGCAGCGGTGTAGCGAAGTGAACGCTTGCTCCGGCTCCGGCGCTGAACTTAACAACATTGGCAGGCAGCGCGTAAAGTTTTTTTCTTATCGTTGCGTCAAGTTGAAGCTTGGCGTAAGGAGTCCCGCCGAGACTGAAATAGTCAAGATCAACGTTATCAAGACCTAACAAAACAGGTTTATGTATTTTTGCGCCATTATCAATGGAAAGATAATTAATCATACCATCGTACTGCCAAAGCCCGAAGTTGCACGAAATTTCAATCGCGTCTATTACCGGTATTATGTCGATATACGCCTTGCCGCCAAAGTTGACAGGCGAACTTCTCCAGTTTGTGCGGGAGATATAGAGGAAAGCGTCATCATTGGTGAGATTAATGCCAGCCTGTTCAAAAGGATTTTCGGCGCTGCCAATATCTCTCAAAAAATCATCCACCGAGTATACAACGTCCTTTGAGTTATCCTTCATATCCATTGAGAAATCAAGTCCCCAATGAAACCCTATACCGGCAATAGCGTAACTTGATGATACGGCGCAAACAGTGAATAGCAGCGCGAAAGCCGCAGTAGTCAATTTTTTCATAAAACCTCCCAATATGTTTATGTGTAATTTTTTAGAATAATATTTCCCCCAATTAAATGTTGGACAGTGCCGTTCGGCAACCTCATGGCTTCCGTGCAGTTGTCGGGCGGTGCTGTCTAATATTTAATTGGTACCTCAATAATAACTGCAATAATAAAAAAATATATTTTGCGCACAATTATATTGCGACAATTCACAATTTGTTCATATTGATAAAAGACACCTCTAAAGATTGCCGTTTCCGTACTCCCGAACGGCCTCACGGCTGTCGTGCAGCCGGCAGGGAGTGCGGACACGGCAATCTTTAGAGGTACCCTAAACTAAAAACCTGTGTCTCCTGCCGTGAGAAGGTAAATTCTTCCCCCTCTACATTAACTTTTACCGGATTGCCCCACCCTTTTTCAAGTGAGAGAGTGAGCGTTTTATGATTGAGGGTGATTGCTATCCAGTGGCTGCGGAAACGTATTGAGATGCGGATTTCAGAGACTGCCTCAGGCAGGCGCGGTTTAAAATGCAGTACGTTTTCTCTTATTTCAAGTCCTGTGTAGCAGCGTTGTATTAAGTCAACAGTTCCGGCCATTGCCCCAAGGTGAATTCCTTCAGATGTGGTGGAATTTTGTATATCTTTAAAATCGGCGCCAAGCGCTTTTTTGAAAATGTCCCATGAGCCGTTGCGGTCTGATCTTGAGATAACCCATGAAAATACGATGCGGCTGAGTGAGGAGCCGTGCGCGGTACGGTTTCTGTAGTAATCAATTGTGTTTAAAACCGTTTGCGGGTTAAAGTCATAACCCATAGTTGCAAATATTACGCTAAGCTCTTCAATTGAGAAGAGGTAAAAAAGCATGAGCGCATCCGCCTGTTTTCCGGCCTTATAGTTATTTACAGAATCATTTTCACCCTCAAGGATTCTGTCAAGACGCATGCTTTCGTCGTACTTTTTTCTGTAACTCTCCCAGTCAAGCTCTTTCAAATCGCAAAAACCTTCATACTGTTCTATTATTCCGCAGTTAAAAGGGATGAACATTCTGCAGCACACTCTTTCCCATCTGTCAAGTTCGCTGTCGTCAATTTGAAGATCGCTCAGAAGCTCATTCCTGCGCCTGTCGTCAAGAATTTGCAGTACGTTAAAAGCTTTGTGTATCACCCATGCCGCCATAAAATTTGTGTAAGCGTTATTGTTTATACCAAAAACTTTCGCATCGGGATAAGCGGTGTGGTATTCATCCGGCCCCATTACTCCATGAATTTCAAAACGTTCCCTGTCAGGATTAAAGTGTGCCATTGACGACCAGAATCTTGCGGTTTCGAGGATCATTTCCGCGCCGAAATAGTAGAGGAACTCTTTATCATCTGTAACTTGATAATAATTCCAGACATTAAACGCCACGGCGGAATTTACATGATACTGCAGATGAGAGACGTCCGCAATCCAGCGTCCCGACTGCGGATTCAGGTGAATTTTCTGACTCTCCTCTCTGCCGTCGGAACCGCTCTGCCAGGGGAACATCGCGCCTTTAAACCCGGCTTTGCGAGCCTGTTCGCGCGCTTTGTCAAGACGATGATAACGGTACAGTAAAAACTCGCGGGTTAAAAGGGGATTGCGCAGGTTAAGGAGCGGAAAGACAAAGAGTTCATCCCAAAATATATGCCCCCGGTAAGCTTCGCCGTGAAGCCCTCTTGGCGGGATTCCGGCGTCTAAAACATAACTGCCTGGAGAGGCTGTTTGCAATATGTGAAATATGTGAAGATTGATCAAGTGCTGACTCTCAAAATCACTGCCTATATAAATATGAAAACGGTTCCACAAATGCCCCCACGCTTTATGCTGAGAAGCGAGTAATTTTTCAAAGCTTTTTACTTTTTTTACCTCTTCGCAGGCTTGATAGACGGGTTCGCTTATAGCGGTATCTTTAGATGTGTAAATAGCGATGTATTTTTCAATATTAACGCTGTACTGTTCTTTAAGGTCAAATAAAAGTTCCTCAGCGATCTGTTTTTCGCTGTTCACAGTAAATCGTTCAAGCGCTATAGGGCTTTTTTCATCGAATACGCAGCAGCGGGCTGCAATTGCCATACGTAAATGTGACTGACAGCTTTCAACTTCAAAAAATATCCCATCATCAGAAAAACTGCCGCAGCGCAAAGCTTCTAAATGTTTAGAATTAAGCTTGCTGTAACGCTTTACCCCGCAGTTTGTCACCGATGCGTCAATAGCGCTTTTTATCCTTACACGGCCAGACCAGTTTTGAGCGGTCAGCTTCCATCGAATCGCGGCAAGGTGCGGATTTTTTATGTGTACAACTCTTTTGGCTTCAATTGCGGTAATCCGTCCAAAATCATCTCTAAAACGTATATTCGTACAAAGAGCGCCTTGTCTCATGTCAAGTATCTGTTCATAGTCAAGAAGTTCGGCGCGGTCAGGCGAGAACCACTCTCCATCCCCAATGCGCAATTTTAACACGAGCCAGTTAGGCCAGTTAACAAGATCCTCATTCTCTATAACTTTGCCGTCAACTTCGCTTTTAAGCCGGTTGTAGCCGCCCGCCAGATATGTGCCGGGATAATGAAACTTGCCGGCTTCGCAGCTCTCATGGGCGCCGCGTGCCGCAAAATAGCCGTTGCCTAATGTACACAGCGCTTCCCGATGCGTTTCACTGTGCGCGTCGTACCCTTTGTAGACTAAGTGAAATCCATCTCTCTTCTCCATACCGCAATTACATGAAGCAAGTTATATTCCTTACGCTAAAAACTAATTTTAAAAGTATCATTTTAATGGGAATGTATTATATTATTCTGTTATATATCTCAACTGAAAGGAGAGCGCCATGCTCAGAAAATCTGTAACTCGAAGCCTCTTAATCCTTAGCTGCGCCGCGGCTTTCACGTTTGTCTTTGCGCAATTTCCCTGGGAAATGGATTCTTCAGATGAATCATCCTCTGAAACATCAGAATCAAGCTTTGGTTCAGAATCCTCTTTCGGTTCGGAGTCTTCAGAGTCCTCATCCTCTTCATTTGGTTCATTTGGCAGCTTTTCATCAGAACCTGAACCGGAACCGGAACCGGAACCCGAACCGATTGCAGAGCAGGCTGCCGAAACCGAAACCAGAACCAGAGCGGAAAGACCGGCCAAAGCAGAAAGAGCTCCCAGAGCTCAGCGCTCCTCAGAAATTTCCTCAGAGCAGCTAACCTGTCCGGTATGTGTCAGTAAAAAACTAAAGAGTAATTTGTATGTCGATTACGACGGCCAAAGAATTTATCTGTGCAGCCGCGCATGCAAAGGCAGAGTAGGCCGCAATCCGCAAGCCTTTATAGACAGACTTGAAAAACGCGGTGAGAAAGTAGGACGTAATTAATTTTTAATAGCGATTATATACCGATTTCTGATTAAATATTACACTATGCCGCCCGGCGACTGCACTACAGCCGTGAGGTCGCCAAACGGCATAGTGTAATATTTAATCAGAACACAGTATAATGCGTGTAATTCATGATATTCGTCAGCGGTTATTGATAGAATTATGCGCATTGATAATCACAGCTAAACCCGCGAACGCGGGTTGCCGCTAAAGAATTCCCAAACGGTAATGACCGCCGGCAGTACAAACGTACTTGAGACAAAGCAGGCTCCGATACCAAAGAATATCGTTTTGCCGAAATCAGCGAGACCTACATGTTCCCCAAGTCCAAGCGAGCCAAATCCCATCATTGTAACAATTGACGTGAGGAGAACCGCGCGGCCAGTGCTTTTTAGTACAAACGGTACTGAGCCTCTGCCCTCTATCTTGTAGCGGTCAGCCACGTGAATACCGTGATCAAGTCCTATGCCGATAATAAGCGGCAGCGCCATAAATGTCATAATGCTGAACTTCATTCCCAGTACTTCCATTATTCCAAGCATCCATACTAAGCCTATTATAAGTGACAAAATAGCAAGCGCGGTATGGCCGGGAGATCTGAGTTCAATAAGCAGTATCAATATCGTGGCAATAGCTCCCATTATTATCGCAATCCACCCTTTTTCTATCATAAGTCCAATTAAAAACTGAACGACAAAGAGAAAGCCTGTGGTGCGTTCGCTTACCTTTTCAACTTCGCTTGTAAAAGCGCGCAGCGACTTTTCATTCCAAACGTATCCTCTTGGGTAGACGTTTATAAGCAGATTGTTGTTGTTAGAATTTACATAACGGCTGCGAATTTCATCCGGCAGGTTTTCTAATGTTAAAACCGGCGCGTTTGACGTTTTGTCAAGAGTTGATTTAAGCGTATTGTATACGATCTCTTGAAAATTATTCAGCGATACAGAGTCGTTATGTGAAGCGGTCCTTACTTTTGCCGCGAGACGGGCGATCATTTTATCGGTATCGGTATTTACAGGCGTAAAGTCTTGTTTGACGAGCATGATTTCATCGGGATTATCTGATATTGTAAACGCGTTTCCAAGATCGGCGACATTTTGCCGCAGTTTGTGCAGTTCATCCGCGACCTTATCGGTATTAACTTTATTTACGGAGCTGCTGTCAGACAGTTCTTTCCGTAATGTTTTGAGAACAGCTGAATTTTTGTACCAGGCCTCTTCGGTGGGAAGAAATTCTGTAATGGCGTCCACCCGTCCGATAAGTCCAGTCTGCTGACCGGCTTCTCTGTATTTACCGCTAAGCTCACGGCACTCTTCAACGGAGCGGGCTTCTACCATGACAAAACTTGGAAACATTTCAAATTTTTCAAGAATAGTATTTTGAGTAACAGTGCTTAAGGCGTTTTTAGGCTGTATTGCCAAAAAGTCGTATTCCCATTGCATTTCTATTGCGCGGCTTGCGCAGAGAGCGACTAAGACGCCTGTAAGCGCAATTACTGTTATAGCCACAGGCATACGGCTTATCTGTTGTCCCAAATGAGATAAAAACCAAAATTCCTCCCTGCGAATCAGCTTAAGTAAAAAACCTACTCTGAACACTTTTGAGATAAGAGTCTCTATAAGATTATAAATCTTAAGCACAAAGCCTAATTTGTATTTGTAAAGTACAGGCGCGATCACAGAATAGGATTTATTGTCAAACGAAATAAGCGCCGGCAGTACGACTAACTGAGTTACAAGCATAACTAATACGCTTATACCTATTACAATTCCCATTTGGAGATAAGCCTGAAAACCGGTTAGAGATAAACAAAAAAACACCGCCGCTGTTGTAAGCGCGCCAATAATCACCCCTGAACCCACACGGCTATACATATAAGAGATGGAGCTGTTCACAGATTTGTCAACATATCTTCCATCGCTGAATCCTGAGATAAAGTGAATCCCGTAATCTATCCCCAAACCTATGAGAACAATACAAAAAGCCGCTGATAAAATATTTATCTCTCCAAAGAGCAGTCCCAGAATTCCTGTAGTCCAGATTATTCCGGTAAGCAGAGCGACAAAGAGAAAAAGCGGGTTTTTCCACTCTTTAAAAGACCCAATAAGAATTATGAATATAATCGCAAAATCAATAAGACTCGACCAACCGAAATTCATGGCCGCGCCGTTTACAGAGTCAACTTGAAGCATTATAGTTCCGCTGCGCCCTATCGTGAGTTCGCTGTAGCGCTCTCTCATAACTCTGAGTGTATCGTCAATTCTGTAACCCAAATACATCATTTCATCAAACTTATCAAAACTTACCGCCGGCTGCAGCATCATAAGCAGCACGGTGTTGTCGGATGACATATAGTATTGAGAACCTTTAAGAAAATCCGATACTTGCTGAGCGGCGCCGGCGCTGTCACCGTTCGCAATAAATTTTTCTATTGATTCAAGAAACATTTGAATCCGGTTTATCTCTCGGTTAAGCTCCGAGCGCTCATAGTGGGAGACAGCTCTAACGCTTTGCGCAAGAACTTTCTCAAATTCAAAATTTATATTAGCTAATATCTGTGATATTTGCGGTGAGCCGAGCACCGCCGCGGTACGTTCAAGTTCGGCAGGGTCTTTTATGAGAAGTCCATAGCGGGATAAAAACTCCTCATCATGTTTGTAATCAATTCTGCGGACTAAATTAAGGGTATCGTACTCTACCCCCTTGGGCAGCTCCTTTTTAAAAATGGCATATCTTTGCCAGGGGTTCAGTTTAGCGTCTTTTGAAGGTCTTATAAGTACAATATTTTCAAGCTTGGCGGCTATCTCTTGTGCGGCTTCCTGCATAAGCCGCACATTTTTCTCGGAGCTCTCAAGAGTTATCATCACCGCCGCGTCGGATGAGTAGTCTTCTATAATGTCAAAGTACTCTTTTATTTGAGAGATATCCCTCGGCACCATCTCTACAAGCTGTGTTTTTATACCAAAGCGCATTGAACCCAAAGCGCACAACAGCGTTATGAGGGCGCAGAACGTGAGTACCTTACCAGGGTGTTTTGTTACGAGGCGGGCAAGTATACTAAGAGTCCGCTTCCCAATCACGCGCTAATCCAAATAAAACTGATCTACATTGCTGACAATCTTCGCGCTGCTCTGCAAGTGGCGGTACCACTCTCCGTATGCCGATTGTCTGCCCTGATTTTTGATCATCGAAGCGAGCTGCCTTGCCTCAGGTGTTGAGGAATCAAACTCTGTTGTTTCACCTTTGCTCAGTACGCGGACAATGCTGAATCCGTCGCGCTCTTCAATAATATCAGAAACTTTACCGGCAGGCAGACTCAGCGCCGCGCTTGAGGTTTTTGATGCGAATCCAAGCTGAGGCTGAAATGACATAACCGCCGCGTCTGTTGCGGTTCCTGTAATAAGATTTTGATCACTTGCCGCAATATCCTCAAGTGATATTCCGCTCTTAACTTTTTCCAAAACCGCCGCGGCGTATTTTTTCGCTTCCTGCATCGCAAGGGTATCTCTTAATGTTTCTACGATTTGAGGACGCACTCTCTCAAGAGGCGCGGCGCCTTTTCTAACTCGTTCTTTTACAGATACAAGGTAAAACGCGTTTTCAGAATCAAGAATATCGGAAACCTCACCCTGCTTGCGGCTGAAAGCAAAAGAAGCGGCGCCTGAAACAAATCCGAGTTTCTGCGGCTGAGCGCCTCTCTTAAAGAGACCTGTAGAATCTGAAGTTATTGACGGATCGCCCTTTACAGCCTCCGCAAAACCTTTTTCGATTATGATTTTTCTAAGTTCTTCCGCCTTATCAGACAATTTATCAAGAGTTTCGTCTGAGGGGAGATTTTTCCGCAAAATATGCCTTGCCTTAACTCTGATCTCGTCATTTTCCTCACTGCGCTCTTCAACCTGTATAAGATGAAATCCAAACGCGCTCTTTATAGGATCAGAGATAACGCCTGGCTCCAAAGCAAACGCGGCAGTTTCAAATTCCGGCACCATTGCGCCTCTTCCAAACCATCCCAGATCACCGCCTTTAAGAGAGCTTCCCTCATCGTCAGACTCGTTTTGCGCAGCAACATCAAAGGTATACTCGCCAGCCTCAATTTGCGTTTTTAAATCTTTCAACTCTTGAAGAGTGGCTTGTTCGTCAGCCGGAGTCGCAGCTTTGGGAAGTCTGACAAAGTAAAGATCGGCCTGTTCATCCTGCATAAAGCTGCTTTGGTTTGCGCGATAATAATCCTGTATCATTTTATCGCTCACCTCAGCGTCATCACTGCGGAAATTCCGGCTCTCAATTTTTACAAACTCAAAAGTAGCTTTATCGTTTCTCATCGCGTGATCAAAAGCGGCTTCCGCGGGAGAGACAAACACACCGGCTTTTAAAAGCGCCTCAACCTTCTGACCCGGCAAAACCATATCCCTTACCTGTCTTTCAACCTCTATCATCCAGGGATACATGGTATAGGTTTGAGGGGTGCTGAGCCACTGAACATATTTTGTAGTGTCAAAGCGCCCGTCAGTCATAAATATCGAAGCGGTATCAAGTCCGGGAACTGGATTGCGTTTGAGGTATTCAAAAACTTCTTCATCAGTTGAACCAAGTTTCATTGACTTAACCACATTTTCAAGCAAAATCCTGCTAACTTCCTGATTCCACACCTGAGTAGGGATCATGCGGTACTGGTTTGGCGGGATATCCTGCATCTGCTCCTGCATACGCATCCGCTCCATGCTTACAAGACGGTCAAAATACTCAAGAGAGATCTCTTTACCGTTGATCTTTCCGGCATTTGTAGCCCTGCCCTGTCCGGCGGCGTTCATACCCCAGTCAAGAAAAATTGTTCCGCCGACAAACACTACAAGGATGACAACCATCATGATGGGAGCTATCTCCCGCATCTTATTAATCATACAAACAAACTCCTGTAAATTTATGAATTAAAAAAATAAAATATTTTCTGAGTTACTACAGACGCAATGCTTCGCGCCTGTACTTTTCCGCATAGTTCTAAAACCCTACCGTCCCTTGCCTTTATTCCTGCCTTTACTATCCGTTGTCCCCTGTTGTTTTGCCGGCGGCGCCTGCTTTGCCGGAGCGGCCTGTTGTTTTGGAGCTCCTGGTACTTTTAATAATCTTGAATAACTGTTTTTATCATTTAATATACCAAGCGCTGCCGCGAGCTGTTCGTCGTTAGCAAGTCTTGCGCGGAATACCGCTTCATTGTCCTGGCCAAACTCCCGTATTAAAAGCGCGTTGCGCACAAAGCGTCTTATCTCAGCATCGTTTTGTTTCAAAGCTCTTTTGCTCTCTTCAGCAAGAATCTGATCCATCTTTTCCGCGTTAGCTCTTAGATTCTTAAGCTCAGCGTCATTTAACTTCGGAAGTTCCATAAGCGCGTTTTTCATTTTTGCGGCGGCAGTATCTTCAATAAGTCCGCTTCTTTTCTTAAACTCCTCAAACTGAAGTTCGGCGAGACTTTGATATGTAAAATCAGAGGAATCAAGAAACGCGTAAAAATCTTTCATCACACTGTCATCAACCTGAAAATCCGGCGTCAGCTTTACACCGCGTTTCTGGAGCTTTACGTATTCGGTATTTGCAAACTTGAAAAACATATCTTTAGTAAGCAGAGCGCGAATCGCCATCTCCGGTATCTTTCTCTCCACTATAGTATCTGGAACAATTCCGCCTCCTCCATACACTAAACGTCCGCCTTTTGTACGGTAAGTAGTTGTATCAGCCGGCGCGGCTTTCTCTTTTTTGTCTGCGGAATCGGACGCCTTGCCTTCCTCTTCTTCATCAAGCTCATCATCCTCATTCATATCCGCGTCTTTGCGTACAAAATTCTCCGCGCGGTTTATACACCTGCCTGCCGGTGTGTAGTAAAAGGCAGTTGTAATTTTAAGATGGTTTGAAGCGTCTACCGGCAGAACACTCTGCACGGAACCTTTACCGAATGTGGTATCGCCAACAATGATTCCTCTGTCCCAGTCCTGAATCGCTCCCGCCACAATCTCAGACGCGCTCGCGGACGCGCGGTCAACAAGCACCACAAGCGGCATATCCATAGGAAGCACCGGATTAGAATCGCTGTTAAACTCTTTATTTTGATTGCGTACCCGCCCCTTGGTTGAAACTACTAAAGATCTGCGCGGCAAAAACTTCGCGGAAACCTCAATCGACTGAGGCAGAAGACCGCCGGGGTTATGGCGCAAATCAAACACAAGCCCCTTTATATTCTTTTTGAGAAGCTCTTTTATTGCCCTCTCTATTTCCGCGCCCGCGTCCTGAGAAAATGTTTGAAGCACAATGTAACCTATATCATTTTCAAGAACTCCAAAAAACGGAACAGATTTGATATGGATAATCTCTCTTTTAATTGTGTACTCAATATCCTGCGCTTCGCCTCTGCGTCTTATAAGAATAGTAACGCTTGTTCCGGGCTCACCCCTAAGCTTACTTACCGCTTTATCGGAAGTATATCCGCGCGTTGAAGCCCCGTCTATTCTTATAATCTGATCACCCGACTGTATCCCCGCTCTGTGCGCGGGGGTGCCTGATATTGGAGTCATAACAGTGAGAACTTTGTCTCTTATTGAAATTTGAATTCCAAGTCCGCCAAACTTTCCTTCAGTCTGAATCCGCAGATCATCATACTCTTTCGCCTCAAAATAAGTAGTGTGAGGGTCAAGAGCCTGCATCATCCCCTTTATAGCATTGTCCACTAAATCTTTAGAAGAGACATCGTTGACATAATTTTGATGGATTTTTGCGGCCACATTGTCCATGCGCACTACATCGGCAAAGAAGTTGTCAACGTTTGCTCTTGTAGAATCCACCGCAAGGCCCACAAAAGCCACAATCAGCACTACCATTCCCATCATGGGGATACCGGTGAAAACCTTGCCTGAACGCTGTGGGTTTGAACCTTCTGTCATAATATTCCGTCTCCTGCACGTTTTACTTAAATTTAAATAACCAACCCCTGCCCAACCAAAGCGCCAAATACAAAACACACGTTAATTACGCGGTTTAAGCAGAGAATAATAAAAATACATTTTGCAGCAAGGCAGGTACCAATTTTTGTGTATTAAATTATAGAGAGGCGCGGGTTGGGGTTTAATAATCGGGCTTTATCATTAATTTGTTTAGGTTTTCTGCGATCTTTTCCTAGTGTTGATGTATAAAATGTGGATGTTTCAATGCAGAAAATGTGGATATTTTAATGTATAAAATATTGAGGTTTCAATGCAGAAAATGTGGGATTTTCAATGTGCAAAATGTGGAAAAAAGTCAACTCCGTCCCCAGTCCAGCGCTTCCAATAACAATATAAACAAATTATTATGGGAAGAATCAAGGTGAAAATGCGGGTTATTGATTTTTATGGATTAATGCAGTTTGTGTAAATTTGTTTTTGAGGATGATATCACACGTATTGAACTGGCGTATCTTCATTTCTTAATGCTTTTTTAATATATTCTTTTAATGCTATAACAGGTTTTTCTGAATGGTCTACTGAATTGTCTATTAATAAATCAAATTGCTCGGGAAATTCATAAACATCAACCTCATTGTAATGTTCTTTTATATAATTTTCATTTCTTCCAACGATTTTTATTGGAAGAGTTTTTATTGATCCTTTTCTCGAAGCTTCATATACCCCCTTAAAATCACGTCTTTCACAAATCTCTATTGGACATTCGAGATATATAAATTTACAATTTTTGATCATCTTATTAGCCATAATTCGGTATTTTTCTAAATATCCAGTTGCTGAAATTATAACATTACGGCCTTGCTCATTAATAACGTGGCTAACGGATATTAGACTTTTATAGATGAGTTCTCTCTCTTCTTGTTCATAGGTAGTATTTGGGATTAGATGTTCTCTCAATTCATCGGAATCCAAGTGTATCAAATCAAGTTCTTGACGTATAGAAGATGCCAAAGAGGTTTTTCCGCTTTGTGGTAACCCCATTATCCAAAAAGTATATCCTATTTGCATAATAATATTTTCTCAAACAATGTTTAGAATTTTATCAATTAAAATGATTCAAAATAGATTAATTTTTTATCTTTTGACAATTGTTATGAAACTTTTTTAATATAAATAAATGTTGCTTTGTCAAATACAAATTCTTTCAGCCTGTATACATTTTTTTTCTGTCTTTATTAATTTTCTATTCGCATTTATACTAACATAAGCGGATATTATATGAGAAATGTAATATTCATGGAAACGGATATACCCTCGTAACGATAACCAAGAAAACAATATCATGGCAAGTCCAAATATCCAATAGAGAAGTTGAGTTACATTCATTATAATAGTTACTATTCCTGTAATAAAAAATATAATACAAATATTTCTACAAGTACCGTAAATTGTTAAAAAGACAAATGCGGTATTATATGAATTTGCCGCTTTAGATTCTACTGTAGATGTTATTAAACGCATATCCTTTTCTTTATCAAAGATATGATAAAAATCTTCTTGAAAGAGTTCTAAAAAACGTTCATATGCAAATTGCGAGACTGTTTTGTCAATATTCTTAATACTGAAATATTTTATTTTACCCATTAACTGCTTTCCAAATAACGATGCACTTAACGTGGATAATAATAAGCCTAATGTATAATTTACTATAATAAATATTATAAACGCTGGCCATGTCAAAAAAAACGATAATCTTTCAAATGACATATCAAAACGAAAATTTTGAACGTCATGTATTAAAAAGAAGCCACAAATACTGCATACAATACCTGATACACAATACATAAAAATATCATTTATCGAAAATCTTATACCCAGTGATTCCATACTTATTGGCTGAGTAGACTATCTCAACACTCTCCCCTTTAATAGTTAATTTTATCATGAAGGATTTGTCTACTTCCTTCACATAAACATTTAGACATACGCGGACTTTTACCGCACTATATTACACGCGTCGAACAAACACTATTATTCCTTGACACATCGTACAGATTTCCAAAGGCCATTATGACCACCAACGCGGTGAATCATGTCTTCGTCCGCACTCATAGCACTACCATTCATATTTGGGTTTTCATACTCTGAATACTGACTTAAGTCACCCACATTATTATTAAAAACCCACCAGATACTCATGTTGCCGATACCTTGGAAGTCCCAATTATCTATGTTTTGTTGATTCGCAGAACCACCTGGTAAAGCTGAAAAGCCAAAATTATCTGTAGCGTTACCACTAGTCTTACCATTTAAATCAGTCCAACCTGTTTTTGATTTAAGCTTTCCACTTTTGCTACCAACCGTTCGAATCAAATTATCCCAATCTCCATTCGTTGACAAACGCCATCCTGCCGGACAAGCTTTCATAGCTGTATTAAAGTCATAAAGCCGTCCATATTTTTGGCAATTACTGTCTTTGTTTTCATAACAGAAAGAAACCCCAGTTTTAAAGGCTGGATTTTGTGCCATTGAGGAAATTTTCGTCTCATAGTTTAGATTTTCAGCCATCCACGTCTGTTTACCTATCTTCACGGTACGATACTTTTTACCATCCCGCTTATCGGTAAACTCTGAGGTTTGGCCAACTACAGGAAGCGACAAAACAAATACAAACCCACAAATGCCGATTTTTAATGCGAATTTACTCATTGTTACTCCTTTTTATTTTGTTTACAGTTTGCAGTACGTTGTTAATTGAAATCAACTTAAAATGATCTTTAATACCAGTTTAAAAACACCTATAACATATGAACCGAAATAGCTCACCTTAGTCACGGACGCACCTAATGGCAAGTCCAAATTCCTTGGGAAAGCCAGCACTATTTATATTATCATTTCCAGTCATAATGCGGCCGGATGCAGTGGGACTTTTTTCTGTAGTACTGTTTGCCCACCAACTGCCGTGGGTGGTCCAAGAATAACGGTTTAAATCACTATGAGAGAAAGTGTAATAGCTGCCGCCCGGCAAGGCCGAAAAGCCGTAATCGTCTGTACCGTTCCAGCTTGTTTTTGATTTAAGCTTTTTACCTGCTACGTTAGAACCACCAACAGCCTCAATCAAATTGCTCCAGTCTCGAGGAGTAGGTAAACGCCACCCTGCCGGGCAAGCGTTAATTGCGGCGTTCCAAGTATACAATCTACCATACTTCACACAATTAGAAGCGTTATCATTATTACATAAACTACCACTTGTTGTGTAGTCGAGATTCTCGGCCATCCATGTTAAATTACCAGTTATATTTATTGTGCGATAGCTTTTACCGTTTCTTGAATCTTTAAAACTATCACCCTTGGTAATTTTCTCTCCAGTTAATATTTGTAGAACCCCGTTTTTGACCGCAGTTTCGGCGGCTTCGTTGTTTACACTGGAAACCCGTATAGTCAAATTATCGGTTATATCATTAGCATTGACATTTATGAAATTTAAGGTGTTCCACTTCCGCCCATCGTTAATATTAATTTGTGGGCGGTCGCTCCTGGTAAACCCACCTAAGACAGAGATCTTCCGGTCGCCGCTTTCCCTTAAATTCCAAGACCCGCTTGTTTCTAAAGTTTGTGTACTTATTACTTTGTTTTGGTTATTTATCAGTTCGAAAATAACAGAAAATTCCTTACTTCCCCTTGCAAAAGTAAGATTGGTAACGCCATGCAAGGGCCATGCTGCCAACCCCCAGTCACGTGCTTTTCCGGTAGCGTTCAATCCATCATACATTGTTTGTAATGCACGCTCTATTGGAGATGTCCATTTACTGCTGCCATATAAACAAGTCTCTATACTTAGGATTATGGTTTCGTTTTGGTAATTAATTCTACCCTGTTTAATGTCATTCGAGTAAAACAAGGTATAGGGCATGGACTCTGTTTTAAGGAACTTGTTAAAAAACAGTTCAGTTTCAGTAAGTCGATCTACCCATTGTTTTCGCCATTGTATGTCGTTACGTATATTATCACCCATATTGCCGCTTGTAATATTTGCATGCAATATTGAAGAACGGTTTACTGCTTCCATAAGAGATGGGTCAAAGGTCGCTGCTTGAAAATAATAGCTCAACGCCGCAACTTCAGTTCCTTGCCTTTGTGCGGTAATGCCTCGTGCAAGGGCGGTTTGTGCATTTACATGATTTGCTTCAGCCGCTGCTACAAGTTCATCTTGTGCTTTTGCTGTAAGTTTTACGCCCATTTGTTGAAGAAGTTCAAGAGAAGCCTGTCGTATGCCTGTCAGATTGTCTAATTCATCAAAAGTAAACGTTTTGGAAAAAGAGGCTGTTGTCATTTTGTCGGAGGTTTTGATAATGCTCATTTGAAGATTATAACCTGTTGCTGTTTTGGTTATTTTTCCATCCATAAAATGGGTTGTAGGTATTAAGTTTCCTATTTCCCGTTGTGCTTGCGTTTGCACACTGTCGCTATAAGAAGGTGAACTCATAATGTGAATTATTATAGTTTCACGACTTTTCCAATCTAATACGTCAATGGTGGAATAACCAGAAAAGTTACTTATAAATTCACCCTGCACCAATGCAGGAATATAGCTTTGATTTTCCGCAAGACCGGTTGCCTGCGGAGCGAGAATAGTAATGCTTATTCCTTTACCGCCGTCCCCAGTCCAGTTTTGTGCAGTAGATGCACTTACCGTATGAACTAAATTCATCACAACAAACACCGCAAATATTAAAACCATAACAACATGATGTGAATATTTTTTTTTATTCATTTTAGCAATACCTTTTTATTTGTTGGAAAACAACGGTTATTATTCGTGAGAAAACAAGATTTAAAACTGGTTTTTGAATATTATGAAAAAGGACATAAAAAAAAGAATTTATTAACGAAGATGCCAACGCCGATGTTGCTATTGGCTTATATAAGCGGTTTAAACCAAAACTACATGATTGACAAGTAGTGGGGGGGGGGGGTAAGCCATTGATTTATAAGGAAATGCGGCGGCAGCGGTAAAGTCATTGGTCAAGATAAAGCTCCAAAAACTTTTTACATCTGTCAAATGCTTAAAAGAAATTTTTGAAAGAATAGTCGTCATAGAAAATTATTTCCTGAAACTTGATTAACTAATTTTGATTAATTAATAGCGGTCGCATGCTTTACCAAATAAATATATTCAATAATAATATAAATTATTAACATAAAACATACAATAGAAAAATGGGTTGATGAGTCAACACGATTACGGTCAGCTCTTAATTTTTCAAACACCCAATAGGTACAACAAGTACGCCGTCCGGCCGTTTGTATGCGTGTTGTGTTGCGGTAACAACCATGAGGAATGATGGTTCTTTCATTTTTGTGGTATTAACTTTCTTTCTTAACGCAATTAAGCTTTTTGCCCCTTCCTCAATTAATTTATCACCGCCAAGTTTAATTTCAACCGCGCCCCATGTACCATTCATAAAGTGAATGATAGCGTCGGCTTCTAATCCGTCCGCGTCATGATATTGATACACTTTTCCGCCCAGGCATTCCGCGTATACACCCAGGTCTCTTGTTACCATAGACTCGAACATTAATCCGAAAGTATTAAGGTCGGTTATCAAATCATTAGGCGTTATTCCCAAAATTGCTGTTGCTATGGATGGATCGGTAAATTGACGGGTATTCGCGGTTCTAATGGTTGTTTTTGAGCGAAGACGCGGGCTCCATGCCTCAATGTCTTGAATGACAAATAATTTTTCAAACGCGGTTATGTAAGAATCCAACGTCCGCGGATCAATGGTATCATCATTTGCTTCTACATCGCTTTTAATAGTTGACAATTTAGCGGCAGTAGAAATATTCCTCGCGTAGGCTTTTAGTATTGAAGCCGCTCTTTGCGGATTCCGCTTTATATCATCTACTTGCGTTATGTCTTCACCAATCAATGTTTTGACGTAATCAAACGCGGCAGATAATGCTCTTTGTTTTTCATCTATCATAATCTCAGGCCAGCCGCCCCTGCAAATAAGATAAGCAATGTCATTTAAGGTATGTTTATTCTTGCCGGAAATATTGTGATTGCCTTTCAATAATTTTGATAGTGATACTTCGCCGGTGGAATCATTTGATTCCCAAAGACTCATAGTCCTCATAACAAGTTTTACGATTCTGCCGGTTCCGCTGTGTCTTTTTATGTCTTCGGTTGGTTTTGTGGAACCGGTAAGAATGAACAGGCCGCGTTTGCCGGTATCATCTATCTCCGCGCGGACGCTATCCCATAACTCAGGAATTTTTTGCCATTCATCAAACATCAATGGCTTTTCGCCATGAAACAGATTTGGGTCACCCATATCAGCGAAAGTTCTATATAGATTATAAACCGCAGTTTTTTGCAATTCTACAATGGTTTTCGCAAACTTTTTGCCCGTTGTTGACTTACCGCACCATTTGGGCCCTTCTATTACAACGCAGCCTTTGGCTTTAAGTTTTTCTTCAATTATCGGTTCAATTAGCCGTGATAAGTATTTTCTTTTCATCTATTTCCCTGTCCCCTTTATACCTCTATTTTAACCTGTTTTTTTAAACAAGTCAACACAAATGTATAAAATGTGGAAGTTTCAATGCAGAAAATGTGGAAGTTCCAATGTGGAAAATATGGAAGTTCCAATGTAGAAAATGTGGAAGATGAGTAAAAAATTGGCTTTTATAGCGGGTACGGACGATTGAAAATGCTGCCGGTTGCCGATACTTTAACTATAATAGTTAAGAGAGATGGATATTTTTCTTAAAATCGGTATGATTTATCCTAACTGACGCAGGCTCAATGGTTGGGCAATGGTTGGGGACGGAGTTGATTTAATTTTGGACATGTTCAAAACGTGTTTAAAGTCAACTCCCCCAGAATAATCTACAGGACTCTCTGTTAATGAAATTTTGAGACTGTAATCATTTGTCCCCTTTATTATTTTATATTCTTACTAAAATTCAGATACAAAACAATAAGATAAACGGATAAAAATAATGGAAGCGCTTTGGGGAACAATAGTCAACGTATTAGCGGTTGCTGCGGGAAGTCTGGCCGGTATAATTTTACCCCGTATGTCGGGCGGTATGCGCGCCGTTATTATGCAGGGACTTGGGCTTGCGATTGTGTTTCTGGGATTTTCGATGGGGCTCAAAAGTGAAAAGTTTCTTCTTGTCATAATGAGCCTTGTAATTGGCGGCGTAATAGGCGAGCTGCTTAAAATAGATTTAATGCTTGATGCTTTGGGAGCGCGGCTTGAGAGTATCGTAAAAAAAATCTCTCCAAATAAACAAAAGAAAAACAATATAGCGGAAGGATTTGTAACCGCGACATTAGTCTTTTGCGTTGGAGCTATGGCGATTTTAGGAGCTATAGAGAGCGGTCTCAAGGGTGATCATACCATACTTTACACTAAGTCTATGCTTGACGGAATATCATCAATAGTTTTCGCGTCAACGCTCGGGATAGGCGTTATTTTTTCAGCTGTCCCTTTGCTTCTTTATCAAGGCGGTATCGCGCTTGGAGCGCAATTTATCACCTCTTTTATGAGCGCCTCTGAGCTTAACGCGGTTATTACAGAGGTAAGCGCTGTAGGCGGCGTGCTCATTGCCGGAATTGGAATAAACGTACTGCGGTTAAAAAAGATAAATGTGGTGAATCTGCTTCCGTCGGTTTTTATTATAGCGGGACTCGCGCTTCTTAACGCGCGCTTTGGATTTTTGTAAACGCCGGCAAAGTCTTGCGCTGCACCGCCCGACAACTGCACGGCAGGCGTGAGGCCGCCGGACGGCACAGCGCAAGACTTTGCCGGCGCCTCAGTAAGATATTTCAGAATTCTGGCACGACTATTGCGTCTATCTCCCCCTTTCAGCAAAAATCATGCAAAACTTGTTATACTGTGTTCTGATTAAATATCACATTATGCCCCCCGACAGCTGCACTACAGCCGTGAGGCCGCCAAACGGCACAGTGTAATATTTAATCAGAAACCGGTATAATATGAAATTATGTGCTGATCTTTTAAAATTGATCATAAATAAATCAGCAATTTCAAAAATTCGGCTATAACCGGATAATACTCATTCTCATTTTCGCAAAATCAATTCTCACTTTCGCAAAAAAAACGTGCAAAATCAGTACATAGACCGGATCAGTCCGGTACAATTTTATCTATAATCTCACTAAATTTCACTAAAAAGGAGAGCGTTTCTATGCGTATTGCGATGTTGGCTTGGGAAACTTTGCATTCGATATCTCTTGGCGGAGTTGCGGTTCATGTTACGGAGCTTGCCGCGGCTTTGGAGAGAAAAGGGCATGAGGTTCATGTGTTTACAAGAATGAGATGGCATGACGACTGGCAGTACAGTAACATCCACGGGGTGCATTATCACCGCGTGCCGTACAGCGGCGATAGAGATTTGATTAATGACATTAATAATATGTGCCGCAGCTTTGTAGACAGCGTGTTTTGTGTTGAGGATTATATGGGCGCTCATTTTGACGTAGTGCACGCGCACGACTGGATGACCGCGAACGCGATGGTGTGGATAAAGCAGGGCAGGGGCAGAAAAGGGGTCATCACTATGCACTCAACGGAATACGGAAGATGCGGCAACAATTTTTACGACGGCCCGTCAAAACGTATTATGGATCATGAACGCAATGGCACTTACTGCGCGGATAAGGTGATCACTGTTTCGCATCTGTTAAAAAATGAGATTCAGTGGATTTATAATGTTCCGGACTGGAAAGCGCACATGGTTTACAATGGGATATCGTATAACGATTTTAACGGTTTTGTGGATTCTGGAAATGTTAAAGGGCGCTATGGCATTGGTCCTGTAGACCCAACGGTTCTTTTTGTAGGCAGAATGACCACTCAAAAAGGGCCGGATCTTTTAGTGCGCGCGATTCCATATATTCTGCATCATTATTCAAACGCAAAGTTTATACTGTCCGGTGACGGCGATATGCGCGGACATGTTGAGCATCTCGCCCATAGTCTTGGAGTAGCTCACGCCTGTAGATTTTACGGCGTATTTTCGCGCGGTGAAGTTGCGGATTTATATCGTGCGTGTGACTGTGTAGCGGTACCGTCACGCAATGAACCGTTTGGACTTGTGGTGCTTGAAGCGTGGGCGGCGGGAAAACCTGTGATAGCCACTCACAACGGTACTGAATTTGTGTGGCACGACATAAACGGGTTGAAAGTGTATCCCAATCCCGAATCAATCGCGTGGGGTATAGGTTCTCTCTTCGCAAACTTCGAGCACGCCCGTTGGATGGGACAAAAGGGGCGCGAAGCGGTGGAGAATTCATTCTCATGGGATCTCATTGCCGAACATACAGAAGGTGTTTATAGTTGTTAAAAAAGGAGAAGCCTGATGGCTGTTGCGATAATTGAGCAGGATGAAATAGTTGAAACCCACTTCTGGTTGGAAGACGGCGTTGCTTTGCGGGAATTATGTTGGAAGATGGGAGAGAGATTTCCGGAAGAGTTTTCACAAGAGGGATTTTCGCTTCTTGCCGTCTATCCTCATTTGGGATTCCTTCAGTGGCATATATCGCAAGCTGCTGCTTTCAAAGCAAGGAAAAGCGCCCAATCTGATAATGAGTGCCGGCTTGTTATAAGGGTGTATGACGTAACAGGAGTTGAGTTTGACGGCTTTAACGCTAATCGCCAATATGATATAAATATTGAAGCGCTTTGCGGATGCTATTATCTGAATGTCGATCGTTTTGAGAGCACTCTTATGGCTGAGGCTGGGTATCTGTTTGCAAACGGCAGTTTTAAACCGTGTGTGCGTTCAAATGTCATGTACTTTGACCGTCCCCGCAAGTCCTCCTGTTTTCGCACTACGGGTCTTTACGTGAGCTCCGCGTTTACAAGGGTGTTTGCGGTAGATGACGTGACGTGCGCTCCGGTTTTTGACGGTATGAACAGCATTTTGGAAAAAGCGGGCAACCCTCAGCTCAGCGCGGCGATTTTTCTTAATGAGAGCGCAGTCTCAGACAGCAATTATAATGAACGTCCAGTTACCCGCTTTCTTTTAAGCGTAATAGAGAAGTGCCGTGCTATGGGCGCGGCTCCTCAGGTTTTTACTCCAGATGAAAATCTTATATCATCTGTCTCGTCATTTCCTCTTATAAAAAGAGCGAAGCTTCTCTCTCAGGAGATCACCGATCATTTTGAGAGCGCTTATAACTCATCCTCTTTTGGATGCGTTCAATGTCATGACTGGTACAGCGCGCCTGCGGCCATTAATGTGAGCCGTAAAAATAATCTGCCGCTTATAGCGGTCATTCACTCTCTTGAGGTTGAGCGGCGCGGCGAAAAGAAAAGCGCTGTGTCGGAAAAAATAGAACGTTTGGAGCGTACGCTTATAAATGAAGCTTACAGCATACTTGTCGCGGGGGAATCTATACGCGAAATAGTGATACGTGACTATGGTAAGCCTCAAAAAGCTGTATTTATTGTGCCGGATACGCTTACTGCCGCGATAGATCAGGGTTTTTCATCAGATTATGTGAGATGCAGGTACGGCCTTTCCGATAAAGATCCGCTTGTACTTTTTTCAGGGGAGATCTCTTGGAATTCCGGAGCGGATATTTTGGTAGACGCTGCCATGCAAGTGTCAAGAGAGCATCCGCAGGCGCAGTATGTATTTGCGGGTGAGGGTTATATGAAAGGAGAGCTTGAACACCGCGCGCGGGCTAATGGTTTGGGAGAACGCTGCCGCTTTCTTGGCGACGTACCGGCGGATATTTTCGAGCAGCTTTTGAACGCGTGTGATTTTGTCGTGATACCCGGACGCGCTCCCGCGCACGGCGGACTTGCGGAAGCCGCGCTTCGCGTTGGTAAACCAATAATCGCTACTCATCAGGCGCGTTTGCACGGCGTGCGTCATGACGTCAACGGACTTCTCATTTATGACAATGTTGGTTCTGTAGTGTGGGGAATAAAGCAAATGCTCTCAAGCCCGCTAAGAGTTCTGCGCTCCTGGGTAAGTGACGGCAGTACGCTTTTGCGTACTACAGAATGTATCGCGGCGATGTACATTTCGCGTTGGGCCGACGCGGTAGTATCTATGAAGACGATTGCGAATAATGACAGATAAATCATGAGTCCCAAGTATCACAATTGAAGGAGACTAAATAATGATTGATGAACCTTGCGTACCAAATATCACAGCTAAAAAAGGATATTTATCGATAGTACTTCACGCTCATCTGCCTTTTGTAAGGCATCCCGAATACAGCTCTTTTCTTGAGGAACGGTGGTACTTTGAAGCGATGAACGGCACCTACATTCCGCTTATCGCAATGTTAAAACGGCTCATTAGCGAAAACGTGGAATTTGAACTCACGCTCTCCCTTTCGCCAACTCTTCTGTGCATGATGGAAGACAAGCTCCTTTCGGAGCGTTACAGCGCTCATCTTGACAAACTGATAGAACTTGCAAAGCGTGAGCAGGAGCGTAACCGTGAACACGGGCATTTAAAATGGCTTGCGGATTATTATCTTGAGACCTTTATAGAAGCGCGTAAAATTTTTGATGAGTGCGGTCATAAAATCTGTAATCATTTCCGCAGTCTTTCTGAGAGTAAAAAAGTTCATCTGATAACAACAAGCGCCACTCACGCGGTTTTACCGCTCATTATGTCGGAACCGGCAGCGGTACGCGGACAGATTGAGACAGGCCTAAAAACTTTTTCAAATGTATTTGGATATAGACCGCAAGGATTTTGGCTTCCTGAGTGCGCGTTTCATCCGGGTATTGAGGAGTACATGAGGGAAGCGGGAATCCGCTATTTTTTCCTTGAATCTCACGGTATAGACCACGCGGACGTGCTGCCGCTTTACGGAGTGTATGCCCCGCTTTTTACCCCCTCCGGCGTGGCGGCGTTCAGCCGCGACCAGGCAAGTACGGAGGAGGTATGGTCTGCTCAAAAAGGGTATCCAGGCGATCCTGAATACCGGGAATTTTACCGCGACATAGGTCATGAGCTTGACATAGATTATATCAAGCCGTATATCGCGGATGGAGTGAGAGTTGATACCGGCATAAAATACTGGCGGATAACCGGCCCGCGCAGCCAAAAAGATTTTTATAATCCATACCGGGCGCGTGAAAGAGCCGCTTTTCACGCGCAGTGTTTTTATGACAAGCGCGTTGCGCAGGCGGAATATCTCGCCTCTACAATGGGCAGAGCGCCTGTGATAGTAGCGACTTTTGACGCTGAGCTTTTTGGTCACTGGTGGTATGAAGGCCCGCAGTGGCTCGAATTTCTTATCCGCCGTATCGCGGCAGATAATTCAAGGCTCGCTCTTATAAGTCCTGGAACATATCTTAATCAGCATCCGGTGCACCAAAGAGGAGCGCCCTGTATGTCAAGCTGGGGGCATAGGGGTTATTTTGAAGTATGGTGCAACGGAAAAAACGACTGGATTCTTCGCCATATTCATGAGTGTATAAGACGTATGCTTACATTGGCCGGACGCTTCGGAACAGACCCGACTGCCGATAAACGCCGGGCTCTCAACCAGTGTATGCGGGAGCTCCTTTTAGCTCAGTCCTCAGACTGGCCTTTTATGATCACCAATGCGACTTCCGGTCAATACGCCTCACGGCGCGTTTGTGATCATGTCAGCCGTTTTCACTTTTTGGCTGACGGGTTAGAAAATAACTCTTTAGACAAAGAGAGCGTGGCTGCGCTTGAGTATTTAGACAGCGCATTCCCAGATGCGGATTATCGTGTGTTTGTGTAGCTGTTGTTATGAACTTCTAAACTGAAACCAAATCGGCAGTCATCAACTGCCGATTTGCCACAAATAAAAAAACTTGCTTTTTCTACCGCAATTATTTATATTTTTTGAGCTTTAAAAACCACCGGCTCCTTTCGTCTAGTGGTTAGGACACAAGATTTTCATTCTTGTAACAAGGGTTCGATTCCCTTAAGGAGTACCAAAAGGATTCTTTCTAACGAGAGAATCCTTTTTTTATTTAAAAACTTTAAAATCAATATCAGGAAAAATATTGTTGTGAGATTCGAGCAGTGTTACGAAATTTTCATCAATATTATGTTCTTTCAGTTGATCATAGAGTTTTAAAAAACTTGCGATATGCTCTTTAGTTCTGCGTACGGCGTATTCTACAGTTGTTCCGGTTTTCATAATAAAAGCCCAGTCGCTTGACTGCGCTAAAAGAAGCTCCCGCGCCATTTGATTAAGTACACGTTTTTCTATGCCGTCAGCTGATAAGAATTGACGTGCCGCTGCTGCCATACTGTCTTCAAGCCTGTGCAAATGGGGATAAATCCACTCATTTGTCTCATTGAGCCATACCTGAGAGTAGCCTCCTTCGCCCCAACTGGAAAAAGAGGGAGCGCATACCTGATTTTGCGGATAGGTTTCCATATATTCATAAGGTGTGGTGAGCTTAAACGTATCCTGTTCAAAAGCGCATTTACGTATGAGATAGTTAAGCCAGTCCGTCCCCTCAAACCACCAGTGGCCAAAAAGCTCAGCGTCATAAGGAGCTGTTACGAGCGGCGGGGTATCCATGAGAGTGCTTAGATGCTTGATCTGTCCCTCTCTGTTGTGCATGAAATTTGACGCGTGCTCTGCAGCTGTTCTTAAAGCCTCTTCCCGGCAATACGGCTGCTTATCGGGACTGTTTTTGTCGGTGATGCGGTAATATTTTATGCCTGTATTGATACGTATACCCGCCGGATCAATGTATGGAGCGATGTAGCTCATGTCAAGATCGAAACCTATATCTTTGTAAAATTCCCGGTATGACGGATGTCCCGGATACCCCTCGTCCGCGCTCCAAACAGAGCGGGATGACTCTACATCTCTCCCAAAAGCCATTACAGGCGCTTCTTTACATTGAACAGGCGCGAAAACTCCGTAAGCGGGGCAGGGGTCGGCATGGAGAAGTCCGTGAGTCTCTACAAAAAGAAACTTAATACCGCAGTTGTGAAGAATCGTTTCAAGACCCGGATAGTAACCGCATTCGGGCAGCCAGATACCTCTCGGTTTACGTCCGAAAAAGCTGTTGTACGATTGTACCGCCACCTCAATCTGCGCGGTCACAGCGCTTTTGTTTGACTGCATATTGGGGAGATACCCGTGAGTCGCGCCGCAGGTTATTATTTCAAGTACACCGTCATCCTGTAATTTTTTGAATCCGGGCAGGATATTACACCCATATTTTTCTTCAAATATATTTTTACATAGTTGAAAACGGTTAAGATACATTTCAGCCGTGCGGTTCATAGCGCTGTCATATCTTGTGCGCAGAATCTCTTTTTGACTAAGTTCAATAAGTTTATCAATATGGCGGCTGTAACGATTTTGAAGAAGCTCATCATTAAGCATCGCGCACAATGGCGGGGTAAGCGACATCGTTATTTTAAACGGCACCGCGTCATCAACCAAATTATTAAAGCCGTTTAAGAGCGGCAGATACGTTTCTGTCAGAGCCTCGTAGAGCCAGTTCTCCTCCATCATGTAACGCGTTTCGGGATGACGGACAAATGGCAGATGCGCGTGCAGTACTATACACAAGAAACCTTTTGGCGATTGTTCCTGTGATGGGGTTGTCATGATTTTTTTACTGTATCTGTATTGTAAAGTTCACCCGAACTTAAATGACCAATGCCGGACAGGTTTACAGAAGATAGTGCCGTAAGAGCGGCTGTATCAACACCTTTTTTAATATCTGCGATTTGTTTTATAGTTGGTTCACTATTTTCAACCGCAGGACTTGCGGCCATGATCTCAAACGTTTTTTGCGGATCACTGCTTTCAATACCATATTCCGCCCTAATCTCACCGCCGCTGCATGGAGTTTGAACATAAGCGCAGCCGATATTTGATTGCGGGTTAATTTGCGCCACTGTATTTATAGCGGCGTTATCTGTTTGAAAATTACAAACTGTCTGCGGATATCTAACACTCTGAAAAGCGGGAATATGCTGTATCTTTATTACATCACGCTTATTATCACTATCATTCTCCCTTTTTCCCGCATTTCTGTCCTCCCCGTCCTTATTATTGCCGCTTTGCTCCCAATAAACAAACGCATGCTGAGGATCTCTTGGAATGATACGCACATATTTATCGTTATAATTCTGCGGAATCTCTGTACTCAGAGAATAAGCGGGGCCTTTATCCAAAGCCGCTGTCTGTGAGCCGCCTTGGGGTTCGGATAAGTTTTGCTTTTGCGGTGTGCGAAACTTATTTCGCAAGAACCGCTTCAGCGCCCGGCTTTTCCCGTGTGAGACTGACATTGTATGAAATCCGGATCAATAGTTTCTGGTTGCCGGTTTCTGAAACCAACTGCGTCCGCCGTTTATCCCCAGTTCAAATTTTGTTACATTTTCTCTGTAACCTGAAAATTTACTGCTTTTTCTTATACCATGACCAAATATAATGTCAATTAGACCGCCCTCATTAGGTATTGGTAAACCTGTTCCTAATGTGGCCATATATTCCTGTGATTCTTTAAGCGGCAGTTGACTGTAGCGCACTCCGGCTCTGTACCGTACAGTCTCCCAATACGCGGCGCTCAACTTGTTTGTGGCGGGGGTAAAACTTGTTCCGAGCGCTATGCCGAAAGTTGTGCGCAGATCATCCGGTATCTCAAGCCAGTTATCGTTATCATAGCGATCCCAGATAGTGCTGTGTAAATCAAACGCAAGAACCCATTTATTATTTGGCTCATAGCAAAGTCCCGCGCTTACAGAGGGGGGCAGGTGAACGCTGAATTTCTTTTTGGGATCCTCATTCAGCTTGTTATCATCGGAGTGCAGATATTCGCGCGTTAAGGAACCGGTTTCTTTTGCGTAAAGAGCGTACTGTACGCTCGTACCTGCCGTCACTTTCTCATGAACAGGAATCTGTAAACCCAAACGCAGTCCGTTACTTGAAAACGAGGAGATTTTTGTTTCACTTGTATAGTCTCTGGATTTGGTGCCGTTAGGGTATACGGAAGAAGATTCAAAAGTATTACGCGATTCACTGTTAAAGAAAAGTTTCTCATAAATAAACCCGACACTCATACGGTTTTTAAATCTGTAACCCCAACCTGCCTGCCAGGAGGTGAGTCCTCCTCTGTTTTGCAGTTCAATAGTATTTTTAATTTCTGTTGTTGAGGTGGAAGTGTCATCCGAAGTAAAAAAATTGAGATTCGCGTCGTACTGCTTTTGCATAGCGAAGCTGAGATTACTGCTATTTCCCAAGGGCAAAATTAGCGAGAGCAATTTTGGCGAATAGCCGCTTACACTGCTTGAACCGTAATTGTCTTTGATTTTAACATTGTCATAAGAGACTAAAGCTGAAAACGCGGCGCGGCTTCCGATGGCCATGTTTGCCGGATTAAGGGTTGCGCCAAGATATTCGTCAATTACCGCAGTCCCGCTTCCCGCCATAGACGCCGACGGGCCGCCAACAGCGTGAGTAGGCATACCCAAAGGCAAGTGGGCGCCAAGAAGCGATTGAGCAGATCCCGCCGCACAGAGAGATAGAATAACTAAGCCTGCTAAATACCTTTTTTTCATTGTGTTAATAACTTCCTTTTATCGTAATAATCGTGATGGAGTGAGAATCGCTTCAACTTTAAGTGATGTATTATCCCACATAATCACGCGGTGATCTGATGTTGAGCGCAGATAAACGTAAATGTTACTGTTTGAATTGTCAATAGCGTTTCTGACAGCCGGTTTAATTGAGTGTATATGCGCTTTACCTTCCGAAGTCAGCGTATTATTTGCTGCGGCTCGGTTAAAGTGCCCCTGCAGCAAGGAATCCTGTACGGAGTTTCTGCCGGATAAAAGCTCATCCAAAACCACAACTCTGTAACCGGCGTTTTCGGATGATTTCTCCAAAAACAGGGTTGCGTTAATAACTTCTCTGTGGGAACCGGCAGCCTTAATTATTTTGCTTATATCAATCTTAAAAACCGCAGTACGCAGAGTGTTTTGGGATGAGTACGGACTCTCTAAGCGCTCATCTATTTCGGCTCTGTTTTCAGAAGCGGAAAAAAAGATAAAAGCGGGCGGGATGGAATCTCTTACAATAGCCCCGCCTTTTGCTCTTTTGATATGCAAAATTACATAAGGGTTTATACTTTGTACACTATTCCCGTAATAGTTTAAAACACTAAAAGCGAAAGCGAGAGTATCGGCGCTTTTTGAGGTACGGGTATTAAAGATACTTTTTTCCAGATTTTCATCTAACCTTATGGAACCTATACCTTTTTCCAAAATGATTTTTTTGTGAGCTCCATCGTTAGCTGCGCCGGTTACAGGGGGTATAATAGTATCGCTGAAAAAAACATCCATTTCTAAATTCAGCGTTGTATCCGCCGATCTGAAATAAAGACTCACACTGTCAAGCTCATCATCGCGGTTGTATCTTGAAGTACCGTTTAATGCCCGAAACTGTATACCCGCTCTGAGCGTATCATCCAACCCGCCATTTATTCCAACCATGAATCGGGAGGAAGCGGCCTGAGTGCTGAAGTTTGCGCTTGCCTGTTCCGGTATGCTGAAGCCTTGCTCTGTCTCTTCCGCTCCAAGTGTTATTATGTTAAATCCATTTTCCATATCGGTTAAGGTTGGATCCATTTGCTTGATCACATCCCCGCCTGCTCCTGTGATTATATCAGAACGTTCCCTGTCGCCGCAGAACAAAAAAAACAGGCTTAAGAGAGCTAAAGTACACAAACTCAATTTATTTAAGCGCATTACCAATATATCCTTTTTTTATAAATCAATAAATTACCGCCCACAAAAACCCGTATAATAGAAAAAATAGGTTTGCCCTGAGTATGAAGTCAAATTTTATGCCGAAATCGGGGCGGCAGCGGTTCTTACTCCCCGCTAACCTTAGCAAGCATCTCATTAACCCTCTTAGAATAAGCCAAAGGATCAGGCACCATCTGCCCTTCCGCAATCAAAGCTCCCTCGTAAAGCAATATCACCCACTGCTCTAATTGCGGGTCTGTAGCATTTTTCTCATACCTCGCGTTTAGATTTTGTAAAATAGGATGCTCCGCGTTTATCTCAAGGATTCTTTTCTCCTTTGGCACAGCCTGACCCATAGCCTTCATGATTTTTTCCATGTGCGAACCCATTGAGTGTTCACCTGCTACAAGGCACGCGGGGCTGTCTTTGAGACGGCTTGTCACTCTAACCTCTTCAACTGAATCAGCAAGAATATTTTTTATGCGTTCAGAAAGTTTTTTAAATACAGAAGCGTCTTTTTTCTGTTTTTCAGCCTCTTCTTTGCCAAGTTCGCCAAGGTCAAGATCACCTTTTGTAACTGATTTCAACGGTTTGCCGTCATAATTATAAACGGTGTTGATTACCCATTCGTCAATAGGGTCAACCAAGTAAAGCACTTCGATGCTTTTTGCTTTGAATACTTCAAGGTGCGGACTTTTTTGTACTATATCGCGGCTTTCGCCTGTTATGTAGTAAATATCTTTCTGATCTTCGCGCATTCTGCCTGTGTACTGTTTGAGCGAGACTAAATCTTCGGCAGTTTCACCCATTGATGATTGGAATCTGACGAGTTCTAATAATTTATCTTTGTTTTCAAAATCAGAATGCAATCCCTCTTTCAAAACCGGGCCATAGTTTTTCCAAAACTCTTTATAAATTGCAGGTTCATTTTCAGCCATCTCTTTGAGCTTACTGAGGATTTTTGATGTAAGCGCTTTTGAGATGCGATCCATTACCGCGTTTTTTTGAAGCATCTCGCGTGATACGTTGAGAGGCAAATCTTCCGAATCAACCACACCGCGTACAAACCGCAGATAATCCGGCAGAAGCTCTTTGCAGTTGTCCATGATAAAAACCCGTTTAACATAGAGTTTTACACCATGCTTACGCTCAAATGAAAACAGGTCGAATGCAGATTTTTCGGGGATAAATATTAAAGACGAATACTCAAGAACGCCTTCCGCTTTTGTGTGCATTGTGCTTATTGTTTTGCCCATACCGCCAAGAGCCTGCTTATAAAATTCTTCGTACTGTTCGGCGGTTATTTCGGATGGTGATCTCAGCCACAGCGGCTTTGTTTGATTTACGACCTCATCTTCGCCCTTGTCATTAGGCAGATAGATTGGGAAAGCTATGAAGTCGGAATATTTTTTGATGAGGCTTCGTACCTGCCAGTTTTCCGCGTACTCCTCTTCCTCTTGTTTGAGATATATCACTATATTAGTACCGTGATTCTCTTTTTGCCCCTCACTTAAAGTAAAAGAGTTTTCACCGCTTGATTCCCATACTGTTGCAGGTTCATCACTTCCCGCGCGTTTTGTTGTGACCTTAACGCTCTGCGCGACCATAAATACAGAATAGAATCCTACGCCGAATTGACCGATAAGATTAGAGTCAGCCTTTTGGTCACCTGTCATCTTCTCAAGAAACGCCTTTGAACCGCTGCGCGCTATTGTTCCGATATTGTCAATCACCTCTTGTCTGCTCATCCCAATGCCGTTATCGGTGATCGTTATTGTTTTAGGTGTTTTGTCAAGTTTGAGATGTACGGCTAACGGTTTACCGTCATTCAATTTTGGATTTGTCAATGATTCAAAACGCAATTTGTCAAGCGCGTCTGAGGCGTTTGAGATAAGTTCGCGCAAGAATACTTCCTTGTGGCTGTAAAGGGAGTGAATCATCAGGTGAAGAAGCTGTTTCGCTTCGGTTTGGAATTCCATCTGCTGTGCTTGAGAGTTAGATTCAGACATATTCAGGTACGGCTCCTTGTTTTAATTGTTATTGTGCCATAAAACTAATGAAAATAAATCTTGATAAAATACTATCTAAACGAATGAAAGTGGTATATTTTAATTGTCAGTAATTATTTTTATTTAAAGGATTAAATTAATATAATGAAAAACCCCTTATGGTTATTATATTGTATAATTGCGCTCTTTGCGGCGGCGCTTCCTGTAAAAGCGCAAACAGAGCCTGAGTCTGAGATTGAAGCGCAGGCAAACTCTGAGGCCAAAACACAAACAGCGCTTGATTTCGGGCCAAGCCGCCCTGCCAATTATGCGGGTCTTGGATTATCGCTGGTTTTGCCAGGAGGCGGTCAGTTTTATTACGGAACTCCGGTAAAAGGCGGTATGTTTCTTGCTTTTGAAGTTACTGCGGGAAGTATCGGCGCTTATTGGTGGGCAGAACGGAGCAGGCGTAAAGATGAGGTTGAGCGGTTTAAGGATGAAGGCAGATTAGCCCGTCTTGCCGCAAATGGAGACAGCGCGGCTCTTTATCAGGCGAATCTTAATGATGTATGGGCGGAGAGGCACGCTTTTGAAGCTCGGATAGCGAAGTATACCGCTTATCACGCGGTAGTGTGGATGCTTGGCGGACACTTTTTTGGAGTGATGGATGCTGTGGGGGCAAGCGGGCTTGTGACAAGCGGGGGAGAGAGATGTCCTGTGAAAGCCGGATGGCTTGCGGCAGTGCCGGGTTTAGGTCTGGGGCAATTGTATAACGGCTATCCCGGTAAGGGCGGGCTTCTTGGCGGCGCGCAGATCTCACTTGCTTTTTGCGCTTATAATCAGAATCGGCTTATGAATGACGCTTCTAAAGAGTATAACCGTATGAGAGATTCTACCGGTAACCGCTATGAATACAGGGCAGAGCATCTCTCTTTTTGGAAGGGACGTTATGATAACGCATTCTCTATGCGCAATACTTATCTTTGGATTGGGCTTTTTACATATATTTACACTATATTTGACGCGATAGTTGACGCTAATTTGAGCGATTACGCGGATAAGATCCGCATTGAGCCGGATCTTACGATTGGGGCCGCGGGAGCGCAGAACAGAACGGCGTTTCGTGTTTCGTTTGGAATTTAAGAAAGGCGGGCAGACAAATGGCAGTGACATTAAAGGATATTGCGGAACGCGCAGGTGTAACATCCGCGACAGTATCAATGGTCATCAATAATAAACCTAATATTTCTGAGGCAACCAGAAAAAAGGTTTTGAAGATCGCCCGCGAACTCAACTATTATCCCAACGTAATAGCGCGCGGGCTTGCCACAAGAAAATCTAACTCCATCGGCGTAATTGTACCTAATCTCGCGTCATCTTTTGTAGTGCGTGTCCTTCAAGGAATTAAAAGCACAAACCGTGATATTGAATACACTGTACAATTGTTTGACACTGTGGGACAAAAAGAGAGCGAATCACAGCTCTTCCAGCGTCTCGCGCGTGAGCGCCGCATAGACGGGGTGATACTTATCTCATCTACAGTTACCGATGAGGAACTTGTAATCTTTCGTGAAGAGAGTGTGCCAAGCATTGTAGTCGCCCGCAAATGCGAAGAGCTTGACAGTGTATACGTAAATAACGAGGGCGGAGCGATGGATGCGACTGATTATCTTGTGAAAAAAGGTCACCGTACAATCGCCTGTGTTACCTGCAGTAAACAGGGACTCCCGACGTCTGAGCGTCTTAACGGATACAAACTCTCCCTTAAGCGCAATTCTATCCCTTTTCGCCCGGAACTTGTTTTTGAGGTAGAAGATGACGGTATGGAAGCCGGGCAGCACATATTCGAAAAAATCCGTGAAGTCGACAGCGCCGTGAGCGCGATCTTTGTTCCCGCCGGAGATATGGTAGCCATTGGAATCATCAAAGAAGCGAAAAAAAGAGGTATAAAAGTTCCTCAGGATTTAGCGGTAGTAGGCTTTGACGACATCCCCGCGGCGGAAGTAATCGAACCTGAACTCACAACCGTACGTCAGCCAAAACTTGAGATGGGCGATTACGCGATAAACATGATAGTTGACAAAATAGAGGGCCGAGAATCCGGCGTTAAACATAAAGAGTTGCAAACCCAATTTATTATAAGAGAAAGCGCGTAATTAAAATGCAGAAATAATAATGCAGAATGCAGAAATAAAATATTAAAAAAATAATAGTCTGCTAACGGAAAACGTATTATATTTGATGTGGCGATTCAATTTGAAATAGATATA
>Ga0123356_10000638_pt1 | contig 38646 bp, 34 predicted proteins | sample TergutEmb28metaG_2_FD_92546 | JGI IMG/M metagenome (GOLD analysis project Ga0123356, IMG submission 92546) | Embiratermes neotenicus P3 segment gut microbial communities from Petit-Saut dam, French Guiana - Emb289 P3 | ecosystem: Host-associated > Arthropoda: Insects > Digestive system > Gut ...
CCGATGTTCCTGATGTGCTCGCGCTGCACCGGGTCGTTGATGTAGGCCAGGCTGGTGTCGTCCAGCTGGAGGTAACGGCAGCCCAGCTCGTAGAGGTTCGCCAGCTCCTGGGCATAGGCGGCGCCGAGGTCGTCCCAGAACTGGGTCAGGCCCGGGTAGACGGTCTCGCTGATCGCCGACCGGCCGCCGCGGTAGTGCACCATCGACGGTGAGGGGATCGTGAGCTTCGGGGTCTGCCCGGCGGTCACGTTGTCGCGGACGAACGTGAAGGCGTCGGCGAAAATCGTGTCCGGCAGCGAGATGCGGTCCGTCACGTGCGCGGACGGCGGCGCCCACTGGTAGTCCTTGTCCTTGTTGTGGAACGCGACCTTGATGGTGTCGTCCTGGACCTTCGTAATGCCGCCGAGCTGGTAGATGAAGTCCATGTGCCACGACTGGCGCCGCAGCTCCCCGTCGGTCGCCGACTTGAGCCCGACCTCACCCTGCATCCGGATGATCTCCCGGATGGCCTCGTCCTCGATCTGCACGAGCTGCTCGGCGCTGATCTCGCCCTTCGCGAACTGATCACGGGCCTGGAGCACCTCCTTGGGACGCAGGAGGCTGCCGACGTGGTCGGCACGGAACGGCGGACGGGGGTTCTCTCGCATACAGCTGGCTCCTCTGCTCGCTCTCGCTCGCTACTGCTTGCTGGGGCACTTTGCCACGGTACTGTGGCCGTATCACAAAAAATCAGCAACTTGGGTACCCTACGCCACAAAAGCGGCGCCAGCCACCTCCATCGCCAAGGGCCTGTGTGATCTAAGGGGACGGCTGGTGTGATCTAAGGGGACGGCAGGAGGCGGGCGCGCCAGCCTACGACTCCGCTGCCGCGAGCCTCGTGAGGTGCGGCCACACCGTTGCGAGCGCCTGCTCGACCTCCATGGCCAGCAGGCTTTCCAGCGCTCCGCCGTCTTCAAGCGCGAACGCGAGGTCAAGCACCGGCCCCTCGCCGAGGGACCGCAACTGCTCCTCGAAGCCGTTGACGAGACGGGGGTTGCCTAGCCGGAAGCGCGAGATCAGCAGGCCGAAGGCGCCGATCTCGTCACTTCGCGGACCGGTCCGCTCGGCTGGCCTTGGCCGCCGCACCTCGCGCGGGTCGAGCTTGCCGAAGTCGTGATAGCCGTCCCAGTAGCGGTCGTGACCGGCGAACCTGACCGTGCCGATGCGCCCTAGGCGGATGGCGGCCGAGCACTGGAGGCACGGCTGGAGAGTCGTGCTGAGGACCAGGTCCCGGTAGCGATGGAACCCGAGCCGCGCCAGGACATTCATCTCCGCGTGGGCTAGCGACGAGCCGAAGATCTCGCCGTGCGGTCCGTCCTGGTCGTTCACGCGGTTGCGCGAGGCGTGGATGATCTCGCCGTCCCGGGTGGCGGCACAGGCGCCGACGCCGATGTTTCCGGCCCGCACCGCCTCCCACGCCTGTCTGAAGGCTTCCCGCCAGGGCTCGTCGAGGCCGGCCCAGGCCGCAACTGCTTTCACTAATCACACCTGTTCCATGATTCGTCTGGAACCCCAGCGCCATCACCGCCCACACCGCGTCCGCGGTTCCAGTTTTCCTCCACATTGTCTCAACATTGCCGCGACAGCATTGGCGGACGATTCGTCTTCTGCTGAGGGGAAGAGACAATGAGACTTCGTCCGCTAACCATGGTCATTGGCCTCGTGGCAGTCCTTCTCGCGGTCGGCGGCAGCGCCTACGCCGCGGAGTCGTCGTCAGCCACCGCCACCGGAGTCATCCACGGGTGCGTCGACCAGCACGCGATCAAGGGCGGTGTGCAGGGGCTCGGGGTCCTCAAAGCCGGCCAAGCTAGCTGCCCGAAGCACACAGCCGCGCTGAACTGGAATCAGGTAGGGCCACGCGGCCCAGCCGGGCCGCAGGGACGGACTGGAGCGCAGGGTCCAGCCGGGCCGCAGGGACCGCAGGGTCCTGCAGGTTCCGTCACCGGTATCACTTCGAGCGGAGATAACACGATCACTCTCTCCGCAACCGAGAGCGTGTCGATCCGAGTTGGCGCCAGCACTGTAACGATCACGCCGACGAGTATCAGCATCGAGTCGCCCGGGGTAATCGGCATGGAGGCCCCGGTCATCAACCTCAATGCCTGCACCGTGACCACGACGCTTAAGTGCCCGTGACCGTATCACCATCCTGACGCTCGCCAGTCTTTTGATATGTTCTCCTCGTCGCGACGAGAGGGGGATCGCGCATGTCGATCGACCAGGGCGAACGACCGCTCGAGGAAGGGGTCCGCACCGACCTCGGCGGAGCGATGACCTACAGCTCCTACCTGCACCTCGATCAACTGCTGTCAGCACAGCACCCGCTGAGCAGTCCCGAGCATCACGACGAGCTGCTGTTCATCGTCCAGCACCAGACATCTGAGCTGTGGTTCAAGCTCGTACTGCACGAACTGCGCACCGCGCGGGACTACCTCCAGGCTGACGAGGTGGCCCCCGCGCGCAAGAACTTCGCCCGGGTGAAGCACATCTTGCGCACCCTGACCGAGCAGTGGTCGGTGCTGGCCACGCTGACGCCGAGCGAGTACGCCGAATTCCGCGGCGTACTCGCCAGTTCGTCTGGCTTTCAGTCCCACCAGTACCGCGCGGTGGAGTTCATCCTGGGCAATAAAAACGCCGCAATGCTGGCGGTATTCGAGTCCGAACCCGAGCACCGCGCGATGCTCGGGGAACTCCTGGACGGCCCGACAATCTACGACGCGTTCCTCGGGCTGCTCTCGCGGCGAGGCCACGACGTCCCAGCCGCGATCCTCGATCGTGACCTGCGCAAGGCATGGGTCCAGCAGGACGCGCTGATCGGTGTCTACAAGAGGATCTACGACGACCGCGGCACCTACTGGGGCGAGTACGCACTCTGCGAGGACCTGGTCGACCTAGAGGACGCCTTCCAGTTCTGGCGCTATCGCCACCTGCGCACAGTGCAGCGCACGATCGGCTTCAAGAGCGGCACCGGCGGCTCTTCAGGGGTTGGCTTTCTCAAGCGCGCCCTGGATCTCACTTTCTTCCCTGAGCTGTACGCGGTCCGGACCTACATCGATGGCTGAGACGGTCCTGCCGGGTGTCATCGACCGCCACGTTCACCTCGGTCTCATTGCTGCGGCCCGGCTGGCGAACTCGCCCGTGGTCGAGGTCCACGACCTGGGCTGGTGCCCCCGTCAGCAGCTTGCCTGGCGGCAGGCGCCGCCGGAAGGTCTCACCGTCAAGGCAGCCGGGCCGTTCCACACCGCTCCGGGCGGTTATCCGACCGGTCGGCCGTGGGCCCCGCAGGACGCTGTCCGCGCTGTCGCTTCCCCCGCACAGGCGCGTGCGGCCGTCGACGAGGCGATCGGGTACGAATATGACGCGGTCAAGGTGACGCTGCACACCGGGATGCCCCTGCTGACCGATGAAGTCCTGGGCGCATTTGTCGAGGCCGCCCACGCGGCCGGCCTGACTGTACTCGCGCACGTCGAAGGGCGCGGACAGGCGGCTCGGGCGATAGACGCGGGGGCGGATGTCCTCGCCCACGCGCCCTGGACGGAACGGGTTCCTGACGGCGTGCTCCGGCGCGGCCGGCACACCACCTGGATCTCGACCCTCGCGATCCACGGCCCGGCAGAGCAGGCCGTCGCGATCGACAACATCCAGCGTTTCCTGGAGGCGGGCGGCACGGTCGTCTACGGCACTGACATGGGCAACGGGCCGGCCGGAGCCGGCGTCAGCGCTGCGGAGCTCCATGCCCTGGAAGCCTCCGGCCTGACCGGCGATGACCTGCTGCGCGCCGTCCTCGGACCGCTTGACGACCTGCGGCCCGGGCGCACCCTGGTGAGCCCCCGCTCGCGACCGGTCAATGCCGGCGAACTGATCGCATGGCTCGCCGCTGCGCGCCGCACACCGCAGGAGTCCTCATGACCCCAGACGCGATCCGGTCCAGGGCTCATGCCCTCGACGCCGGCGATCCGCTCGCGTCCTACCGTGCCGCCTTCGTGGATGACGCCAGCGTGGTCGCCTACCTCGACGGGAACTCGCTCGGGCGTCCGCTCCGCGCCACCCGTGCGCACCTCGTCGACTTCATCGACGGGGAGTGGGGCGGCCGGCTGATCCGGGCCTGGGATGAGCTCTGGATGGAGCGCCCGTTCGCCTTGGGCGACCGCCTCGGCCGGACGGTCCTCGGCGCGGGCGAAGGCCAGACCTTCATCGGCGACTCGACCACGGTGCTGCTCTACAAGCTGATCCACGCCGCGGTGTCCGCGCGGCCGGGGCGCGCCGAAATCGTCACTGACACCGAGAACTTCCCTACCGACCGCTACGTCGTCGAGTCCGTCGCCGCCGAGAAGGGATTGACGATCCGCTGGATCGAGCCAGACGCGGCCGCCGGAGTCACGCTCGCCGAGATCGAGCGGGTGCTCAGCGAACGTACCGCCCTGGTAGTCCTGAGCCACGTCGCGTACAAGTCAGCCTTCATCGCTGACATGCCGGGTATCACCGCCGCGGTCCAAGGCGCCGGTGCCCTGGTGCTCTGGGACCTTTGCCATGCGGCGGGCGTGGTCGGGCTCTCCCTGGACGCCGATGCCGTCGGCCTGGCGGTGGGCTGTACCTACAAGTTCCTCAACGGCGGCCCCGGCTCACCCGCCTTCGGCTACGTCGCCACGCAGCTCCAAGACGAGTTGCTCCAGCCGATAGCCGGCTGGATGGGCCACGCCCGCCCCTTCGAAATGGGGCCGGACTACGCTCCCGCCGCCGGCCTGCGCCGTTTCATCAGCGGGACCCCGCCGATCTTGGGCATGGTTCCGCTGATGGACATGCTCGACCTGATCGAGCAGGCCACCGTGCCGGCCATCCGGGCGAAGTCGGTCCTCCTGACGGAGTTCGCCGTCGAGGCAGCCGACGCGATCCTGGCACCGCTCGGGGTAACTCTCGCCTCGCCCCGGGACCCGAAAGTCCGCGGTGGGCATATCGCCCTCGAGCACCCGAGGATGAGCCAGGTCGTCGCCGCGTTGTGGGAGCAGGACATCATCCCGGACTTCCGGCGGCCGCAGGGCCTCCGGCTCGGTCTCTCCCCGCTGTCCACCAGTTTTGCCGAGGTGGGCACGGCCCTGACCCGCATTCAGGCACTGCTGGAGAGCGCGTGAGCAGCATCCTCGACGACCTGGATACCCGCCCGGGAAGCGCGTCCTCACTGCTGCGCACGCTGGTTGGGGCGAGCATCCGCGACCTCGGCGGCTGGATGAGCTCGGCGGCCTTCGTCTCGCTGCTCGGCCAGGTCGGTGTCTCCCCAGCCCAGACCCGCAACGCGCTAACCCGGGCAAAGGCGAAAGGCCTGCTCCGGACCGAGATCCGGGCGTCCCCCGGCTACGCGCTGACCGAAGAGGGACGCGCGCTGCTGGCCCGCGGTGACCGCAGGATCTTCCACCCTCGCCTGATGAGCGAGCACGATCCCTGGTGCCTGATCTCCTTTTCCGTCCCCGAATCCAACCGCGACCTCCGGCATCAGCTGCGGCGCCGGCTGACCTGGATCGGCTGTGGAGTGGTCGCCGACGCACTCTGGATCTGCCCGGCATTTCTCACCGACGAGGCCATCGCGATCGCAGGCGAGCTCGGGCTCGGGGAGCATGTCACGCTGTTCAATGCTCGGGTCATCCACTTCCGGCAAGGCCCGGTGGCTGACATCGCGCGCTGGTGGGACCTGCCTTCGATCGCCGCCTTGCATGAGAAGTTCCTGGCCAGCCACGCTGCCGCGATTCAGGAGTTCAGCGCGGATCCACAGCCGGCCACCGCGTACCGAAGCTGGATCACCGCCCTTGACGCATGGCGGCCCATTCCCTATCTTGACCCGGGCCTTCCGGCCGAACTGCTCCCTGCCAGCTGGCCGGGCAACCGGTCCATCCCGCTGTTCCTGCAGTTCCGGGACAGCGTAGTCGGCCCCGCCGCCGCCTACGTCGAGTCCGCTGCCGGGTCACCCGGGCCTGGCTGACGGGCCACCCTCTTCCCTACCGCGCTGTCCAGCGAAGAGCCGCGTCACGAACGAATAAAGTACCAAATATCAGTGTTTATGCTGATACTGGTTTTCCAGGCTCCGTGTGAAGTACTGCTTCCCGTCCCGTGCAATTGACCTACGGAGGTGCCTCGTGCGGTTCCGCAAGCCCGCGACGGCGTCGCTCTGCATTCTCGGAGCCGGTCTCCTCGCGACCACGTACATCGGCCCGGTAATGGCCGGTGCCTGACTTCGTGTTCGAGCGGGGGACAGGCCCTGGCCGGCCGCTGAACGCTTTGCCCCTCGGTTGGCAATAGCTGGATGTGCGGCGATCCAGATACGAGAGGGTCATGACATCCGATCCGGATGATGCCGATACGATCGCCCGGTCGCTGCACGGCGAAAAAGATGCGGCGCCAACCACCACCGTCATCAAGCACCATGGTCGAGGAGAGCTCAGAGTGTCGTTCGGGCAGGGGATCCGGCATCGGGGGATCATGGTGACGGCAACGTCTGCGGTCGCTGTCATGATCGCGGGCGGCGTGCTTGCCGCAGTCGGCGCAGTCGGCGGCCACGAGGCGGTGACTAACGCCGCCAGCACGCAGAACTCCCTGGATGGCAGTGCCACCAGCAGCGGGCACGGGGCCAGCAGCAACCCGACACCCTCCGCCAGGCCGGTTCTGCCGCTCCAAGTCTTGTCCGTGACCCGGGCCGACGGCTCGCAAGACGCTAACGGCGCCGCCGCCATCAAGGTCACGTTCAACGAACCACTCGCGCCGAACACGCCCTTGCCAGTGCTCTCTCCGAAGATCCAGGGGAGCTGGACGGTCTCCGGCGACTCCCTCACCTTCCAGCCCGAGCTTGGCTATCAGCCGGGCACCCACGTCACGCTGACGATCCCCGGGGGGAACACGGGGATGCAGGCCGCCGGGCTGGCGGCATCCGGCACGCTGACCGCCCAGACAGACCGCGGGCTGCTGCCGGAGTCCGACACCAGCTCATTCACGACGGGCTCGTACTCCACGCTTCGACTGCAGCAACTGCTTAGCCAGCTTGGCTACCTGCCGCTCACCTGGACCCCGTCAAGCCCGTCCACCCCGGCCGTTCCCAACGGGGACACGAACGCGCAGATGTCGGCCGCCTACAACCCGCCTGCGGGCAGCTTCACGTTCCAGTCCGGCTACCCGTCTGAGCTGACCAGTCAGTGGGTGACCGGCAAGGCTAACGAGCTGGACACGGGCGCGATCATGGCCTTCGAGAGCGACAACGGCCTGACCATGGACGGCGTCGCCGGCCCGGCGGTCTGGTCGCACCTGTTCACGGCGATCGCCGCGGGCAAGACCAACCCGAACGGCTACACCTACTCGCTGGCCGACCAGCATTCCCCTGAGACACTACGGGTCTGGCACGACGGCAAGCTCATCGAGACGACGCCCGTCAACACCGGCGTGCCCGGTGCCGGCACCCAGGACGGCACGTTCCCCGTCTACTCCCGCTTTCAGGTCACCCAGATGAAGGGCACTGACGTAAACGGCACCAAGTACGACGACACGGTGTACTGGGTGTCGTACTTCAACGGCGGTGACGCACTGCACTACTACCCGCGTCCCGGCTACGGCTACTACCAGAGCAACGGGTGCGTGGAGATGCAGCTCGATCCGGCAGAGTACGTCTGGAAGTACACCACCTATGGCAGCCTGGTGACGGTCGTCGGCCCGGTAGCGTAGCTGGCCGCGAAGCTTAAGGCTGCGCAGCCACTCGCCCGCCCGATCGAAGGTAGCTCGGGAGAGCTGGCGGTTAGCTGGCGTGCAGGACGAAGAACAGGAAGCAAAGCAAGCGCCGCTTGTCCGTGATGTCGTCAGGGAGCAGCTCGCGAGGGGTCTCGGGAGCGATCGTCGGCTCGCTGATCACAGCTATCCGGAAGCCTGCGGCGGCAAAGGCGTCGCTCATGGCGTGCAGCGGCCGATCCCAGAAGCGCAGCAGCGCGCTCTGGCCGCCCGCGGTCCACTCGACAGTCAGGCTGGTAGTCGCGAAGTAGTCGGCCTGGCGGCCCCACTCACGGTTCCTGAGGGCAACAGCGAGGGGATGATCGACGGACATGACGAGCCGTCCGCCAGGCTTGAGCACCCGCCGCAGCTCGTTTAGCGCTGGCCCCCAGTCCTCCAGGTAGTGCAGCACCAGGGATGCGATCACATCGTCGAACGTGCCGTCAGGGAAGGGCAGGCGGCGGCCCAGCTCGGCCACCTGCAGGTCCGCGTCGCCGCCGAGCCGCCGCCGGGCCTGCTCCAGCATTCCTGCGCTCTTGTCAAAGCCGGTCACGACGGCGCCCCGATCGCGCAGCGCCTCCATCACGAGGCCGGAGCCGCAGCCGGCATCAAGGATCCGCCGCCCGGCCACGTCCCCGGCTAGGTCCAGAATCGCGGGCCGCGCGTAATAGCCGTTGATGAGGTTGGTCTCGGTTTCGGCCGAGTACGCCTCGGCGAAGCTGTCGTAGTCGTTGAGCCTCGAAGGATCTGCTGATGCAGCGGACTGCGAGACGAGCCTCGCGGAGACCCCGCCTGCGGGATCGTGGTCGTTAGGCATGCGGCCCATGCTGGCATGCCCGCCCGTGGCTGGCGAGCCAGCCGGCGAACTGACCGGCTGTGCGCCCGCCCGCCATCGATCTCTGCGGTAATGATGTCCAGACCGCCGACCTGTCCGGCCCGCAGCTGCCGGGTATGAGTTCACGCCGCCGTTACGAACCCGAAGCACTTCCGCAACCGGGCGGCCACACTGTGAAGACGACACGTGAGGAGAAAGAGCGCCCATGTCATTGTGGAGAATCCGGATCGCGATGTCGGACGATCAGCAGAGTCAGGAATTGCTCACCCAAGCGCTCGCCGGGCAGCGCGTCTGTTCGCGGCTGGTGTCCCCGCATGACACCGAGATGACCGTCGACGTGATCATTGAGCTATCGGGTGTTGACGGTTTGGGTGCCTTGCTGGGCGAGTTGCACATGTTCAGCCCGCAGGTATTCGTAAGCAGCGCGGACCAGCCGTCGCCCGTGGCCACAGCGTGACTGCGGCGCCATGGCGCCAGGACAGCCTACGATCCCCGCGCTGCGTCTGATGCTCCCGTGAGCTGACGCCCGCGCTGGGTTCGGCTCAGCGCGGCGCGCCCGTATGAAATCAACCCCGCACGGGACCATCCCGAACGCCGGTTGTCCGCTCACCCGAAAAAAGAATGGCCGGGCAGCCGCGACCTGCGTGGGAATTTGGTGGATCGTGGGATGATCCCCGTTATGGGCTCTGGCGCGGGATCGGCTGCCGGCCCCGGCATGGTCGCCGGTGCCAGCGCGGACGGAGTGGTCGCGCGCCCTGGGCTGTTCGAGGTGCTGGGCGGCTCGGCCCGGGTGACGATGGTCTCGGGGCCGCCAGGGAGCGGCAAGACGGTTCTGCTGGGTTCCTGGATCAGCGCAGCGGGCGTGGGGGATTGTGCCGCATGGGTGGCGGCCGGCCGCGATGAGCGAGATCCGCAGCGCTTCTGGCTTTCAGTGCTCGGCGCGCTGCGGAGGACCACCGCCGGTTCGGCGCTGGTGCAGCCCCAGACCGCGGCGCCGGACTTGGACGGGTGGGCGCTGGTGGAGCGGCTGCTGGCGGACCTGGTGCCAATAGAGGACCGGCTGTGGCTGGTGATCGACGACGCCCACGAGCTGGGACCGGAGGCGCTGCGGCAGCTGGAGCTGCTAATCATGCGGGCGCCGCCGCAGCTGCGCATCGTGCTAGCGACCCGGCATGACGTGCGGCTGGGCCTGCACAAGCTTCGGCTAGAAGGCGAGCTGACCGAGGTCCGCGAGCCCGACCTGCGATTCAGCTTGGCCGAGGCGGCGGAGCTGTTCGCTGCGGCTGGAGTGGAGCTGACCGGGGTGGCAGTAAAGGCGCTGTATGCCCGCACCGAGGGGTGGGCGGCGGGGCTGCGGCTGGCGGCGCTGTCGCTGGCCGGCCACCCCGACCCGGCCCGGTTTGCGGCCGGGTTCTCTGGCACCGAGCGGACGGTGGCGGAGTACCTGGTAGCAGAGGTGCTTGACCGGCAGAGCGAGCAGGTCCGGCGGCTGCTGCTGCGCACCTCTATCCTCGAGCGGGTGAACGGGGAGCTGGCTGACCTACTTGCCAGTGAGAGCGGCGGGGAGCGTGTCCTGCAGGACTTGGAGCAGGCCAACGCGTTCGTGGCAGCACTGGACCCGGCACGGTCGTGGTTCCGATATCACCAGATGTTCGCAGACCTGCTGCGGCTGGAGCTGCGGCGCACCGCACCGGAGGAGGTCACCGCACTGCACCGGGCGGCAGCGGCGTGGTTCGCGGGGCACGGGTACCCGGTGGAGGCCGTCCGCCACGCCCAGGAGGCAGCGGACTGGGCCCTGGCCGCCCGGCTGCTCACCGACCACTGGCCTGGCCTGCATCTGGATGGCAAGGCCGCCACCATCCATGACCTGCTTGCCGGTTTCCCGCACAGTGTCCGCGCGGCCGATGCCGAGCTCGCGGCCATGGCGGCGGAGGATGAACTGGAATACGGGTCGCTGGAGGGGGCTGAGCGGTACCTGGGCCTGGCAGAGCGTAAGGCGGCTTCGTTGCCGGACACCCGGCGCGCCCAGGCGCAGCTGCTGCTCGGGGTCGTCCGACTGCTGGTCGTCCGGCAGCGCGGCGACCTGCTGGCGGTGGCCAACGAGGCCCGGCGGGTGGAGGCCAGGGCCAAGGCCCTGGACACGACGCCCGTCACCCTGGGCCAGGACCTGCGTGCACTGGCGCTGATCGACCTCGGCGCGACTGAGTACTGGACGGTCAGGTTCGCGGAGGCGATGCAGCACCTGGACGAGGGCCTCGCACTCGCGCACCGGATCGGGCGGCCCTATCTGCAGTTCACCGGCTTGGCGCACCTGGCGGCGGTCGAGTTCTTCCGGTCGTTTGCGCCAGCGGCCGAGCACGGCAACCAGGTCATCGAGCTTGCTCAGCGGCACGGCTGGACGGACGAGCCAGCTGCCGGCCTAACCCACGCGGTACTCGGATCCATGCTGGCCTGGCAGATGCGACTACTGGAAGCAGAGCCCTTGATCCGGCGGGCCGAACGCACCGTCAGGGCCGAGGCGCAGCCCATGGCAGCGATGCAGGTTTACTTCAACCGCGCGCTGCTTGAGCTGGGGCGCGGCGGGAACGCTGAGGCACTGACCGCGATCCGCGCCGCCGAGCGGCTTGGTGGCCTCCTGGCTTTCCCGAACCCGTTTGTAACAGTGATCCGCGCAATGCTGGTGCAGACCCTGGTCCGTCTCGGCGACGTCGGGGGCGCCGAGCAGGCACTCGCTGAATCCAGTGACCACGAACGCGACCGGGGGGAGCTGTGCACTGCCCTGGCTGTGCTGCGGCTCGCCCAAGACAACCCAAGCGCGGCGGCCGCGGCGCTAGCACCCGCGCTGGACGGCTCCGCACCGCTGGTCTGGCCGCCCTGGCTGGCCCAGGCCTACTTGCTGGAGGCGATTGCCCGGGATGCTCTCGGTGACGCGACCGCGGCCGGGCTGGCTCTGGAAAACGCGCTGGACTACGCCGAGCCCGACGGCGTGCTGTTGTGGTTCGTGCTGCACCCGGCCCTGGGCCTGCTTGAACGCCACACGCGGCACCGCACCGCACATGCCGCCCTGATTGCCGAGATCCGCAGCCTGATTGCAGGCCGGACGAGACCGCCGCCCGCAGGGCCGCCGCCGCCGCTCGAGGTACTGAGCGACAGCGAGATCCGGGTGCTGCGCTACCTGCCCACCAACCTGACGACACCGGAGATCGCGAAGGAGCTGTGGCTCTCGCCGAACACCGTCAAGACCCACATCCGCAACCTTTACGTGAAACTCGGCGCGCACCGCCGGGCCGAGGCTGTCGCGCGCGGTCGCGATCTGGGCTTGCTCGCGCCCTCCGCACGTCGGCGCTAGCCGGGCACCAGCCGTGAAACACTCGGTTCATGACCGCCAGCCCCGACATCATCCAGCTCACGCGCCCAGACGATGCCGATCCAGCGCTCAGGCAGGAACTGACCTCGTGCTGGATAGCGGTCACCAACGCCGGCGGTGCCGCAGGATTCCCATTTCCCCCAGTCAACGCCAGTCACGTGGCCCCGGCAGTCGATGCCCTCGCCGCCAGCCTGGACCCACAACGAAGCCGAATACTGCTCGCCCGCGTCAACGGGACTCTCGCGGGCTGGGTGGTTCTCAGCCGCCACCTAAGTCCCCTCGTCGCCCACTGGGGCACCGTCAATCACCTGCAGACTGATCTTGGCTTCCGCAGCCAGGGCATCGGATCGGCCCTGATGCGCAGGCTGCGCCTAGTCGCCTGCAAGGAAATGGGCCTTGAGCAACTCCATCTCGCAGCCCGCGGCGGTGTGGGACTCGAAGAGTTCTATGGCCGGCTCGGCTGGCGGGAAGTGGGTCGCTGGCCTGGCAAGCTCCGGCTCGCTCCTGACGACACGCGCGATGAGATCTTGATGATGCTGGCGCCACTCTGACGGCTGTCCGTTGTAGTCCGGAGAACAGTAGTCCGGAGAACCGGGGAGTAGTTCATCCGTATGGCTCCCAGCCTGGCTCTCACGGCCTGTGGTTAGTGGGCGGTAGACGGGGCGGCCTTAGTACGGACCTTTCCGACGGAGAGATAGACGATTCCACCGAACGGGATCGTCAATCCCACGCCGAGGCAGAGCATCGCCCACACCCACTTGGGAAGGTAGCGCACCTTCTCGGCCCGGGCGAGATCGAAAAGGCAGAATGCCACGAACCCGGCCGCCAGCACGCCCAAGGCGATCACCACAAAAAGCGCTTTCACTAAGTCCTCCATACAAGCCGCCACCTTCTCGCATCATCGCATAACCGACTGTGATCTAGCCACCTCCGGAAGTAACGTCTACACGGCCATCGGTCAGGTGAGACCCAGGACGGGGAGACACTCCTGAACGCCAACCATTTCGATGTCATCGCGCCGGACTTTCTCCCAGGCGTCCCGGGTCAGCCGCCAGCGCTGGATCGGCGCCGCCTCGCCGCGGCGGGTGTCCCAAGTGGTTCCGTTCGGCTCGTAGCCCAGCGCTCGGGACACCTTGTTGGACGCGTGGTTGTCGGTGAAGGCGTCGCTCTCGGCCTCGCGCGCGCCCAGCCCGGCGAATGCCAGGTGCAGTACGGCCGCGCGCATTTCCGTCCCGATCCCGCGCCCACGCTGGCCCGGAGCCAGCCACGAGAAGGTGGAAACCGTTCCGAATTTGGTGAAATCGGCCCCTGTCACGTCCTGCATTCCGATCGGCTCGCCGTCCAGCAGCACCACGAAATACAGCCGCCAGAAACTCTCATCCACGCGGGCACGACCCGCCCAGATAGCCCGCAGCCACCGCCACTCCCGGTCGGGACTGTCCGCGTACAACGACATCGGGTCGTCGAATGGCCACGGCGCGGCATCGGCAACGCCGGCGCGGACAATCGGGACCAGCCGCTCCAGCAACTCGTCCGTTGCCCCGGCCAATGTCAGCCGCGGCGTCCGCACCTCAAGGTTCAGCGGAGGGTACGTGTGGAACACACCCGGACCGTACGCGGGCAGGGCACCGGAAACAACCGAATTTCCACGGGCCGCACCAGGTTGCCTGCCACGCGCGGCCTCGCGGGCGTGGCAGGCAGCCCTTCGGGTGGTTTCGGGACGTAGCTGGGGCCGCCGTACTGCGAGACGTGACAGTTGCGGTGTGGGGTACCTGGAGTGGTTCGCCATGCCCCTGATATGGCGCATCGCAGGTCGCCCGAAGCCGTAGGTGAAGCTCAGTCGTAGTGCTTCAGGCGCGGCCACAGCGTCCGCCAGGACGCGCGGGGGCCGGTGCACACGCTGATCGCGATGTTGTTCCAATCGTTCTTCACCTGGTCAGGCGGGTTGTAGACGGTCAGCGCGCGGCAGCTGGCGAAGTACGGCCTCACCTGATCGAGCGCGTCCACCACCAGGACCGTGCGGTCCGAGGCGTCACCGGGGCCCCATAGCCAGAAGTTGTTGTGGGCGGATATCACCGGCGGCAGTTGATCATGCCCGCCGAACGTGTCGAGCGCCCCGGCCTCGGCGTACCACATGGTGTAGACGGACGTGGGCGGCGATCCTGCCCTGGCCAGCGCCTGATCCTGAGCCACGACGTCGGCGGTGAGCTGCGGCCAGCCGATGTCGTCCTTGAGGGACGAGCTGGCCTGCGTCTTCTGCACGACGGAGAGCGGGGCGACGGGGAGCGTGGCCGGGACGGAGACCAGGATGCCGACGACTGCGCCGGCCGCTAGGATCCACAGCCGCCTCCTGTGGTGAAGCGCGCCGGCAAGCCACCGCTCGGCCGGCACCGCCCCGGCCGCAAGCACGACGGCCAGCATCCCGTCGGAGTAGTAGACCTTGCCCGGCACCCAGGCCAGGACGTAAAGGACGACGAGGGTGACCGCGACCGCGAAGAACCGCAGCTCGCGAGTCCGCCACAGCCACCAGAAGCCGGCCACGAGCATCGGGACCCCGGGCAGCCCGGCGTAGAGGACCTGTGCGGGCAGGGAGCTGACGTAGTCGCCGACGGTCGTGTTCTGCTGATGCAGCGCGCTCGCCATGGTGAGCTGCGGCCAGCCGTTGGCGATCTGCCAGACGAGGTTCGGCATCCAGATGACGAGCGCGATGACGCCGCCAAGCCAGGGCCAAGGCGTGGCGAGCACACGCCGGTGCGCCGACGTGGCGAGGATGCCGACAACGAGGGCGACGATCAGGAGGCTGATCAGGTACTCGTCCTCGATGCCGATCCCCGCCGCCACCCCGGCACCGAGCCACCACCGCGGCCGGTCCCGCAGCAGCGCCGTGGCTATGCACCACGTCACCACCGTCCAGGCCAGCAAGTCGTAGGGGGTCGTGTTCCCGGTGTGCACCGCGCTGAGCATTACCGGCGCGAGCGCCGTGGCGAGCGCGGCGAGCACCCGCCCTGTGCGGCCCGCGCCGAACAGGGCCGCCAGCCGGGCCGCGATGACCACGATCGCGCCCCCGGCGAACGCCGGGACGATCCGGATGGCGGTCGGGTTCACGCCGAAGATGTCGGTGGCGCGGGCCATCAGCACCGCCAGCGGCGGCTGGTCCACGTATCCGAACGACAGATGGTGGCTCGCCACCAGGAAGTACAGCTCGTCCTGCTGGAATCCGTACCGGTCGCTGAGCGCCAGTTGGACTGCGATGAAAATGGCCGCGATCACCCATACGGGGCGCGGCACCCGGTCGTCTACAGCCGCGCCCTCGCCGGCCGTCGTTTCCGCTAGGGAGCCACCCACCGCGATGGCGCGCTTGCCGCCTATCTTTGACGTCTTACTAACCATGATCTCGGCACCTCGCTTGCGTAAACAGGAGGGTTAGCGTGGCGGCAATGCACCACGCGCGCGAGCGTCACTGCCGGTGCCCTCGCCGGTGTCGGCGACCGGCACCTGCCTCTCCGCAGGCCATGATCGGAGCTTCTCGGGGTTGCGGACCGCCCAGACGTGGGTGATCCGGTTGCCGGTCACAGCGAACGCCACCACCGTGACGGTGACGCCGGCTTGCTGAACCACCAGGCCGGGCTGGCCATTGACGTTGCGTTCCAGGATCGTCAGGTCGGCTACCTTGCTGGCGATGCCGAGTGCGTAGCGCGCGACCTGCTCGCGGCCTTCGATTGGCCGGAGCGCGGCCTTGGCCAGGCCACCGCTGTCGGCCGTCATCATGGCGTCGGGGTCGAGCAGTTGGATGAGGGCGTCGATGTCTTTGGCCTCCCATGCCTGCTTGAAATCCCGCACAATGTTGGCCTTGTGAGCCCTCGGACCCGCTGGACTCCGAACCCTGTCAATGCGGTGCCGGGCCGATGAGGCCAGCTTGCGGCATGCCGCCGGGCTGCGGCCGGCGATCTCGGCTACGTCGGCGAAGGAGTAGCCGAACACATCGTGCAGGATGAACGCGACCCGCTCGGCCGGGGTCATCGAGTCCAGCACCACTAGGAACGCCATGCTGACTGACTCATCCAGGGTGACTCGATCCGCGGGGTCGCCCTCGATGGCTCCCAGTGGCTCAGCGATCCACTCGGTGTGATCCGGCAGCGGCTCGGGCAGCCATTCCCCCACATAGCGCTCCCGCCGGACCCGGGCCGAGCCGAGCAGGTCCAGGCAGACACGACCGGTGACCTTCCTCAGCCACGCGCCGGGCGACTGGATCGCCCGCTGCTGTTCAGGGGTCATGGCGTACCAGCGGGCGTAGGTCTCCTGCACGGCATCCTCGGCCTCGGCCAGCGAGCCCAGCATCCGGTAGGCGATGTTGATCAGCGCGCGCCGCTCGCCGATGATCTCGCTCGAGACCGGGTCGGGCCGGCCATGTCCTGACTTTGATCCAGCGCACATATGCCGCCTCCGACGGTGCTTCGCCCTCATCCATTCTGACGAAACATCGCACCGGATTGTGAGGTCTGCGCGCTTCGCCTCGGATTCCTAGCGGTGCGTCGTCGGGCTCCTCAGACCGTGCAGGCGTCCGGCGGCGACTAGCGCGTGGCGGTTAGCTGCGGCGTCCGGTGGCTGCGACGCTCACCCCGACGCCAATCATCGCGAGCCCACCTGCCCCGCCTACTGCAGCGAGGCGGCGCGGATTGACAGCGAGCCAGGATCTAACCGCGCTTGCCGCGACTGCCCACAGGCTGTCAGAGATCAGCGCGATCCCGAACGACACCAGTGACAGCAGCAGCATCTGCTCGGGCACGTGCCCGCCCGAGCGGTTCACGAACTGGGGCAGCACGGCCCCGAAGATGATCAGTGCCTTCGGATTGGCGATCCCGACGACGAAACCTTGCCGCGCCGCCCGCCACCGCGAGACCTGCGGAACCTGGACGTCGAGGGCAGCGGCGAGGTCATGCCGGTGGCGGATCGCCTGGATCCCCAGCCACACCAGGTACAGTGCGCCGACCAGCTTGATAGCCGAGAACACAGCATCCGAGCGTTGCACGAGTGTCCCCAGCCCGAATGCCACCAGCACCGCCACCACGTACACACCCACGGCGTTGCCGATGACGCTGGCGATCGCCGGGCCACGTCCTAGCGACAGGGCCCGCCCGACAATGAACAGCACGCTGGGGCCTGGGATTGCGATCAAGATGAACGACGTTACCGCATATCCTGCGAGGTCCCCAGCCGTGATCATCCATCAACACTAGCGAAGGGCATGGCGACATCGCAGATCTGCTGGTCTGCCGCTGCGAAGAGCGGCTCGGCATCTGGCCGGTAGACCTCCCTGGGGGCTCCGGCTTGCCTGCGGCCGGGAGCGGATACCCAGCGTGCCAGCTGGTCGTAGATCGAGAGGATCGCGGGGATCTCGAAATGCGCCCTGGCTACCGGGATGAAGGCTTCGCGGTGTGCGGCTTCAACTCGCCAGGCCAGCTCAGCCGGGTCTTCGGGCGGGCGCCTGACCGGAACGCACACTTCGACCGGGCCATCGCTGTCCGCGGTGACGATGCCGTGGAAGATGACGAAACGCTCACCCGCTACACCGCCGCACCGTGCGGCGGTTGCGGTGAGCCGGGCCGCGGCTTCCCGGATCCAGGACAGCTGACCGACGTAGACGTGCCGCTGTTCGGTCAGCACCGTCTGCTCCGCGACGTCCCGTTCCCGGACCAGCAGTTCCGGCGCGGGCATCTCCAGCACGGCTACGCCCGGCCTGAGGCTGGCCATAACCTGCCGCTGGGCGGTGAACCGCCTTTCCACCGAGCCCCAGTACGCGTCGATGAGCTCGGCGGCTTCCGCTCCGGACGCGGACACCACCCTGCCCACCTCGGCCAGCGGCATGTCCAGCAGGCGCAGCATGATGATCAACCGCGCGGTGTAGAGCTGACTTTCGTGATACCTGCGGTAGCCGTTCCCCGGATCGACAGCTACGGGCCGCAGCAACCCCAGGCGCTCATACAACCGGAGAGCTTTGAGCGACAGCTGGGACCGGCGGGAGAACTCCCCGATCGTCATCTGCGCTGCCGGGCTCGCCACACACGATGTCTACCCCACCGGGAACGCCACGTCGAATACCTCGTCGTCTGCCGCGGCCGTATAGAAGTCGGTCCAGTACGTTTCCCGGGGCGCGGCGGCCACCTGCAGGCCCTGGTCCTCGATCCATTTCCCGATCCCCCCGTAGACGTCACCGACGCCGCCAGACTGGACCGTTCGCTTCTGGACGCGCACATAAGCTTCCCGGTGGGCCGGGATCGTGCGGGTAGCCACACCATCCGGCGTAGCGGCGTCCGCACGCAAGGGAGTACAGCACTCGACTGCCGTCTCGCCCTCGTTCGGGTTGCCCTCGTAAATCACGATGAACACCGGCTCGTCAGCCACATGACCCCGCAGCAGATAAGGCTGCTCCGCGGTCCCGGCCGCCATGTCTGCCGCAGCCTTGTGCACCCGTGCCATCGCTTCGGGAAGCCATCGCTCCAAGGCTTCCTGGTCGACCATGCGCTGCTCGGTGACAACAACCTGTCCTGGTACCTCTCGCATCCGAACGTCCATGACACACCCTCTCGTGACTCGTGTCCGCCGACCCGCCCAGGATCCAGCCCGCCCTTGGGGCAGGGTCAAGTGCTCCACACCGGGCAAGATCAACGGCCGTCATCACGATCTGGATCCCGGGCAGTGGGCTGGTTACGCTGCCGAGGTGCGCCGGGTGCTGCGGCCCGGAGGTCGCCTGCTGCTGCGAGCGTGCCTGACGAGCCGCGGCGTGCGGAACGACGTCACCGAATCCGGGATTGTTGATGCCTTCGCCGGGTGGGTCGCCGCCAGCCAACGGGCACGCTAGAAGCGGTGATGCATTGCCTGGGCCAGCTCGGCTTGTGACAATGCGCTGGCTTCATAAACTCTGAGCGGTTCGGCTATCCGCCACTTGTGGTCGACAGGGCAGCGCAGCCATCCTTTGTCGACGAGGTGTACGGACAGGAAGACGAGCTTTAGCCGGGTAGCGCTGAACAGGTGCCCGTCTGAGCATCGGAGAATAACTGCGGCCATGAATTTAGTATTTCACCACGATCTAGTCGGCGGCCTGGCGGAATCTCAGCGCGACCCAACGGGCTAATGATGAGTCGCGATCATCAGACAAATGATCGCGAGGACCGCAGCGGCCAAAAGTACCAGGATCACTGCGAGGACGTGTTCAAGGATCCAGTCCCGGCGTGCTATCCGCTGCCGCTCCTTCATCGTCATCCTGGCGTGGGGCGGATGATAACCGGGGGGAGGATCGTGCAGATAGAGTCCTCGCTGGCGGCCCCGGCCCATGCGGGGGTCCGCTGGTTGTCCCTTCCGCGGGCCACTAAGCCAGACCATCACGCCTCCAGCCGCCCATCTGTGGCCAGTTTAGCGCCGCGCAAGATTTTCAAAAAGATCCCTGCCTGGTCCGCCCCGGCTTCCTCACCGGCGCTGAGTCCGTGCGACTTGGTGCCGTGTCCAGGCTGGCGTGGCCATCAATCCGTCGGACGGGTTCTGTCAAGTGGCGGCGTAGCCGATCCCGCGGCAGGCTGAGAGTAGCCCGAACCAACTCAACGGAGGTTGTCATGCACAAGCTGCTGGTCCTGTACCCCAAGCCCGCCGATCCCGATCACTTCCGCGAGTACTACGTGACCAACCACCTGCCACTGGTCACGCGCATGCCCGGCCTGCTTGCGTGGCGCTACAGCTTCGACGTGGCGGCGGCGCAGGGGGAGGCGCCGTACTTCGCGGTCTTCGAAGCCGAGTTCGCTGACGCGGCGGCTCTGACGGCGGCGAGGGCGTCGGCGCAGGGCCAGCAGGTGACCGCCGATATCCGCAACTACGCCACCGGTGGCGTGGTCGTCATGGACTATCCGGTGCAGGACGGCACCGGCTGAGCCTGGATCCCAGCAGCGACCGCGGCGACTCGAGACCCCCTAACCACGAGTCCTGGGGAGCGCATGAACCGCGCACCTGGCCCCCGTTGTGGCAGCCTGTTCCTCCCCCCTCTTCCTCATAGGCGCGGAGTCCCTGTGAGTGGGTGGACTTGCGGGTGCTGTATGCCGCTGCTGTACGGGGTACGGGGTACGGGGTACGGGGCATGCAAGAGGCCGGTCCCGAGATCGGAACCGGCCTGTGACCTGGGCGCGCTCGGAGGGACTCGAACCCCCAACCTTTTGATCCGTAGGAGTGGGCACATCTCCCAGGGCCGTCCGATGCGGTCCGGGCGCTGGGCCGATATTCCACGGTTGTCCATGCCTGTTGGGTGGTGTCTGCCGTCATGGCAGCAGTATTGGCAGCATTCGCGGCGGAACTGCACTGCTCCTCGACCGTCTGCTTTTCAGGCCGGGCATATCTCCAGTTGACACGGATCGTGCAAGTGTCATGCGCTGTCGCCGGTCACTGCTGACAGCCGTCGGCAGCTGGTGTTGCTGTCACCATTGCTGTCAGCTGCGGCCGGGGGAAAGGGACGAGGCCTTTACCTGGCGGCGCCCAGATTGCTGTCGCCATCATCGGCCATCCTCGGCGACGCGAGGCCTGGCCTTGCCCGGCGCTCCCCCGCCCGCCCTCCATTGCCCTGATCGCCGCCACCCGCGGCACACCCGGGCACCTGACAGCGGGACCCGGCAGCAAACCGCCACCGGCCGGGAGGCCGGGCACCCGCCGGTACCCGGCACCACATTGCCCGGTCAGGGCGATAGACAATCAGAGCCAGCAGGGGTGAGGGAGTAGATGTTCGGGCCGAGAGGGGCGAAATTGTCCCGGACGTTTTCTCCGGCCACGGCGCCGGTCAGGTCGGTGCAGCGCAGGGTAAAGATGCCGCCGCCTTCGCCCCCGGCGGTGTTGCCGGTGACGGTGCTGTTGTTCAGGGTCACCATGCCGGACAGGGTGTAGATGCCGCCGCCTTGGCGCTCGGCGGTGTTGCCGGTGACGGTGCTGTTGTTCAGGGTCACACTTGCGCCGATCTGGGTGTAGATGCCGCCGCCGGAATTGCTGGCGGTGTTGCCGATGACGGTACTGCCGTTCAGGGTCACCGCGCCGGAGAGGTTGTCGATCCCGCTGCCGAAGCGGGAGCTGCCGTTGGTGATGATCAGCGCGTTCAGCGCCACGTCGAGGTGGGCGGAGCTGATCACGAGCACGCTGCCTTGCTCCTCGCCGTTGAGGATGGCGCCGTTGTTCCCGGTGATGGTCAGGTTCTTGCCGATTGTGGTGGGGCCGTCGCAGGTCCCGGTGACCGACAGTTCGTCGCCCGGGCCCGCCGCGGTCACGGCGGCTTGCAGGCTGGTGTAAGGGCCGCCGCTGGTGGTCGTGTTCGTGACCTGGCAGACGGCGGTCTGCCCCGTCCCGGTGCCGGACAGCCCGGCGGTAGCCTTGGCCTCCGGCCTGGTTCCGGCCGCGGTCAGCGTCCCGGTGACCGCGGCCGCGGTGGTGGGGGCGAACGTCACCGTGACCGTGCATGACATGCCCGGTCCCAGGGCGCCCCGGCAGGTGCTGGCGGTGATGGTGAACGGCGGGCTGGGGGAGGCCGTGACGGTCAGCGCACCGGTCGCCGACCCGCCGGTGTTGGCCAGCGTGAACACCTGGACCGCCGCCTCGCCGGCCGGGACGTTCCCGTAGTCGCCGGGGTTCGGGGTGATCACCAGGTTCGGGAGCGGCTGCGCGGCCGCGACCCCCATCCCCGCACCCAGTATCAGCGCTGCGGCCCCCGCCAGCACTGCGGCGCGGCGTATCAGATTCCACATGGCTGTCTGCTCCTCCCAGTGCGCGTGAGTGCTGGCGGCAGGGCAGAGCCGGTAGATCGTGGCGTCCGGCACGCGGTCTGCCGGTGGCGGGCTCCGCGCACGCCGGAAGTCCCGCCCCGCCCCGTTTCGCCGGGGCGGCGATGCTATCGCTAAGATCCACACTCTCACCGGGCCTGGCCAGATTCAACGCCGGGCGCCCGATACTTACCCGGAGGTGACGGTCGCCTTACTCCGCGCCGCCCCGGGCTTTGTCTCTCCGGCTCACCCGCCCGGCACCGAATCCCTGGCGAGCGGCCGCCGTGTCCGGGTTCGTCGGAGCCGATCACCTGCGACACGACCGCAGAAAGCGACCGGGACACGACGGCCGGGAGCTGGACTACCGTGCGGGGGAAGACGGCCCCGGGCAGTCACCGGTACTGCCTGCCGGTGAGCGTGATTGATCTGCCGGACCTTACGCTGCCGTGGCGCGGCCGTGCCGGGCGGGCGCCCCAGCGCAGAGCCCGGCGACGGGCGCGCCGGGCGGCGCCGCGCAGCGGCGCCGCTCTTGATGTCATCGACGGCGAGCGGCTGGAAGCGCTGTACGTTCTGGCGCTGACAACCGGCCTGCGCCGTGGCGAACTGCTCGCACTGCGCTGGGATGACATCGACTTCACCTCTCGGCAACTTCGCGTCCGCAGCGCGCTGCAACGGGTTGATGGCAAGCTGCGCTCCGTCGAGCCCAAGACGAGCAGTTCCCGGCGAACGGTGGTGCTGCCTAAGCTGGCCGTTCGGCATCTGGGCGAACACGAGAAGCGCCAGCGCGAGGAGCGCTTGGTGCTCGGCGACGCCTGGCGGGAACACGGACTTGTGTTCGCCTCGTCGGTCGGGACGCCGATCGAGCCGCGGAACGTTAACCGGCGCTGGGACGAGCTGCGCGCAAGGGCTGGCCTGGACTGGCTAAGGCTCCACGACTTGCGGCACGGATGCGCGACATTTCTGCTGGCTCAGGGCGTCCCGGCGCGGACCATCATGGAGGTGCTCGGGCACGGCGAGATCGGTGTCACCATGAACACCTACGCGCACGTTCTCCCTCAGCTCCGGCAAGAGGCAGCGGACGCCATTGACAATCTCTTCGGCGCGTGATGGCAGCAGTTGTGGCAACAGAAACGGCCACCCCAAGATCGGAAGTGGCCGCTGAGCTGGCGCGCTCGGAGGGACTCGAACCCCCAACCTTTTGATCCGTAGTCAAATGCTCTATCCGTTGAGCTACGAGCGCAGGTGCGTCCTATAGTCTACGACACCCTAAGTGGCCGCCGCGCCAAACCGGCGAGCGGTTGCGCCGCTCGACCAGCAGCATGCCAGGCCAGAAGAATGGCACCGTCCCGCGCGCCAGGCGAAGACCACGCAAGCCTGAAGATGCACAGCGGAGGGGTCAAGACGAAGCACACACTCCCCTCCACTTTCAATCTATAGCAGGCCCCTAGGCTTGCGGCAAGACCTGGGTCGTGGCGCATAATCGCAGGTCGAGGCCGGAACCTGTGGGATATGGGGGCGCGGAGTGCAGGTCGTTCAAGGCGTAAAGGTCGTGCGTGGGCGTAGAACCAGCGGCGAGTTCATGCTGCGGTTGCGACCACACCGGCACCGAGATTCGGACGCCACCCTGGATTGGAGCTGAAGACGTGGACGGCATGAGTACCAGCGCGTTCAACCTCCCTGGCAATCTCACCGCCAAGGCCGACCCGGCTCTGATCGCTGACGACGAGCGACATTTCGCGGCTATCGCGGAAAGCCTCGAGCAGTCGATCGCCGATCTGTCTGACCGCCTCGATACCGAGCGCAAGGCGCCCGGTGGCATAGGCCAGAAGGCGTTGGACCGGGACATGGAGATTCACCGGCTGACGGCTCGCCTCCGCACCCTGCGCCGCTTCGGCCTGGATCTGTGCCTGGGACACATTGTCGGCACGGACAACGCCGAGCCCGTCTACATCGGAAGGCTTGGCCTCACTGACCGCGCGGGCCGACGGCTGCTGGTCGACTGGCGGTCCCCCGCGGCCGAGCCGTTCTTCGGCGCGACCCACGGCAACCCGATGGGCCTGGAAAGCCGTCGCAGGTATCGCTGGACCCGCGGCCGGATCAGCGACTACTGGGACGAGGTGTTCACCCCGGACGGCCTGGAAGGGCACGCCGCTGCGCTTGACGACCAGTCCGCCTTCATTGCCAGCCTGGGCGGCAGCAGGTCAGCACGGATGCGAGACGTGCTCGGCACCATCGCCGCAGATCAGGACGCCATCATCCGGGCCGGATCCCGCGGCGCTCTCGTCGTCGATGGCGGGCCGGGCACAGGGAAAACTGTGGTCGCGCTGCACCGCACCGCCTACCTCCTCTACTCCGATCCACGGCTCGGCCACCGCCGGGGCGGTGTGCTGTTCATCGGCCCGCACCAGCCCTACCTGGCCTACGTTGCCGACGTGCTTCCCAGCCTGGGAGAAGAAGGCGTGCAGACCTGCACCCTGCGGGACCTCGTCCCCGAGGGAGCCGCGGCAACGAGGGAAACCAACCCGGATGTTACGCGGCTGAAGTCGTCCGCTGACTTGGTGAAGGCGATCGACGCGGCTGTCACGTTCTACGAGCAGCTGCCCGCCGAAGGAATGATGATCGAAACCCACTGGTCCGGCATCTACCTCAGCCCCGACGACTGGCGCGAGGCGTTCGGCGCTGCGGAACCCGGTACCCCGCACAACGAGGCGCACGGTCAGATCTGGCGCGAACTGCTCACCATCCTGCTGGACAAGCGCGATGACGAGGTTCCGGCTGAGCTGCTCCGCCGCTCACTGCTGCAGAACAGGGAGCTGCGCCTTGCCTTCCACCGGGCGTGGCCGCTGATCGAAGCACCTGACCTCGTCGCGGATCTGTGGTCGGTACCGGCCTACCTGCGCAAGTGCGCCCCCTGGCTCAGCCGGGAGGAGGCTGACCTGCTGCAGCGCCGGGACGCTCAGGCCTGGACGATGTCCGACCTGCCGCTGCTTGACGCGGCACGGCAGCGGCTCGGCGACCCTGAGACTCCGCAGCGGGAGCGCCGGCGTGCCGCCTCCGCCGCCGCCCACCGAGAGCAGATGGCCCGGGTCGTGGACGATCTCATCGAAGCGGCCCGCGACGACGAGTACGGCGTCGGCCTGGTGACGATGCTGCGCGGCGAGGACTTCGAGGATGCCCTTGTCGACCAGGCCGGACTGCCTGCCGCCGACCGGGATCTGCTCGCAGGCCCGTTCGCGCACATCGTGGTGGACGAGGCTCAGGAACTGACCGATGCCGAGTGGCAGATGTTGCTGCTCCGCTGCCCGTCCCGGAGTTTCACGATCGTCGGTGACCGCGCGCAGGCCAGACACGGGTTTACCGAATCATGGCGAGAACGACTCGAAAGAGCTGGGCTAGAACGGGTCACCCTGGCTTCTCTGAGCATCAACTACCGGACGCCGGAAGAGGTGATGGCGGAGGCCGAGCCCGTCATCCGGGCGGTGCTACCGGATGCCAACGTACCGAACTCCATCCGCAGCACCGGCGTCCCCGTCGTGCACGGGCCTGCCTCGGATCTGACCTCGATCCTCGACACTTGGCTCGCCGCGCATGCCGAGGGGATCGCCTGTGTTATCGGCGATCCGACGTTCCAAGGGACGTCCCGCGTTCGGTCGCTGACACCGGAGCTGGCCAAGGGCCTCGAGTTCGACCTGGTCGTCCTCGTCGATCCGCAGGAATTCGGCATCGGCATCGAAGGAGCGGTTGACCGCTACGTCGCGATGACCCGGGCTACCCAGCAACTCGTCATCCTCACCAGCTCCTGAGGTCGGCTGACCCGGGCTACTTCAGCCGGACGTAGACGTCCGGGGAGGCGGCGGCGAGATGCCCGACACCATTGCTGTTGTTGCCCTCGAAATCCGCCTCCCAGGTCGCGCTGACCGGGTCCTTGAAGGTTGCCGTGAACTGGCCCTTGGAGTTGGTCTTGACCTTGACCATCCAGTACCAGGTGGAGCTGCCCTTAGGGCGCAGGTAGATCCAGATGGTCTGCCCGCTGTAGTTATGCCAGCCACTGTAGTAGTACTGCAGCGTCCCCTTGGTAGTCAGCTTTCCGCCGGCGTTCACGACGGACGGAGACACCTTGTACCCGGTGATCCGGTCGGCGTACCTCCAGGCCAGGACGGCGCCGCTGGTAGTCGCCGCATAGCTGGTGGCGCCCTTTGTTCCGGCGTAGACGACCCGGTAGTAGGCGTAGTTTTGCGGCGCGAAGTACGAGCCGGTGAACTTGATGCCGCCGGTGCCGCACCGCGTGTCGGCCTCATTCCCGCTAATTGTGAACAGGTTCTTCCACGGTCCGTTCGGTACGGATTTGTACTGCACGGTCAGCCCGGATGTACGGGAGAAGGTCTGCGCCTTGTTGCCGCTACTGAACCCGAGACAGCCGCTCACGCTCAGGTTCCAGTACTGGTTGAGGGACACCTTGAAGCTGCTGATGACCGTCGGGTTAACAACATCCACCTGCAGGGGCGTCTCGACGGCGGTCAGGTCGGGCAGGTTGAGCGTCCCCACGTACAGCGTGGTCCCCTTCTGCTCAGCCGGTACCTGGATGCTGAATGTGCCGTTGGCTCCGGTCTTGCCAGTCGCCACCGGGCTGTTCCAGCCGCCAGACTCCTGGCCGGAGATCCAGATCTCCTGATCCGCTAGCGGCTGGGAGGACGATCCCGACGCGTAGGTCACCGTCCCCGTGACCGTGGCACTCTTGCCGTAGGTCTCGGTGACTGGGTTCACCTGCAGCTTCAGGGTCGGCGTGGTGTTAATGACCGTGAGCGCCACGGATCCGGACATTGAGGCCTCAACGCCGGTTCCGGCGACCGTGGCAGCGATCGTCTCGCTGGCCGCCGGCGCGAAGCTCGGATCAGAGAAGGTCCCATCGCTGGCAATGGGTATCGTCACGGCCCCGGCGATATTGCCCATGATGAGCACCGATACCCCGGTGTAGTCCGTGTCGGCGGTACCGTCGGGATAGGTCAGGCTGACGGTGCCCGATAGGCCCGCCTCGGTGTTGGGGTACCTGAGGTTGGTGCTAGCCGCTGTCAGCGTGACCGACGACGTGGCGTCGAAGCTGAACCCGTCGGTGGTGTCCAGGGTGTATGAGGTCGAGTCGGCGAAGGTCCCATTCAGGTCGATCACGTAGCTGCCAAGCGGCAGGCCGGAGGTCCCCACCGGGATGTTCGCGGTCCATGTGCTCTGGGTCTGAGTCGAGTCCGACGGATCGGTCTCAGACGTCTGCGCCGTCAGGGCTTGGCTGTACGAATAGCCGCCCTGGACAAGCTGAGCTGTGAGGTCGCTGATCGTGGAGGGGGAATCCACCACCACGGTCAACTGGTCAGGGTTACCTGTCGCTGCTCCGGCCGACACGACGGTGAAGGTGTCGGCGGGAGGCTCAGCAGCGGGGCTGGCATACGCCGTGACAGATCCCGCCGCAGTCGCCCCGAGGACGCCGAGAAGAGTTAGCGACACACCAAGACTCGACCGCAACATGGTTTCCCCCCACATCATGGCAATCAATAACCATTGGTACGCAAGGGTCACACAGGTGATCGAGAACCACAACGCCATAAGGCACAACAATTTGGCCAACGAGGGTGGATCCGGCGTAAGGACAGGGCGACGCGGTCGAACCGGGTGGCGGTGTACCGCAATTCGGCGCCAAGTTCCATGCCGGGCTTGGGGGGCTGGGTGTCGCGGGGTAGCAGGAGCATCGAGACGAGCATGTGCGGCGGTTCGGCAAACAATTGCCTGTGCCCGTCCCAGGAGAACGGGGAATGCACCCGGTTTATGGCGGCCAGTCCGGAGCGCTTCAGGGTCCTGACCCGGGGCAGCAGACCGCGCACCGCCCGGGGCGCCACGAGTCCCACTCCGTGCGCGGTGCCCCCGGCGACCATCACCAGCCAGCCGTCGCGTGCGGACCGGTTCTGCCGGTAACCGAGACGTTCCCCGCGGCGCACCGGCATGACTTGCTGCACGGTGCCGGCTGCACGGAACGCCGAGCGCCGGCCCAGCCAGAGGCGGGTACCGACCCGCTGCGGGAAGTCGGTACCCGGGAAGGCCGTGGCTAGCGCCGCGAGTTCGGCGGCTTCCAGATGGCTGACGTACATGGCGGGGACCTGAAAACCCGCGGCCGTTAGCGTGCTGACCCAGCGCCCGGTCTCTGCGGCAGGCTCGGCGCCCGCCGGACGGTCGATAGGCAGGTGGAGGGAGAACGCCTCGATGGCCCGCCCGCCCTCGGTCACCTGCCACAGGCCGGCCAGGTCGGTTTCGGTGATGCCCTGTCGGCGCAGAGAGGTGCGGCAGTCGACGATGAGCCGGCGGCCTGCCAGCTCGGCCGCCGCCTCCACCGAGGCCGCGGTGTACAGGACTCGCCGGTCCGGGTCGGGGGGCAGTTGATCTGTCTGCGCTGGCGTCTCGAGCACGATCACTTCGCCCGGGAACAGCCCGAGCGCCACCGCGGCATCCTCGGCTGTGCCGACCGCGATCTGGTCTACGCCCAGCTCGGCGGCCGTGCGGGCGAGCACCGGAACGGTAAATCCGTAGCCGTTGCCTTTCACCACCGGCACCAGTGAGGGATCCCGAGCGACTTCGGCCCGCAGATGCTCATGCCACGCGGGAGTGTCCACATACAAGGTCAGAGGCACCGTTGCGACTCCTCAACTCTGTTCCGCTTAGCACCGCTCTAATTTCTAGACGTCTCCGCGCGGGCAAAAAGTTGTCGGCCGTGCTGGAAGTCGGCCCGCGTATTGGAGAACACCATTGCCCCGCGGAGGGGAGATCGGGCCGCCCGGTGGTCGGGCGGCCCGCACAATCTCGCCGGTAGCGGTCAGAACTTGCCGGCTTCGATGTCCGCCATGGTCACCCGCAGGACCTTGTAGGTGTCCACCGACGGCGGCACCTTCGGCCCCAGGCCACCAACCCAGGATTTGATCGGCATCCCGGTTTTGCCGTTGATTACCAGCACCTGCTTGCCCGCGCCGCCGAACACCTCAGGTCCCGCGGTGAGGGTCAGGATGGGTTCCCCGCCGATGGTCGAATTCGCGACGGAGACCCCGGAAATGGTCGACAGCAGGCGGAGGACGCCCGCCCGGACCTGCGGATTGCCGGCCCCGGCAGCCAGCGCGTCAATGCTGTTGTTCCAGACGAAGTTGTCCTCGTCTTCTTGCAGGGTCTTGCCGGTGGGCAGCGGCGGCGGCGAGCTGACGCCCTTTTCCTTGAAGAGCTTCTTGTCCGCCGCCATGACCCGGTCCCAGATCTTCTCCCGGGCGGCGGGGCTGAGGCCCAGCCCGAGGTCGTTGGGCGAGGCGTTGACCATCTGCACGCGGGCGGTGCCGAGGGTGCCGGTCACCGCGTCGAGTGCGGCCTTCACCTCGAGGGCGGTAATGCCGTCGGCGAGGTTCTGATGATCGGTGACAGCCTGCATGAGGCTCTTCTTGTCGCCACCGCCGTAGAACGCGCCGCTGTCTGTGTACAGGTTGTAGCTAACCTGCGGCGGTATGCTGCCCTCGGTCTGGGTCCTGATAATCAGCGACGCGTTCCCCGGCAGTGGGCCGCTGCTGGCGGTGATGTGGGCGGCCAGCAGACGCAGCGGAGAACTGCCGGCGGGCGCGGCGGGCTGCGGATTCGAGGTCGACACAACGACCAGCGCCGCGGCCGCGGCTGCGGCGGCCAGGGCGGTAACGCGGAAACCCACCTTGTGGCGCGTCCCCCACCATGCCCGCTGACGAGCTGCGGTTTTCTTTTTCGGCATATCTTCCACGGCCATCGCCGCCCGCAGCATGGCCCTTGCCTCATCGAAGGCCTGCGGCTTCAGCGGTTCGCCAGCCTCCATACCGCTCAGCAGGTCCATCTCGTCAACCATCAGTTCGCCTCCTTCAACATGTTCTGATCGGTCAGCAGCGCGGCAACTCCCGGCGCGTTCCGTAGCGCCTTGCGCGCCTCGTGCAGGCGACGGCGCGCTGTTCCCGGCGGCATGCCGAGCGCTCGTCCCGCATCTGCGACCGTCAGGTCCTCCCATGCGACCAGGGTCAAGATCTCTCGTTGCTCGGGCCGCAGCAGCGCCAGGGCGTGCCGCAGGACCGACTCGACATCGACGCGGTGGTCCACGGCGGCCCACGGGTCCCAGCCGGATGCCATGCCGGTCACGTCCGCTACCGGCTCCTCAGCGGGACGGGATCGCCAGTGTCGCCGGAGCGTGTTGTGTGCCACCCCGAACAGCCACGGTCCCGCATTGGGAAACGAGCGATCGTAGGTAGCCCGGGACGCGAGAGCCGCCACCCATACCTCGCCGAGCAGGTCCTCGGCCATCTCCCGGCCAACCCGTCGGGAGAGGTAGGCGCCCACCGCGGCCTCGTGACGCCGGACCACCTCGACGAACGCATCTTGATCGCCGCCGAGCGACCGGGCGATCAACTGCGCATCATCCGGATCAGATGTCATGACCCTCCTCGTATCTGGATCGCCTTACATCCAGCTATTGCCAACTGATGGGGTAAAGCGTTCAGCCCAGGTCAGAGCCCTGATCCTGCGGTGCGACGTCCCCGGTCAGACGCGGCACCACGGCGACCTGCCAGTTGACGGAGCCAGCGAAGCGACCCGCTACCAGGGTCGATGCAGGCTACCTGACCTCTACCTCATTCCGGAGCTAACCGGAGCGCGGAACGCCGGAGCCGGGCAGCCCCGGCGGCACCGAATGCCGCTACCGAACGAAGTAGGGTGATCACATGCCGCAATCGTGGCGGCCACTGTCGTTCTGTGCCCGTACGAGTCACTGGTGGGGTGTCCGCTTATGCCGCGTCCGGATCGGAGCAACGCGCTAGACCACATCGTGGTCCTGATGTTCGAGAACCGATCGTTCGATAACCTGCTCGGCCGGCTCTACGAGCCGGGCGAGGTTCCTTCCTTCGAGGGCGTCACCGGTAAGAACCTCAGCAACCCCGTCCCCGACTGGGCCGCCGACCAGGGCCCCGGTGGCGGCGTCGTGCCCTACGGCGTGGCAACGGACATGAATACGCCGAGCCCGGACCCAGGCGAGGAACACCAGCACGTCAACACCCAGCTCTACGGGAGCATCGCCCCGCTGACCAACCGCGGCGTTCTTGCGCGCAAGATGGCCGCACCGTACAACGCGCCAGCGGATTTGATGCTGCAGCCAACGATGGACGGGTTCGTCGCCGATTACATCAGCGCGTTCACCGCCGAGACGGGCAAGGAGCCGGACTACGCGCAATACGCACAGATCATGACGGGATACACGCCGGAACAACTGCCGGTCACCTCGACGCTAGCCCGTGGGTTCACGACCTTCGACCACTGGTTCTGTGAGGTCCCGTCGCAGACGTTCGCCAACCGGTCGTTCTTTCACGCCGGGACCTCGTCTGGCTACGTGGTTAACGTTGCCCCGGCGGAATCCTTCCCGGTGCACAATACGGCCGAGACTATTTTCGACCGACTCGACGAGGAGAACCTGAGCTGGCGCGTGTACTGCGACCCGCCGAGCCATGCGTCGCTTACCGGCCTCATCCACGCGCCCCGGCTGTGGAAGCACTTCCGCACCAGGTTCGTGACCACCGACCAGTTCCTCCAGGACTGCGCAGATGGCTCGCTTCCGACGTACTCCTTCATCGAGCCGAACCTGCTCTACGGGCATAACGATATGCACCCGGCTCTGGACATGCTGTTCCCCGACATGTCGGTTGACCCGCCATCGTCGCTACTCGGCGGCGAGGCCCTGCTAGCGAAGATCTACAACGCCATCCGAACGGCTTCATCAGACGGCGGGTCGAACGCATGGAACACGTTGTTCCTGGTCACCTTCGATGAGCATGGCGGCACCTACGACCACGTTCCCCCTCCGGTGGTGCCTGCCCCGCACAAGGGCGGCGCGCCCGGCCAGATGGGCTTCGGTTTCCAGCGCTCAGGAGTGCGGATACCGGCCTTCGCCATCTCACCGTGGATACCGGCCCAGACAGTGGTGAACGATCAGTACCGGAACACGTCCGTCATCACGACTCTGCGCCGGCGATGGCAGCTCGGCCCGCCGCTGACCGAGCGGGACGCGATAGCGGCCGACCTCGCACCGGTGCTTTCGCTCGACACGCCGCGCGACCCAGACGGATGGCCAGAAGTCAGCCCGCGGCCGGTGCCGCCGTACACCGGGCAGATCCTCGCGCCAGAGGCGGCACTGCGCGGCCTGAGTCACGCAGCGTTCCACGCGTGCGCCGCGCTGGCGACTCACCTGGGCAAGCCAGACCCGGGCCTCAAGCAGGACGAGGACGTCACCCGTGCCAACGGCGCGGAACTGCTGAACGACCTAGCCGGGGATGTGTTTCCGCAACTGCACGGCAACTAGTTGCTGCGGTCTCGTGGTCGGTCAGCGCTGTTTGCGCTGCCCGGGGCTGAGCCGGCCGAGAAGCCGCCAGGCGAGGAGGATGAACACCAAGCCCAGCGCGAGCTGCATTCCCATGTCAGTGAGCCAGATGTGGGGCGCGTGCTGCCATAGCGGATCCGGCTTGCTGCCCATCGCGGGATTGAGGATGTTCAGCCGGGTCGTGGCCGCGAGCGCGCCCATCCCCCATCGTGATGGCGACACCCAGGAGAGCTGGGAGAGCCCGGCCATGCCGGCGAGCGGAAACACGTCGCCGGAGAGCACTACCTGGACCATCGTGACCAGCACGAGGACTGGCATCGCTTTCTCGGAGGTTGACACCAGCGAGGAGACGAGCAGGCCAAGGCACATCGAGACGAACGAGAGCACCGCGGCGGCGAGCAGCAGCTCCGCGAAGGGGAGGGTGGTCAGGAACGCGCCGGACGGCGGAAGGCGCCGGCCGCCCAGTCCGATGCCGACAACCAGCAGCGCCTGGACGGCACTGATCAGGCCGAGCACCAAGACCTTGGAGGCAAGGTAGGTGCCGGCAGATACGCCGGCCGCCCGTTCTCGCACGTATATCGCGCGCTCCTTGACCAGCTCGCGGACGGAATTCGCGGTTCCCGCCAGGCACGCACTGATCACGAGCACGAGCAGCAGTTCCTGGGCGTCACCGTTCGTGCCAGCGGCGCCTGCCAGGCCCTCCGGAGACGGGACGAGCCGGATCAGGCCGCCGAGGATGACCGGGAGCAGCGCCGTGAACATCAGGTAACCGCGGTCCGCTCCTATCACGCGCAGGTAGCGCCGGGCCAGCGTCGAGAGCTGGCGAAGGCCGCCCCGCCGCCGCGGCGGTGCCGGGATCGGACCCGTGGTCCTCCCTCGGCGGTCGGCGGGCGCGGACCGGTGCACGGCGGACCCGGTGACGTAGCGTGCGCGTTCCCTCGACCTGCCGAATTCGGCCGCCCAGTCGCGGTCCGGTTCGGCTTCGAACGCCTGGAAGACCTCAGCCCAGCGCGCCTTCCCGAAGTACGCCAGCCCTGCTTCCGGCGGGCCGTAGTAGGCGACCTTGCCGCCAGGCACGAGCACGAGCAGCCGGTCGCAGGCGTCCAGGTTGTCGACGCTGTGAGTGACTACCACGACAGTGCGTCCGTCGTGGGCGAGGTCACGCATCTGCTCCATGACGCTCTTGTCCAGTCCGGGGTCGAGACCGGAGGTGGGCTCGTCCAGAAACAGCAGGCTCGGCTTGGTGAGCAGCTCGAGCGCTACGTTGACCCGCTTGCGCTGGCCGCCGGAGAGCCGGTCAGCGCGGGTATCTGCGTGCTTGGTGAGGCCAAGTTCCGCCAGCACCTCGCAAACGCGCCGGGTGCGCTCGTGCTTGCTAGTGTCGCCCGGAAAGCGGAGCTCTGCGGCGTAGGTCAGCGCCCTCCGGGCGGTGAGCTGGGCATGCATGGTGTTGTCCTGCGGCACGAGCCCGATCCGGTGGCGCAGCTCTGCATAATGGCTGTACAGGTCCCGGTTGTCATACAGCACGCTGCCTGAGTCGGCCGGGCGCATACCGGTGAGCGCGCCGAGCAGCGTGGATTTGCCCGCCCCGCTAGGGCCGATAACACCCAGCAGGCAGCGTTCCGGGATCGGGAAGCTGACGCCGTCCAGGAGCACCTTGCCCCCGCCGACCTGGACCCGGAGGTCGCGCGCCTCGAGGGAGACGTCGCCAGTGTCAACGTACTGCCGCAATTCCCCGTCGGCTAGCCGGAAGGTGGCGTGGCCGATAGCCACGATGTCGGCTTCGGCGAGTTCGGCTTGGTGGACCCTGGCGCCATTGACGAAGGTGCCGTTGTGGCTGCCCAGATCGATGATCTGGTAACGGCCGCTGTGTGACTTCCTGAGCTCCGCGTGCCTGCGGGATACGCTCAGGTCTTCGATGACCAGCTCGTTGTCCGGGGTGCGGCCGATGCGCAGGGCCTGGACCAGGAGCGGTGTCCGCGCGCTGGGGCGGCGGTCCACGCTCGGCAGGAACTGGCTGTCAGCCAGCGGCGCCTGCTCCGGCTGGCCTCGCGGCGGGGCGGACCTGGGCACGCGCTCGGGACTAGCCGCAGGGCGGACTGGTGGCCCTGAAACCGAGGCGACCTGCGGTTCGATGCGTAGCAGCGGCCCGTCCTCGGCATTCCCGAGCCTGACCACGAAACTGGCGCTGAGTTCGAGCCGGCTCATCCGCTCGGGTCCAAGGAACGTTCCGTTGGTACTGCCGGAGTCCTCAAGTACCCAGGTAGCTCCGTCGGCGCGAAGCACGGCGTGCAGCCAGGACACCCGCGGGTCTGCCAGCACAATGTCCGCAGAGGGGTCCCGGCCGATGCGGTAGTCGGTCCCGGCGAGCAGCACGTGATCGGAGCGCCTCGTCCGTACCAGCAGTCGCGGCGCGGCCTGCAATATCTCTGTCACCGGACTAGCCACAGCAGGATTCCCCCCGTCGGATGCGTTTAGCTGGCTGCTTCCGTTCTGACCCGTCCCTGGGCTATTCGATTTCCCGCCTGCACCTTTACTTACGGACAACCCGGGCGAGCGGTTCAGGTGGTCTTGAGACAGTCTGGCCGCGGACGCCCCGGTGCCCGCCCAGCGGCCCTGCCCTCGCCGCATCAGTGCAAGACCATGAGCCGGTGGAAAAGTCTTTCAGGAAATGGCTGCGGACTCCCAACGGCAGGATTGGCCGGAGTGACGCGTCCGGGAACGTCCCCAAATGTCACCCCGCCCGTAACCTGTGGGCCATTGAGCATTTGCGGACCGTGTTTACCGTCCGCCGCATGGACAAAAAAGAAGTGCAGTCCGAAGCTAGCGACGGTACAGGCATTCACCGCAGAGGATTCCTGAGGGGAGCGGCCGGGCTGGGCATCGCCGCCGGGGTGGCGGGAAGCCTGGCTGACGGCGTCTTCTCCGCGGGGACCGCGGATGCCGCCACTGCCCCCGTAACCACCAGCGTCCCGATGTCCACCGCCACCGCCCCCGAGCAGTTGCACCTCCAGTGGGGCACGGACCCGACGCGCTCGGTCACAGTCTCGTGGCTGGCCCCCGGTACCGTGGCCCAGCCCGCTCCCCAGCTGGCCTACTCGACCAAGCCGATCACCGCGGAGAACCCGGGGAAGATGGTCAAGCTACCGCCGCCCTCACCCCTGGACCTCAGCCGTCCCCGGCCCGAGGCCGCGGCCACCAGCTTCACCGACGGCCTGAGCGGCTTCACCACTTACCACTACCACGTGCAGCTCGATGACCTGGCGCCAGACACCACGTACTTCTACCAGGTGACCGACGGGGCAGCCAGCCCGTCGGTGGCGGGCTCGTCGTTCACGACGGCGCCGGTGGGCCGGGCGAAGTACCGCTTCTCCAGCTACGGCGACGTCGGCACCCCGACATCAGGCTCGGACATCAACGTGACCGGCTTCACCTGGGCCGAGGGCAACGACACCTGCGTGTTCACAGTCGACGCCATCGAGAACCCCGGCGACGGCCTCGGGGCCCCGCTGTTCCACCTGCTCAACGGGGACCTGTGCTACGCGAACCTGTCCCCCGCCAGCACCCCGAGCGTGTGGCGCGACTTCGGGGTCAACGTCGGCCGGTCGGCCGCCAACCGGCCGTGGATGCCGGCGATCGGCAACCACGAGAGCGAGTTCGGGATCTGCGACCACGCCGGCCATCCCTACCGTGGCCCGGTCGCCGCCGCCGGCGCGGCCGGCAGCTTCTACAACGGCCCCTACGGCAACGGCCACTACTACGCCCGGTTCCAGCTGCCCGACAACAGGGTGCGGAACTGGGACGGCAACCGGCTGCAGGGTGCCTTCTATAAGTTCCAGGTAGGCACGGTGCTGTTCGTCTCAGTGGACGCCGACGACGTGATCTACCAGCAGAACAACAACGCCAAGACCGGCGCCGGCGACACCTTCGCCACCGGGGCGGTGATCCCCGCAGGCACCCTGGGAGACAACCTGCAGTACACCGGCACCCTGGCCTTCCAGGCCAAGGACAACTCGCTGGTACCCGACGGCCGGACTCCGAACGTACAGGCCGAATGGCTCGAGCGGACACTAGCTGAGGGTCGACGGGACCCGTCGGTGGACATGATCGTGGTGTTCATGCACCAGGTGGCGCTGTCAACGGCGCTCAACGGGAACGGCAGCGACATGGGCATCCGCCAGGCCTGGGGACCGCTGTTCGACCGCTACGAAGTCGACCTTGTGCTTGCGGGCCATGAGCACAACTACGAACGCTCCTATCCGGTGCGGGGCTTCGACAAGCCGTCAGGAACGGTGACCACCGCCTTCGGCAGCTACGCCGTGGGCGACACCATCGACACCCGGCGGCCCACCGTGGTGTCAACCAAGCCGGCTGAAATCGACGGGACCCCGGCGTGGAATACCAAGCAGGGGACGGTTTACCTGGTGCTGGGCGGCGGCGGGGCGGCTTCCACCCTCCCGTATCTGACGGACCCGGCGAACGGATTGCCCGAGGCCAACGTGTGGGTCACCCACAACGGCCGCGACGCGGTCGAGGACGCTCCCTGGTCGGCTGGCCGCGACCCCGGCGATGCCTACGGCTACGCCATCTTCGATGTGGACCCGGGGCACGAGCCTGGGGACACCACCATCACCATGAAGTGGTTCCAGATCCCTGGGGCTCCCAGCGGGGGCACGGTGCAACTGCCCACCACCCCGTACGAGACGCACATCTTCGGGCGCAAGGTCCCACGCGGACAGCTTGCCTGACCGCAAGGGTGGTGCGGCACTAGCGTTACCCGGCCTCGCCCACGAAACGCAGCGGGTATCCGTTGCGTTTCGGGCCGCCGTGCGTCAACGTGCAACAGCGCGGCAGACGCACGGCGGCAGCGGGGAGGCTGCGATTGGTCCGTGCTTCTCCTCGCCGGGCTCAGCCAGCGGCACCAGCACCAGCTGCGTCGTCACCGCCATCCCCGACGCCCTCTTGCAGGTCGCAGAATGCGAAGGTCTGCGATGCATGAGCTGCGCGAATTCCCGGGTACATCCAACAGATGCAACTCGTGCGCTCAGGACCAAACTGAGGGGGTACGGCCATGCGCTGGTGGCGTATCGGCAATGCGGTGCTCATAATCCTGGTGCTGCCGTTGGTGACCTACCTGCTGAACCGCGTGCTGGCGGGCCTGGAGCGCATCCGGCATGCGAGCGACCGGATAGTCGCCTCCGGCACGGAACTCGTGAGCGACCTTGAGGGCGTGCCGGAGTCCCTGGCGACCACCGACCAGACCATCAAGGACGTCTCGGCCGGGGCGGCCCGGTACGGGGACTCGGTCGCCAAGCTTCTGGGCTGATCGAAGGAGGAGGTGTTGTCCATGCGAGGAGCCGCCGAAACAACGCTCGCGGCCTCGGCTCTCGTCGTCGGCATCACGGCAGTCGGCTTGACTCGCGCGATCTTCCACCTGCGGGCCATCCACGCGAACCTCGCCGCCACGACAGATGCGACGCAGGCTATCGCCGACCTGACCAGCACGGTACCGGATCGCCTGACTTCAGTTAACGCAAATCTCAAGCCAGTCCGCGACTTCTGCGACACAGTCTGATCAGTTCCCGGGGGGTGAACTCGATGCAGCGACAAGCAGACTCACGTCCAGGTACCCGCGGGTCCGGATGGACAGTCGGTTACGCCATCGGCACCGGCGTGGTGGCCGTCGTCGTTGCGCTCGTGTCTGCGATCCTCGCCTATGCGCGGTCGATCGGCGACGATGCGGTGAAAATCAACGAATCCCTGCAGCACGCTGAGCGCAATACCGCGCCGCTAGGCGCGCTGCATACCACGATCGACGATGCAAACGCCATCGTCGGCGGCCTGCAGCGCGGTCGCACCCGGCTAGGAGGCTAGCGATGGCTGCTGACCAACAGAGAGCCTGGATGCGGGCGATAGCCCTTGGCTTCGTCGTCGATGGTGCCGTGGCCGGTCTCCTGGGCCTGCTCATCTACCGGGTGAAGCGCATCGATCAGCGTGTGGTCGAGGTGCGGAACACCCTGCGTGCCGCGGAGACAAATACTGCCGACGCGGCACTGATCCCGCAGGTCGCCGACGGCGTTGAAGCGGTGCTGGCTGAGGGCCTGCAGCACCATCTGTTCCTCGGCCGGGTCCTCGAAAAGGTGAAGAGATGAAACGCCTCGTAGTCCTGACGGTCGTCGTCATCGCCGTGCTCACGGGCGGGCTCGCGCTCTACCTTTTCTGGCTCGGGACATTGCTGAACCGGATCGCGGACAACCTGGAGGATTCGGCGGACCTCGTCCGGAATATTGATGACAACGCGAAGGTCATCCGCCCTGGCGTGGCGCACATCAACGAGGTCGGCGGCGTCGTGGCCGGCGCGCTTCCGCTGCTATACGGGATGGCGGAGCAGGTTGTACAGAGCACCGCCGAGGAGCCGGCGGCTTCTTCTGCCGACGCAGTGAGCACCGCGGGCGCGCGGCGTTCCCGGCACCACGACGGGGTTGGCTTCATC